>JGI12713J13577_1000012_pt1 | contig 108622 bp, 91 predicted proteins | sample JacPin_JW_Ref_O3_FD_13577 | JGI IMG/M metagenome (IMG submission 13577) | reverse complement strand
GGGTCTGAGACCCGCCCCTACGGGAGGCACAGCGTGGCGTGCCATCGGCTGACAATTCTGCTGTCGAGTCATTTTGGATACGGGTGGCCGGCGAGGATGGCGAAGGCGCGGTAGATTTGCTCGGCCAGCAGCACGCGGGCGAATTCGTGCGGCATGGTGAGCGTGGAGAGGGAGATTTTTTGTTTGGCGCTGGAACGCAGTTCGGCGGGGAAGCCTTCGGCGTCGCCGCAGAGGAAGACGATTTCGCGCGCGCCGCGATCGCGCAGATCGCCCAGCCAGCGCGCGAATTGCTGGGAGGTGAATTGCTTTCCGGCCGCGTCGAGCAGCACCACCGCGGCGGCCGGATCGATCTTCAATTTGCGAAGCGCGGCGGGGCCGGCGTCGCGGAGTTCGCTGATTTCGATCTCGGTGTAATGTTGAATGCGCTGGACGTAGTCGTTCACCATGGCGCGGGCTTCTTCGCGGCGGGTCTTGCCGAGCATAATCAGTCGGATTTTCATTTCGTGAACACGGATTGGTGCGTAGGGGCGGGTCCTGCAGCTGCGGGACCCGCCCCCACATTCGCAAGCATAGAAAGCGCTACAGCAGCCCGAACTTCTTGCGTTTCTCTAACAGCGTTTTGCGGCTGATGCCCAGCACTTCGGCGGCGCGGCCGATTTTATAGTGCGTGGCGTCGAGTGTCGCTTTGATCGCTTCGCGTTCGAGATCTTCCAGCGAACGCAGAGGGCCGCCGGGGCCCTGAGCACCGCTGTTGCCGGCGCGCACAATTTCCGGGAAATCCTCGGCGCGTAGTTCCGGCTGCTTCGTGAAGACTAGCGCGTGCTCTACTGCGTTCTTCAGCTCGCGAATATTTCCCGGCCAATCGTAGGATTCCAGCAGGCGGAGCGCGGATGGATCGAACGCGGCGTCAGGATGGCCGTGCAGCGGACCGAGGCGCGCCAGGAAATGCGCGGCGAGTTCCGGAATGTCGGCGCGGCGTTCGCGCAACGGGGGGACGACGATGGCCAGCACGTTGAGGCGGAAGAAAAGATCCTCGCGGAAACGTCCGGCGGCGACGGCTTTAGTCAGATCCGTATTGGTCAGCGCCATCAGTCGCGCTTCCATGTGCAGGGTTTCAGTGCCGCCCAAACGCTCAAAGGTGCGCTCTTCGAGGACGCGCAGGAGTTTTGCCTGCATGCCGGGGGCGAGCGCGGCGACTTCGTCGAGGACGATGGTTCCGCTCTGCGCCATTTCCAGGCGGCCTGGCTTGCGCGCGACGGCTCCAGTGAATGCGCCGCGCTCGTGGCCGAATAGTTCGGATTCGACGAGCTCGGAAGGCAGGCTGGCACAATCAATTTTCAGTAGAGGAGCGCCGTGGCGCGGGCTGCGCTGATGGATCCAGCGGGCGAGCTGATCTTTGCCGGTGCCGCTTTCGCCAGTGATGAGCACGGTGGTGGAGGCGCTGGCAACTTTTTCGGCGAGATCGAGAACGCGCCGGGAAGCGGGGTCCAACGCAATCCAGGGGATAGCCGCCGCGGCGCTCATGGATTCCTACTCACGGCAAAAGAGAATCTGTTGGAGATCCGTCCCAGGTATTCGATTGCTGTCATCAAAGAAAAAAGCGAGGAGCACAGCCAGGATTGGCTGTGCCACGATTTCGTACACGACGAAAAGAGCGAAGAGCGCATTTGGGAGTAGCTGTGACGCAAGCTTTGTGACGCGCTCACTGCTGCGTGGCGTTGCCTTCGGATTCGTTGGGGCGCTCGTCACGGGATTTGGGACGCGCCGCAGCGGGACCGGAAGGCTCGTGAAACTCGATGCGCTCGGCGTTGCGCCACAGGCGTTCGAGGTCGTAATACTGGCGGGCGCGTTCGCTGAAAATGTGCACGACGAAAAATCCATAATCGAGCAGCACCCATTCGGCGCTGGATTTGCCTTCGCGATGCGCGGCGCGGCGCCCGTGGCGATGCAGCTTTTCTTCGATGGCTTCGCCGATGGCCTGAATCTGGGGCTGGCTCGAGCCGGAGCACAGCAGGAAATAATCGGCGAAGGCGCCGGAGCCGGAAAGGTTCAAGACGGAAACGTCCAGAGCCTGTTTTTCCTGAGCGGCTTCCACGGCCAGCAGGATTTCGGGATCGAGAGAGTTAAGTGTCACCGGTAAAGGGCCTGTCCCAGAATGTAACCCTCCACGGGCGCGGGCACAAGCCCGTGTATGGATTGGCCGCGGCCCAGGCGCATGCGAATTTCGGTGGAGGAGATATGGCTGGACACTGTCGTCAGCAAATGAATGGTGGATTTGCGCAGGACGATTTTGTTGGGATCGTCGGATCTCGAGCGGCCCAATTTTTCCGGAGGGATTACCAGGCGCAAAGCTTCGAGCCGAAAGCCGGGGCGGCTGGCGATGATGAAATCGCAAGTGTCGAGCAGGCCTTCGTAGTTCTTCCAGGTGGGAATTTCCAGAAACTGGTCAGCGCCGACGATGAAGTAAAGCTGATCGTCGGGATGTTCACGGCGATAGCGCCGGACGGTATCAAAGGTGTAGAAAACGTGCGATGCAGCGCCGTCCGAAGGCGCTTCAGCGAGCGAAGGATGGAAATCCGGCTGATTCGAGCAGGCCAGCGCGACCATGGTGTAGCGATGCAGGAAAGGAGTGAGCGCCGGCTTCGCTTTGTGTGGCGGGCGCGAGGAAGGCACAAAATAAACCGCGTCCAGGTGAAAGCGCTTCTCTGCTGCCTGCGCCACGGCGATATGGCCGGAGTGGACCGGATCAAACGTGCCGCCAAAAAGCGCGACCGAACGGCGATGCGCAGAGCCGTGCGGTTTATGCGCGGCGTGCGGGCTCAACTCTCCTCCCGGGGCGGCGCGGCGTGGGCTTCTTCTGATTCTGCTTCGGTCTCGTGGTCAGACGAGTCTGGCGACGAAACATGCGTGGTGAAATTCGAACCATCGCGCGATTCCTGGGTTTCAATTGGCACGCCGGGCTTGGGAAGCTTGTCGAGCGCATCGGCCATGGCGCGCACCAGTTCGACGATGCCTTCGCCCGTCGGGGAAGAGATCGCGTGAAATTCCAAACCGCGCTCAGCGGCGAACGCGCGCAATTCCTCGAGATGGTCGCGGTTGGTCGTGGCGTCCAGCTTCGTGGCCACGACGATCATGGGCTTCTCCGCCAGCTCCGGGCTGAACGAAGCCAACTCGTGCATGATGATTTCATAATCGCGGATGGGGTCGCGGTCGTTGGCATCGCTGGTGTCTACTAGATGCGCGATCAGGCGCGTGCGCTCCAGATGTTTCAGGAAACGCGTGCCCAGGCCGACGCCTTCATGCGCGCCTTCGATCAAGCCCGGGACATCAGCGACAACAAAAGAGCGGCCGTGGCCGGGAGCTGCATCGGGGTCAGCGGAAACCACGCCGAGATGCGGCTCCAGCGTGGTGAAAGGATACGCTGCGATTTTAGGGCGCGCAGCTGAGATGCGCGAAATCAGGGTGGATTTTCCAGCGTTGGGGAAACCAACGAGGCCGACATCCGCCAGCAGCTTCAACTCAAGCCGCAGCGTGCGTTCTTCACCGGGCTTGCCGTCTTCGTGTTCGCGCGGAGCCTGATGCCAGGGCCGGACGAAATGAGGATTGCCATTGCCGCGGCCGCCATGGCCGCCCTTGGCCGCGAGATAGCGCTGGCCGGGCTGGGTGAGATCGAAAAGCTGCTCGCCGGAATTTAGGTCGAAAATAACTGTGCCGACGGGGACTTTGAGCACCAGATCGTCGGCGGATTTGCCGGAGCAATTCGAGCCTTCGCCATGGCCGCCGCGCACGGCTTTGAACTCGCGATTGTAGCGGTAGCGCAGCAGGGTGTTGTCATGCGGGTTGGCTTCAATGTAGATGTCGCCGCCCTTGCCGCCATCACCGCCGGAAGGGCCGCCGCGCGGGACGTACTTCTCCCTGCGAAAGGCGACGCAACCGTCACCACCGTCGCCGGCCTTGATGGAGATTTTGGCTTCATCCGCAAACACGAGTCACCTGATTTGGAAACGCTCGAAGAAAGCATACGCCAGGGTTGGGAGCAAAGAAAAAAATACGCGCCCTGGAGACTGAGCGCGTATCGGAAAACGAAACGTTAGTTGGCTGCCGCGGACTCTGCGGCGGACGCAGCGCGATCGGCGCCACCGACCGCGGATTCTTCCGCCGGGAAGACGCTGATGAACTTGCCGTGCGCGCCCTTATCTTCGAAGCGCACCACGCCGGTGATCGTGGCGAAGAGGCTATCGTCTTTGGCGCGGCTGACGTTCCGGCCGGCCTTGTAACGCGTGCCGCGCTGGCGAATCAGAATGCTGCCGCCGGTAACCAGCTGGCCGCCGAAACGCTTGATGCCCAGCCGCTGTCCGTGCGAATCGCGTCCGTTTGTTGAAGAACCGCCGCCCTTTTTATGTGCCATGGCAAACCCCTACGAAATTTGGATGTCGCTGACTTCGACAGAGGTGTAATTCTGCCGGTGGCCGCGCTTGATATTGTACTGACCGCCTGTCTTGTACTTCAAAGTGAGCATTTTCGGGCCGCGATCCTGGGCCACGATCTTGCCGATGACTTTGGCCTTGGCGATTTCGGAGTTGGAAGCGAATTTCTTGTCGTCGTTGCGCACGGCGAGAACTTCGTCAAAAGTTACCTTGCCGCCGACTTTCCCCTCGAGCCGCTCGATGCGAATGGTCTTGCCAGGCTCGACGCGATATTGCTTTCCACCAGTGCGAATTACGGCGTACATGCTGCCTCCTGAAGCTAGTGACAAACCCCAATTATACGTGTCGGCGGGCGGTCCCGTCAACGAAGTACGTAGCGTTATTGCATTCCGGATCGGCAACATATTCGACATAGACGCGAATCAGCAGCAGCGGGAAACGGTGGAGTAACGGCGTCGCAACGCGTCGAGATAGAACTCGCTGCGCGTGAGTGGTTGACTGGACGTGGCATGCGTTGAGCAGCAGCCTGCTTGCGTTGTGCGGGAATCAACATGTGCCACGTCCGCGATGCGGCGCGTGGAGCGCAGATAATTTTCGTAGGCTGCGTCGCCGCTGACCTGGCGGATCCAGCGCCAAAAATTTCGCGGCCAATTTCGGATAATTTTCATCTCAGTCCCCTCCTTCGGCCCAACGCGTCGCGACGTAGCTCGATTCGTGGAGCACTGCCGCCTTCCGTCCGCTGAGAATCGCGATCCATTCGCCGATGGCTTCGACGATCAGCACCAGAATCATCGCGGCTAGAACGGCGGTGACGGCGGCGTCGAGGCGGTTATTGAAAATCAGACGCTGGGTGACTGCGATTTTTTCGGCGGGGATTGCGCCGGAGGAAATTTGCGCCGCGAGAACGTTCGCTTGCGACAGGAAACCGATGCGTGGGTTCGCGGAGAAAATTTTCTGGTAGCTGGCGGTCATGGTGATGGCGACGAGCCAGACCATGGGCGCGAGCGTCACCCAAATCCAGCGCGCACGGCCCATTTTCAGCAGGATGGTGGTGGCCACTACCAGCGCGACGCACGCGAGCAATTGATTCGAGATGCCGAAGAGCGGCCAGAGCGAATTAATTCCGCCGAGCGGATCCTGCACGCCTTGCCACAGAAAATATCCCCATGCGCCGACCATCACGGCGCTGGTGGCGAGTATCCCGGGCGTGGAACCGGATTTGCCCAGCGGTTTCCAGACATGTCCGCCGAGTTCCTGCACCATGAAACGGCCCACACGCGTGCCGGCGTCCAGCACGGTGAGAATGAAAAGCGCTTCGAACATGATCGCGAAGTGATACCAGATGCTGAGCAGGCGTTCGCCGCCGATGGTGCCGCTGAAAATCTGCGCCATGCCTACGGCGAGGGAGGGCGCGCCGCCGGTGCGGTCGAGCAGGGTGTGTTCACCCACGCGCTGCGCGAGCGCGGACATGGTTTGCGGGTCGAGCGCGTAACCCCAGCCGCTAATGGTGGCGGCCGCGGCTTCGGTGGTCTTGCCGACGATTCCCGCGGGACTATTGATCGCGAAATAGACTCCGGGTTGCAGCGCGCAGGCGGCGATCATGGCCATCACGCCGACGAAAGATTCCATGAGCATCGCACCGTAGCCGATGGTGCGAGCGTGGCTTTCGCGGAGAATCATCTTGGGCGTGGTGCCGGAAGAAATCAGCGCGTGGAATCCGCTGATGGCGCCGCAGGCGATGGTGATGAAGCAGAAGGGGAAGATTTTTCCGGCGAAGACTGGGCCGTTGCCGTCCACAAAGCGAGTGAGCGCGGGCATTTCTAGTGTGGGGCGCACGAAGATCACGCCGATAGCCAGCGCGGCAATGGCGCCCACTTTGATGAACGCGCTGAGGTAATCGCGCGGCGCGAGCAGCAGCCAGACTGGTAGCGCGGATGCGGCGTAACCGTAGGCAATGATAGCGAGCGCCAGCGCAGGGCCGGAAAGCGTGAAGGCGCTGGACCAGGCGGGCGACGCGTTCACCCACTGGCCGGAGACAACCGCGAGCATCACCAGCGCGACGCCGCCGAGCGAGGCCTCGAGCACGCGGCCCGGGCGCACGTAGCGCAGATAAATTCCCATGAGCAGCGCGATGGGGATAGTCATTGCGAGGGTGAAGGTGCCCCAGGGCGATTCTTTCAGGGCTTTGACAATCACCAGAGCGACGACTGCGAGAAGAATAATCATGATGGCGAGGACGGCGAGCAGGGCGATCATGCCGCCGCGCTTGGAAACTTCTTCACGCGCCATTTGACCCAGTGATTTTCCGTCGCGGCGAATCGAGCAGAAAAGAATGATGAAGTCCTGGACGCAGCCGCCGAGGGCGGCGCCGACGATGATCCACAGAGTTCCGGGGAGATAACCGAATTGCGCGGCGAGCGTGGGGCCTACGAGCGGGCCCGGGCCGGCTATCGCGGCAAAATGGTGGCCGATCAGAACCCATTTGCTGGTGGGAACGAAATCGTGGCCGTCTTCCAGGCGCTCGGCGGGGGTGGCGCGGGTGTCGTCGAGGGCGAGAACTTTTGCGGCGATGAACTTGGAATAAAAGCGGAAGGCGACCACGTAAGTGCAGAGCGCGGCGACTACGAACCAGACGGCGTTGAGCGGCTCGCGACGTTCGAAGGCGATGGCGGCGAGAGCGCCGGCGCCGGCGAGCGCGATGGCCGTCCACAGAATTATTTTGAGGAGTGATTTCATATTCCGGGGCGCCCTCCTGGACAGGGTTTTTGCCGCATGCGGCGCATCGTACGCAACGGCGAGAGAGGCGTCAATCGGCAAGGTGTCGCCGGAACGAGGTTGGCAGCGCTTTTCCGTAGTTCGTGAGTAGTGATTAGTGATTGGTGAGAAGTGATCGGTGAGCGTTCATTTGTATTGAATAGAAAAAAGGAAGTGCTTTGTTTTGCGTGAGTTGCGAAATTTGCGTTGCGAGAAAAGGGTTCATTTGTACGGAATAGAAATTGGCGATTTTGGAAGCGAGCGGTGCGTGGGCGGGCGGCTGTGAGCGCCGGGGAGAGGTCGCTAGGTCGGCCGCTGATGGTGTTCGACATTTTCACAGATTCATCATGCTCTTGCGGGGAGCGAAATGCAAAAGGTTGTGTGTGTACAGGACTCCTGCACGGCGAGGGGTGCTGCTACGACTGCAAAACCAACGGCAACGTCAAAGACGCCCGCCTAAAAAGCAAAGGCAGGCGGCCGCTACAAAGTCAAAAGAAACGTCAAAATCAAAACCGGAACTGCAGCGGCTAAAGCCGGTAGCGTGCTGTGTGGTTTATGTCGTGGCCCTTCGATCCTGCCGCCGGCAGGCTCTCAGGATAAACTAAAGCCACGACCCACAAAGATTCCCGGGTTCTGAGATCCACCCTGGAGCCGCGCTTCCCAATCATGGCTGAATATTTGTGATTCGCCTGGTGGAGTTGGGCGGGACGTTGGCAGGAGCTGCGCGAGAAGTACGGAAGCGTTGGGTGAAGTCTAAGCGTAGGCGGCGCGGCAGGTTTCGTGTTCGCGGCACGACGGGGGGCAGTTTGTCTTATCAATGAGGATGTAATTGTGGCATGTGGAGCAGACCACGCCGTAAATCGTCTCGCTGAACTGATCGTGGGTCGTGCTAGCGGTGTGTTCGGTACGCGCTTGTTCGCGGCTGATGGCCATCGTGTAGGCTCCGATGCGCTGACGAGATTATTCTAGCTGAATCCCCTTGCCAGGACGAATGCCCCTCGCTTGGCTTAAGGCACGTCGACACAACTACCCGCAGGTTGCGAGTCTGTGATAGTTTTCCGGCTGTCCAATTCAGAGACGATTACGCCTGTTGAAATATGAGGAACGCATGAAGACGATTGCTACGCATTGCTGGAAAGCCGCGGCACTTCTCGCGGCGACTCTACTGCTCCTCGCGCCGGTTGTTGCGGCGCAGGCTGCTGCGGAGGCGAGCACGAGCGCGGCTAAGCCGGATGCCGCGAAGAAGAATCATTGGACTGCGGAGGATGTGGTTTACCAGGAGGATGCGGAGCAGTTTCGGATTTCGCCGGATGGGCGATTTGCGCTTTGGGTGAAGGGGACGGCGGATAAGGAGAAGGATCTGCGCGTCAGCAATTTGTATCTTTCGAATTTGAGTGATGGCAAGGAAGTGCAGCTCACGCGCGGGACGGACGAGGTTTCGCACCCGCGCTGGTCTCCTTCGGGGGAGACGATTGCTTTTTTGAGCACGCACGCGCTGCCCAAGCCAAAACCGGATTTGGCGCCGACGCAATTGTGGTTGATGAATGCGGCGGGCGGCGAGCCCTGGTCGGTGACGGAATTCGAGCGCGGCATCCGGCAATTTGAGTGGCTGGACAACGACACGATTATTTTCAGCGCTGAAGAGGATCCGACGCTCTACGAGCGGCAAACGAAGGAGCGCAAGGACGATTCGAACGTGGTGGACGATACGGCGCACAGCGCGCCGGTGCGGCTGTACAAATTTTCGGTGAAGGACAGGAAAGTCACGCGGCTGACGGACAATGACGACTGGATTTTGAGTTTTGAATTTTCCCACGACAAGAAACACGCAGTCGCCGTGGCGCGGCGGGAATTAAGTTTTGCGTGGGACCAGAAGATTCCGCCGGCAACCTACCTGATAGACCTCACGACCGGCGCGCGCACGCAGGTTTTCGCCAACGAGCGCATTCAGCCGAATGACGTCACCTGGGCACGCGACAATTCCGGGTTTTACGTCGTAGCGCCCTATTCCGACGACCCGCGGTTCCTGGTGGCCGTCGTCGAAAGGGTCTATTTCTACGATCTGGCCGCCGGGAAATCGAGCGAAGTGAATCTGGATTGGGACCGGGGCTTCTCGCGCTCGCTGGAAGCGACGAACGACGGATTCATCGCGCTGCTGGCCGATGGCGTGTACACCAAGCCGGTGCGTTTTACGCGGCACGGCGGCACTTGGTCGCGCAAATCCATTTCCGGCGAGGACGAGAAGCACTACTTCAGTTTCGATCTGGGCGAGGACGGGAAGACGCTGATTTACGAGCATTCCACCGCCAGCGTGCCAACGCAATTCTTTCGCGCGAAGCTGGAGGGCACAAAAATCACTTCGCCGCTGCAGATTACGAATTTAAATCCAGCGTTCAAGAACAAGCCCGTTGCGAAATCAGAAGTGCTGCAGTGGAAGGGTGCGAATGACGACGACGTGGAAGGCATCCTCTACTATCCGGACGATTACAAGGCGGGCAAAACTTATCCGCTGATTGTGACTACGCACGGCGGCCCCGCCAGCGCGGATCACGATCAGTGGGCCGAGCGCTGGGCGTATGCACCGAATCTGATGACGCAGAAGGGCGCGTTCGTGCTGAAGACGAATTATCACGGCAGCACCGGCTATGGGCTGAAGTTCGTGGAAGCTATCTGCTGCGGAAAATACTACGAGCTGGAAATTCCGGATATTGAGCGCGGCGTGGACAACCTGATCGCGAAAGGCCTGGTGGATCCGGAGCAGATTGGCGCGGCGGGCTGGTCCAATGGATCGATTCTTTCGATTCAACTGACGGTGACGAATCCGGACCGTTACAAAGCGGCGGTGGTGGGCGCGGGCGACGTGGAATGGTTGAGCGATTGGGCCAACGTGGATTTCGGCGAATCCTTTGACCATTATTATTTTGGAAAGACGCCGCTGGAAGATCCGCAGCTTTATATCGAGAAATCGCCACTGTTTAAAATGGATAAGGTTAGGACGCCGACGCTGATTTTTTTCGGGACGATTGACCGGCAGGTTCCCACCGAAGAAGGTTGGACGCACTACCGCGCGCTGTACACGATCGGCAAGGCTCCGGTAAAATTCATTCTGTTTCCCGGCGAAGCGCATGGGCCGCGTAAGCTGACGCACCAGCTGCGCAAGGTGAATGAGGAACAGGCGTGGTTCGATGCGTATTTGTTCAAGACCAAACCGCCGGAAAACGAAGCGCTGAAAAAAGGATCGCCGCTGGAAGTGGCGTTGAAGCGCGCGACAGTGCAGAAATTGGGAGCCTCTTACGGCGTGACGTTTCATCCGCCTGCTGCGCCAGAGAATCCCGCGCCGGATGTGCTGATTCCGGAAACGGTGAGGCGCGGCGCGATCGAAATCGGGCGGTTTGAGATTACGCGCGTGCAGTTTGCGGCATTCGACAAGGACTACAAATTCGATGCGGGCGCGGAAAATTATCCGGCGAACGGCATCACGCTGGAGCAGGCGCAGGCGTATTGCAAATGGCTGAGCGAACTGACTGCGGAGACCTACCGGCTTCCGAAGGAAAGTGAAGCGACCGATTTCTACAAAGTGAGCGCTGGCGAGAATACGCTGGATTACTGGGCGGGCTACGCGCTCAATCCCGAGGACGCGCAGAGGCTCGAAGCCAAGATCACGGAATTGCCGGGCGATGCGCCGCTGCTGCGCGAAGTGGGAAGTTTTGCGGCGGAGGGCGAAGAAGGCGAGGAACTGGTGTTCGACCTTGGCGGAAACGCGGCGGAGTGGGTGATCGCGGCCGACGGCTCCGGTAAAACTTTCGGTGGAAGCGCCGATCGTCCTGCGGATGGCAAAGCGCCGTATCGCGCTGCTGATCCGGCGTACACGGGATTTCGCGTGGTGCATATTGCACCGCCGCCCAAGCCGGCGGCCGCCGCGGAACCGCCGCGACAGTGACGTTCTTCGTGAACGCCTGGCGAGCGTGGGTGGAAACCGCGGCCATCCAGATTGGCACTTGCGGCTAACGCTGCGCCGATTTACGCTCGATGCATGACCGAGCCATTCAGCCCGACATCGCGCACGAAAGTTCAACGCCTGCCTGACCGCGGCAAATACGATCGCGAAACCGTGTATCGAATCCTCGACGAAGGATTTGTGTGCCACGTGGGATTCGTGGTGGACGGCCAGCCATTCGTGATTCCCACGAACTATGCGCGCGTGGACGACACTTTGTATGTGCACGGCTCGTCGGCCAGCCGCATGCTGCGGACGCTCGCCGGCGGCGTGCAGATGTGCGTCACGGTGACTCTGGTGGATGGATTGGTGCTGGCGCGTTCCGCGTTTCATCATTCGGCGAATTACCGGTCGGTGGTGATGCTGGGGCGCGGGATGCCGGTGGAAGATAGCGGCGAGAAAAATCGCGTGCTGGAAGCGTTTACGAACCACATTGTGCAGGGGCGGTGGAACGACGTGCGGCAGCCGACGGAGATGGAATTGAAAGCGACTTCGGTGCTGGCGATGCCGCTGGAGGAAGTGTCGGCAAAGGTGCGCACCGGGCCGCCGAAAGATGATGAAGCGGATTACGCGCTGCCGATCTGGGCCGGCGTGCTGCCGTTGCCGGTGGCGCCGGGCGCGCCGATTCCTGATCCTCGATTGAATGCGGGCTTGGCGCCGCCGCAGAACGTCTTGAGGTATTCGCGCAATGGCGATGGAAGAGACGCTAAGTAGGATTCGCTCCGCTAGGTCGAACGTAGCAGCGCGTTCCGAGCGAGGACAGCAAATCGCCGATGTTGTGCGTCCGCTCGGGCCGTATCGCTGGGTCGGAGTTTACGACGTCAGCGCGGATCTGGTTTCGATCATTGCGTGGAGTGGCCCGGGCGCACCCGCGTATCCCACCTTTCCGGTGACGAAGGGGCTGACCAGTTCCGCGATGCGGGAGAAATCGACCGTTGTTGTTGGAGACGTGCGCAGCGATCCGCGTTATTTGACTGCATTTGGCAGCACGCTTTCGGAGATTATCATTCCTGTTCTGGATCCGCGGGATTCGCGAGTCGTCGGCACGATTGACGTCGAGAGCGAGAGGGCGAATGCGTTTTCCGCGATGGATCAAAGGAAGCTGGAGAAATGCGCGAACGCGGCGCTCGGTCTTTGGATGGCCACTTGAACCGGAGCTGGATCGGGCTCCTCTCCCACGAATCAGGCAGGGACGATCAACCGCGAAAACCCTAGTGGCACCCGCACCCACCGCCTCCGCAACAGCCGCCAGCCCCACCGGAAGATGAAGAAGGTCCGGCCGCGGATTTCCCGTTCGACGGTGAGGCGAACACGGATAGTTGAATCGTGTGCTTGGCGCTCGAACATTTCGGGCAGGTGATTGCCTGCGATTGGCTCAGCACGATGCGCTCGTAGTGCTCGCTGCGGTCATCGCAAATGTATTCGTAAATCGGCATTGTCACGCTCCGCGCAATTTAAAGCGAATGACAAACATCATATCGAAATCTTCAGCCTGCGTTCAACTCGAGTCCGAGCGCATTACTCATAGGAGTTCTAAAAATTCTTCAACGGACAGCTCCGCTTGACGCAGGATGCTACGAAGCACGGGGCGAGGTATGTCGAAGCGGTCATGGCGAGGCACGGTCACACGAAGGTGGGTCTTAACGGGATGGCGCAACTGTGCGTGGCTTCCGGATTGGTGGTTTAAGTAGAAACCAGCTCGCAAACGAACCCGCAACATCAATCGTGGCTTGAGCAGCGGACGTACCGCACTCATCTAGGCGCTCAGAGCGACTCGCAATTTCGCAGTATGCGTTCTCTTCTCGTCGGGAATGTCTTCGCCCGACTTGCGCAAACCATCCAGGTGGCAGCGGATGGCGTCGCGCGCCATTTCGATGGCTTCTTCTTCCGTGCGTCCGAAGGTGATGACGCCGGGGAGCAACGGAACCGTTACTTGATAACCAGAGGGAGTTGCCGGGCCGGACTTTCGCGCTTTGGACTTTCCTGGGGAAAGCAACTCGTCCGTTACGGGCAGCAGTATGACCGTGAAATCAAACCCACGGCGAGGATGCTCACGTCCATTGCCAGTCATGTTGCGAATCCGGCTCATCTGAACCCACTGTAGACGAATCGCGTGCCTAAATCAAAAAACAACAGCCCCGGTTTGAACCGGGGCTGTTGGGCTTGCTTACCCTGCGGAGATTGTTCAGTTCTTCGGCTGAGTTAGTCGCCGGCTACTGCGGCTTCGGTTTCGGGCTTTTCGACGTTGGTTGCGCCGTTGCCGTTCGAGTGGCCGTTGCCATTGCCGTTTGCCGGGGCGATCTGGACTGGCTTCACCGTGACGCCGGGAACCGCGCTGAGGATCTGCTGCATCGAGCCGATCTGTACGACGGGCTCGGTGGACTTCTTCAGCACGAGCTCTTCGTAAATGCGGCGGACTTTCGCAGCCTCTTCGAAGGCCTTCTTGCGGCGAATGCGGTCTTCTTCGGCCGCAGTTTGCGGAATGTCGTGTTCGAGCTCGCGAACACGCGAAGCATCTTCGGCGTCAATGCGGAGCGAGTGTTCATAGCTCTCCAGATTGACCTTCTTGCCCTTAGCGAAGACGTCGTGCTTGCCGTGCTCCTTGTACCACTGGGCGACGGTGGCGTTCTTGTGCATGTTCTCGATAATTTTCCGCCAGCCCACGCCGGTGTTGTATGCGCAGAAGGAAATCTCGCCCTGCTGCGTGGCGTAGGGAATGATGCACATTTCAGTGCGGCGGAAATCGTAGTTGAACAGATCCTGGAACCACATGCCGGCGATGAAGAGGAAGTTCCAAGGATCTTCGGAACGGCGCTTCATGGCGTCTTCATAAGTACGATCCGGAGCCACCTTCCCGTATTTCTTGTCGGAGTTCTTGGAAAGCGCCCAGGTCTTGTCGAATTTCCTCCACAGGTCCTTGAGCCGCAAGCTAGGAGGCGCCTGGAACGGGCTGTAATTCTTCAGCAGGGCCATGGCCATCATGAAGTTGGAGAAGTTCTTGCCGCGAGCCGCGTCGGTGATGGCGGCAACGTCTCTGGTCAGACCCTGCGCATCCAGGAAGCGCGGGACCGGCGCCCACTCTTTGGTTTCTTTGTTGATCATCAGCGCGGTGCCGACGCCGCAGTTCGGGTGGCAGCCGCAGGAGAGCGAGCCCCACTGCGAATCAGGCCCGTGCACCAGGTCCGAAAAGCCCGCGAAGGTGCTGATGAATGAAATCGGGAACCAGTCGCGCGTCGGTTCGACTTTACCCACTTGCGCGCTGACGTCTTTCGCCAAGTGCGAAAGCGTGTAGCGCTGGCGGATGCGGCGTTCCGGAGTGATTTCTTCGTCGCGCCCGGTGAAAGAAACCGGCTGGAACGAGACGAAGGAGATTTTCTTGGGGTTTTCCATCGCGAACTTCACGATCGGGCCTACCTGATCGTTGTTCACGTTGTTGACGATAGTGGTGACCAGCACGATTTCGATGCCGGCTTCGTGCATGTTCTCGATGGCGCGGAGTTTCACGTCAAACAGGTTGCCCACCTGACGGTGGCTGTTGGCGTCGTTGCCGATGCCGTCGAACTGCAGGTACGCATAGCGCATGCCCGCTTCGAAAGCCGCCTTGCAGAATTCCTTGCTCTTGGCGAACTCGATGCCGTTGGTCGCGGCCTGCACGCTGTTGTAGCCTACTTTGCGGGCGTAACGCACTGCGTCAATAAACCGCGGGTGCATGGTGGGTTCGCCGCCGGAGAACTGCACGGACATCTGCCGGCGCGGCTTGATCTTGGTGGCGTTCTCGAGGATTTCCTGAATCTCTTCCCAGCTGAGTTCGTGGACGTAGCCGACCTGGTTCGCGTCCATGAAGCAGGGATCGCACATCATGTTGCAGCGGTTGGTGAGGTCCACGGTAAGAACGGAACCGCGGCCGTGGCGAACCGTGCTGGAGCCGTGACGATGCAGCTTTTCGTCGTTGTGCGCCGGAATATCACGGCCGGGGAAATTCTTTTCGATCCATTCCAGGAACTTGGCATCCACGGCCATCAAGTCTTCAAATTTTCCGTGAATGGCGCATTCCTTCACCATCCAGACCTGGCCATCGCGCTCGATAATCTGCGCTTTGATTTCGCCGACTTTTTCATGGACCAGATCGGTCCAGTCTTTTTTCCCGTTGATGATCAGATCGCGCGCTTCACGCACGCAATCGGGACACAGGGAATCCGTGGTGCGCGGCCAACCGAGGGTCGGCTTGGATTTCTCCCAGGACTTCAGCAACGGCTTATCAGACCACTTGGGCGTAAAAGAAGGATTGGGATTAAATTTATTGAAGTACTGAATCGTGTTGTAAGTGACGCCTGCAGTCTTGCACAGCGCCCAATCAAAAGTTTTCCAAAGTTTCGTGTTTATTGCGTTTGCCATAATTCCACCTCTCCCTTTCAAACCAGCCCCAACCTGCCCTATCAATCCCCCGGAGGCGTGCCCTTACGGATGACACTCATCCGTAACCAGTTACGGTACCAAAGTTTGCACGGTTTCAAACTGGGCGTCTAGGAAGGTGCGTCTAAAGGTGCAATTCGGGGGCTGAATGGCGCCCAGGAGCAGCCAATGGAAAGAGCGAAGTACCAGTCCGGACTAGTATTTAGCCCGATTTGCGGTCCAAATCTTTAGTCCAGGTTCAGAGGCGTGCGTAGCACGCCGATGGCGAAATGCGCCAGGTGCGGGGCGTCATCGTCCAGTTGGATCCAGCGGACCACGCAGTGGTCCTTCAGATATTGCGAGACTTTCGCTTCGCCGATACCCAAATGCTCGGCAAGTTTGGTTTTCAGGCCGCTGTCGAACGCCGGACGTCCGCCGCGAACGGGTTTGGTGGTGCTACGTCCGCTGCCACGCGCGAGATTTCCCAGGCCGACGCGCAGAGTTTGGCAGGCTTCGATGTAGTACGAAGTAATCTGGTCGGAGTCTGAGAGCAGGAACACGCCCGGTCCGGCCGGAGCCGAATCGGATTCGTCCAGGCGATGCAGCGGGCTGGAGACCAGGCGGCGCAACATGGATTCCAGTTTGGACATGCGCGAAGCGAGCGCGGGATCGCCAGCGCGGCCGTGCGCGGTGCGTTCTGAGGGGAGCATCGGCGCGGCTAGCTCGATGTGCGCGCGGTCTTCGGGTTCATGGGATTCGTGCGGCGTAACTACTGCAGCTGGGACGCGCTCGTAGGTTTCCGTGTGCGGAGCTGGAGCAGGACGCGAAGGCTGAAATCGCGGCGCGGGCACGCGAGCTTGTGGCGCGGCGGACGATGGAGCGTGAGTTGCGCCCGATTCCGCGAATGCCTGCGAAGGAAGTCCAGGTGCGGCCGGAGCGCCTTTGCGACGGCGGCCTCGGCCACCACGGCGTCCGCGGCGGCGTTTCTTCTTGCCGTTGGCGTCTGTATCGGCGACGCCTGCGCCTGTGGGAGGCGTGGCATCGGAGAGATGCACGGTTTCGACTTCGATCGCGTCGCCGGCGTAATCGACGCCTTCTTCTGGGATCTCACCTAGCGCTAAGCGCGGTTGTGATGCTTCGGAGTCGCTTGCGCCATTGTCGTCGTCGCGGACCGATTCGGTTTCGGCGGCGTTTGCTGCGGCAAATACAGGCTCGGGACTGGGTTTCGCACCCGCCACCGGAATCGGCGCGCCCAATCGCGCCAGAGCTTCCCCGGCCTTTTTCTTCCAATCAGCGCGGCGGAATCGTTCCGCTGCAATTGTGTACCACTTCACGGCGTCCTCATTTCGTTCGGCTTTTTCCGCGACGGTTCCCAGCTCCCAGGCCACCATCGCGTCGTGCGTGCGCTGGTACAGCTCGGAAAGTTTCGTCAGTGCGTCGGCGCTGTTCTTCGCTTTGCGAATACGCGCCTGAATTTGCCGCCAATCAGCCATGGCGGCATTGTAGCAGCCGATTCGGGGATAGGCCAATGAAAGCGGTGTTCAGTAGGGTCTCGGTTACCGATGAACGGGTTTGTCCGGCGCGTGGGTTACTTGCGGTTAGCCCGTCGTCGATGCGCAATGGTAGGGGCCGGTTCTGTCGTGGGCTGTGCGTTTTACTTGGCGGCGAGCGTTTGCCTTGCCAGTTCCGTGCAGAAATCTTGCTCCGTTTGCGCTACGAAATCTTTGTAGCCGCTGGGGTCGATGAACGGGTTCGCGCCCCCGGCTTTCAGCTGCGCATACTTTTCTTCCATGCCGAAGTAAGCGCCGTGGGCACCGAGGAAAATATCGCAGGGCAATGAGTTCAAGACTTCGAACATGCGCTGGTAGTCTGCGGCGATTTGGGGGTAGTTTTCGTTGTGCACGAGCTTGTAGCCCGGGTTTACGTTGGGACTGCCAACGATCACAACGTTATAGGTTTTACCGCCCTCGGTCACCTCCATGGTCCACGTGGTACAGCCTTTGCTGTGGCCTGGAGTGAGGTGCGCGACGAGCACCGTGCCGCCGAGGCTTACCTGGTCGCCATCGTGGAGCACGCGATCTACTTTGGCGGGTGGATAAAGATCATCAGCAGTGTCGCCATACTGAAAATCTTTCTTGCCGCCGGATTCCACCACGGGCACGTCGGCATCCATCACCATGTAACGCGCTCCGGTCAGCTGCTTGATCTTCGCGCTGCCGGCATCGTGGTCAAAGTGCGCGTGGCTGATCAGCAAAATGTTTGTGTCCTTGAACTTGAAGCCGAGTTTTTCAATGCTTGCCTGGATCAGTGGCACATTGGCTTCCAGATCGCTGTTGATCAGGATGTTCCCGCGCGGCGTCACGATTAGATAATTCGCCAGCCCTCTACTTCCGACGTAATACAAATTGCCTGCGATGTGAAATGGCGGAAACGGTTCGGTCCATTCGGGGTCGGCTTGGGCGAACAGACTGCTTGCGGCGGCCAGGACGACGATCAGTACGCAAGAAGCGATCTGGATGATTTGCCGCACGGAGGGACTATAAACCAAGTCGCCGGCGTGAGTGTATTGCTTCCTGCTCTGACGCTGACGGATTCCAGTGTATAATCCGCCGCATTCGCGTCCTGCGAGGCGGCTCAATGGCTTCGGACAAGTCTTCGGATAGGTCTTCCACGATGTGGGTTCCGGTGTGCTGCGGGCGCGTGATGCGCTGCAATATGTTCCGGCAAGCGGACGGCGGCGCTTACGCCGCGCTCGTTTGTTCGGTCTGCAACAAGAACATCACGCTGGAGCAAGAGTCTCTCGATGCCGTGGATAAATTCGGTGAAGGCTCGAACATTCTGAGTCTGATCGGATCACCTAAACCGCCGAAGACGGAACGAAGAAAATCGTTTAGCGAAGCTGGTCCAGACGATCCAACGCTGTAGCCCGAAATGCTGCTCCCTCGGAAGTCTGCCTGCGCATGATTGGCCAGACCATTTCGCACTATCGCATCGTGGAGCAACTTGGCGCCGGCGGCATGGGCGTGGTTTTCAAGGCGCAGGACAGTCGGCTGGAACGCGCAGTAGCGCTGAAATTCCTTCCTGAACAACTCGCGCAGCAACCGCAAGCGCTGGAGCGTTTCCGGCGCGAAGCGCGCGCTGCATCCGCTTTGAACCACCCCGGCATTTGCACGATCTACGACATCGGCGAGCAAGACGGCCGCGCGTTCATCGCCATGGAGTTCATTGACGGCGAAACGCTGCGCAGTCACATCCATCGGAAGGCGCTTCCTGTGGAAGAATTGCTGGAGCTGGGGATCCAGATCGCTGAGGCTCTGGACGCCGCGCACGCCGAAGGGATCATTCACCGCGATATTAAACCCGCGAATATTTTCGTGACCAAGCGGGGGCGCGCGAAAGTGCTCGATTTTGGCCTGGCAAAACTTGTTCCCAAAGGGGTCGCGATTGCGGACGCGGATTCCGGCGGCGACACTTCGACCTCCACTTCGATCGCTGGAATCATCAGCGGCACTCCTTCTTATATGTCACCCGAGCAAGTGCGCGGAGACGCGCTGGACGCGCGCACGGATATTTTCTCGCTCGGGCTAGTGCTGTACGAAATGGCCACCGGCCGGCAAGCATTTGGTGGCGGCACCGGCGGCGCGATTATCGAAGCGGTGCTGACGCGGCCGCCTGTTTCGGTGCGCAGCATCAATCCCGAAATTCCGCCGGCGCTGGAAGCAATCATCGAGAAGGCCCTGCACAAAGATAGGGAACAGCGTTACCAGCATGCGGCTGATCTACTTGCAGACCTGCGACGGCTGAAGCGAAATTTTGATTCGGGCCGCACCGATCAGGCGGGAGATTCGGCGTCACGCCTCGCGTCAACCGCAGGTCCTATCTCCTCGGCCAGCCAGCGCATCTCGCGGGCCACGGCACAACAAAGCGGCAGCTTCCGCGCGCCGCGAGTCGCAAAGACCATCCGCTCACTCGCCGTCTTGCCTTTCGAGAACGTGAGTCGCGACCCGGAGAACGATTATCTCAGCGACGGAATCACGCGGAGCCTGATCAACAACCTGGCGACGGTTCCAAAACTGCGCGTGATGGCGCAGAGCACGGTGTTTCGCTACAAGGGCCGCGAGATTGACCCGCAAGCCGTCGGTCGCGAACTCAACGTACGCGCCATGCTGACGGGAAGAGTGATGCAAAGCGGCGGCTCGTTGCGCATCGGTACCGAACTGGTGGATGTGGCGACCGGGTCGCAAATTTGGGGCGCGCAATTCGATCGCAAGCCCGGCGACATCTTCGTGATTCAGGATGAAATTTCGAGTGAGATATCGGGGAAGCTGCGCCTGGAGCTGACGCGCGCGGAAAAAAAGCGGCTCGTCAAGCGTCACACGGAAGACGCCGAAGCTTACCGGCTCTACCTGCAAGGCCACCATCATTGGAACCGCTGGACGGAAGAAGGATTTTACAAGGCGATCGGATACTTTCAGCAGGCGATCCAGAAGGATCCCAGTTACGCTCTCGCGTACGCTGGCGTCGCCGATTCCTACGTGCTGCTGGGATGGAACAGCTATCTGCCTCCGAAGGATGCGTTCCCGAAGGGCAAAGCAGCTGCGATGGCGGCCCTCGAGATTGCCCCTGATCTTGGCGAGGCGCACACGGATTTGGCGACAGTGTTGTGGCTGCACGATTGGCAATGGCCGGAAGCTCAGAGGGAATTTCAACGCAGCCTGGAATTGAATCCCTGCTATCCGACTGCCAATCATTATTACGCCGAGTGCCTGATGACCATGGGCCGCAACGCGGAAGCTCTCACCAGGATGAAAAAAAGCCTGGAGCTGGATCCTTTGTCGCTGATTATTAATGTGGCGATCGGATGGGCCCACTATCACGCGCGGCAGTACGATGAGGCCGTCGCACAATTGCTGCGCACTGTGGAATTGGATCCGAACTACCCCATGACTTATTGGATTCTCGGGCTGATCTATCGGAAAACTGGTCGCTACGATTTGGCGATCAGCGCGGGTGAGAAGGGCGTGAATCTTTCAGGCGGTAGTCCGCTGATGCGCGCGGCGCTGGCGCAGACTTTCGCTACGGCTGGTGCGGTGGATAAAGCAATTCAGATCGTGGATGAATTGAACGGACTAGCGAAGCAAAGGTACGTAGCGCCTCATTTTTTCGCCGGAATCTACATTGGCTTGGGTGAACTCGACCGCGCGATTGATTATTTGGAAAAATCGTGCGCAGAGCACTGCCACTGGCTTATCTATCTGCATATAGACCCGAGCGTGGACGATTTGCGGAGCGATCCGCGTTTCCAGGACTTGTTGCGGCGCGTGGGCCTTCCCGCGGCGTCGGACGCGATTTGCACCTGAAAAAAGCCACGTGGCAGGACACTAGCCCGCTACTGCGTGTTTGGGAGCTGGCGCGTGGATTCGGCGTGCTGAATGCATCCTTAAGGTGCGCCAGGTTCCGTTGATGGCATGATAGCGCCATGGATTTAGCTGGGCGGACACGCTGGATTTGCGAGCAGGCGCGCGGGGTGGGGTTCGATTTGTGCGGCGTGGCCCCGGCGGATGCCTTCCCGGAGCTCGCGCAAGTTCCGACATGGCTTGAGAGCGGACATGCGGGTGAGATGAATTACCTGCGCGATGAGCGTCGCGTGGATCCGCGATTGGCGCTTGCTGGCGCGCGCTGTTTGATTGTGGTGGCGTTGAATTACAACTCTCCGCAGCCGTATTCCACCGAACAGGCCGGCGTTCACGACGATGATTCCCCGCGCGGGTGGATTTCGCGCTATGCCTGGGGTGACGACTACCACGAAGTGCTGCGGGAAAAGCTGAATGTGCTCGTCGCGCGGATGCACGCGCAATGGCCTGAGCCTTTTGAGGCGCGCGCTTACGCGGATACGGGGCCGGTGGTCGAGCGCGTGGCAGCAAAATATGCGGGGCTTGGCTGGCTCGCGAAAAATACTTGCCTGATCAACGAGCAGCTCGGTTCGTGGCTGTTTCTCGGCGTCATTCTTACGACGCTGGAGTTAGAACCGTCGCTTGGTCCGGGTGAGCCGCCTGCCGCTGACCTCTGCGGGAACTGCACGCTGTGTCTTGACGCCTGCCCCACGCAAGCGTTTGCCGCGCCTTACGTGCTGGATGCGCGGCGCTGCATTTCCTATCTCACGATCGAGCTGCGCGGGGCGATTCCCGAGGAATTGCGGCCGGCGATGGGCAATGCCGTCATCGGCTGCGATATTTGCCAGGATGTGTGTCCTTGGAATCGCAAGTCGCCCGTGACGCAGTTGGCGCAATTTCAGCCGCGCACGATTGAGCTGGTAGTCCCCGCGAAAAGTGAAAACGGAAACGAGAAAATGGAGAATGGCGTGACGCTGTTTGCGCCGGAGCTCGAATGGCTGGCTTCGTTATCGCAGGAAGAATTCAGCCGGATTTTTCGCGGCAGCGCCGTGAAACGCGCGAAATGGCGCGGTGTGGTTCGTAATACTTGCGTCGCGCTGGGGAATTCGCGCATAGCACGAGGTTCAGACGCCTGCGCGCGCATCGTCCCGCTGCTCGAGCGGCTCGCCACGTCGGAAGATTCGCAGATTGCCGAGCACGCGCGCTGGGGGTTGCAGCGTCTCGGCGTGCCGCATCATTCTTCTCATAGCTCCGATTGACTTGCTGCCGCGGACTCCGCTAGCGTAACGGCGCACCGCGCAGCGCGCGATCGAAAACTGCGCAGGAGGCCGTCGCATGAATTTTTCCCACGTGGCATTTTTCCTTCACGCTCTGAGGCCGCAATTCAATTTTCCGCAAGGGCCCGCGGTCGAATTGATCATGCTGCGCTGGCTGCACTTCATTTTCGGAATCGTCTGGATCGGCCTGCTGTATTTTTTCAATCTGGTAGGATTCCCCACCATGAAGCAGCTGGACGCGGCGGTGCGCGGCAAAGTGTTTCCGGTGCTGATGTCGCGCGCGATGAGCTGGTTTCGCTGGTCGGCGCTGATTACCGTGGCGGTGGGGCTGCGCTACTACTTCATAATTCTTTCCGCGGACGCGCACAATTCCGGCAATCCCGCGCTGACGCTGCACTGGTTCGGATGGTGGCTGCTGGTGTGGCTCGCGGCTTTCGCACTGATCTATCCGTTCCAGTTGCCCAGCAAAGGACTGCTCGATAATCCGTGGGTGCGCACGGTTGCGATTGGCGCGATTGTGGTTGCGGCTTCGTGGATCATTCTTTACCTAAATAGCGGGCCGGTGGTTTCGAACGCGCATCTGTGCATCAGCGTCGGCGGCGGGCTGGGATTTCTGATGCTGCTGAATGCCTGGGGCGTAGTGTGGCGCGTGCAGAAAAAGCTGATTGCCTGGACGCGCGCCAGCGCCGAACAAGGCACGCCGATGCCGGCAGAGGCGGCGCGCCTGGCGCGTTGGGGATTCCTAGCCTCGCGCGTGGGCTTCTGGCTGTCGTTCCCCATGCTTTTTTTCATGGGTGCGGCGGAACATTACCCGTTCCTAAGCAGCATCGCGAATTGAAGAAAGCTGTACCCTTCGATTACATGGGCGCGTCCTAAATAGCAGCACGGGAGACCGCCATGAAACCAGCCGCTCGCTCCGGTGTAGTCGTACTGTTTTTGACGTTCGTCATCGTTTTGCTGATCGCGCTGCCCGCGCTCGCGTATCAGTACCCGCTTTCTTCTTCCGACATTCGTAATGCTTATCTGCTGGGCTATGCGAAAGATCAGAACACGACTAGTTTTTTCGCTCAGTATGTGACTCAGTTACCCATGCCCGAAACCGGCCCGCACGTTGCGACGATCGCTCTGAAGACTCCGTATGCACAAGTGGTAGAGTTGGGCCAATCCGCGGTAAATGCCGATGTGCAGGGCGCTGAAGAAGAATTGGCCAACACGAAGTTTCCGCTGCTCGTAAGCGTGGGAATTGACCTGACGCCGACGTATCCCGACCCGCCTATCACAAACCCCGCGTCCGGTTCGCCGGTGCCCGATTTTGAGCAGGACTTCAGCATCGAACTCTTTCAGGACGGCGCGAAGATTAATGCGCAATCAACGCGGGTCAATTTGCTCTACTCTGAGGGAGTCGGCAACACCTACGAAGTCTCTGGCGCGATCATCGTACTGAGGTTTGACCCGGAAAAGGTCAATCCTGATGACGAGGTGATTGTGAAAGTGCACACGCCGGATGATCAGCACGTGAAGGCGACATTCGATCTGGGGCATCTTCGATAACGCACTACAACCGCCCAGTTTCGCGGTTTTTTGCAGAGAAGAGAGAATATTAGGAGCGCCAGCGCAGCGTTACTGGACCGCTCATGGGATGTTGCAGCGGGGCGCCCGTGCGCTGGGCTTCCTGATATGCGGCTTTCAATTCGAAATACCAGCGCGCCTGGCGATCGGCATCGTCAATCAGCATCATGCGGTCTTCGTACTGCAATCCCATCACTTGTTTTTTGATTACTTCGGTGTCCTGGCGGATGAAGCGCGGGCCGAACACATTAATGATGAAGGAGACGACGGGAAACCAAGGGAGGATATTCCAGGCGGCGCAGAAATCCAGGCGGCAGAAATCGCGGCGGATGGGCGTGACCGTGGTGCGGCTGGAAAGCCAGTAGCGGCCAGCGCGAATTTGTTCGAAGCGCTGATTGGGCAGCACGAAGTCAATCATGGTGGTGGCTGGTTCGCCGGTGAGCAGCTTCAAGATTTTGTAGGGCGCGCTATTCGCGGATGGCGCGTGCGGGCTCATGCGAAATCCGTCGGGGATCGGCTCGAAAGTTTTTTCTTTGTTGCGAATGCTGCGGCGGGAACGCCACCACCACCACGCTTGATGCACGAAGGGGCCGTGCGCCGGGTCCATCAGGCCGATGATGGCCTGGTCCACGCCGCAGGGCAGGTCGGCATAGAGGTGCGCAATTTTGTAGCTGGCGCTGAAGACCGGCAATTCCGGCGGCGCTGGCGGCGGTTCGTTGACTGCGCGGCCTTCGGGGCTGGTCATGAACGCCCAGACGTAGCCATCGCGCTCTTCGCAGGGAAAGCTTCCGGCGTAAATTCGTTCGCACTTTAATTTCGAATCTTCGGTAAGCGAAGGAATGGTGCGGCACTGGCCGGTATGCGCATCGAATTGCCAGCCGTGGTAGGCGCACTCGACGGTCTTGCCGTCGAATTGGCCAAAGGAAAGCGGAAACGCGCGGTGCGGGCAGACGTCGCGCAGGGCGAACGGTTTTCCGGCGCCGTCGCGTCCCAGCACCAGCGGCACGTCCAGCAGCATCGCGCGGACTAGTTTGTGGCGGCGCACTTGTTCGCTGCGCAGCGCGGGATACCAGAAGCCCCACAAAAAATGCATCGCGCCAGCACGAGATGAATCGAGATTCATGGCGGTCATCGTATTACAGGCATGAAGTCACATCAAACGCCTGTGAGACAATTCTCAGCCGTCAAAACATCATGCGAGATTTCCTACGTCGATTGGACCGTCGGCGGTGCGTCCAAACTCCCGCCAAACAGCTGAATCACCGAAGGCCTCTGGAGGACAATAAATGTAAAAACGCCGAGGGTCGTTCCGTACGGGAACTCCAGGCAACACAGCGCCGCCACCACCAGGCAAAAGGTCCGCGAGGTTCGACGCTTCAGACAGGCTGCCGTCCAAAACCTCATCGCCGCGAATGTACCCGCAGCCAGAAATATCGCGAGGCCAATACCGACAAAGATCCAAGGCATAAAAGCCGGCGGCGGCTGATTAGGCTGTAGCGATGCGGCTGGAATTTTTGCAAATGAAACAGCAAACATGGCGCCAATACAGATATAAAAAAGTCCAAACAATGAGAACAACGCCGCCATCCCTCCCGCCACCCAGTAACCAATCGCGAGCAGCTTCAGATGCTCCTCATCAACTATCATCTGACGATAATCTTGCTCGGACATAGCCTCACCTCGGGGCGTGGCTGACCATTCTGCTTTCGGCGTAACTTACCATGGAAGTGTGAACTATCTGACTGGGGCTTTTCGTCTGAGGGCGCAAGCAATCTCATCGTGCATTACTAAACAAAGGAACCCAATTAGATCGCGAGTTTGACTAGCCGCTGTTTTGCGGCTATTCTTTTGTTTGTGACGACTGCAATGTTTGCCGCGTTCTATTAGCGATACCTCTCGACCCCGCCCGGGGCCATGTTTCCACGTAGCTGTGCCTGTTTTCCGATTTCCCTTTACGATTGTCTGCAACTTTGAGGTATCGCCATGGCGAATTTGACGCTGTTCCAAAAGCTCGAAAATATCGAGTCGAGGTATGAAGAGCTGACCCAGCAACTTTCCTCGCCCGAAGTGCACAACGATTCGGCGCGTTTCCAGAAGCTAGCCAAGACACACGCGGACATGGCCGAAATGGTGGCCAAATACCGTGAGTGGAAAGAAATTGAAAAGGGCTTGCTGGGCACGAAACAAATGCTGGTGGAAGCGGAAGACGCTGAATTGAAGCAGCTGGCGCACGACGAAGAGCGCGAGCTCGAAGGGCGCCGCGAAACCGTGGAGCGCGAGCTGAAATTCCTGATGCTTCCGAAAGATCCGAACGACGACAAGAACGTGATCCTGGAAATTCGCGCGGGCACGGGCGGCGATGAAGCTTCCCTTTTCGCCGGCGAACTTTTCCGCATGTATTCGCGCTACGCGGAATCGCAAGGCTGGAAGCTGGAAATTCTGGAAAGCTCGCCGTCGTCCATCGGCGGCATGAAGGACGTCGTCGCCGCGATTCAGGGCAAAAAAGTGTATTCGAAACTGAAATATGAAAGCGGCGTGCATCGCGTGCAGCGTGTGCCGGCCACCGAACAGCAGGGGCGCATTCACACTTCGGCCGCGACGGTGGCAGTGCTGCCCGAAGCGGATGAAATTGACATCAAGATCGAGGCCAAGGATTTGCGCATTGATACGTTCTGTTCGTCGGGACCCGGCGGGCAATCCGTGAACACCACCTATTCCGCCGTGCGCATCACACACATTCCGAGCGGCCTGGTGGTTTCTCAGCAGGACGAAAAATCGCAAATCAAGAATCGCGCCAAGGCAATGCGCGTGTTGCGCGCGCGCCTATATGAAATGGAACAGAACAAGCAGCACGAAGCCATCGCGGCCGAGCGTCGCGACCAGATCAAGACCGGCGACCGTTCGGAAAAAATCCGCACCTACAATTTTCCGCAGAATCGCGTGTCGGACCATCGCATCGGATTGACGTTGCACCAGCTCGATCAGGTGATGGAAGGCAAGCTGGGACCGATTGTGGACGCGCTCTCGACGCATTACGAATCCGAGCGCTTGAAGCAGGAACTGGTCGAGGCGTAAGGGCAGCTAGCATAGGCCCGCCTGCGGCAGGCAATCTTGCCTGTGCGGTTTTTCACGTGGCGCCCGCAGTGATTGCGTCCCAACCACCGTGGCAAATTCAAATCCAATGAACATCCGCGCCGCCCTAAAAGAAGGCATGGCGCAACTGCGCGCTGCACAGATTCCTTCGCACACGCTTGCCGCTGAGCTATTGCTGATGCACGCGTTAGAGCGCGATCGCGCCTGGATTTACGGCCACCCCGAAGAATCACTTGATCCAGATGCCGCAGAGAAGTTTCGAGCGTTGATCGCGCGGCGCCTAGCGGGCGAGCCAGTGCAATATCTCACCGGCAAACAGGAGTTCTGGGGCCTCGAATTCGAAGTCACGCCCGCCGTGCTGATTCCCCGCCCGGAAACTGAACACGTCATGGAAGTGGCTCTCGCGCGTCTAGGCGAGCGCGGAATAAAAATTCACATGGACACGGGCGCGCCACGCGAAACTTTGCGGGTCGCTGACGTCGGCACCGGTTCCGGCTGTCTGGCGGTTGCGCTGGCGTGGGAATTGCCGCACGCCGAAGTAGTTGCGACCGACATTTCCGAGCCGGCGCTCGAAGTTGCGCGCCGCAACGCCGCACGTCACGGCGTCGCTGATCGCATTCAATTCCTGCAGCGTGACCTACTCACCGGTCTTGAGAATATTGATCCGAGCAGCATAGGGCTACAGCATGCCGTGCCCGCGGCAACGCAAAATGGACCGCTATACGATCTAATCGTCAGCAATCCACCGTACATTGCACGCAACGAAGCGGGGCAATTGCAGCGCGAAGTGCGCGACCACGAACCACACGCCGCGCTTTTCGGGGGAGCTGCGGGCACCGAAATGTACCAGCGCTTGATTGACCAAGCTCGCGATCTACTACGCGACCGGGGCATCCTGGTCCTCGAACTCGGGTACGATTCCGCGGAACATGTGCGTGGAATCTTCGATGCGCAGCCTGCATGGACCAAAGTTGCCATCACGATGGATCTTGCCGGCATCCCGCGCGTGCTCGCCGCAGAACGCGCCCGCTAGCCCCGGCAAAAACATTGTTGCCCACCTCAGACGCTCAGTGATTTAAGCTGGGCGTTGCTGCCATGACGAAGCTGGCACAATACCGCGCGAAGCACGATGCACCGCTCGAAATCGCGGCGGATGGTGCCGCCTCGATCCTGCACGTTGATATGGACGCGTTTTTCGTTTCGGTAGAGCTGCTGGCGCGTCCAGAATTGCGCGGGAAGGCGGTGATCGTCGGCGGGCAGCGCGACCAACGCGGCGTGGTCACGTCCGCGAGCTACGAAGCGCGAAAATTCGGCGTACATTCCGCGATGGCGTTGCGCACCGCCGCGCAATTATGTCCGCACGCCGTCTTTCTCGATCGTCATCACGAACTTTATGGCCGGTGGAGCAATCGCGTCGCCGCGATCCTGGGAAAATTTTCGCCGATCGTGGAAATGGCTTCGATTGACGAAGCCTATCTCGACCTTGCTGGAACAGAGCGCTTGCACGGCCCGCCGCTCGCCGCAGCCCACAAACTTCTGCAGGAAATCACGGCAACAACTGGCCTTCCTTGCTCGGGCGGATTGGGAGCGACACGCCTGGTGGCGAAAATCGCAAGTGAACAAGCCAAACCGCGCGGCTTGGTGTGGATTCCGTCCGGCAGCGAATCGATATTTCTCGCGCCTCTCGTTGTACGGCGCGTCCCCGGAATCGGCAAAGTCACGGATGAGGCGTTGCGAGGGCTGGGTATCGAAACAATCGCGCAATTACAGAAGGTGCCGCTCGAACGCCTGGAAGAAACTTTCGGGCAATGGGGCACGGCGCTATTCCGCAAAGCGCGCGGCATTGATTCCTATGAATTTTTCGTGGATGCTGAGCCGAAATCGCTATCGCACAATCAAACGTTCGGCGAAGATACGCGAGATCGCGGGTTGCTGGAATCGACGCTCAGTTATTTGTGCCAGAAAGCAGCGAAGCGCTTGCGCGACGCAGCGCTGCACGCGCGAACCGTGACGCTCACGGTGCGTTTCACCGATTTCACGACGATCACGCGCAGTCACACCCTGGCCGAGCCTTCCGACCTCGATACCGTGTTCCTGAAGGCGGTACGCGAACTCTTTCAGCATGCATGGAACGGCAAGGCGCTCGTCCGGCTGGTGGGGGTGGCGCTGACGTCGTTCTCGGCCGGCTCGGCGCAATTTGATTTGCTCGATCCCGAACGCCGCGAAAAGCTCGAACGCCTGGCGCGGGCTACGGACAAGCTGCGCGACCGCTTTGGATTTTCCAAAGTACAGTTCGGCGGCTCGCTGCCAATTCGCGATGATGATTCCGAATAAAAATCACCGGCCAACTTCTCGTTTGCACACCCGGCTCAGCGAATCATGCGCATCGCTTAATCATATTCGGTTTCTTGCCTTATAATCGCAGGTCGCATGCCTACCACTCCGCCGCACCCGCAAGAACCGAAACCGGGTCTCTTCCAGCGCTTACGCGGGTTCTGGATCCACGTCACCGAAGGTTTCCAGCTCGAGCAGCTGTGGGGGCAATTCAAGTCCGAAGCGCAGGCGGGCTACGTTCTTTATTCGAAGGACGTGGACTGGGAAACCATCGGCAAGGAAAAATCGCGATTCAAGCGCATCCTGCGCTCCGCATGGGCGCTGTTTCAGGCGATGCTGATGAAGCTCTCGCCCGCGCGTCGCGTGTTGTTGCTCGTCGCGGTAATCTTGTTTGTCTTTAATCCTCAAGTGCCACTGAAAAATGGAGCCGAAGTTGATCTGGGACTTGCCTGGATCGCAACGGTGATTCTGTTCGTGCTGCTGGCGCTGGAGTTAGGAGATCGCGTGACCATGAAGCGCGATCTGGAAATCGCTCGCGAAATTCAGCAGTGGCTGGTGCCCAGCGAGCCGCCGCAGATCGCCGGCATGGATATTGCGTTTGCCACGCGGCCGCAAAATACCGTCGCGGGCGATTATTACGACGCGTTCTTGCGGCCGGTGCCGGAAGCCGGAGCGATGGTGCCGGCGCTCTTGGTGGTCGTCGCTGACGTTGCGGGGAAAAGCGTGCCGGCCGCACTGCTGATGGCGACGTTCCAGTCGGGACTGCGCGCGCTTTCCGCAACTCCTGCAACTCTCGATGAGGTTGTCTTGGGTTTGGAGCGGTACGCACGCGCACACAGCCTGGAAGGCCGCCGCTTTACCACCGCATTTCTCGCGGAAATTGACCCGCAAACGCGCGCGATGCGTTACATCAACGCCGGTCACAACTACCCGATTCTGCGGCGCGCATCTGGGAGCGTCGAGCGGCTGGAGATCGGCGGCCCGCCGTTTGGTGTGCCGCTACTTACGGACAATGAGATTCCGTATGGCGTCGGCAGCGTCCAGCTGGAGCCCGGGGACTTGCTTTTCATTTTCACCGACGGCGTCGCCGAAGCAGTCAACGACAAGGGCGAGGAGTTCGGCGAGCCGCGGATCGTTCCCGCGATTCTCTCCATGCCTTCGGGCACGGCTGCCGCGGTGCTGAATCGCGTGATGAGCGACGTAAACACTTTCGTGGGTTACGCGCGGCAGCATGATGACATCACCGCGTTGGTTCTGCGGATCGTGCCGTAAGCAAGCTGGCTCAATATTTCACTCCGTGCACGCACAATCCGCAATCTCAAATCTTCCAACCCAGCCACGATTCCCTCATAATCGCGGCATGAACGCTCGCGCATTTGCGGAATACATCTGCCGGACGCTCCGTTCCAAGGGCTACCAGGCCTATTTCGTCGGCGGATGTGTGCGCGACATTCTGCTGCACCGCGAACCGGCCGATTACGATGTGGCTACCGACGCAACTCCGGAGCGCGTCGAGCAGATTTTCCCGAATAGCCTCACGGTGGGTGCGAAGTTCGGCGTCGTGGTAGTGGTGCAGGAACCGAAGCCGAGCGATCAACCCGAAAGCGCCCCCGCGACGGTGGAAGTGGCGACTTTTCGTTCGGACGTGGGCTACAGCGACGGGCGCCATCCCGATAAAGTTGTGTATTCCTCCACTCCGCAGGAAGACGTCCAGCGGCGCGATTTCACGATCAACGGCTTGCTGCTCGACCCGGAAACGAACGAAGTGCTCGACTTCGTCGGCGGACGCGACGACCTGCGCGACGGAATCATTCGTGCCATTGGCCAGCCCGAAGCGCGTTTCCGCGAAGACAAGTTGCGGATGCTTCGCGCGGTACGTTTCGCTGCGCGCTTCGGCTACGCCATCGAGTCGGAAACTCTGCGCGCGATCCAAAAACTCGCTCCCGAAATCGGCCAGGTTTCCGCGGAACGTCTGCGCGATGAATTGACCAAGCTGCTGACGGAAGGCGCCGCGCGGCGCGGATTTGAATTGCTCGACGAAACGCGGTTGCTGCCCGAATTGCTGCCGGAAATATCGCGGATGAAAGGCGTGCAACAGCCACCGCAATTCCATCCCGAGGGCGACGTATGGATTCACACGCTGCTAATGCTGGAAGGTCTGACGCCGGGCTCTTCGCCTAGCCTTGCGTGGGGCGTGCTATTGCACGACGTGGGCAAGCCGCCGACGTTTGCGCCGCCGACTGGACCGAACGGCCGCATCCGTTTTGATCGTCATGTAGAAGTGGGCACCGTCATGGCAGGGGAGATCTGCGAGCGCCTGCGCTTTTCAAACGATGATACCGCGCAGATCGCGTCCCTGGTGGCCAATCACCTGCGATTCAAAGATGTGCCGCAGATGAAGCGCTCGACCCTGAAGCGCTTTGTGCGGCTCGATCGTTTCGAAGAGCATATGGAACTGCACCGGCTGGACTGCTCCTCCAGCCACCGCAATCTGGAGAACTACCAGTTCATGCGGAGCTTCCTGGCGGAGACTCCGCCCGACGAGGTTCGTCCGGTTCGACTGCTGACCGGCGATGACCTGATAGGCATGGGGTTCAGGCCGGGGCCAGAATTCAAGGAGATCCTGCATGCCGCTGAGGACGCTCAGCTTGAAGGGGGTATCCGTACCCACGAAGATGCATTGATATGGTTAAGGAGCCATTATCAAGCGCGGTGACGCGTACATAAGCCTCTTGTAATAAGCTATTTACAAGGAGTAAGCGAGGTAAGGTATAGCTTGCTTTGAAAGCTTAGTGTAGTATTATAAGGTTGTCTGCTAAGACACGCCGTAACTTAGGGAAATCTTTTTCCAGCGTTCTGCATCTAACGTTGTTAGCAGCCGATTAGCTGCCTGATGGGTCTTATGAAGTTGAGGGCCCAGGGAGAAATACGGTGACTAAATCTAATAGGGTTATACCGCAAGAACTTCCAATTCTTCCGGTTCGCGACACGGTCCTGTTTCCGGGGGCGGTGTTGCCGCTGCCGGTTGGCCGCGAGAGTTCACTGGCTCTGCTAAACTCACTTGAAGGAACCGAGAAGATTCTAGGCGTTGTGGCGCAACTGGACCCTCGTGTGGAGGCGCCCACCGGTGCCGACCTGCACAGCGTCGGGACGCTGGCGAAAGTCCACAAAATGGTGCGCATGCCTAACGGAAACGTAGTCGCGTTTCTGGAGGGAATTGAGCGCATACGCGTGATGGAAGTCCTGGGATTCACGCCGTTCATCAAGGCGCGCGTGGAATCGCAGCCAGACTTGGAAGATCAACGCGACGCCGAATTGACGGCGCTCGAACGCAACGTGCAGGAATTGTTCCGCGAGGTTGTGGCGCGTTCGCCGCAGCTTTCCGACGACCTACAAACCGAAGTGATGGGTATCGATTCGCCGGGACGGCTGGCGGACTTCGTTACTTCCACGCTTCCTTCGCTGAGCACCATGATCCGCCAGGAATTGCTGGAAACTTTCAGCGTGCGCAAGCGCCTGGAAGCGTTGATCAGCGAACTAACCAAAGAACGCGAAGTGCTGGATCTGCGCAACAAGATTCACGACCAGGTGCAGGAGCAGGTGAATCAGAGCCAGCGCGAATTCCTGCTGCGCGAACAGATGAAAGCAATTCAGAAGGAACTCGGCGAATCCGACGACGGGCAAGCTGAAATCGATGAATTGCGCAAGAAAGTAGAAGCGTCCGGCATGTCTGCGGAAGCGAAGAAGGAGTGCGAGCGCGAGCTGAAGCGCTTGGCGAAGATGACTCCGGCGTCTGCGGAATACATGGTGGCGCGTACGTATCTGGAATGGATGACTTCGCTGCCCTGGAACAAGACTTCCGGGACCGAAGACATCAACATTCCCAACGCGCAGGCCATTCTGGACGAAGATCACTACGACCTGGTGAAGATCAAGGAACGCATTCTGGATTACCTGGCTGTTAAGAAACTGCAGCCGGGCATGAAAGGGCCAATCCTGTGCTTCATCGGACCTCCGGGCGTGGGCAAGACGTCGCTCGGCAAATCCATTGCTCGCGCGCTGGGCCGCAAATTCGTGCGTATATCACTCGGTGGCATGCACGACGAAGCCGAAATTCGCGGGCACCGGCGGACCTACATCGGCGCACTGCCCGGCCAGATCATTCAGGGCATTCGCCGTGCAGAGACGATGGATCCCGTCCTGATGCTGGACGAGGTGGATAAGCTCGGCCGTGATTTCCGCGGTGATCCTTCGGCGGCGTTGATGGAAGTGCTTGACCCGGAACAGAACGCGACATTCCGCGATCACTATCTCGACGTGCCGTTTGATCTTTCGAAAGTGCTCTTCATCGCGACGGCGAACTGGCTCGACCCAATTCCGGAGCCTTTGCGCGACCGCATGGAGATCATCGAGCTTTCCGGCTACACGGAAGAGGAAAAAGTCCACATCGCGAAAATGTTCCTGATCGCCCGTCAAGCCAAAGAAAACGGATTGGCGCTCGGCGAGCAGATCGAATTCACCGATGAGGCTTTGCACGAACTCATCCGCCACTACACGCGGGAAGCGGGCGTGCGCAACCTGGAGCGCGAAATCAGCACTCTGGTTCGCAAGCAAGCGCGGCGTTTGGCGGAGGGTAAGACGGACAAGTTGCTCGTCACGCCCGAAGTGATTCGCGAAGTGCTGGGCATTCCCAAAGTGCATCTGGAAAAAGAAGTGGAAGAGCGGGTGCAGAAGCCGGGAGTTTCCGTGGGCTTGGTTTGGACACCGGTGGGTGGTGATATCGTCTTCATCGAAGCGAGCAAAATGCGCGGCGGGAAGACGTTCACGATGACCGGCCATCTGGGCGACGTGATGCAGGAATCCATGCGAGCAGCGCTCACATGGGTTCGCGCCAATACCGAGCGCTACGGAATTGATCCGGACTTCTTCCGCAAGCAGGACATCCACATTCACGTGCCCTCGGGCGCGGTGCCAAAGGATGGACCTTCTGCGGGAGTGGCGATGGTCACGGCACTGGTAAGCCTGCTGACGGGCAGGCCGGTTCGTCCGCGGGTGGCGATGACTGGAGAAATTTCTCTCTCCGGAATCGTGCTGCCGGTGGGCGGGATCAAGGAAAAAGTGCTGGGAGCGAAGCGCGCCGGAATTCGGGAAGTCATTCTGCCTTCGGAGAACGAGCCGAACGTGCTGGAAGATTTGCCGGAGGAAATGCTGGAAGGCATGAAGGTGCACTTCGTGCGCACGGCGGAACAGGCTCTCGAAATTGCGCTGGGCAAATTCGAGAAGAAGGTGCGGCCAGTAACTGGCGGACCGGTCGGTGAAGACCGGCCGCCGCTGGCAGGGCCGATTCACTAATCCGCTTCACTAAATTCCCCAGAAAGCGATAAGAGACAGCCAACAAAAGGCCCGGGAACATTCCTTCCCGGGCCTTTTCTTTTTCGCGCACGAAAACTGATTCCCCTTGCGGCAAGCGGCGCAATCGCGTACAGCTTGAAAGTTTCCAATGCCCTATCGCCCACGAGAACTCGTTGTGCGCGCGCGCGAAGCCGCGGCGCGATTGCTCGCGACGCTTGACCACGATGAACTGGTCCCGCGTTTCCTGGACATGTACGCCGCGGAAAATCGGCGTCCGGGACGCGCCGACCAGCCCGCACATTACCGCGAACAGCTCGAAACGATCCGCCGCGAATCGATGCTGGCGATGGTGCTGCGCGCGGAAGCCGCGTTGCCCACGCGTTTGAAAGTGCATGTGACGGTTCGCGAAACGAAACGGCGGGTGAAACCGAAAAAAGGGAAAAAATCCACGAAGGCAAAGCACGCAAAAAAGAAAAACGCGCGGAAACCGGGGATGGACTTGGCGATTCCGCTGCTCGACCTCTTCCGCGAAGAATTTTTCGTCGCGCTGGGCCAGGCGCTGCGCTGGACCGATGAAGACGCGCAAGCCTTCTGGCACGACCTGGAATTGTACGAAAGCCTCGCGGCGAACGAGCCGCGACGCGATGCCAGACGCGCCATCGCATCTGGACCGTTTGTGGATCGCACCGCGCTGTTGCTGGATCCGTCGCTAATGGAGCAGGCCCGCCGCGCCGCTGGAAAGTTTCAGATGGAACTGAACGCTGCCGCCGATCGCGTGTTGCGCGGCGTGTTCTCGCGCCGCCGCTCGAACTAATCATGCCGGTTGATCAGGCCGGCGGATCACGATGAATGATCGCGCCGGCTGATCAGGGCAACGCGCGCGATCTACGGCCGCGCTTCGAGCACGATGTTGAACGGCGTCTCTGTCGCTCGCCGCACCCGTGTGAAACCAGCCGAATGCAGCACCTTCGCAAGCCGGCCCTCGCCCGCCTGCGCTCCCAGTCCCAAACCAACCTCCTGCGAAAGTGAAGCTGGAGTGCACAGCATGGTGGAAGCGGAATAAAAAACGCGGCCGATCGGATTCAGATTGTCCTCGAGCTTGTCGTTTGCGAATGGCTCGACGATCATCCACGTTCCGTTCGGATCGAGCGTCTCCAACACGTGTCGTGCCGCGCCTTCGGGATCGCCCATATCGTGCAGACAATCGAAAAACGCCACGAAGTCGTAGCCCTTGCCGGGATACTGCTTCGCCGATGCAACTTCGAATTTCACGCGATCGGGAACGCCCGCTTTTGCCGCAGCCTCTCGCGCCAATTCGATCGAGCCGGAGTGGTAATCGAAACCGACGAAGGTGGATTTCGGATAGGCCTGCGCCATCAAAATCGTTGACGTTCCCAATCCGCAGCCGACATCGGCGACGCGTGCTCCCGTTTTCAGTTTTGCTTCGGTATCGCCGAGCGCCGGAATCCATTCGTTGATCAAATGGCCTCGGTAGTTCGGGCGGAAAAAGCGTTCGGTGCCGACGAAGAGGCAGGCGTCGTGCTCGTGCCAGCCCACTCCTTTGCCGGTCTGGAATGCGGAAGTGATTTTCGGAATGCCCTTGATCGTAGCTTCCACCGCCTGAAAAAAGCCCGGCAGGAACACCGGGCTGGTTTCATCAGCCAACGCCAGCGCTTGTTCGGGAGGCAAAGTGAAGCGGCCGGTGGCGGCGTCGTAGGTGATGAATCCGCCGGCGGCCTGCGCTGAAAGCCATTCGCGCACATAGCGCTCGGTAGTGTTGGTTTTGGCAGCGAGTTCAGCCGACGTGATCGGTCCCGCGTCGGCCATGGCTTTGTAGAGACCCAGTTTGTCGCCGATCACGATGAGCGCAGTGTTAATCGCTGCGCCCATTTCGCCGACGGCTTTCATCATGAATTCGTGCAACTTTGCTTCGTTGACTGCTTGTGGTGCGGTAGCGTGCATGAACGTACCTCCTGCGTGAGCGTGGGCGTGGGCTGGGAAACGTCTCGCGAATTGCGGCGAGTCTATCGTTGCGTGTAGGGCAAGTCAATTGCGGATGGTTGTGCCACTCGTGCTGCGATTTTGTTATTCTCGCGCCCGTGCAGATCCTTTTCTACATTTTGGTTGTCGCGCAGGTGGCCATCGGACTGTATTCGCTGTGGGAAGGCTTTGCGTGGTTCCAGATGGTGCGACAGCGACTGGCTTCGCATGCAGGATTCTACACGCCGGCGACGGCGCTGATCTGCCCTTGCAAGGGCAACGAGCGCGGGCTGGAAGAAAATCTGCTGGCGCTGACGCGCTTCGATTATCCGAACTACGAAATTTATTTCACGCTGGCAACCAGCCTCGATCCCGCCCTGAAAGTAATCGAGCGCGTAAAGGCCGCGAGCCAGAAGGCCGTACACATCGTCATCGCTGGACCGCCGACGGACTGCGGAGAAAAAGTTTACAACCTGCAGCGCGCCGTCGAATCTTTGCCCGCCGACAAGTTTGAAATGCTCGTGTTTACGGATTCCGACGTGCGCTTGCCGCGTGGTTGGCTCACCAAGCTGATCGCGCCGCTGAACGATGGGCGCATCGGCGCCACCACAGCCTATCGCTGGATCATCCCCAGCGGCTCGGGAATGGAATCGCTGGCGAGCTGTTTTGCTTCGGCGTGGAATGGCGCTGTGGCGACCATGCTCGGCAAACCGAGTGGAAATTTCTGCTGGGGAGGCGGCACGGCGATTCGCCGCAAGACTTTTGATGACGCGAACGTGCTGGAGACGTGGAAGGGCGCGGTGAGCGATGACTTTGCGATGACTTACGCGCTGGAACAATCCGGCAAACCGATCATTTTCTGTCCGGAATGTTTGGCCGCCACGTTGCATCCTTGGACCGGCGCGGAGTTGCTGGAATTCACCAATCGCCAGATTCTGATCACGCGTATCTATTCGCCGCGGCGCTGGCAATTAGGAGCCGCCGCGCATTTGAGTTATTCGTTGACGCTGCTCTATGCGGTGTACGTGATCCTCTATAGCATGGTGGACGTGGATCCCTGGGGCCAGCTGCTGCTCCTCACGCTCGCGATTCCGTTACTTGCGGCCATGAAGGGCGCGATGCGGACGATTGCGGTAAGCGAAGCGATGGCGGAATCGAAAGCGAAGCTGCAGGAATGGAGCTGGGTGAGCCCGGTGTTTGCGCCGGTGGTGCCATTTTTATTTTCGTGGAATTTTATTGCGTCGCTCTTGACCAAGAGCATCCGCTGGCGCGGCATCCGTTATGAGTTGGTGTCGCCTAACATGACGCGAATAATTAAGCGCTGAGACTCGGTGCTGTTTCGGGCTGCGGCGCGAAGGCGCGTTGAATGCGGCCCAAATAGTAGCCCGTCGCGAACCCCGCTGGAATTGTCAACCACCATCCAGCGCGCAAAACGTTCTCTGCGCCGACCAGCGGAAACAGTATTGCCGCATCATCCGACGGCAGCAAATGCGCGGCGCGCCGGCTGCCAATTCCCAACGCGACAACTACTACCGGCGCAAGAATCCCGCCGGCTATTGCCCAGTGCATGGGAGTTTTACATTTCAATGCCAACATGATTCGCCGCAACAGCAGACCAAAGAGTAGTGCAGTCGGTGCGCCGAACAAGTACCCGTAGAAAATCAACGCCAGAAAGCCTTCGGTCGCTTCCCGCGTCCAGTCTTGCGATGAGGTGAGGATCAGGTTCTGACACCACACCGCCAGAACCATGAAGAAGCAGCCCAGGGCCCAAGCCGCCAGGTAATAAATCAGGCTGCCGCGCCGCGTCATATGCGCCGTTGAATATTTGGGAAGTCGAGCCAGACTTTCACGCCGCAGAAGTGCGAGCCTTCGGTGCAGATGGGCGTGGAAATTCCGGCGCGAAGATGGCAGGGAGGCCCGATGTATCGCGCGAGCTCCGGAAAAATCGCGCGAACTTGTTCCACTTCTTCGATCGAGGATTGATAGATTTCTTCCTGCGCGTTGAAGCACGTGCGCATGGTCCATTTGTGCAGCAGGTGGAGCAATGATCCGGTTTCCACCAGGCGAATCGCTTTGGCGTTCGGCAGCAGGTACAGCGCGAATTCCGGCGCGACGCCGCGGTCCAGCAATTCGTTCTTCGCGGCCCACGCTTCTTCCATCGCCAACTGATAAATTTCCAGCGCGCGCGGATTATCGCGAATCAGCATGGGCGTGATGTAATCCGGAGCGCGGGTATCCGCTAGCGTCAGCAGCGGTCGCGAGCCAGGGACCATGCGATGGCGCTGATCCTGACTATCGGCGGTGTGGCTGATTTTTTTCGCGAATGTGAAATTCGCGTGTTGTAATGGGCGCATCAGCGGCGCGTGCACGCCGATATTCAAAGTTTCGCGCCGGTAAGGATTGCGTGCTGGATTCAACATGCGGTCCAGCGCTTCCGCGTCCGGACAATCCGCAGCGGTCCGGCCCACTACTGCGCGATAGGCATCCGCCATCACGGCGAGCGCCCCGGCCGAATAATCCACCAGCTTAGAAGTAAGCCCGGAAAGCTTGGCGTCAAATTCGCGCGCGAATTCGCGGGCTAATCCGTGCGCAACGACCTCGCCGTTTCGCGCTGTACCGTGCCATTCGGGCGGCTCATCCATCGGCGCATTGTCGAAGCGATCGAAAAATTGCGGATCCACTTCGCGCACACGCGCCACCATTTCGCCGATCACGTGGCGCGCCTCGCTGGGCGTATCGCTCGCTGCCTGCATGCGATACAAGCGGTGCAGCACGATGCCCGAAATCGTGTGCACCATGGTAGTGAACGCAGCGACCGGCAGGACGTAGCGAGCCACCTCAATCGCGCGTTTTTCCGATTGCCGCTCCACTTTCTGCACGCGCTTGGGATGAGACATCGAACTGATGTGCCAAATGTCCGCCAGGATTTCGCGCGCCGTCGGCTCCAGCACCAAAGTCAGCTCGCGATAATGTTCCCAGGCTCGTGTCACGGCCTTCTCGTAAATAGCGCGCTCTGCCGCCCCAAACGCGGAGCTCTCCACCGGAACGTAAGCCTGCGCACGATCCAGACGGACGTACCGCTGGCTCTGCTGCTCCGAATTGTAGAAAGGATGGGCGTGCAGGAAGGACCACACAAATTGCCGGCTGATATTTTCAAGTCCAAATTCAAAGTGCGCGTGCTGGTAAACGGTGTGATGCCCGCCAAAATAAGTCGCCGAGCCGATCATCACCCGCTGCTTATCGGTGACTTCCTCGGGACCGATCAGCCGCGGCGAATAGCAGGTACGCGCAGCCGCTATCGCCGAATCGAATGCGTGCGCGAAATGATTGCGCAAAGTGACGTGTGGCGCCGCCGTTTCCACCTGCGAACCGAGCGGAGCATCGGATGAATGGGACAATTGCGTGGCCATTTCTATGCGGCATTGTACACCGCGCAGACGAGTTTCACTGTAGCAGAACAGCAGCGCGCAAAAAATTAGGCCCCGAGTCTGTCGCTAAACCCGGGGCCTGTTGATTTTTATTCTCGCGCGTCGAATCCGGTTCGTTACTTCTTCATCGCCGCGGCTTTATCGGCGTACTTCTTCGTGAAGCGCTCCACGCGGCCCGCGGTATCCACCAGCTTCTGTTTGCCGGTGAAGAACGGATGGCAGTTCGAGCAAATTTCCACGCGGATCATTTGACCCTTGAACGTCGAACGCGTGTCAAACTGGTTGCCGCAGGCGCAGTGCACCTTTACGACGTGATAATCGGGATGGATTCCTTCTTTCATGTTGCTCCTCGTGGCCAGCCGGTCTGCGCGATTGCTCGGAACGAGGCCGCACAGTCGCGTCGCTAGGCTAGCGGGAAACTGTAATTATACGGCAGGCGGGGCGATTTTCCAAGTGACTGGACAAAGGTCAGTGAACAGGCGGCCGGCACTGAGAGCCGCCCCGACAAATGCGCGGAGCCAGCTAGGACACGAACGAACAGCCCACCCGCGCGCGGCCGCCTTCGATCTGTTGCGTATTGGTCTTGCGCAGCACCACGCGGACGGGCGGCAATATCGGCACATGCAGGACCGCGTGGAATTGATTGGGAACGTCTTCGGGGTTCTCCATGAGCAGTGCAACTCCGCCATAACTCAAGTCCAGCACCGCCGCCGTCTTCTGATTCACGTCGGTGAGAATTGCGTAGGCCTTGGTGCCGGCCAGGGAAACGCGCTCCCATTTGCGCGCCTCCGCATACGTGGCAGCAGGGCGCGGGGCCTCCGTCGGCGCCTGCGGCGGCGCGGTCTCGGATTTCGCAGCAGGCATTACCACAGGCGGACTAATTATTCGCGGGGCCGCGGCTGCGGGAGCCTCACGCTGTACTGGCACAGCCGACGCGGGTGTTTCGTGTGCCGCTTGCGTTTGGGGCGGCACCACTTGCGGCGCGGCGCGTCCGGCATTCTTGAGTTGATAAAGCCGCTGATCGGCCAGGTTCATCAGCGCGCTCTTCGTCTCTCCGTCGTGCGGATGCACTGCGACGCCAAAATCCAGGGTGACGCCAATGTCCATTTTCAGGGGCCGAACGTCGATCTCGTATTGACTGCGGATGCGGCGGCAAAGGGTGATGGCCTGTTCGGGATCGGTCTGCGGCAGCAGCAAAGCGAATTCATCGCCGCCGATGCGGAAAGCGAAATCCGATGCGCGCATCGTCTTTCGCAAAGTCGTGGCCGCCAGTTGCAGCACTTGATCGCCCTGCAGGTGGCCGTGACGATCGTTCACTTCTTTCAGTTTGTGCAGATCGAGGATTACGATCGCCAGTTGATGACCGTAGCGTTTCGCCCGATTCAGTTCCTTGTCGCAATATTCGTCAAATAGGCGGCGATTGTAGAGGCCGGTAAGCGCGTCAGTGGCGGCGTTGATCTGCAGCTTCTTGAATTCGTCGTACTCCATCAGGATGGGAACGCGCAGAAAATTCGTCGAGGCCAGCACATCCACCAGAGCAGTTTTCAGCGATACGCGTTTGCCCAAGTTCTCGGCGAGCTCGCGGCGGCGCAGCAGGATGCGCTCCCAATAGTCGTTGCTCTGCGCATCGCTGAAATCGATTTGCGCGATGGTGCGAAAGAATTGTCGTAAAAATTGACCGCGAACCGATTCGTCGAGCCCGTCCAGAGTCTCCACAAGGAGATCCAGGAACGAGTCCTCGGCCGAAGGCTGCGGCTGAGAAGCGTCGCCGGTCTGAGACATCAATGGGTTCCGCAAATAGTTTTATTGTTCCCTGTGAACAGGGACACTGCGGGGGCAGAAAAGTACTAGCACGAGAAAGCCCAATCGGAGGCGGGGTCGGTGGCCAAGATGATGCCTGCAAATTATTGCAAAAACGAGGCTTACAGCGTAGGAAACTGGCGCTGTCGGAGCAGCAATTCCGAAAAAGTACCAGGGTGGCAAAACGATTCCACTTTCCGCCTGCTCTCCACCCGGTGAACAGCCGCAGATCGAGGAACGAGGCTACCCGATCGGCTTTAAGAATTCCACCCCCACCAGGTGTACGTCGCCGGCTTCCTGCTGACGCTTTACCCTGGCTTGGATCGGTGGCATGCCTGCGGGCACTAAAGCTGAAGAAGTGATCGAGGGCGCGGGAATCGTGAGGGTCACAACTTCATTAACTACCAGCGGCCTTGGACACGTAATGAAAGCCCCTAATGCGCTGATATCAAGAGTCTTAGCAAGCTCTAGAAATTGCTCGCCGTGAGCGTCTTTGCCGCGCACAAACAGCGGTACCTGCAGATTGATTCGCTGAAATCTCCGGCACTCGTCGTACAGCGGCGACAAACCCGCGCGGTGTTGGATCGCGCCTTCTCGGATGGCCATTGGTACCCCAGTTTTAGTACTCGCCCTTTGGATCGCAATTTGAATGCAAGTGTGCCTGTGAACTTTATTTTATATAAGGCATTCACTAACATAATCTTACGGGGTGTCTATTCGGACACGTTAACGTGACCGCAAGTCGTATGTGTAAATTAACTCCCTAATATTTCCAACATTGTGCAAAGTAGGACGCATTTACCATTGACACTATTTCGGTGCTTTGCGAGCATGAGAATCCACCACCTCGTCCTCGGGTAATGCCGACTGGTGCGCCAATGTGGTGTGTTTGCACCCATTTCGCGTCAGTCCTGGGAGAACAATTTGGCGAAAAGCGCCACAGCTGAACAACAGGCCAGCAACCAGCAAGTGCTACAGCTTGTCTCCAGCTTATTGGATGCTTTTGACCGTCCCTTGGTCGTTACGGACCGCTCTGGCAAGATTCTCTTCACAAATTTCCACGCGCAAGAACATTTGAACGCTAAAGGCTTACACAACAAGCCGGATTTGAACTTGTTCGCAGATATTCTAGGTACGGATAGCCAGGAAATTCTCAAGCAGCTGGAAGCGGGCGAACAAGAACTCAATATGCCGATTGATTTCGCGCCGGACGTTCGTCGCGCGCGAGTTCGTTGGCTGCCGGAACCTGATTGGCTGGTCACTTACCTCGAGCCTGCTCCCGCCGAGACTCCGGCAGACGAAGCCGAGATGCGGCAAACCGTTCAAGAGTTGATGCAGGAGCGGGAGATCACTTACCGGAACCTGCTGGCGGCTTATCTTCGATTGCAGGAAGTGAACCGCCAGAAGACTGTGTTCCTGGCCTCAGCCGCGCATGAATTAAAGACGCCGCTCGCGGTCATGAAAGGTTATTACGATCTCCTGCTGACCGGCTCTCTGGGAAAACTCGACGATCGCCAGCGGGACATCCTGTTGGAATCCAAGGAAAGCTGCGACCGCTTAATCCGGCTGGTTTCCATGTTCCTGAATTACTCGGCGCTGGAAAGCGGCAAACTGATTCTGCAACTGCGGGAAAATGATCTGCACGATTGCATTAAAGATCTTACGTGCCGCTGGCAGGACGCCTTCCAGCGCGCCAAGGTTCGCCTGGATATCCAGATTCATCCCGAGCTGGGGCCCTTCAAATTCGATTATCAAAAAGTACAGCAGTGCGTCGCGAATTTTCTGGATAACGCGCTGAAGCACACTCCGGCGCAAGGCTGCGTAACCTTGATCGCCGAACCGCACTTCTGGGAACGGCGTATTTCGGAAGCAGCGCCTTCCTCGGACCGCCGCCGCGGCCGTCGCAACAAGCCCAATAGCGTGCTGGTTTCCGTGTCGGACACCGGCACCGGCATCGCCGCGGAGTTTCACCAGGAAATTTTCGAAGAGTTTGTGCGCGTCGATCCCTCTTCTTCAGGGATGGGCTTAGGGCTGGCCATCACCAAACGCTTGATTCAGGCGCATCGCGGCAAGGTGTGGGTAGATAGCGTGGTTGGACACGGCAGCTCTTTCTCATTTCTTCTTCCGACCAACGCAGAATAAGATAGTTAATGAATCGGAACCGCATTTTTCGGCTCCTTAGGAAAAACGATGGCTGACAAAGAAAGTATCCTCGTCGTAGACGACGAACCGAGTATTCGCAAGTATCTACAAACACTTTTGGAAGTGGATGGATACAACGTGGGCGCGGTTTCCAGCGGCAAAGAGGCCCTGGAGCGCATTGGGGGCGGCGAGCGTCCTGACTACATTGTGCTGGACGTGCTGATGCCGGAGATGGATGGTCTGGAGACACTGCGCCAATTGATGCAGGTGGACCGCAGCCTCAACGTGATCATGCTTTCCTGCTCGAACGAAGTCACTACCGTGGTTGAAGCCATTCGCATCGGCGCACTCGATTATCTCACCAAGCCATTTGAAAAGCCGGAGCTGGACGCAGCGTTTTTGAAATGCCGTCAGAAGAAGGAGTTGCGTTCGGAAAACAAATCGCTGCGCGAATACTGCGAAGCGCTTACCGAAGACCTGTCATTCCTCGCCGCCAGCCCGCAAATGCTGAAGATCCGCCAGCAGGTCTTGCAGATTGCCCCAGTGGACGTTCCGGTTTTCATCAGCGGCGAAAGCGGAGTCGGCAAGGAAGTCATCGCGCGCATGATTCATCTTCGTTCCACGCGTCGCGTGCAACCCTTCATCAAAGTGAATTGCGCGGCTTTGCCCGGCGAGTTGCTGGAATCCGAGCTGTTTGGCTACGAGCAAGGCGCCTTTACCGGAGCGGTCCGCGCCAAGCCCGGCAAATTCGAACTGGCGAACAAAGGCACGATTTTCCTGGATGAAATCGCGGAGATGAGCCCACACCTTCAGGCGAAACTCCTCCACGTCCTGCAAGACGGCCAGTTCTCACGTCTCGGCGCCCGCGCGGTTGTGAACGTGGACGTTCGAGTCCTCGCGGCCACCAACGTGGACGTGAAAGACGCGATGCGCTCGGGGCGCTTCCGCGAAGACCTCTACTATCGTCTGAATGTGCTATCGATTCACATTCCGCCGCTGCGTGAACGCACCACGGAAATTCCTTTGCTGTTCCGCCACTTTCTGGCGAAGTACAGCGAGAAGTACGCCAAGCCGGCCCCCGATCCTTCGAAGCACTTGCTCGAAGCGGCGCTGCGCTATCCGTGGCCCGGCAATTTGCGCGAGCTCGAGAATTTCGTGAAGCGCTACGTGATTCTGGAGGACGACGAAGGTAGTTTCCGCGAACTTCTGGAAATGACCGGGCAGCAACATCGCACCGCTCCGCGCGAAGAAGCTCCTCCGCAGAAAGAGCAAGGCTTGAAAGCTCTGGTTCGCGGATTGAAAGACGAAGCGGAGATGGAAGCGATCGCCGACGCGCTCGAGAAAACAAATTGGTGCCGCAAAGACGCAGCCAAGATGCTGGGTATCAGTTACAAAGCGCTGCTCTATAAGATGCGCCAGTTCAATCTCGATTCCGGCCGTGGCGCGCGTTCAGCGGCAGCGAAAGCCGCGCGCGAAGCCGCCGCGAAGGAAGCCACCGCGAAAGAATTGGAAGCAAAAGAAGCCGCAACGAAAGAATCCGCTCCAGCCATTCGCGGGTCGTAGTGACGCGGCGATAAACTGACAAAATCAGCAAACGGCTGCCGTCCCTGCGCTGAAGGTTGGCCAAGCTCGGCAGCCTTTTTTCGCGCCCGTAATTCTCAAAATACGACACATGGTACGCAAACGTACTAGTCCTACTACTGTTGCAAAGAGTTGCATATCTAGAGCACATTCAGCGAAATAGCACTACCCATCTACCCTCGGCATGGTCTAGTATTCGCTCCGAAATGGGGCATCGGCGATGTCCCGCGTGGGCGGTTTGCATTCGAACCTCCCGTTCTGAAATTCATATCAGCGCTTGTCGCTGTTTTCAAAGGGTTTGCCACCTGTGCCGGGCTTCGCGATTGCGAGGAGTCGGGGAAATAGCGTGGCCGCGCTCAAGCGGCAGCCCTGCGAAGTGCACGTCGCCTTTGGAAGAGCGATTGCTGCTTCAAGTTGCGGGGAAGTGTTGCACGTCAATCTTGGCATGGAGGATCAGTGGGGATGACGGAGCGTCGCATGGCACGCCGGTATGACTTATCGCTACCGGTCAACGTTCGCCTGCCGATCAATCGAGAGCCGGGTACGCACAACGGTCAGACACGTGATATCTCGACGCGCGGCGTTTACTTTATGATGCAGAAAGATCTCGCTCCCGGCACCGAAGTTGATTTCACGCTCACTCTGCCGGCGGAAATTACACGTGGCACCGAAGTCTTCGTCCGCGCGCACGGACGCGTCGTTCGCGTGGATAAAGAGGACGATCAAGCGCGTGAAACCATCGGAGTAGCGGCCGTAATCGAGCGCTACGATATTATTCGGGGAGAGGCATCGCCCATTTAGGATTTTGCTCCGCTCCAGCAGCAATGCCGTTTGTTTGCTTTTGTGTTCCATGTTTTTTGCGTTGAATGCAAATTCGCGAATCCGCGTGCGCGCCGCAGTGGCGTGCTCGCGGGTAATTCGCTCCGTGATCTCCCGCCCGTCGAATATCAGTTGCATTCTCCGGTTTAATCGCCCTACCATCCGCTCCAGCCCAGCCGCCAGGAGGATCCCATGAAAGTTGCGGACTTGATTGCTTCCCGCCGCGATGTCTATTTCGTCGCTGAAGAAACCACGGTGCATGATGCGGCTCGCTATCTGCGCGACAAGCAAGTGCGCGCCGTCGGCGTTTGCGACCAGCACGGCGTGCTTCTGGGAGTCGTCTCGCAAAGCGATGTCTCAGACAAAGTCGCTGCGGAGAATAAGTGTCCCGCCTGGATGCGCGTTTCAGAAATCATGACGCGGCAACTGGTAAGCGCCACGCCAGAAACTTCACTCGAAGACTGTCTGCGGCTGATGGAAGAGCACGGCATCTATCATCTGGTGGTTCTGGATCACGCGAAGGGCTTCCGCGGCATGATTTCCGTGACGGACCTGCTGCAGCTCTTCGCTTCGGACCAAAAGGCCCGCGCGGACATGCTGGAGGCGTTGATCTTCCCTCAGCGTTGAAGCTTCGAAACTCCCGGCCTCCCGTCCTGTTACCGAGCTCCTGTCCGGGCGCGCTCCGTTCCCGGCCCGTTTCGCGAATTCCCGAAAATCGCCGCTCGGGCTAGCAGGGAAGACCAGTTCCCGAAAGTGCCCAGTATTTTCTGACGTTAGTACCGTTATTCCCCACTGTGCAGCCGTTTGGTACTAGTGCGGGAAACCCTGGTGGTCCGCTTATCTTCCTAAGAAACAATCAATTACGGAGATTTCCACATCTTCGTTCGCGCCGCCCGAGTACTAATGCTTTTCACACGTTTGGTGCTCAGTGTGCATTATTCCTGTCGGGGGCGCGGCATCAGCCCTACTCAAGCTCACGGGATATCAATGGCATCCGCCGCTGAAGCAAAACTCGTACCGCTTACCCAAACAGTCGAACTACCCCCCGCGCACATTTATTTTGGCCCGTCTGAGGCCATGCAAGCCGTCCGGCAACGCGTGGAACGCGCCGCGGGACTGAACGTTCCTATCCTGGTGCTGGGTGAAAGCGGCACCGGGAAAGAAGTTCTGGCGCGTTTTATCCATGAGCGTTCCCCTTGGAATCAGGGACCCTTCGTCAAAGTGAATTGCCCGGCGATTCCAGCCACGTTGATCGAAAGCGAGCTGTTCGGTTTTCAGAAAGGGGCGTTCACCGGCGCGCACGCCGCGAAGCCGGGTCGCATGGAGCTGGCGCAGGGCGGCACGCTATTCCTCGACGAAATTGCCGAGATCGATTCCAGCCTCCAGGCAAAATTGCTGCACGTCCTGCAGGACGGCCACTTCACGCGCATTGGCGATCACGAAGAAAGGCGCATGGACGCACGGGTGATCTGTGCTACCAATCGCCTGCTGCATCAGGAAATTGCCCGCGGAGGTTTTCGCGCCGATCTTTTCTACCGCATCAATGTGATCACCATCACGCTGCCCTCCCTGCGCAACCGCCGCGACGACATTCCGTATTTGGTGGACTATCTCCGGCAGCTTTACAACCGTCGCTTCCAGCGCGAAGCTGCACCCGTCTCCCGCGAGGTATTGCAGCTGCTCCAGCAGCGCGAGTGGCCGGGAAATATCCGCGAACTCGAAAACTGCATGGCGCGCTACGTGATCCTTGGCTCCGAGGAAGCTTTCCATTCCGATCGCGATCCCTCCGCGGAGAAAAAGCCGCTGCATATTTCCTACGAGATGAACGAAGAGGGAAATATTCCGCTTAAGAGTATCGCGCAACAAGTCACGCGCCGCATGGAACACGACGTCATTCTGAAAGTCCTGCAGGCCAATCATTGGAACCGGCGCAGAACCGCCGAAGTTCTGAAGATCAGTTACCGCGCGCTGCTTTATAAAGTCCGCCAGGCCGGCCTGCCCGCCAAGCGGCCCGCGCGCAAGATGGACCCGTCGATCGACGGTCTCTCCGAACCCTCCTAAAGCGACTAGCCTGCGACCTGCCGCCCGAATCCACGGTTTCAAAAGGGTTCGCTGCGCCTGGGTTGCCCGATTCGAGCTGTCTCTCCAGGCAATCTCAGGCTGGAACAGCCCGAAATTTGTGCCGCGCGCACCCGTGTCTGGTATGAAATCCACTCCCGCATCTTTCTTGCCCCTGCGCTCCAATTCCGCTAGCCTAAGCTACGATGGTTAAGGCGACCGTTAATTCCAAATTACTAAAAGTCTGCATTCTTTCCCCGCACCCCATGGTGCTGGAGGAATTCCGGCGTTTGCTCGAGGAATCCAGTTTTCAGCTGGTGATCCGCCAGCTCGATTCCATGCTGGCGCCGGATCTGCGCAACCTGGAAGTTCCGCGCGCTTCGGTGTACGTGATTGACGCGCACGCGGCGCGGCAAGCCACCGGCGCATTGCTGGGCAATATCCTGGACCATAACGCCGCCGCCCGCCTGCTGGTGGTGGGCGACAATCTGAAGGAATCTGATAGCTACACCCTGCTGCGCCAGGGCGTGAAAGGTATTCTGAATTACAAAGAAGCACGCGAGCAGCTTCCGCGCGCGCTGCCGCTAGTTGCGTCCGGCGGATTCTGGGTGCCCCGCGAAGTCCTCTCTCGCTTCGTGGATTCGATTCTGAGCACCACGCAAGGGCGCCGCCTGCGCGGCGATTCCCCGGCTGAATTGAGCCGCCGCGAACAGGAAGTCCTGGCCGGCCTATTGGAAAATCTGGCCAATAAGGAAGTCGCTGACCGCCTGCACATTTCCGAACGCACCGTGAAGTTCCACGTTTCAAACCTGCTGGCGAAATTCGGCGTTCGCCGCCGCGCGGACCTGATCCTACTCTGCTACCAACGCCGCGGCGCCGGAGTGTAGTAATCCAACCCTTCAGCTTGTCTCGCTCCACTAGCCGCGCGGTTAGCTGCATTTCGCTGCTATAATCTTGTTCCTGCACCCTCCCTGTGCGGAGTTTGCTGCCTTCTCATGGCTACCTTCTCCCTCGAAAATTTTGGCTGTCGCGCGACGGAAGCGGACGCCGCGGCGATGCGTCGCGCTCTGCGCAGCGCCGGATGGACCATGCTTGATCAGCACACTTCCGCGGACGTCGTGGTACTCAACACCTGCACCGTAACCTCGGCGGCTGATTCGCAAGCGCGCGATGCTGTGCGCAAAATTCATCGCGCGAATCCCGCCGCGCGCATCCTGGTCACTGGTTGCTATGCGCAGCGCGCGCCGGAAGACCTCGCACAACTTCCCGGCGTTTCCTGGGTGGTGGGAAATTCCCATCAGACGGAAATTCCGAGACTGTTGCAAGAATTGTTTGCTCCTGGTGCGGATTCGGCGGCCGCTGCCGGGTTTGTCGCGGATTCATCCAGCGAAACCTCGCACGGTGCGCCCGCAAGGGATTTCGTTCCGCTTGCGATTCTCGACACCGAGCCGATGTCTCTCGCGCGCGGCCCGGCCAAAATTCTCACGGGAGACATCTTCGCGCAGACCTCCATGCAGGTCAGCCCCCTGGAAGAAGGCACGGGCGTTCCGGCCGATCGCACCAGGCCCATCCTGAAAATTCAAGATGGCTGCAATAATCGCTGTTCCTACTGCGTCATCCCATTCGTTCGCGGACGCAGCCGCAGCCTGCCGCCACACCAAGTGCTCGAAGAAACGCGGAAGCTCGTCGCAGCAGGCGCGAAGGAAATCGTGCTGAGCGGCATCAATCTCGGTTCGTACGGGCGCGATCTGACACCGCGCGTGGAGCTAGCTGATTTAGTGCGTCATATTCTGGACCAGACCTCACTCGAGCAGCTGCGCTTCAGTTCCATCGAGCCGCAGGATGTAACCGAAGATTTCGTGGCGCTCGTCGCCGCATCGCCGCGCATCGCTCCGCATTTTCATGTTCCACTGCAGTCGGGATCAGACCGCATCCTTCGCGCGATGCACCGCTGGTACCGCGCAGCGCACTACGCCGAACGCATCCAGCTGATTCGTGCTGCTCTGCCGGATGCGGCTATCGGCGCGGACGTAATCGCCGGCTTCCCCGGCGAGACCGATGAAGATTTCAACGCCACATTTGATTTCATTACGCACCTGCCCTTCACCTATTTGCACGTGTTCTCTTTTTCCGCGCGGCCCGGCACAGAAGCGGTAGATCTCGGTTCATCAGTCGCCGCGGCAGTCACTCGCGACCGCGCCCGCGCGTTGCGTGCGCTCGGCCAACAGAAATCCGCGGCCTTCCGCGAATCGCAGGCAGGACGAACGGTGCGCGCTCTGACGCTGGCGCGCGGCGGCGACACTTGGACCGAAGCTTTGACAGGGAATTACTTGAAAGTGCGTGTGGAAGGCCGCCGGGCCGCAAATCTGTGGTGCGAAGCGCGCATCAGCTCCGCGCAGGAAGCGGCGGAACGCGAAGGAGTCCTCAGTTTTCGAAGATAACCTCGGCCAGCGCCAGGTTCCCGCTATGCGTGATCGTAAGCGAAATATTTTTCACGCCCAGCCGCTCGGCCACTTGACCTGCCACACCGTGCAGACGCAGCGACGGCTTGCCACTTGTTTCGCGCATCACTTCGATATCCCGCCAGCGTATACCCGAGCGCCAGCCCGTTCCCAGCGCCTTCATCGCCGCCTCTTTCGCTGCGAATCGTCCGGCATATCGCTCGAATTTGCCGCGGAAACTTTCGCAGTAGGCAACCTCTGCCGGCGTGTACAGCCGCTCCAGAATCGGCGCGCCGTGCCGCGACAGCGCCGCTTCGATGCGGTCAATCTCCGCGATGTCCAACCCCAAGCCTACAATCACACGCGCCTCGCTTTCATATCGTGCGGGAGAATGCAAATTCCGCGCCGCAATGCGATTATACCTAGATTAAATGCGTGCCGCGATTTGGCGTGAGGATCGAGCAACCGAATATGCCCACAGGTCTTGCGAAGAAAAAAACGCCGCCGCGAAAAGCCGCGGCCACGCCTCGAGAGCGCCCCGCGCAATGGAAGTTGCGCCGCCGCGATGGCCTGCAGCTCCTCGAAGCGCCAGCACTGGCCCGCATCGCTTGGCTCACCCATGGTTTCAGCACACGCCCCGGCGGCGCGAGCGAACTGGCCGCAGATCGCAACGCCTCAGAGGCCAGGAAGCAAAGCGCGGCGGCAAAAGTCCTGAACCTCGGATTCACGGAATGGGATTCGCGCGAATGCGTCCTGGAAAACCGCGCGAAATTCTTGGCAGCTCTCGGCGCCGGCAAAATGCGCGTCGCAACGTTGCGCCAAATTCATTCCGATATCGTTCGCGTGGTGAGCGCCGCTGAATTCCCGCGAGGCGAAGCAGCCCCCAAAGGCGACGCCCTCATCACCCGCGAGCCCGGCGTCCTGTTGACGATCCAAACCGCCGACTGCATTCCCATCCTGCTTGCCGATACGAAGCACCGCGCGGTAGCCGCGATTCATTCCGGCTGGCGCGGCACCGCGCAGCGCATCGCGGAAAAAACGCTCGGCCGCATGCAAATGGAATTTGGCACGCGCCCGCAGGACGTGATCGCCGCACTGGGAGCAGGCATTGGCGGCTGCTGCTACGAAGTCGGCCACGAAGTAGTGAAGGAATTCACCGCAAAGTTCCCGAACGCGCGCGAATGGTTCACAGGCCCCGTTGACGCTCTGGAAAATGGCGACAACGATCCCAACTGGCTGCCCTGGCTAACCATGCGTCCGCCCGGACACGCTCCACCCGCTCCCCGCGCCCACCTCGATTTGGTCGCCGCGAATCGCGCCATTCTCCTCGGTGCCGGAGTCGCCTCGAAAAATATCACCTCATCCGGTTTCTGCACCGCGTGTCGCACAAATCTCTTCTTCAGTTATCGTCGCGAACACACCACCGGCCGACTAATGGCCACGATCGGCATTCGCTCGTGATTTACAACCAACTCGGAGACGGAAGGGGCTACTGCGCGGGAGATATCTGTTCGAGTGGCGACGCTGCAGGCAGCGCAGCTGATTCCAGCAAGGCCAACTGCCCGCAAGCAGCCATCACATCCTGTCCGCGCGAGTAGCGCACAAACGCTCGCACGCCTTTCTCATCGAGGATGTGCCGGAATTCTTCAATGCGCGCGTCATCCGGCTTCTTGTACGGCAGCTCTCCCGGATTCCACGGAATCAAATTCACTTTCGCGCGCAAATTCCCGAGCAATTTCGCCACGCGCCGCGCATCATCGGGCGCATCGTTAAATCCTCCTAGCAGCACGTATTCAAACGTCAAGTGTTCCCAGGGACGCAGCGGATACCGCGCGCACGCCGCCAGCAAATCCTCAATCGGGTACTTGCGATTGATCGGCATGATTTTGTCGCGCTGTTCGTTCGACGATGCATTCAGCGAAATCGCCAACTTCGGCCGCACTTTTTCACAGGCCAGCCGCTCGATCCCCGGAACAATTCCGCTGGTGGATAGCGTGGTGTGCTTTGGCGTGATCGCCATGCCGTTTGGATCTAGTAAAATTCGCAGCGCCGCGATCACCGGCTCATAATTCAATAATGGTTCGCCCTGGCCCATCAGCACCACGTTCGTCTGCGGCTTCAAGCTGGCGCGATTTTCCTCCAGCGCAATCAGCACCTGCCCAACAATTTCTCCCGCCGACAAATTTCGAATCAGCCCCAGCGTCGCCGTCAGGCAAAAATGACAATCCACAGCGCAACCTGCCTGTGTGGAAATGCAAATCGTCTGGCGATTTTCCTCCGGCATGAAAACAGCTTCGATCGTCGTAGGCTTCGCAAGCTTCGCGCCACTGCCGGAATCCGGCGTCGGCAGCGCCAGCACGTAACGTACAGTCCCATCGCCCGATCGATACCGCCGCACTATCTGCGGCAGCGCAATGGACGCCTCGTGCGCCAGCCGTTCGCGCAATGCCACCGGCAGATTGCTCATCTTCGTGACGTCAAATCGCCGCTCGGCATACAGCGCGCGGTAAATCTGCCCACCGCGATAAGCCGGCTCACCCAGCGACTGCATGAACGCACGCAGTTCTTCCGCAGACTGGCCGAGCAGGTTCACCGGAAGGTGAGTGTTGTTCGCAGGCATCTTGCAATCATGATAACACGCGGCCACGCGCTGATTTTCCGCCGCCGCGGCGGCCCCACGGCGATATAATGAAGTGTTTGAGAATCGTACGCACAGGCACCAGGAGGCGCGCCGATGAGCACACTAACCTCAGCGCAAAATAAAAAGCCGATGGAATCGCTCGCCATTGATGAATGGGTGAAGCAGCTCGGCGGCATTCCCGAAAAAGAATTCATTATTCCCCGTGTGCTGGAATTCACCGAACGCAAAGCCATTCAGCCGGAAACTCTGGCGCCCTATATTTTTTACGCCAACAGCCACTACACGCGGAACTTGATCTACAAGTCCGAGCTTTTCGAAATCCTCGCGATCTGCTGGAATGTGGGCCAGGTCAGCCGCATTCACAATCATCGCGGCCAGAATTGCTGGATGGTCACCCCGATCGGTCGTCTGCGCGTGCAGAATTTCCGCGTGGAAAATCAAGACGCCGCGCACGGTAGTTGCAAACTGATGCCGTCCGATTCTTACATCATGGACGCAACTCATCCCGCCGTCGTGCGCCCCGAAGAGCCGGTGCACCAGGTGCAGAATTTGCAGGAATACAATCAGCCAGCTACTAGCGTGCACATCTATTCTTACCCGTACGATTCCTGCGAAGTGTATTCCATTGATAAAGGTGCGTACGCCGATGTGCCGCTCCACTATTCCAGCGAATACGGCAAGCTCTCACCTGACGAAAAACTCACCTAGGTCCGCCGCCGTGGAGCCGGTCTTTCGCACGACGCGCAGCAAATTTTCCGAGGGCTTAAGCACCTTCGCAGGGTTCACATTGCGCAATAAAACAATCGTCGACTCCATGACATTTATAGGCCCAACGTGCCACAATAGAATCAGACAACAACATGTCCGACACAAATCATAGGGTCCAGACGGATGCCCTTCCGAACGGGCTCGTCGTCATCACCGAGCCAATGGAGCACGTACACTCCGTTTCCGTGGGCATCTGGCTGCGCACCGGCTCGCGCTGCGAACCCGCCGGCCTGAACGGCATTTCGCATTTCATCGAGCACATGGTTTTCAAAGGGACCACGCGGCGCACCGCCGAAGATATCGCGCGCGAAGTGGACAGCGTTGGCGGAATGCTCGACGCCTTCACCTCCAAGGAAATGGTTTGCTTCAATACTCGCGTCCTCGATGAACATCTGCCTAAAGCCTTCGACGTGCTCGCGGACATGGTGCTGGATCCGAAATTCGCCGAAGATGAAATTGAACGCGAAAAGTCCGTCATCCTGGAAGAAATTCGCATGACCCAGGACAATCCCGAAGATCTGGTCCACGAGCTTTTCACCCAGAATTTCTGGGCGCCGCATGCGTTGGGCAAGCCAATTCTGGGAACGCCGGAAACTGTCTCCGCTTTTTCGCGCGACACTTTGCGCACCTGGTTCAAGCAACGCTACGCGCCGAACAATATGGTCATCACTGCCGCGGGCCATCTGACGCACGCGCAATTGGTGGACCTGGTTTCGGAGCGCTTCGCAAAAGGCACGTCCGCTGGAGCAGACGCCGCGGAAGCTACGCCGCAGGCTGCTTCGCACGTCACGCTGCGCACCAAGCGCGAGCTCGAGCAAGTTCACATCTGCATGGGCGTTCCGGCGCTGCCCATGACGGATCGACGCCGCTTCGGCGTCGCAGTGCTCAACAACGTGCTCGGCGGTGGAATGTCCTCGCGCCTTTTCCAGAACATTCGCGAGCGCCAGGGTCTCGCCTACGCAATTTTCAGCGAACTGAATTCCTATCGCGATGCCGGCGCGCTCTCCGTTTACGCCGGCACTTCTCTCGACACAGCTTCGCAACTGGTGCGCTCCGTTCTCGATGAATTCCGCCGCCTGCGCGATGAACCGTTGAGCACCGAAGAATTGCGCCGCGCGAAAGATCACCTCAAGGGCGCGACCCTGCTCGCTCTCGAAGGCAGCGGCCAGCGCATGAACAGCCTCGCGCGCTATCATATGTACTTCAAACGCCACTTCACCGCGCAGGATTTGATCGCGCTCCTCGAAAGCGTCACCGTAGAAGACGTCCAGCAACTCGCCCGCGAATTCTTCCAGCCCGGCCGGATGGCGGCTTCTGTCGTCGGCAACCTCAACGGTTTCGCGCTCACCCAAGACCAGCTTGCCATCTGATTCCCGCAGGGTCGCAATACAGCCTCCAATCCGAATCGCGCCTCTAAGGTAACGCTGCAGCGATTTCCGCCACGCCAAGGCGTGCGGACACCGAGGAGGAGCGCGTATGAACAAGAATATGTTTGCGGCATTGGCTATCCTGGCAATCGGTTGCCTTTCCAGCGCTTCAGCGCAAACCGTCCAGGTGGATCAACAGAATCGAACGATCGAAATTGCTGCCACCAGTTCGATCCATGTAACCGCGGACCGCGTGACCATCACCGTCGGCTACCGCAATTACGGGCCCACGCATGACGCGGCATTCGCGGACAATTCGAAAACTGCAGCGCAGATCCTGAAGGCCTGGAAGGATGCCGGTCTTTCCGAGAAAGAGATCGCGACAAACGCCCTGACTTNACGCATCACTTCCGAAAGCGAACTGCGGGATTTGCCGTCTGCGGATCGAAAGCAGAAGGAATTTGCAGTTGACCAGTCCTGGNAAATTACGCAAAAAATCGACGTGGCCGAAAAACTCCTGGACATCGCCGTGGATGCCGGCGCGAACTACGTTGGTTCTCCAGATTGGGAGTTGACAGATCCAGATGCCGCCGAAACGCTGGCCTACGCCTCCGCTCTCGCAAAAGCGCGCGCCCTCGCCGATCAAGTGGCTAAGTCGTTCGGCGCAAAGACCGGCCCGCGGCTCTATGCCAGCAATGAAGCAAGACCTGCGCAGTTTACTTCATACGGAGTCGGAGGTGGTGTCGGTGGAGGCGTGTTCTTGGCTGGGAAAGATCGCACCGCCAGACCCGACACCAAGCTGCTGCCGCAAAAAATCGAAAAATCCGGTTACGTTCGCGCCATCTTCGCGCTCGAATGATCGCGGGCGCTAGTGAGGCTTGCGCGACTTCGTATTGACGGCAGCCCAGCACTTTGCCATTATCCCAGTGCGGTGTCGCGTGCAAGCAATTGCAGACGCGCGCCGCGGGGGAAGCGTATCTCGTTTCGCGTATCCATTCTGGCGTCGGGCAGCACGGGCAACTCCACGTTGCTCGAATCGGGGTGCACGACACTCTTGATTGACGCCGGCATCGGCAAAAAGGAAATGTTGCGGCGCTTCGAAACGCTCGGCCGCGCGCGCCCCGAAAAAGTTGACGGCATCCTCGTCACCCACGAACACAGCGACCACTGCACCGCGCTCGCGCAGATGTCCCGCGACTGGAAATGCACCGCCTACTTGACCGAGCCAACGCACCGCGAAATCCGCAAGATGTACGGCGACGGCCCGAAAACAAAAATCGAAAGCGTGAAATACATCCGCCCCGGAATTAAATTCGTAATCGGCGATATCGAAATCACCGCGTTCACCATTCCGCACGATGCCGCAGACCCCGTCGGCTACGCCTTCTGCGCCAACGGAAAAAAAGTCGCCATCGTTACCGATCTGGGCTACATGCCCGAACTCGTGAAGCATCATCTGCGCGAAGCCGATTTCCTGATTCTGGAATCCAATCATGACCTGGAAATGCTGAAGGTCGGGCCTTATCCCTGGTACATCAAGCAGCGCGTGATGAGCCGCACCGGGCATCTTTCGAACACAATCGTCAGCGAATTCCTCGCCGACTCCGAAGTCTTCGATGGACGCGCGCGCCACCTGGTCCTCGCGCACGTTTCCGAGCAGAACAACACACCCGATCTCGCCCGCATCTGCGCCGAAGAAGCCCTCGGTCGCCGCCCCGACGAATTCGCTTTCCGCGGCACCCTGCATGTCGCGTCTCAGCGCATCCCTCTCGGCCCTTTCGACCTCTAACTGCAAAGGTAACGTCGGGACCGTCAGTGCAAGGATCCGCATAGCGTGTGCTGGTCTCTCTAAATCACTGCTTTTCGAGGTGCAGTCGGACAGAGTTCAAGTTTGCGACGTCTAGATCCTGACATCCTTCGGATGAAGGACAGTCAGGTCAGGTATCTGCTTAAGATCATCCTTCTCATAAACTGTTAGAATGTCGGCGATCGCATTGTTCTTCATAATGACGCTGTGAATGATATCGCCCAATCCTGAATGGTATTTCAGAATACCTTGCCGCACATGGTAGAAGAATCCCGGAAAATCGTAGTCTCGTTGGGGACTCACTTCCGCAAAATATATCTTGAGATTACCGAGGCGCTTCTCGCTGACGAGCTGAGTCTCGATCTCGGCAACGTCCCCGCGATTCATTCGTTTTTGCGATACCAGAATGTTCACCGTCTCAGTTACGCCCCACATGGAGGTACAGAGCTGCACATCCTTGAGTTGAGCAAAGACAGTCAGTGCATTCTCGACTAACTTTCGCTTATTTTCTGCCGCTTGTCCGTCGAGTAGTAGGCGATGAGGACATTGCTATCCAAATAGATTCGCTTTATCTTTTCTTGGCGCGAAAACGAATCGTTTCTCTTTTTCTCACGGTCTTCAGCGCCTTGAAAGACACTGTTTCGCCCGACTTGGTCTTAAACTTGACCGTCGCGGGTTTCTTAACGGTTCTAATGGCACTGAATCGTACGTTTTCCGTGCCCGTGCTCGTATGTTATCAGCGCGCGCCCAGATTGAGAATCGGCCGGCCTCGAGATTCTGCGGTCCTGCTCCTTAGCGGGACTCTTCACGCTGCGACAAAGTGCTGTAGAACAGATCGTGCACGACGCGCGTTCTTCCCGTCGCCAGGTCCGCGTCGCGCACAATTTCCAGTCGCGCGTCGAATAAATTCTCGGCACTCATCGCTATTCCGGGCGCTACCTCGATTTGCACCAGGTCCGCGCCGCGATGCCCTTCGCTGGCTATTTGCTGCAAGGCGCTGCACTGATAACACAAGCCCGTTTTATTGATCAGCGCGCAAAGGCCGTCGTAATCCCCAATCATTTGTGCCCGCGCCGCCGAAAGCCGGTGGCGAAACACCGGCTCGGAAACGCCCAGGATCCCTGCCGCTTCTTCTGCCGTAAATCCCAGAACTTCTTTCAGCATCAATGCGGCCTGCTCTTCCGGCGGCAGCGTGCGCGCTATGCAAGAAAAACAAAACGCGATGTGTTCGCGAATTTCGAAGCTGAAGCCTGGCTGCTGCATTAGAGCTGTGAGTCCCGCGACTTTCTCCGGATCAGCCGTGGCTTCCTTCTCGCCGATCAATTGCGCTTCCACGCGCCAGCGCTTTTTCGCGCGCAAATGGTCCAGACAAACATGCGTCGCGATGCCGAAGAGCCAGCTCTTGAACCGCGCCTCGCCGCGATAAGTCCGTATGCCTTCCAGCACGCGCACCAGCACGTCCTGCAACAAGTCTTCGGCGTCCTGCCGCAGCATCACCATCCGGTAGATGTAGCCGAAAAGCGGCTTGCGCCACGGCTCTACCAGCGACCCGAACGCCAGGCTGTCCCCTTGCTGCGCTTTTTCCACCAGCTGCACTTCTTCCTGCAGCGCGATTTCCGGCAACGGATGCACGGCCATTTGTCTCTCCTAAAAAGTGATTGAGCCGCGCCAGTTTACAACGAGAAGCGAAACTGGCGCGGCTCCTTCCACTGCCGCGACGAACTACGACTGCATCAGCGGTTGCGCCAGCTGCAACCGGTTGCCCGAAGGATCGCGAAACGTCGTCAGCCTCACGATGCCCGGAATCTCTTCGATCTTGCCTTCGAACTTTACGCCAGCCGTTTCCAAGCGCTTGCGTTCATGCTCGATGTTCTCCACTCGCAGCACGATCGTTGCTCCCGGCTCCTTGCCGGCACGTGGATTGACGGCGACGCCGATGCTCTCTTCGCCTTCCGCGCCTGCGAACTCCGCCCACTCCGGCGCGTCAAACGTTTTCTTCAAACCGAGCACGCTCCCGTAAAACTTCTTCGCGCCTTCGAAATCATTTACGCTGAACCAGGAAACCATCACTTTCATAGTTTTGCTCCTCCGATTGAATTTGGCCTGCTATGTATTGAGTCGTTCGGTGCTCGTATTTCCGCCAAACGACTGAAATTAAGCAGTTTGTCATCGCAAGACCGCGCCAACGCGGGCTTCGCTCGCTCCCGCTAATTCGGGTATGATTAAACAGGGAATTTTCCCCGCCGTTTGCCGCACTTCGTCACAGGCTTCGTGCTCTGGTGTGTTTCACCAGCGCGCGATTGCCGAGGGAGCTTGTTTTGATTGCACGTTACACCCGCCCGGAAATGGGCCGCGTCTGGAGTGAAGAAAATCGCTTTCAGAAGTGGCTGGAAGTCGAGTTGGCCGCCAGCGAAACCCTCGCCGAAGCCGGAATGGTACCGCGCGAGGCTGCCGCGAAATTACGTCAGCGCGCCCGTGTGGATGTCGCGCGCATCAACGAAATCGAAGCCAAAGTTCGCCATGACGTAATCGCCTTCACCATCGCGGTGCAGGAATCGGTGGCTGATCCTGAAGCTGCGCGCTGGCTGCACTACGGCCTCACTTCGAATGATGTGGTGGACACCGCGCAAGCCCTGCTCATCCGCGAAGCCTCTCATCTGATCGAGAAAAAAATCGAAGCGCTGGGCGAAGTCCTCGAGCGGCGCGCCTGGGAATTTAAAGACACGCCCGAGATCGGCCGCACGCACGGAGTCCACGCTGAACCGATCACTTTTGGCCTGAAAATCGCCAATTGGTACGCGGAAAATCGCCGTGATCTCGCGCGCTTTCAGGTTGCCGCGCAACAATTGGCTGTAGGGAAAATTTCCGGCGCGGTGGGCACGTGCACGCATCTTGGTCCGGAGATCGAAGAGAAAATTTGCCAGCGCCTGGGGCTCGCGACTGCGCCAATCACTTCGCAGGTAATTGAACGCGACCGCCACGCGCAATACTTAACCACGCTCGCGGTTGTCGCCGCATCCCTCGAACGCATCGCGCAGGAAATTCGCCACCTGCAACGCACCGAAGTCCGCGAGGTAGAGGAACCGTTCGGCGGCGAACAGCGCGGCAGTTCCGCCATGCCCCACAAACGCAATCCCGTCGCGAGCGAGCAAATCTGCGGCCTGGCCCGCGTGGTGCGTGGGAATTCTCTTGCGGCCCTGGAAAATGTCGCGCTCTGGCACGAACGCGATATCTCGCACAGTTCCGTGGAACGCGTCATTCTTCCCGACTCGACGATTTTGGTGGACTATATGCTGCATCGCTCGACAGAAATAGTCGCCAACATGAAAGTATTTCCCGAACGCATGTTGCGGAATCTCAACGCCACGCAAGGCCTGGTGTTTTCCGGGCAGCTGCTCCAGGATTTGGTCGAACATGGCGCCCCGCGCGAAGACGCGTACAAATGGGTCCAAGTCCACGCCATGGCCGCATGGGAATCCGAAACCAGCTTCCAAGACCGCGTCGCCGCCGATCCCNACANCCGCAAATTCCTGGACCAGCAAGCCCTCGCGCACACCTTCGACCTGCATCGCCAACTGCGCGCCGTGGACGCTATTTTCCAGCGCGTCTTCGGCACGAAGTCCGCCGTCGCGGTCTAACCAGGTCGCTTTGCTTGGAACCCTAGGCCGGGACTGGCAATCAAATCGCAAACTATGGGTAGTAGGGCCACGCCTCCGACTTTATGATTAATTGCGCGTAGGGAATGGGACCTGCGGCGGGCTTTTCGCCAAGTTTGGCGTTCACACGCGTGAGCGCCAATTGCGCTTCCGGAAAATTGGGATTCATTTGAATCGTCGAGCGTAAGTTTTGTAGCGCGGTCTGTGCGTCGCCAACCTGCTCGGCCGCCACACCCAGAATAAAGTATTGTTTCCACTGCTGGTTTTTATCCGGGGTTGCCGCCTTTACAATCTCGATTATTGCCTGATTTGGCTTTCCGGCGCCGAGGTATGCGAGCGCAAGATTGTGCTCGATTACGGTCCAGCCGGGATCTAGCCGCAGCGCCTGTTGCAGTATCGGCACGGCGCCATCCGGGTCGTTCCGCTCGAGCAGCCACTCGCCGATCAGAGCCTGTGCCAATATACTGCCGGGCGAGATTTCTGCCATCTTGTGCATTTGCGCGATCGCATCGTCCATATGACCTTCAGCCGCGAGCGATAGAACTTTTCCGTACTGCGCGCTGGAAAGATTTCTGGCGTGCACCAGTTGCATGCCAACGAACAAAGCAATCGCACATCCCACGGCGATCCAAATCAACTTCACCGTTCGTGAGCCACCACCGCTCGTCTCGCCCGTCGGCGTAGCAGGCATTCCAATATCCCCGCCGCCAACATAAACCGCGTTCCTCGCGATTCGCGGAATAAGCGCCCCGATGATCAATCCCGCCACCAGTCCGCCCAAGTGCGCCGAGTTGTCAATATGTCCGCTCGCCGCCCCCATCGAAAGATTCAGCAAAATAAAAATTGCCAGGCTGCGCAGATTTTGCCGCACCAGGCTCGCGGGGATCGCGGCCTTCTTCAGCACCAGGTAGGAAACAAACGCGCCCGCGATTCCGAAAATTGCGCCGGAAGCTCCTGCCGACGCGCGCCACGGATTCCACGCCGTGCTGACGGCGCTGGCCGCGAGTCCGCTGAACAGATACGTAATGCTGAATGCCACCCGGCCCATCATGGGTTCCAAAGCGACCGCCAAATTCCGCAAGCACCACATGTTCAGCAGGATGTGAAAGAAACCAAAGTGGACGAACATGCACGTAAACAGCCGCCACCATTGGCCGCTCAACGTCAAAGGGCCAAAATTCGCGCCCCAACGGATTGCCTGCAGCACGCTCGGATCCGTCCAGGAAACCCCCGATAAACCCATCGCCACATAGACCAGCACATTCACCGCGACGATCGAGCGCGTCACCGGTGGAATGGTCTCGATCAAACTCCAGAAAATGTTTTGTGCGCGCGGCTTCTGAACCAGTGTATTCGCGGCCGTACTTGCCCTCGTGGCCCGGCATTCACGGCACTCGGCCGCAACGCCCGACCCGATCGAAAATCCGCTGAATGATTTGCCGCAGCTGGGGCATGTGGGCATGTTAAAGCGCTTTGCTCCTCGCGTTGCGCGGTTCGCTGGAAAACGAAAGAGCCGATCAAAAGCTAACTGACTAGCCCTGTCAGTTCAACAATACTTGCTGGCGGCATGACGTAATGCAAAATAAAAGAGGAGACTCGCGAATTGACATACGCAGGACGCCAGCATAAAGTCGCGTGACTTTCTCGCGCAGAAAGGTTCGCGGCGCGCGTTCTTACGCTTTTTCTCAGGACATCCGGTGATGAATTGGGCCCGCAAGTTCCAACGACAATCGTTGGTCATGCTCTTTCTGGCAGTTTTATTCTCCTGCGCTGCTTTTTCCGACGAATGGAAGGCGCGTCACGGGCTCGTGCTGCCACCTGGCGCGCCAGACCTGGGCGCCGTGGCCGCGCCCGGCGATGTTTTTCTTCCCGGCCCGGAAAGTCTCGAAAAGAGAGCCAAATGGCTGGCCGGCATCAAGCGATGGCGCAAAGACCGCCGGGCCGAATATCATTACAATGCCGCGCAGTACGATCGCCCCGAACTCGCCTGGACCCAGCGTGTCTTTTCCCAGTGCCAAGTCCTGGTCTGGGATCGCTCGTTCTACGATCCCGAAAAACACGAATACAGTGTGGGCATTTTTCTTGCGGACCTCGAGCGGCGCGTCGGGCCGATTGACGTCGTGTTGATTTGGCCGGGGTATCCGAATCTGGGTGTGGACGACCGCAACCAGTTCGATTTACTGCGCGATCTGCCTGGAGGAATTCCAGCGTTGCGCCAGGTAGTCCAACAGTTTCATCGCCGTGGCGTGCGCGTCATGTTTCCAATTCTCGCGTGGGACAATGGCACGCGCGATGAAGGCGCTCCGCCCTCCACCGTGTTTCCGCAGTTGCTGAAAGAAATCGGCGCCGACGGAATTAATTTCGACACGCTGGATAGCCCGCCCAAGGATTTTCGAGCCTCGGCCGACGCCATCGGTCATCCCTTCGCACTCGAGCCGCAATTCGCCATTCACGACGAATCATTCGCCTGGAGCAATATCAGTTGGAATGATTGGGTAACCTGGGAAGATGTGGCGTATCCCTTCATTCCCATGGTCAGCAAGGTGAAATGGCTCGAGCCGCGGCATACGGTGAACGTAAACGATCGCTTCACGCGCGATAAAACAGACAGCCTGCAACACGCATTTTTCAACGGCGAAGGCTACGCCACGATCGAAAATCTGTGGGGATTCTGGTACGGCATGACGCCGCGTGACGCCGAAACCGTTCTGCGCATCACAAAAATCGAGCGCGCGTTTCCGGAAAATCTCACCAGCGCGGAATGGGAGCCCCACGTCCCAACGCTGCAGGCCGGCGTATTTGCCAGTACTTTCCCCGCGGCGAATTCCACGCTTTGGACGATCGTGAATCGCAACGAGTATGACGTCACTGGGGAAGAGTTGCGTGTGCCGGTTCACGCCGGAATGCGCTACTTCGATCTGTGGCACGGAACCGAATTGGTTGCGCGGGCGAGTAGCGCCGAAGCTACACTCTCATTTTCGATTGACGCGCTCGGCTTTGGCGCCGTCCTGGCCACCACGGAAAATTCCGCCAATACCGCTGAACTGCACGATCTTCTCAATTATATGGCTGCGCGTTCCGTCCAGCCTCTCTCCGCGTATTCGCGTCAGTGGAAATTCCTGCCGCAAACTATGGTCCCCGTCGCGTCAACGAAAGTGCCATCGACAACTCCGCCAGGCATGTTGCAGATCTCCGAAGCGGATTTCGATTTCGCGGTACAAGGAATTGAAATCGAGGGCGGCAATGATCCCGGCGTGGATGTGCAGTATCCCTGGGAAGATGCGCCGCGGCGTTTTCATCGCGAGCGCATGCACATCCCGAGCTTCTATATTGACCGCACGCCCGTCACCAACCAGCAATTCCAGGAATTTCTGCATACGACGAAATATCATCCAGCCGACGACCACAATTTTCTGCGCGATTGGAAGAATGGCGCCTATCCCGAAGGTTGGGGCGCGAAACCTGTAACCTGGGTCGCCATCGAAGACGCGCGCGCCTACGCCGCATGGGCCGGCAAGCGCCTCCCTCACGATTGGGAATGGCAATACGCCGCGCAATCCACCGACGGCCGCACATACCCGTGGGGAAATGATTGGGATGTGCAGGCCGTACCACCCGCCGATCACGGCCGCGTGATGCCCACGCTTGCAAATGTGGACGCGTACGCAAAAGCCGCGAGCCCGTTCGGCGTCCTCGACCTCGAAGGCAACGTCTCGCAATGGACCGATGAATTCCGCGACGAGCACACTCGCGCGGCCATCCTGCGCGGCGCCGCTTCGTATCAGCCGCGCGGCGCCGTCTGGTATTTCCCGCAGACCTATCGCCTCGACCAGCATCAAAAATATCTGCTGATATCACCCGGCCGCGATCGCTCCGCCACAATCGGTTTCCGCTGCGTCGTGGACGCGCAGTAACGCAATCGTGCCTCCAGGTCGCGGATCAGTTTGATTGCTTCGGNAGCAAAGAGGCGGTCGCNCCAAAACCTGCGCCGTGAAAATGAAGAGATATTGCAGCGGCCTCGCCGTCCGGGAGAATGCGGGGCAGAGCGGGCTTCCTTACTTCACGTCAAACCAACTTGCGAATTACTGCACTCTCTGGATGTACCGCGCCTCGGAAGTGTCCACCTTGATCTTGTCGCCATTCCCGACGAACGGCGGAACGTTCACAACCAATCCCGTTTCCAGCTTGGCGGGCTTCATCACCGCGCTGGCCGTCGCTTTCTGGATGCTCTGCTCGGTCTCCACCACCGTCAGGTCCACCGTGTCCGGCAGCAACACGCCAATCGGCTTGTCGTCGTAATATTCAATTTTCACGGGCAGGTTGGGAATCAGATAATCTCGAGTGTCGCCCACGATATCGTTCTGCAGCGCCAGCTGCTCGTAATTTTCAGTGTTCATGAAGTGATGCGTATCTCCATCGCTGTAGAGATACTCGAACTGGATTTCGTCCACCACCACTTTTTCCAGCGTCTCTTCCGCGCGGAACCGGAAATCCATCATGTTTCCGTTGCGCAGGTTGCGCATCTTGGTCTGCATCGATCCGCGCTTATTTCCCGGTGTGCGGTGGTCCACGCTATACACCACGCATAGGTCGCCCTCGTGCTTGATGATCATTCCCGGGCGTAGTTGGGTTGCCTTAATCATTCGCTGCTCCTGAATTCTGGTCTGGAATTCCCCGCCCGCGTCTGGCTTTGACTCCGTTACCTGAATGCGACCGGGCCCTGGTGGGGTACAAAGCACCCGCCGCACGGTGCCACGCACGGGGCACCCGCTCAGCACAATCGCCAAGCGCTCCGTCAGCGGGCATTTTGTGTCCCGCCGAAACAGCCATTATAGCGGCCCGCGCCACACACGGTCAAACCGGCGCAGCCGCTGCATACCGCGGCGCACACCGAATTCCGGAAGTGAGTGCAGGCCGGTGCCGGAACGCACGTAACGTTTGTGTACCTTACTGGTGATCATCAATTGACACCGCAGTTATCCTTGGGCAGAATGTCGCGCTGATCCGACGCGCACCACCGGGCTCGGGCGCTGAAGTCGCGTTCGTCCGCGACACTGTTCGGTCGTTTCGTTGCGTAGCAATCCGATTGTGGAGGCCCCCAATGAGAACGAAGCGGATAGGGACGGCGCTCGTTGCGGTTTGTGTCATCACATTGCTCCTTCCGGGAACATTGCCGGCGTCATCCGCCACGCAAGACGATCAGGCACGCAACGCTTCTCGAGGCGACCTACCGAGCGCGACCGCGCAATCCGAGGTTGCCGCTGCGCAGAAAAACTCCGACGCAGCCGCGCCGAGTCCAACCCCCTCGAAAAACGGTAACGTGGTCTGTACCGTGAGCGCGGAAACCGCCCCGCCCTTGACCGCGTCCATGGCCGCCGCGCTGAGACTCTATCGCACCGGAAAATTTGACGAAGCGCTTGCCGCCTACAGCGCCATACTTCCCGCAGGCGGCCCCGAAGCTGCTGCCGCTTACGCAGGACTCGCGCGCGTCTATCTCGCCCAGAAAAATTCCACGGAAGCCTACGCTGCGGCGCAAAAAGCCGTGGCACTGCTGCCCGATCGCGCCCCGGCCATTGTCGCGCTCGGTGAAGTGTATTTTCGCCAGGGAAAACTCACGGAGGCGCAAGCCGCATTCTCCAAGCCGCTGCGCGCCTGCGATTTAGACGCGCGCGCGTTTCTGGGCCGCTATCGCCTCTACCGGGTCTCGCTCAATTGGAAACTCGCCAAAACCAATATTGATCAGGCCTACAAGCTCGATCCTGACGATCCCGACATTCAGCGAGCTTACTTGGGCACGTTGAGCGGCAAAGAACGCATCGCGGCGCTTCAGGATTACCTGGCAAGTACCACGGACGACGACGCAGAAACGCGGACATGGCTGAAGAACCAACTCGAAGTGCTCCAGGCCCAGTCGGAGAAGCGGCCGGGTGCGTGCCGTATGATAACGAAAGTGAAATCGACCGAAGCCCAGCTCGAACCTCTGTCCGATGGTCCCACCCGCGTTCGCGGCTATGGCCTCAGCGTGAAAGTGAACGGAGTATCGTCGAGGTTGCTGCTCGATACTGGCGCAAGTGGAATTCTCATTGACCGAAAAACCGCCGACAAGGCGGGCGTGAAATCCATCAGGGATATCCATGTCGGCGGAATCGGCGACGCTGGTGCGGCGGCGGGGTTTCTCGGCCACGCCGACAAGATTCAGATCGGCGAGCTGGAGTTTGACGATTGCTTGGTCGAGGTCACGAGCGCCCGCACCGCGATAGGAAATGACGGCCTGATCGGCGCGGACGTATTCCGCGATTTTCTCGTGGATATCTACATGCCTGCAAACAAAATGAAGCTGAGCGAGTTGCCGCCATATCCCGACCAGCCAGCCGCAGAAATCTCGCTTGATTCGCAATTGTCCCGGCAATCGACTTGGCATGATCGCTATATTCCGCCGGAGATGAAGGACTTCACTCCGATTTTCGTGTTCGGCCACGGGCTGCTCATCCCCACTTCGGTGAATTCTTTCCCTCCCAGGCTTTTCCTCATTGATACCGGCGCATTCGACAATCAACTGTCGCTCGCCGAAGCCAAGGAAGTGACCAAAGTCGGCACCGAGTACGCCACCGAGGTTAAGGGCATGAGCGGGAAGGTCAAGACGGTCTATAGCGCGGCGAATGCCACCATTCAATTTGCGAACTTCAAGCAGACGCGCGAGGATCTGATCACCATCGATCTCACCCACATCAGCGACGGATTCGGCACGGAAGTTTCAGGAATCCTGGGTTTCGGGATGCTATGGATGCTGGATATGAAGATTGATTACCGCGACGGGCTAGTGCGTTTCAGTGCCGAACAGCGATTTGTGCAGTGAAACTCGCGCGCTCGGCATGCAGATCCGCGATTTGTCCGCGTACATGGTTGTAGTGTTTGTGTCCGAACGCAGGCCTATGCGAAATCGCCGAAATTCAGTGCGCCGCGACGCGGCCTTTCAGCTCTTTCGCAAGGGCTCCCAGTTGTTCATCTGTGATCCGCACCTGGCCAGCCGTCGTAACGAGCAGCTGCCCTGACCCAGCATCCCTGAAGCGTGCATCCTGAATCGTCACGCTGCCCTGCAACACCGGCGGAATTATTGCGCCGAGGTCTAAACCTTTTTGCAGCGCGGCGAGGATCGCGGCCTGAATCTTTTCGCGCAGCATCTCGCCCAAGTTTCCGCTGCGCAGCAGTTCGCCCAACGATCCGTCCGCTTCGATCGGTCCTAGCTCCGCCGCCAACCGCAGATCAGTGTGGTTCTCTCCCACCGCAGGCGTCAGCTTCATCTGTACCACGGCATTGCCGCCAATTAACCGCTTGACCTCCTGTTTTCCCAGCAATTTTGCGCAACCCCAGCGTTCGTAATGTAGCTGCACCACAGCAAGGCTCGCCGGTTCGGCAGGCGCCAGCTTGGCATCTTCAATTTGAATGCGGTCCGCGCAACGCTCGTCCTTATCGAGCTCGGAGGCCAGCAAGGCGGTGAAGTTCTGTTGCAGATCCGCGAGATCGGCCGTCAGCTCCACGCTCAGCAGGTTGACGCCATGATCTTTTGCGCCCATGGTGACCAGTCCAGAAGCAACGATCGTGACTTGCTGGTCTTTGATCTTAAGCGGAATTTTCACGATCGGGATCTTGAACGACTGGCGCTTATCGCCACCGAAAATCGGCGCCGCCGCAATCGCCACAACCAAAACGGCGGCCACCAGGCATCGCCTCCAGAAATTAGAAATTGCAAAACCCATCGCGCCGCTCTGCACGATTTTCGTGTCTCCTGTTTTTACCGCTCTGCCCGTGTTCGTTGATGAGAGTGTAGCAGCGAGGGTTGCCCAGTTTTCTGGTGTCAGCACAAAGCAACCGTAATAGCTTTTGCGCGCCTGCGTTCAGCCGGCCCTTGCAGAGCGCCTCGACGAAATTATGGAACTTTGTGCGCGCTTGCACTCAATTAATCGTGTGGGAGACGGTAGTTCATCAGAACAGCGGCTCGTTGTGCGCCACGCGGCGCTACTTAAGCTGCGTGAGCCCGCAGCCGGGGCTAAGATTAGGGAGATCACGCCATGAAAAAGCTTCGCTTGGGTTTCGCGGTTTTCTATCTTGTCGCATTGCTGCTTTCGCTGACGGCATTACAGGCTGCAGCGCAGGACGCCAATTTTGTGGGCAACTGGGACATGACCGTCACCGGCGGTGGTCGCGGCGGCGGCCAGGGTGGTGGCCAGTCCGATGGTCAAAGCGGTGGCCAAGGTGATGGTCAGGCCGGCGGCGGACACCGCGGCGGTCGTGGCGGCGCGCAATCGATCACCATCGCGAAAGACGGCGATAAATTCAAAGTCACCCACAAAACGCCACGCGGCGATAACACCTCTGACGCCACGGTTTCGGGAAACACTATTTCGTGGACCGAGCAGCGCCCGGGACGCGACGGCAACACCATGAAGATCGAATTCAAGGCCACGCTAGACGGCGACACGCTTAAGGGCACCATGGGCGGCGGACAGTTCACCCGCGAATTTACCGCTGCCAGGCACGCTAGTTAGAGCGCGCTTGACGCACCGTGGCCTCTAGAAGCACTACCAATCCGGTTCACCAGTCTCACGAGGCTGGCACTTGGAAACTCACTAGGGGCCCGGTTAGTCGAATTTTCACGCCATCCGATTGAAGCGCCGATAACACAAATTCTCGGGCCGCGATAATCGTATATCCAAATTGAGACTCAGCCGTGAGCTTGGACGCGGCCGCGCGATTCGGGAACTTTTTCGCAGGCCCGGCGGAATTCTAATTGGCAACTGAAGAACACGGGAGAATGGAACATGGGAATTTATTCAAAGACCGCATTCGCTGCGCTGGCTTTGGCGCTTAGCTGCACGCCGCTCCTCGCGCAGGATGGCTCAGCGGATTCAACGCCTGCGCATCAAGGCCTCCGGGATGGGTACGGGTCGCGCCGTCAGATGAGCTGGGGCAAGGATCGAGGCGGGTGGGGTCATCGGCACGGTGGCTTCCGGCGCGACGGCCGCACAGGACATCGGCATTCCGGTTTCGCGCGCCTCCTGAACGACCCAGCTATCCGGCAACAAGCCGGCATCACCGACGAACAGGCCGCTACAATTCGCAAGCAGCAGTTAGACTTCCGCAAGACGGAGATTCGCGGCCGCGCCGATGTCGAAATAAGGCGTATGGAATTGAAGGACCTGCTCGCCGCCGATAAGCCGGATCGCGCCGCTATCAACGCCAAGCTGCAAGAAATCAGCGCCGCGCAATTATCCCTGCAGAAATCCGCGATTGACTACCGCCTGACCATGCGCGATGCGATCACTCCTGCGCAACGCGACAAGCTCCGGCAATTGATGCGTGATCGCTGGCGGCGCGAGGGTCGCGGTCGTCCCGGTGCGGACGGGCCAGGACGGCGGGGGGCTCGCGGTCAAGGCGAAACACCGAATCCGCAAGCTACGCCGCAGTCCAACGACTAGGCGAACTAAATCGGTCGCGCCGAGATCATTAGAAGCAATTCGCGGACGGCACTGCGTCAAATTCACGCAGTGCGGTCACGCGCGCAAAATTATTTTCCGGTGTACACGATCCGCCAGATGCTGTTCGACCCGTCGTCGGTCACCAGCAGTGATCCATCCAACGCGACGGTGATGCCCACTGGACGGCCCCACACGTTCCCGTTGGGCGTCACGAACCCGGTGACGAAGTCCTCGTACTCTCCGCTGGCGTGCCCGCTCTGGTGCAGCGGCACGCGAATCAATTCGTAACCGGCGCGCGCCGCCTTATTCCAAGACCCATGTTCCGAAGCAAAAATATCGCCCTTATATTCCGCCGGGAATTGCTGGCCTTCGTAAAATGTGAATTCCAGCGAAGCGTTATGCGGCTGCAGCAACACGTCCGGCGTGATCACTTTATCTTTCAGCTCCGGATGCTTTCCCTGATGCCGCGGATCCTGATTGCCGCCCATGTACCACCACGGCCAGCCGTAGAAACCGCCCTGCTGCACATGCGTGATGTAGTCCGGCACCAGATTATCGCCCAACCCGTCGCGCTCGTTCACTGAGCACCACAGCTCACCGGTGTCGGGACTAAACGCGATGCCGCCGCCCGCATTACGTATGCCATAGGCGTAGATGCTCAGGTCGCCGCCGTCCGGATTGAATTCCAGGATGTCAGCGCGATTTTTCTCAGCGGGAGTCGTGTCCGGATCGTCCACGTTCGAGCCCGATCCCACCGCGACCAGCATTTTCTTTCCGTCCGGAGTGAACTGCACCGATCGGGTCCAGTGTCCCCCGCCCGCCGGAACATCCACGATGTGTTGCTGCGGTCCGCGGGCTTTCAAATCGCCATTCTGATACGGAAAACGCACCACCGAATTGACGTTGCCGACATATACCCATTGCGGATCGGCTCCTGGAGGATAAAAGGCAATTCCGTATGGTCGCTTCAGTCCCGTCGCGAATGTTTCCACCTGCTGCGGTTTGCCGTCTGCGGTAATTCCGCGAAAAACCTTCACATCACCTGGATCGCTTTCAGCGACAAAAAAATCGCCATTCGGCGCCGTCACGATCAGCCGCGGATTATCGAGTCCGCTCGCATATTGTTGAACGCTGAAACCCGGCAGCGCTTTCGGCCACGCATCGCTCGGGCGCGCCACCACTTTCGGCCCGTTGTCCGCGGACTTTGTCGCGAAAGGCTGCGGCAAGTCTTGCACCGTGATGTTGCGAACGGTGCCGGGCTTCTCGAAGCGATAATCCGTAAACGGAGCGCTGGGAGGCGCTGCAGCTTTTGCGCTGTTGCTCGCAGGTGCAGCGCTGGCTTTTGCCGTCGGCAGCGGCGGGTTCGCGCCGCCGAGCGCTTTCAGATACGTAACGATCTGCCAGCGCTGCTGTTCGCTCAAACTCGACCACGCCGGCATTCCGTTGTTTGGATCGCCCTGAGTAATGAACCAGAAAATCGCGCCGTCAGCCGCGCTCTGCGTGGGCCCCTTGGCCAGCGCCGGAATGTTGCCGGTTCCGGCGCCTGTTGGCCCGTGGCACGCGGCGCAATGGCGCGCGAACAAATTGGCTCCGGCCTGCGCCGCCACGCGCTTGCCCGCGAACGGGTTCTTCGTTTGCTCGGCGGCTGCGGGCGCGCCGTGGAAGGAAGCGGTCTGCGCGTTGACCGGCAAACACACGCCGATCGCCGCGATCAAAAATGCCGATAGAGATCCAAAGAATACGGACTTACTTCGAATCCAGCTTGTGCTGCGTGCGGCGTTCAAGTTGCCCTCCCACGGGATTGACAGACTCAAAGTTTCCACCTTCCAACTCCTCTTTCGGCGCCCTGACGCGCAACATTCTACCTCTTCAATCAGAGAGTTCAAAAAAACAGCGACGTGTGCGCGGTCAGGTGTGCGCTTTCATCACGCGGTTGTCCCGTCGCAGCTTCATGCTGCGTCTGGAACGTCAATCACCCTGAAAGTGCAAATCGCGCGCGAAAGCGCGTGTTCTGGCGTCAATTTCGTGTCGCGCTATGCTATTGACTATATAGTCGCTTGCACTCCGAATGCCGCGAATTATCGCTTTTTCCGTGCACTTCCTCCGCAACTGTGTTATTCTTCTTTTGCGCTTAATACCTCGGTTGTGTTGTGCGGCCTCTGGTGAGCAGTTGATCTGAGATTACCCGCCCTTCAGTTCTCTCCGTACGTCTTCAGCGTAATTTAAAACAAAGACTGGCAAGACCAGTTTGCTGTGCCCGCACCCGATGTGTGCAGTACGTGTGTGCGCGCCGCGACGGCTTCCGCCAGATAGAAGGCAACATCCAGATGGATAGTATTACCGAAACATTTTCACAAATGGCGATCTCCGCTTACACCAAAGAGCGGTTGGCATTCGCCAAGTTCTCGATTCCTACTCCAGTGCAGACTGCGGCAATTCCGCAAGCGCTGGCCGGGAAAGATGTGCTGGCAACAGCGCAGACCGGCACCGGCAAGACGCTCGCGTTCCTGATTCCAGTGATGGAGCGCATGCTGCAGGAAAAGACTCCGGGAATCGCGGCGCTCGCGCTCGTTCCCACGCGCGAACTCGCCATGCAGGTCGTCGAGCAGTACAACGCATTGCGCGGCAAGCTGCTAGGCCCTGCAGCGCTGGTTGTCGGCGGATTGTCCGAGGGGCTGCAACTCAGCAACCTGCGCAAAGGTGCGCGGCTGGTGGTTGCGACTCCCGGACGACTCGAAGATTTCCTCTCGCGCAAGCTCGTGCATTTCCGCGATCTGCGCGTGCTGATTCTCGATGAAGCGGATCGCATGCTGGACATGGGATTCCTTCCCGCGATCCGCAGAATCGCATCAGTGCTGCCGAAAGAACGGCAGACGCTGTGCTTCTCCGCGACGCTGGAAGCTTCCGTCGTGCATCTCGTGAAGGACTACATGCGGAACCCGGTGCGACTGGCATTCGGGTCCGTGCTGAAGCCGTCCGAGAATGTCCGCGTACAGGCATTCGAAGTCGCGAGCGATCGCAAGCTGCCGTTGCTGCATCGTTTGCTTTCGAAGGAAACCGGCCGCTGCCTCATCTTCACGCGCACCAAGCGTGGAGCCGAGCGGCTGTCCATCACCTTGAGTCGCGACGGATTCGCAGCTTCCACGATTCACGGTGGGCGCACGCAGTCGCAGCGCACCGCGGCTTTGACGGGATTCCAGCAGGGACGCATACGCGTCCTGGTGGCAACCGACCTGGCATCGCGCGGGATTCACGTGCAAGACATCGCGCACGTGATTAACTACGACTTGCCGGACATCGCCGAGAACTTCATCCACCGCGTCGGACGTACTGGACGCGCGGGCGGACACGGAGTCGCTTCCACTCTTTTTGGCCGCGAGCAGCGCTCCGAGCTGATGGCTCTGGAACGCACACTCGGCATCAAGATGGAGCGCATGCGCGCAGAAGGCGACCCCGGAGAGAAGCAACCTCCCGCGGTGAAGCTCGCGCTAGAACGTTTTCAGTCCAACACCAAATCACGCATCGGCCAGCTTCCAGGAGAAATCCTGCAAGCGCAGGTGTAATACCGGCCCCAAATCGGTGAGCAGCGCGGCGTTGCAAAACGCGGCTGCGTCCGGAGACAAAGCAAGGTTTTGATTTAGAAAGTTGCAGACAGAAAGCAGCGGCGGCCGCAGTTGGGCCGCCGCTTTTATTTTTACGGAACTAAAATCCTGGCGCGCCGGTAGAGGCGGGGCGCACTTCGCCAGATTCGACGCCGAAGCGCATGCGTTCGAGGTAGGTTTGCGCGAGAGACATCAGGCCGGTGTAGAGGTAGCCCCACACGAAAAGCAGCAGGAACGGAACGGTGGCGTAGTTTTCATTTTGCAGCGCGTAAACCACGGCGGCGGCGAAATACAATCCCAGCAGAACCTCCGCGAAGGGCATCCATCCGGCGCTCTTGTGATATTTTTTCTTGGCCCAAACGCCGTCGCCGTGCGCGCCCGCTTGCACGCTGTATTTCGGCGTGCGCACAAATTCCGATTTCACGCCCACGATCGCCTCAATCACCGCGAGAGCGTTACGCACCGACAAACCAATCCCCACGGCCATCACGAATGGCAAATACAAAAATGTGCGTTTCCAGGTTTTCGGATACAGCGCGCGTTCGGCGGCCAAATAGAAAGACGAAATCGAGCACGTCGAAGCGAGAAACAGTGGCAAATCAATCACCAGCACCTGAAACCATCCCTGGTAGAAACGCACAATCATCGCCGGCAGCAAAATGATGGACATGAAAACCATCAGCGGGTAACTGATGTTCGCTGTGAGATGGAAGAAGGCTTCGGCTTTCACGCTTCCCGGAACGTCGGCGCGCATCACCCGCGGCAGGATTTTCCTTGCTGTCTGCATCAAGCCCTTGGCCCAGCGCGCTTGCTGCGATTTGAATGCGTTCATTTCCACCGGAAGCTCGGACGGACATTCAATCTCCGGCAAATAAACGAAGTGCCAGCCGCGCAGCTGCGCGCGGTAGGAAAGATCGGTGTCTTCCGTGAGCGTATCGTGCTGCCATCCGCCGGCATCTTCAATCGCAGCGCGCCGCCAGATGCCCGCGGTGCCGTTAAAATTGAAAAACAGGCCGGTGCGGAAGCGCGAGGAATGTTCGATGACAAAATGTCCATCGAGCAGGATCGCTTCCACTTCGGTGAGCGCCGAATAATTGCGATTGATGTAGCTCCAGCGCGTTTGCGCCATGGCTAGCTTGGAATCGGCGAAATACGGCACGGTGCGCCGCAGAAAATCCGCCGGCGGAATAAAATCCGCGTCGAAGACGGCGACGAATTCTCCCAGCGCGGTGTTCAGCCCTTCCTGCAGCGCTCCGGCTTTGAATCCTTCGCGATTATCGCGATGAATATAGCTGATCGGCAGACCCAGTCCCTGATAGCGCTCGACGCAATTGCGCGCCACTTCCTGCGTTTCGTCGGTGGAATCATCGAGCACCTGAATATCCAGCAGCTCATGCGGATAATCGAATGCGGCAATCGCTTCGACGAGGCGCTCGATCACGTAGCGCTCGTTGTAAATCGGAAGCTGCACCGTGACGCGCGGCCACTGCGTGATTTGCGGGGGCGGACCAGCGACGCGCTTGCGATTTTTGTAATAGTTGTAAACCAGCGCGTAGCGATGAATGCCGTACATCGCGAGAATGCTCATCACGAAAAAGTACGGCAGCATGATGGCGAAATCGAAAGTGTTCAGCTGATAGAGCCCGCGAAACGGATTCAGCTGCGCATCGGTGTTGCGGCGCCAATAGTCAGAAAGAGGATTGCCGGCGGCGGACGACGTCCAGGTAAGCGCGGAGCACACCGCTTGCGACGCCGCGTTGTGAAGCCAGATCACTTGGCACATACCTCCGGGGCCAACGACGATGTAGAACGCCAAAACGTGACAACGCTGGAACGGCCTGGGATTGCTGGGGTATCGCCAAGCTAAGCACATGATTATACGGCGGTAAGGCGCGGTGTCAACGAGGTTAATGTTGGCGCGGCGGTGATGCCGGTGCTCCGCGACGCCACGTTTTCTTGACATTTGCGGCCCCTCCGCTACGATGAAAACAGAATCTGCTCCCCCCTCCTGGAGGATTGAGCCGTGAACATCGAAATCCGCGATCCGGCCCTTGAGGCCAGACTCCGAAAGCGGCTTGCGGCAACCGGCTCCGGCAGCGTCGAGGAACTATTGCTGCGCTTGTTGGAGACTCAGGATGAGCAAGATCGCTGGCTTCTTGAAAACCGCGACACGATCAACACGAAGATCCGGCGCGGCATTGAGCAACTCGACCGCGGCGACGTAATCCGGGACGACCAATTGACGGCTTATCTGGCGAAACTGAAAAGCCAGGGCTAAATGGGCGAGCGTTTCGTTCTAGCGTCGTTGGCCGCGCTGGATCTCTTTGAAAATTGGGAATACATCAAAGACCAAGCCAGTGTAACGACAGCAGACCACGTTGAATTGGCCATCCGAGAGAGAATCGCCTTTCTAGCAGCATCCCCGGAGGCCGGACACTACCGCAAGGACTTGACGGGCGAGGATGTGAAGTTTTTCCCGGTTTACTCTTATTTGATCGTTTATAGGCCCGCGACAAAACCTCTGCAAATCGTTTCCATTCTTCACGGACGCCGAGACGTGGCAGGACTCCTCAAAGACCGTTTGTAAAAACCAGCGCGCGTTGACACGTGCATGGCCGCACTCTTACCATGGCTGCGGTTGCGCTGCGTCGAGACCCGACCTGGCCTAGGAGAATTGCTCCGATGAATGTTTCCAGGAACCGATTGCCGTTTGCGTTGTTGGTCGTGGGGATGATCGTGGCTGCGTCCGCGTTGCTTGCTGGGCAATTTTTGGCGCTGGGCGAAGTTCACGCGGCGCATGCCGCGTCGCCCCTGGCTTTTACAGCGGTCGTGCCACAGCGCGGGTCGGATAATCCGATCTTGGCTAAGGCTTATCGGTTTGAGCGCGGAGGATGGATTTACGTGCACCTGGAGGGAGCGCCGCACGATATTGGATACCAGCATGGATTTTTGCTGGCGCCGGAGATTGCGGACGGGTTTGCGGCGGCTAGCCTGGAGATGACGCATAACAGCAATCGCGACTGGGATTTTTTCCGGCGNGCGGCGCGCGAGATGCTTTGGCCGAAGATTGATCCGGAATATCAGGCGGAGCTGCAGGGAATCGTGGAAGGGCTGCGGGCGCGGCAGGTGAAGCTGGACCTCTACGACATCGTGGCGCTGAATGCGTTCATGGAATTGGGCGATTACTACGTGCCGTGGCTCGACAAGCAGACCAGTGGACACAACAAAGTAAAAGAACCTGCCGCCCCAGCCACGCATGAAGGGCACTGCAGCGCGTTCGTCGCTACCGGAAGCTACACGAAAGATCATCAGATCGTGATGGCGCACAACAACTGGACCAGCTACCTGGAAGGAGCGCGCTGGAAAATTATTTTCGACATCGTGCCGCAGACAGGCTACGCCATGCTGATGGACGGCTATCCGGGCGTGATCGTGAGCGACGACGATTTCGGAGTGAATTCGAACGGATTAATGGTGACCGAAACTACCATCACGGATTTCCACGGCTGGGATCCCAACGGCAAAGCGGAATTCGTGCGCGCGCGCAAGGCGTTCCAGTATGCGGGCTCGATTGATGAGTACGTGAAAATCATGCTAGATGGGAATAACGGCGGGTACGCGAACGACTGGCTGCTGGCGGATCGCAAGACCAACGAGATCGCGCGCTTTGAATTGGGCTTGAAGCACAGCAAAGTGTGGCGCACCAAAGACGGATATTTCGTGGGCTCGAATTTCGCGAGCGATCCGGACGTGTTGAAAGATGAGACGACATTCGATGTGACGAATCTGGCGGCTTCGGCAAATGCGCGCCACGTTCGTTGGGACGAATTGATGGCGGCGAACATGGGGAAAATTGATACGACCCTGGCTGAAGGATTTTTGGCCGACCACTATGACAGTTACACGAAGCAGACTGGCGCGAACCGGCGCACGCTGTGCGGGCACGGCGATGCGGCCACTCCGGGCGATCCTGGTTACGCGGCGAAGCCGTACAACCCGTTCGGCGCGGTAGAGGGCAAGGTGATGGACGCGCACATGGCACAGACGATGAGCTTCGTCGCGCGCATTGGGCATCCTTGCGGAACGGATTTCAAATCGCAGCCATTTCTCGATCAGCATCCGGATTACAGGTGGCAGGCGGCGGTGTTGGAAGACATGAATGCCGGTCCGTGGACTGTGTATCACGCGGGCGAACATGCGCCGGACGCAGCGGCGACGCCAGAGCCCGGTGGCAATCAATAAGTTATCGGAAGCTGCCGCGCGCGTGGAGCTGGCAACGAGCGATCAATGCACTGGCGCGTTAAGGGCGGCCATTAATTCGACGAAAGTTTCGGCGTGCAGCGCTTGCTCGATCGCTTCCTTGCGGCTGAACAATTCCCCGGCATCGAGCAGCAGATCGTGTTGGGACTGATTGTCTCCGGTAAGAATCAAAATAATCAGCTTGGCGAGCTTTCCATCGCGCGCGTCGAAGTCTACTCCTTGCGCGACCCGTCCCACCACCACTAACGGCTCAAGCAGCCCGTTGACGCGAGCATGCGGAACGGCCAAGCCATTTTCCCATCCGCTGGTGGTTACGCGCTCGCGTTCCTGGACCAGGCGCAGGAATCGTTCCGGAGAATTGCTGGCGGCGTTGGCCGCGGCGATGCACAGTTCCTGCAGAACTTGTTCCTTGGTATGCGATTGGAGCGCGGGGAAGTAAAGCTTTGCATTGACGGTTTCCTTCAAGGTGATCGTGCGGCGCCGGCGGATCAGGAATTTAATGGCGGGCGCGGAAACCAGCGAAGTGAACAGCGCCATGATCACCAGCGCCACAAACATTGTTTCGCGAATCAAGCCAAGCTGCAGCGCGAGTAGACCCAAAATCATTTCCATGGCGCCGCGCGCGTTCATGGCCAGGCCCACGCCCCAGGAAGTGCGGCGGTCCATGCCACCCAGGCGCGCGCCCATTCCGGCGCCGAGCAGTTTGCCCACGCAGGCGACGCCGATGATGGTGGCGGTGATGGGCAGATTGAAATTCGCGACGAAATTGGTGCGCAGGCCGATGCTGGCAAAAAAGAAGGGAGCGAAGACGTTGGTGACGATGCCGTGGATCAGCTCGGACGTGCGTCTGCGCAAGTGCGAGGATTCGCCCACCGCGATGCCTGTGATGAACGCGCCGAAGACGGCGTGAATGCCCGCGTATTCAGCGAAGGCAGCCGCGGCCAGCGTAAGCGTGAAGATGAATCCTAGGACGCCGCCGGGCCAGCTGGTGTGGGCTTGAATGTGTGGCAAGAGCTTGTCAATCAGCCAACGGACTACCGTAAGTGCCAGCACCACGAAAGCGATCACCAACATGATGGTGCGCTTCACACCGTCCATGGAAGTGCCGCCGCCGTTCATCATGCCCAGGATCATGGAGAAGAGGATCCAGCCGACGAGATCGTCGAACATCGCCGAGGACATGACTACGGTGCCCATTTCGCTGCGGAGCAGGTTCAAGTCCATCAAGATTTTAGCGATCACGGGCAACGCGGAGATGGAAAGCGCGGTGCCGACAAAAAGCGAGAAAATCAGGCGATCCGCATTGGGGGCGGCGCCCAGGAAGCGTGGGAACAATACCGCGGCACCGAAGCCGAATGCGAACGGTATGATTACGCCGAAGAAACTTACCAGCAGGGCGCTTTTACCCTGGCGGAAGATACTGCGCAGGTCAATCTCGAGTCCGGCGATGAGCAGGAAAAATACCACGCCGAGAGTAGTAACCGTCTCGAGGGCAATGGGGAGATTACCGGTGCTGGGAAAAATAAATGCGTAGAGATCCGGCCTGAAATGGCCCAGGAGCGTGGGACCCAGCAGAATTCCGGCCATAATCTCGCCCAACACCGATGGCTGGTCGAGCTTTTGCATCAGCTCGCCGGCGAGTTTGGCCGCGCCCAGCAGCACGGCCAGGGCGATGAAGATATGCATTATGTCGTGTGGAGCAAGATGCGGCATGCGGTAGCGCCCCTAACTCGCGAAAAATGCGTCGCGTTCGTGTGTAACATGGGCTCGCGCGTATCGCAACAGAATGCGGCAGCGGACCGACAACGAATTTCGGCGGAGTCGCGATCCATTTTGGGACTAGGATTCAAGACTCGCTTGCTGACGGCTTCGCCATTTGCATTACAGTAACTTGTGTCCAGCCGCCTGCTATCTGATTAAGCGCACCACGTTTAGCCGTGCTGGAATTCGTCTGGCCAAGATGCTAAAAACAAGAAGGTTGTGAATAGGTGTGTCCGTGGCTGAAAATTGCAGTGCCAAAGGCTGTAAGGTCAACGTGCCCGCAGGGTTAGCGGCGGAGCATCTGTGCATCATGCACTTCACGCTATTTATTGAAAATGAATGCGCGGAGATGCGTCGGGAAACGGCTCTGGGTAATACCAACCACGAACGTCAGATGGAATTCATTACCAGGATTTCTGGCCGCGGCGAAGCGCTGGTGCATGTGGCCACCAGCGGATTCCCGATGTCCGATGAGCTGAAGGCGCGGGTGTTGAGCACTTTGCTCACATTGATGAACACGCGCGAAAATATGGACCGCGCGGCGATGCGGCAGTCCGCGCTGCGACGGTTTGTCGGCTGATCTGCTTCATTCGGGTTCAATCCAAATAAAAACTGGAGTGCTTCAAGCGCCGACGTAGCGTGCGTAAAGGGAGCGCGCGACGGCGGGATCTTTTGTGCCTTTGACGATGGCGCGGCCGTCGGCGAAAACGGTCATTTCGTAAGTGGAGATGCGGAAGCGCAGTAGGAATTCATTGTGCTGGACTGCGCCGGCGTCAGCGGAGGCTTGGGTGATGCGGCGGCCCAGCTCGTCGAGATCGAGTCTGCGCCCGCGTTCGTGAATCTGCACGGAATCGCGTCCGCACATGGTGATGTGCGGTTGCGCTTCTCCCTCAAGATAAATGAATTCGCGGCGCACGCACGCGCGGCAATCGGGCTGGCGCGCCACGCGGATGGACTGGAAGCGCCCGCTCCAGACGTCGGTGGAAACCAGGCGTCCGTGCAAAGCTTCCGGTCTGCCTGCGAGAATTTTCGTGGCTTCGGCGGCTTCGACGGATGCGATCACGCCGACGGCGGCGTTTAGCACGCCAGCGGTGTCGCAAGTGGCTTCGGCGCCGAGTGCTGCGGATTTTTCATCACCTTCCAGCAAGCACGCCAGGCACGCGGTTTCCCCCGGACGAATCGTCATGGTGACGCCGTAGCTGCCGACGGCTGCGGCATAAATCCAGGGGACGCCCAGCGAGATCGCGGCGTCATTCAGCAGCAAACGCGTTTGAAAATTATCCGTGCCATCGAGGACCGGCTGGAAACCGCCGAGAAGTTCCGCGCAATTTTCCGCGGTTAAGTCCGCGACGACTCCTTCCACTTGCACGTCGGAATTGATGGCGCGCAGACGGCGTTCGGCTGCCACCGCTTTTGGCAAAGCCTCGCGCGCGTCGGCTTCCTCAAAAAGAGTCTGACGCTGCAGGTTTGAAGGCTCGACGAAATCGCGGTCTATAATGCGCAGGCGGCCCACCCCTGCGCGCACCAGCAGATTGGCCACTACGGTTCCCAGCGCGCCGCAGCCTGCCAGCACCACGCTCGCGCCCAGCAGTTTTTCCTGGCCCTCCGCACCAATTCCGGCGAAGAGTATCTGACGTGAGTATTTTTCGCGCTGTTCGCTGTTCATTCTTGTAGTCTATTGGGGCGGAGGAACTGTTCTCAATTCAATATCATAGCGCCTTTTCGCATCCGGCAGGCAACGCGGCCGTGCTAACCTTTGCTCTTACCTCCAAGGCGAATGAGAATTTCGTGGAATCAGCTAAGCCCGCAAGCCTGTGGCTTTCAGCGGTCCGGGACTTGGGGAACGATTTTGAGTCTCGGCGCGCTGCTCTGCAGCCTCCTTGCCGGTACATCGCTGCGCGCGCAGGAAGCGCAGATCGAAGGGCAAAACGTCGCTGAAATTCGCATTGTAGATGACACCGGAAAGCCGGTGCCCGGTCCCGCAACTCCCCTTCCGCTGGAAATTGGCAAGCCTTTTGATTTTGGCATGGAACGGGAAAGCCTGCGCGTGCTCTATCGCACCGGCGATTTCGCGGACATTCGCGTGACGGCCGCGCCCGCGGCGCCCGCGACAAATGGCGTGCGCGTGGAGTTCACCGTGCAGCGGAATTTCTACAACAACGTGATCCGCGTGGAGGGCCTGAAGGAGCCGCCGACGGAAGCCGCGGCGCTGGCTTCGATGCGACTGACGCTGGGAGAACCTTTCCGCGAGAGTTCGTTGCGCGAGGCCATTGACCGGCTGAAAGACACGCTCAGCAGCGAGGGCCTCTATGAAGCCGACGTGAAATGGAGCCTCACGCCTCACGAGGCGACGCGCCAAATGGACGTAACGATCACCGTCCAGCCTGGCCCGCGCGCGGTGGTGGGCAAGATCGTGCTGAAGAACCAGACGCCTTACCCCGACGCGGAGCTTATCGCCCGCTCGAAGATCAAGTTGCAGAAACCGTTTACTTCGGCGCGGGTGACGCGCGCTTCGCAGCGTTTGAAAAAATATCTGGTCAATCAAGGCTACCTGGGCGCCGGCATTTTGATCACCGCCGGAAATTATGACGCGACTACAAATCTCGTGGCGTTGAACTACGAAGTGACCGCCGGCCCGCGCGTCAGCGTAGCGGTAGGCGGCGCGCACATAAGCCAGGGCAAACTGCGGCAATTGCTGCCGATCTACGCCGAAGGAGCGGTGGACGAAGATTTATTGCAGGAGGGCCGCCGCAACATCCGGGATTATTTTCAGCGTCAAGGATATTTCGATGCGGACGTCGAAGTGAGTTCTCGCGACGATCCCAAGGCGCACGTGCGGCTGATCAGCTACGAAGTTTCCCGGGGCGACCGTTCGCGCCTGGTGGGCGTCGCATTCCACGGCAACAAATATTTCAGCAAGGAACTGCTGGACGGACGCTTGACGCTGCAGCCCGCGTCGTTTGCCTCGAGCGGGCGGTTCAGCCAGACGCTGGTGCGCGACGATACGGATTCGATCCGCGGGCTGTATCTCTCCAACGGTTTCCTGGATGTGAAGGTCACTTCCGCCGTGGACACGAATTATCAGGGAAAGAAGCAAGACCTGTTCGTCACTTTCCAGATCGTGGAAGGACCCCAGACGCTGGTGGAGGCCTTGCAGGTTGACGGGGTGCACGCCATGAGCAAGGATGCAGTGCTCAACGTGGTGGGATCATCTCCGGGCCAGCCGTATTCTGCGGCCGCAGTGGCGAGCGACCGCAACAATATTCTGGCGATGTACTACAACGATGGATTTCCGGAAGCGCGCTTTGACGATACGGCTTTGCCNGGCAGCGCGCCCTACCGAATGCGGCTGACGTATAAGATTACCGAAGGCACGCGCATTGAAGTCTCGCAAGTCCTGCTGACCGGTTATCAATTCACGCGGCCCGGAATCATCCGGAGGCAAGTGGTGATTCAGCCGAATGGACCGCTGCGCGAAGGCGACGTGGTGGAAACGCAGCGGCAACTTTACAACTTGGGAGTTTTCACGCGGGTGCAAATCGCGCCGCAAAATCCCGCGGGGAGCGATCCGCAAAAAGTGATGGTGGTGGATGTGCGGGAAGGCGGGCGCTACACCATCGGATACGGATTCGGTTTTGAAATTCTGAAAATCGGCAACCCCTGCCCCAGCAGCCCGCCTCCCAATTCGCCGCCATGCAATCCGAACGCTACGAGCATCGCGGCGAGCCCGCGGGGCATTTTCGAAATTTCGCGCGCGAATATGTTCGGAAGGGCGCAGACACTCACGTTCAAGGTGCGCGCCAGCACGCTCCAGTACCGCGCTTTGGCGTCGTACACGGCGGACAATTTTCTGGCGAAGAAGTACCTGAGCGCGGCGCTGACGGTGTTTGCGGATAAGACGCTGGATGTGGCGACTTTCACCTCCGTCCGCTACGAAGCGCAATTTCAAATATCGGAGAAGCTTTCGCCATCGAGTTCACTGCAGTACCGGTATTTTTTCCGGCGCGTGGTTGCCACCAACCTAAACGGCACAATTTCCGAGGACCAGATTCCACTGTACAGCCAGCCCACGCTGGTCTCCGGAGTTGGCATCACGTATGCGCGCGACCGGCGCGATAATCCCGCCGACCCAAAAACCGGAAGCTTCAATACCGCGGACGTGAGTTATGCCGCCAAGGACCTCGGCTCCAGCGCGAGTTTTTTCCGCATCTTCGTGCAGAATTCTTCCTACCATCCCTTTGGCCGGTCGTTTGTGTTCGCGCGCGCGACGCGCTTCGGCGTCGAAGTACCCACGGGCACAACCACCGGGAACGCGCCCACGAATTGCGCCGTCACGACCACGACGGGGGAGATCATTCCGTTGCCCGAACGTTTTTTTGCCGGCGGAGCGCAATCGTTGCGAGGCTTCAGCCTGAACGAAGCCGGACCGCGCGATCCCTGCACGGGATTCCCGATCGGGGGCCTGGCAATATTGATATTCAACCAGGAATTGCGTTTTCCGATGAGGCTGCCGTTCATCGGCAACCGGCTGGGCGGAACGCTGTTTTACGACGGCGGCAATGTGTACAGCGACGTGGATCACATTAATTTGTCGTGGAAATCCACTTCGCCGAACGAGCTGAATTATTTTTCGCATACCATCGGATTTGGCGTGCGCTATGCCACTCCCATCGGTCCGGTGCGCGTGGATTTTGGCTACCTGCTGAATCCCGCGGAATATTCGGTGACGCCGCAACCTCCGACGGTGCCGCCCACCACAAACTTTCGCGTCTCTCATTTTGGTTTTTCATTCAATATCGGACCGGTGTTCTGATGCGCCGCGCGATGTTCATTTGCTTATGGTTGGCGTCGTTGCTGGGATTCGCGGCAATTCGCGCCGGCGCGCAGACCGGCGCCGATTCGGAAGTGACGCCGGCGCCGGGCGTGACGGGCTCGTCAAATTCCTCGGCTTTGTCGGGCGCCTCGGGTGCGCAGCAAGTGGATGGCGTGGCGGCGCGCATCGAAGACGACATCATCACCGAAAGCGAGGTCCGTGAACTCGCGGCATTCCAGTTGCTGGTGGACGGAAAATCAAAACCGCGCGCGGAATTGATTCGCGAACTCAGCGATCAATGGTTGATCCGCAGCGAGGCGACCGCGACGAGGTACGGACAACCTCCGGCGCTGGATGTGGATCGCGCCTACGCGGAATTCGTGAAACAGTTTCCGTCGCCGGAGGACTTTCAGAAACGCTGCGCCGGCGCCGGATTGACGGAAGCGGCGGTGCGCCGCATGGTCGCCCAACAGTTATATCTTTCGCGGTTCATTGATTACCGTTTTCGCCCGGAAGCGCAGGTGAGCGACGAGCAAGTGGAGACGTACTACCGCGACGAATTCTCGCCCCAATTGAAAGCGCGCAACGAGCCGGTGCCGCCGCTGGACGACGTGGACGACACCATACGCGAAGTGCTGATCCAGCGTGCCATCAGCGATCGCGCCGCGAAATGGCTGGGCGAATCGCGCGACAAGCTGAAGCTCGATATTGTGGCGCGGGGGAGCGGCTCATGAAGCTTCGCTGGCCACACGGGCTGGCAGCCGTGGCCCTTTTGGTCGGCGCCGCAGTCGCGGTAGTGTTTTGCATTTTCGAGTTTGGAATCGCGCAGCGCTGGGCGCGTAATGCGCTGGTCCAACAGCTGGAAGAACGCACCGGAGCGCGCGTGGAACTGGGCGGGTTTCATCTGCACGCATGGCGCCTGCACGCGGAACTCGATAACCTGACGCTGCACGGCCTGGAAAGTTCCAGCGAGCCTCCGCTGTTCCACGCGGACCGCGTGCAGGTGGGCATCACCATGCTTTCGTTTCTGCACCGGCAATTTAAAATAGACGAACTGCTGGTGGATCGCCCGCAACTGAACGTGCTCTTCGAAAAAAATGGCTCCAGCAATCTTCCCAGCCCGAAAATTAAGCCAGCCGCGGGTCCCTGGCAGGACACTCTGTTCAATCTGCGCATCGGCAGAGTGGAACTTCGCAATGGCGGCGCGAGCATCAACGACCGCCAAGTTCCCCTCGATATTAAGGGGCAAAATCTCGCGTTTCTATTGCAGTACGTGATGCCGGCGGAGGGCAACGGAGCGTATGCCGGAAACCTGAGCTGGAACCAGGTGGAATTGGATTTACAAAAAGACGTGCCCTTGCGTTTCGATCTTTCCACGAAATTCGTATTGCACCATGATTCATTTGAGCTGGACGAGCTGGTTTGGAAGACCCTGCACTCCGAGCTGAATCTGCGCGCCGAGCTGCCCAGTTTCGCGCGCGCGGAATGGAATATGCATTATCGCGGCCGCTTGTCGCTGGAAGACGTGCGGAAGATATTTCGCGAGCCGCTCACTCCGGATCTGATCGCCGATTTTTCCGGCGAAGCTCGCTACGCTTCCGGTGATTGGAGCGGCAGCGGCCACTTCGATGGCCACGACGTGAAAATGCCGTATGAGTGGTTCCACGCGACCAATATCGAAACCACCGGGAATTACACCATCGCGAAAAAAAAGTTGGTGGTGGAAAATCTAGCGATTCGCGCGCTGGAAGGCTCGCTCGATGGCCGCCTGGAAATGGATTTGCCCACGCTGGATTTCCGCACGCAGACGCATTTCCATCATGCCAGCCTGGCGGACGCCATAGCCGCGGTGAATAACGTGGACTTTCCGATCAAGCCGCTGCATTGGGACGGCGGCATTGATGTGGACTCTTACAATACCTGGACCGCGAACTTCAAACATTTCCGCACCAAGGGCGAATCGCGCTGGTCGCCGCCGGCGGTGCTGACGCCGGGAATGATTCCGGTCACGGCGCGGATTTTATTCGACTACTCTGAAGATTCCGGGAGCTGCGCGCTTACCGACAGCGAAATCACCACGCCGAACACCGAACTCGAATTTAGCGGCGCGCTTAGCAAAAAAGATACCGCGCTGGAATTGAAACTCGAAGCGCGCAACGTGGCGGAGTGGGACGATTTCATCAATCGCCTGCGCGGCGTTGATGCCATTCCCACACGCATCGCCGGTGGCGTCAAGTTTCGCGGCCGCATTTTGGGTCCCATCGCGGGGCCAACTTTTTCCGGGCACATTCGCGCGGCAGACGCGCGTTACGACACGTATCAGTGGGACGAGATTTACGGCGACCTGGATTATTCGCTGGATGATTTCAAGCTGACCGAGGCCGTGGTGCGGCGCGGGCAGGCTTCGTTCAACCTGGATCTTTCCATGAAGCTGGATGGCGACTGGAGTTTTGTTCCGCAAAGCACGTGGTCGCTCGCGGTGCAAACGGAGCACGCACCCAGCGACGACGTGCAGTCCATGCTGGGCACCAGCTATCCCTTTACCGCTTCGATTTCCACCGTGTTGAACGGCAGCGGGACCAGCGCCGAACCGGTGCTGGATGGCAATTTCACNCTGGAAGATATCAAAACCAAGGGTCTCCACTTCGACCGGCTGGGCGGCGCGTTGCATTTCGCCCGCGACGAAGTGAGGCTCTCGCACGCGGAATTACGGCGCGATACTGGGCGCGTCGCGGGAGATATTTTCTATCATCCCAAGGAGGAAAACATCGAGTTCAACCTGACCGGCACCGGGATTCAACTGGACAAAATTCAGGCGCTGCAAAATACCGCGCTGCCGCTTGCAGGTCGGTTGGATTTTGCGCTGCAGGGGAGCGGGCCGGTGCGCGGGCCCGAGGGCAAGGGCGAATTTCACGTGCTGGGTTTGAAAATCGGCACGGACGAGGAAGGCGATTTCCACGGGCAGCTGGATTCGGACGGACACAATGTTCACGTGGCGCTCAATTCCGAAGGCTCGCATGGACAATTGCGCGGCCAGCTCAGCGTGGGATTCGCGGGCGACGCGGATATTTCCGGAAAACTTTCCGTGGTGCAGTTCGATCTGGATCCGCTCTTTACTGCCGGCTTGCACTTGAAGAACCTGACGGGTCACAGCGTGGTGGACGGAAATTTCACGCTGGCGGGCGCGCTGCGCAAGCCGGATTCCATCGAGGTGAATGCGGACATCTCGCAGATTTCTTTGAACTATTTGTTTATTTCCTTGCAGAACGATGGGCCGCTGCAATTCACCTATCACCGCAACGAAATTCGCATCGCCCATGCGCATTTGCACGGCCCCGACACGGATTTTCAGATCAGTGGTTCGGCGCGGTTTGACCGCGAACGGCCGGTGCACGTGAGCGTCACCGGCGCGGTGAACCTGGGCCTGCTGAAAGGGATGATGCCGGAGCTGCACGCGACGGGCGAAGCCAACGTCAACGTGGCGATTGAAGGCACGATGTCCAAGCCGCGCATCACCGGGCGAACGACGGTGCGCGATGCTTCCGCGAACTACTCCGATTTTCCCGTGGGACTGAGCCATTTGAATGGCGACTTGGTTTTCGATCGCAGCCGCCTGCTTTTTGAAAATGTCACCGCCGATTCGGGCGGAGGGCAGCTGACTTTGAACGGCAGCGTCACCTACGGAGAAGAAGGTCCTGTGCGCTACGAAATTTATGCGCGGACCCCCCAGGTGCGCATTCGTTATCCCGCGGGAATGAGCTGGCTGACGGGCGGCACGCTGCAGCTGGTGGGGACGACGGAGCGCGCCGTGCTCAGCGGAAATGTGGAACTGAAGCGGCTGTTGTTTGCGCCGGGCGCGGACATTACTTCATTTTTCGGCGCGTCGCCGGACACTTCCGCCGTGGGCGCCGCGTCTTCGGCGTTCATGCGAAATCTCACGTTTGATGTTGCCGCGCACACCAGTCCGGGGGCGCGCATCGAGTGGACCGGCGCACAGGTGGAAATTGACAGCGATTTGCATTTGCGCGGCACATGGGACCGGCCGATTTTGCTTGGGCACATTCACTTGCTGGGCGGCGAAATGTCGTTCCGCGGAAATACTTTTACGCTGACGCGGGGAGACGTGAATTTCGCGAACCCTTTTCAGCTGGATCCGGAACTGAACATTGAAGCGACTTCCACGATCAGCCAGTACTTGGTGACGATCAATTTTTCCGGACGCGCCAGCAAACTTTCTCTGAGCTATCGCTCTGACCCGCCGTTGCCGGACACGGACATCATCGCTTTGCTCGCGCTCGGCAGCACCGGTCAGGAAAGCGCTCTGCGTTCCACCGCGGCGGGTTCGAACTACGGAGCCACCGCCCTGCTTTCCGAAGCGGTTTCCAGCGGCGTCGGTGGGCGCATCGAACATCTTTTCGGCATCAGCCATTTTCGGATTGATCCGTTCTTGGCGGGCACGGCTACGGAATCGAACGCTTCGGCGCGCGTCACGATTGAGCAGCAGATCACCCGGGATCTTACTGTCACCTATTCTTCCAATGCTGCGTCTGACCAGGAACAGTTGATCCAAGTGGAATACCACGTGAAACGAGATCTTTCGATTGTGTTTCTGCGCGATATCAACGGCACTTACGGCCTGGACGTAAAGTTTGTGAAGCACTTCCACTGAGTGGTCAAATCATTCCGGCATTGCGAATAGCGATTCCGGCGCCAGGCGCGCGCGCCACGGTTGCGGCCGGTCGCGAAAACGTTCCCATTTTTCTTTGAACACTTCGGCTTGCAAGTGGGGCTCGCCTGCTGCTGCGCGCGCGGGATCCAGGCTCAGAAACAACGTGATGCGGAACGGCGTTTCTGATGTGCGTACGATCCAGCAAGGAAAAATGTTTTGCTCGCCCGCTGCTTCGCCCGCAGTTTCCAGAAAATCAATGTGGTGCGCGCGGATTCCGATGAAGGTTGGCGGCGTGGCCGGCATTTGCGCGAGGCGCAGGCGACAAGCCCAGTCAAGCGCCTCGACGGTGCCGGCTGAATTTGCCCGGGCGCGCGAAATATTTTTGCAGCCTGTGAGCCGCGCGACTTCGGAGCTCGGCGGTCGGCGGAAAATCTCTTCCTTCGGGCCGAACGCCGCGATGCGCCCGCGCGCCAGCACGAGCAATCGTTCGCCCAGGCGATAGGCTTCTTCCATATTATGCGTCACCAGCAGCGCCGGCCGGCGGAAACTCGCGAAAGTTTCCTGCAGTTGCGCCTCCACTTGCCCGCGCAGGTGCGTGTCCAGCGCTGAGAGCGGCTCATCGAGCAGCAGCGCTTCCGGCTGAATCGCCAAGGCGCGCGCCAGCGCCGCGCGCTGCTGTTCGCCGCCGGATAGTTCGCGCGGGTAGCGCTGCTCCAGCCCGGCGAGGTGCGTGCGTGAAACCAGCGCAGCGGTGCGCGCGGCCTGCTCGTCCTGAGGCAAATCGTGCAAGCCGAAAGCAATATTTTGCGCAACGGTGCGATGCGGAAACAGCGCGTAATGTTGAAACAGCATACCGATCCGCCGCTCGCGCGCCGCAATTCCCACGCGTTGCGCCGTATCGAAAAGTATCCGGTCGTTCAGCGTGATGCGCCCGCGATCGGGCCGCTCCAGGCCGGCAATGCAGCGCAACAGCATCGATTTTCCCGCGCCCGACGCACCCAGAACGCTCAGCGGCGTTTCCGTTGCGCGGAAGGCGACGTCCAGCGTGAATTCCGCCAACTGCTTTTCGATTTGTACTTCCAGAGTCACGTCAGTGCTGCCCCCAGCGCTCGCGGCGCAAACGCTGCGCATGCGTCCAGTAGTAAAGCCCGCCCAGCAGGACGATGGAGATGCCCACATCCACGGCGCACCACGCCATGGCGCGCTGGATTTCATCGGCTTCCACGGCAAAATAAATCGCAATAGGAATTGTTTCGGTTCTCCCCGGAATATTTCCGGCGAGCATCAGAGTCGCGCCAAATTCACCGAGCGCGCGTGCAAAAGATAGAATCGTGCCGGCGAGCACTCCGGGCCACGCGAGCGGCAGCGCCACTTCGCGAAAAATACGCGCTTCGGACGCGCCCAGCGTGCGTGCCGCTTGCAGCAAATGCGGGTCCACCTGTTCCAAGGCGGCGCGCGCGGTAATGTACATCAGCGGAAACGAGACAACGGTCGCGGCGATCACTGTGGCAGGCCAGGAAAAAACAACACTCGCGCCGAATTGCAGCAACAATGTGCCGAGCGGGCCGTTGCGTCCGAAAAGCAGCAGCAGAAGAAATCCCACGACGGTCGGCGGGAGCACCAGCGGAAGAATAAAAATACCGTCAACGAGCGCGGCACCCGCGCCCGCGCGATTCTGGCGCCAGGCAGCCGCGGCCAATCCTGCCACCAGCGTAACGGCCGTCGCCACCAGGCTGGTGGCCAGCGAGATCAACAGAGGAGACCAATCCATCGCGAGAGGATTGTAGCTGGATCAGTTCTTTGCGGCTGATTTTTCCGCGGAGGTGAAGCCGTATTTCTGGAAGACGGCGCGCGCGTCGGGTCCTTGCAGAAATTCCACGAATGCACGCGCGGCGGCCTTATCTTTTGCGTCGCGCAACACCGCAGCGGGATACAGAATCGGATCGTGCGAATCCGCGGGAGCAACCGCGACGACGCGCACTTTCGTCGACGTATTCGAGTCGGTTTGATAGACCAAGCCGGCATCCGCGTTCCCCGTCTCCACGTAAGTAAGCACTGCGCGAACATCTTTCGCGTACACAATTTTCTTTTCGACTGCTGCGAACAGGCCCAGATGTTCGAGCGTCTGCCGCGCGTACATTCCCGCCGGCACCGTGCTGGTCTCGCCCAGCGCAATCGTTTTCACTGCCGGGCTGGTGAGCTCCTGAAAATTATGCACTGCCGGCGTGGCCTGCGCCGGTGCGATCAATACCAGCGCGTTGCCCACCAGGTCGCGCCGCGTATCGGCCACAATCAAACCCTGCGCCGCCAGCTCGTCCATTTGTTTTTCGGCAGCTGAAAAGAAAACGTCCACCGGAGCGCCCTGCTCGATTTGCCGCGCCAGTGTTCCGGAGCCGCCATAGTTATAGGTGACAGCCGTGCCGCTGCCGCCGTTCTTGCGATGTTGCTGCACCTGGAAAATCGGGCCGAGCTCGTCCAGCGCATCCTTCAGGCTGATGGCGGCCGAAGCTGTGATTGATGAGGATTGCTGTGCCGCGCCGAGCGCAAAATTTCCCGCAGCTCCCACCACAAATAAAAAGAGGAGGCTCGCGACCACGAGCCTCCTCCCGATGGATCCAGTTTCTTTTCGCAACATCATCGGACCTCCTTCGTGCCTAGCCTGGTGCTAAGAGATTTTCTACCGTTCAGGCGCGGCCGGCTTCAGCGTCGAAGGCGGCGGCGACGACGGGGCCTTCGTCCCCTGACCTGGCGTCGCTGGAGCGGGAGCAGGAGCCGGCGTGCCCGACGGCGCGGGTGCCGAGCTATCGCCCGGCAGCATCTGCTTCAATTGCGGATACTCGTCCAGCATGCTGCGCAGAGCGGCGAGCGCCGCAGTAGTTTCAATCTGCTGGCCGGCGACGCGCATCTGCTGGTCCACATCCGGCATTTCCTTCACAATGCGCTGGCCGACGGGCGATTCGTAGAACTTGGTCAACACTTGAATGTCGTCTAGAGAAAAGTGCTTGGCGTATATGCCTACAATCGCGTCATTAACAGCGGTGGGCGGAAGGCCAGCTGTGAATTTCTGCGAGAACGTGTCCATGAATTTCGGCAATTGGTCCGCCGGAATCGCGCGGCCCGCGCCGTTGTGCACCTGAGTGGTTATGTAGTTCGCGATGTTTTCACCCATTTTCGAGCTTTCGGTAATGTCCATCAAATGCCGGATAGCAGCGTCTTTTGCGGGATCTATTTTTTCGGCCGGCGCGGGCGGAGTTTGCGCCGCTGGTGTCTGCGCGGCCGGCTTCGCGGGAGCCGCCTGTCCCGGTGTAGCGTGCGGCGTCGCTGTTGGTGGTGTGCTGGACGCGGGTGCTTGCGCCAGCGCCGGTCCCGCCGCACATAACAGGCCGGCGATCACGGCTGTCAGTAGCTTCATGGAATTCTCCTGTTGTTCGCTGCAGGCTCCTGTATCGGTTCTGGCCTGACATGCGAATCTAAGAATCGTATCGAACGTGGGCGGCAGATGCAATTCGGCAGGGCGATTCGCGGATGGCGCAGCACAGCGGTGGCAGCGCCGCCGCCGGCTGTGATAACTTTTCAAGCGTGAATAATCTCTTGCCCAGCACTGGCTGGAAAAATGCGGCGCAAGCCGGCGCTCGTGGCATCACGCGATGCATCGTGGGCGGCAACGTCGCCAGGGTCTCGCGCCGATGACTTCCGTGGGCATTTCTTCCTCAGGCGCGAGGCCGGATTTCGCGGCGGCGCGCAACGATATGGTGGCGCGGCAGATTCGCTCCCGCGGCATCATTTCTGCGCGCGTGCTGGACGCGATGGCCGCGGTCCCGCGTCACGAATTCGTTCCGCTTGCGGCACAATCTTCAGCCTATGCAGATGAGGCGCTGCCCATCGGCGGCGGGCAGACAATTTCGCAGCCGTTCATCGTCGCGGCGGCGGCCAACGCTCTGCAACTCAGCGGTGGCGAGCGCGTGCTGGAAATTGGCGGCGGCTGTGGATATCAAGCGGCGGTGCTATCTCTGCTGGCGCGAGGTGTAGTCGTGGTGGAATTGCGGCCGTCACTTGCCGGCGCATCTCGCGAGCGCTTGGCGCGCCTGGGTTACGCCAATGTGCGCATCGAAGAAGGCGATGGCTCGCTCGGCTGGCCCGCAGTCGCTCCATATGACGCCATTCTTGTGTCAGCCGCGGCGCCGGCAATTCCTCCTCCGCTCGTCGAACAGCTCGCCGAAGGCGGCCGCCTGGTAATTCCCGTGGGCGATTCCGAGCGCCAAAGTATGTTGCGAATCGTAAAGCGCGCGGGCGGGCTGGCGCAGGAATCATTGCTGACTTGCCGCTTCGTGCCACTACTGGGCCGCCACGGCTGGCCGGATCGCCTTCCGAATGCAGTCCAGGGATCCGCGGCGCGATGAACGCCCCTGTCCCCGCGCTTGAACTTTCCATCATCATTCCCGCTTACAACGAAGAGGGTCGGCTGACGCGCACACTGTCGCGCATTCGCGAATATTTTGGCGGCCGCAGCGTGCCGCCGGGAATCGCGCCGGAACTCAGCTTGAACCAACTGGAAATTCTGGTCGTGGATGACGGATCGAAGGACGGCACCGCGCGTATTGCCGAAGAATGGTCGCGGGAGATGCCTTGCGTGCGGCTCGTTTCGAACCAAGAAAATCGCGGAAAAGGCTATAGCGTGCGGCACGGCATGCTGGAAGCGCGCGGCCGGCTCGCGCTCTTCACCGACGCGGACCTGTCTTCGCCGATCGAGGAAATCGAAAAGCTGCTGGCTGCGCTCGCTGCCGGAAACGACATCGCGATCGGCTCGCGCGCGCTGGACCGCTCGCTGATCTCGATTCACCAAGCGCGCCACCGCGAGCTTGCCGGCATCGTCTTCAACAAATTGATGCGACTGATTACCGGCCTGCCATTTCACGATACCCAGTGCGGATTCAAAATTTTCCGCCGCGAGCCTTCGTGCATTATTTTCGAACAGCAGCGTATCGAACGCTTCGGCTTCGATCCGGAAATTCTGTTTCTCGCCAAGCGCCACGGCTTGTGCATCGCGGAAGTGCCCGTGCGGTGGGCGCATGATCCGGCCACGAAAGTTCTCGTGCTGCGCGATAGCGTGATGATGTTCTGCGATCTGCTGCTGATCCGCTGGAACTGGCTGCTGGGCCGCTACCCCAAAAAACCAGCCCGCGGTAGAAAGTTCGCGCCTATGCGTCGCTGAACGACTGCCCGCGCGGCTGGTCTTTCGCCAGTGGCGGCGGAGCGCTCGGCTCGCTGAAATCCTTGGTCCAATGCCAATTGCGAATTTCCGGCATGTCCTCGAAATGTTCGCGGATGTACGCGTGGTGTTCGTACAATTTCCGGTTGAACATATCAATCGCGTCGGAGGCCTGCGAGCGCAGCCGCGGCACGTGCTTGAGCGCATCAATGGCCAGGTGGTACCGGCTCATCTTATTCAGTACCACCATATCGAACGGAGTGGTGGTGGTCCCTCGATCGTTGAAGCCGCGCACGTGGAAACGACCTTCGTTGGCGCGGCCGTGCACCATGCTGTGAATGATCCAGCGATAGCCGTGGAACGCGAAAACCACGTCCACGTCGCGGGTGAAGAGCGCCTCGAATGAAATATTGTCCATGCCGTGCGGATGGTCGTCGGGACTCATCAGCGCGTTGAGGTCCACCACGTTCACGACGCGCACTTTGATTCCCGGCACGTGTTTCTGCAGCAACCAGGAAGTGGCGCACGCTTCGATGGTGGGCACATCGCCGGCGCAGGCCAGGACGATGTCCGGCTGCGTGCCGCCGTCGTTCGTTGCGAAATTCCAGATAGACGCGCCTTGCGAGCAATGCGCCAGCGCTTCGTCGAACGTGAGCCATTGCAGTTGGGGCTGCTTGCCGCAGGTGACGACGTTAACGTAATTGCGGCTGCGCAGGCAGTGGTCGACAACGTTGAGCAGGCAATTGGCGTCGGGTGGATAATAAACGCGCGCGACTTCGCTGCGGCGTTGCAGCGCGTTGTCCACGAAGCCGGGAGCTTGATGACTGAAGCCGTTGTGATCGTTGCGCCAGCAGTGGCCCGTGATAAAAACATTTAGAGATGCGAGGGGGCGGCGCCACGGAAAATCGATGCACTGCTCCAGCCATTTCGCGTGCTGCGTGACCATCGAATCCACTACTTGCGCGAAAGCTTCGTAGGAAGACCACATTCCGTGCCGTCCAGTGAGCAGGTAGCCTTCCAGCCAGCCTTCGCAGAGATGTTCGCTAAGGACTTCCATCACGCGTCCGTCGGCAGCGAGGTGGTCGTCAATTGAAACTGTTTGCTCCATGGTGCAGCGATTGGTTGCTTCGAATACGGAGTTGAGGCGGTTTGAGTTGGTCTCGTCGGGGCAGAACAGCCGGAAGTTCGCGGGATTTTGTTTGATGATGTCGCGCAGATATTCGCCGAGTTTGCGCGGAGCTTCCGCCACCACTGCACCTGGGCCCGGCACTTCCAGCGCGTAGTGCGCAAAATCGGGCAAATCGAGCGCTTTCAGCACGCGGCCGCCGTTGACGTGCGGACTTGCCCCCATGCGTTTGTTTCCGTCGGGAGCGAGGGCTGCGAGTTCTGCGATCAAGCGGCCGTTCTGGTCGAATAATTTTTCCGGCTGATATTTGCGCATCCATTCTTCCAGCAGTTTTAAGTGCGCGGGTTCTTCACAGACGTTCGAGAGCGGCACCTGGTGCGCGCGGAATGTGCCTTCGACGGGCACGCCGTCCACATCTTTCGGGCACGTCCAGCCTTTAGGCGTGCGCAGGATGATCATCGGCCACGGCTTAAGGGTGGGTTTCCCGCTGGCGGCCGCGTCCTTCGTGCGCGCCTGTTTCTGGATCTCGCGAATCTCCGCGTAACAACGATCCAGCGCCTCGGCTAGTTGTTGATGCACGATTGCCGGGTCGTCGCCTTCCACGAAATACGGCGCGTAGCCGCATCCGCGATAGAAGGCTGAAAGTTCGTCGTCGGACCAGCGCGCCGATACCGTAGGCCCGGAAATTTTGTAGCCGTTCATATGCAGGATCGGAAGCACCGCACCGTCGCGCGCCGGATTCAGAAATTTCACGCTCTTCCAGCTTCCCTCCAGCGGACAAGTTTCCGCTTCGCCGTCGCCGACCACACACGCGACAATCAGATTTGGATTGTCGAACGCGGCGCCGAACGCGTGCATCAGCGAATAGCCCAGCTCGCCGCCTTCGTGCATGGAATTCGGCGTGTGCGGGCCGCAGTGGCTCGGAATTCCTCCTGGCGTGGAGAAGGAACGGAACAGCAAGCGCATGCCGGCCGCATCCTGCGTTATTTCCGGATGGACGTCCGTGTACGTGCCCTCCAGATACGCGCAGGCGTTCAGAGTGGGGCCGCCGTGGCCGGGGCCGGAGATATAGATGATGTCGGCGTCGGTCTCGCGGATCAGGCGATTCAAGTGCACGTAGATGAAATTTTGTCCGGCGGAAGTGCCCCAGTGCCCCAGCAGGCGCGGCTTGATGTGCGCTTTGCTGAGCGGCTCGCGCAGCAGCGGATTGTCGAGCAGGTAGATTTGCCCGACGCACAGATAATTTGCGGCGCACCAGTAGCGCTGCATTTTGTCGAGCAAGTCGGCGGAGAGCGGGCCTGCTGTGATGGACGCTTGTTTCTCTGCGGGCTGCTGCTGGGTAGGCGGCGGGGCTGCGATTGCGGTGGACAACTTTGCATCAAATGTAAACATGACATCCTCAGTGCGTTCCCCGCGTTTTTTCGCCGAGAACGGTTATGACGTGTTGCACGATCATCAAATCTTCGTTGGTTTGTATGACGCGCACGTTAACGCGGCTGTCGCTCGCGGAAATTACCGGCGCGTTAGCTGCGTTCCGCGCGGCATCGAGATGGATGCCCAGGAAATCCAGGCCGCTACAGATGCGCTCGCGAATGGCGGCTGCGCGCTCTCCGATTCCTCCGGTGAAGACCAGCGCGTCGAGACCGCCCAGCGCCGCCGCGTAGGCTCCGATATATTTTTTCGCGCGATAACAAAATAGATCGATCGCCTCGGCTGCGTGCGGCTCGCGCGCGGCCTTTTCCATCAGCTCTCGCATGTCGCCCGTGCTGCCGGAAACTCCCAGCAGGCCCGATCGCTTGTTCAGCAGCGTGCCGGCATCTTTCGCGGACATTTTTTTCTCCGCGAGCAAATACAGCAGCAGGCCGGGATCCACGTCGCCCGACCGCGCGCTCATCACCAATCCCTCCAGCGGCGTGAATCCCATCGAGGTATCGACGCTCTTGCCGTCTTGCAGCGCCACCATGCTCGCGCCGCTGCCCAGGTGCGCGACGATCACGCGGCCGGCGGCCAGTTTCGCGTCGAGCTTGCGCAGCTCGCCCACGATGTATTCGAAGGAAAGGCCGTGGAAGCCGTAGCGCCGGATGCCTCCGTCGTAAAATCGCCGCGGCAGCGCATACATTTTCGCAACGGTGGGCAGCGGGCTGTGGAATGCCGTGTCGAAACACGCCACCTGCGCGAGCTTCGGGAATTGCTTCGCGACAAACCTTATCCCTTTGATCGCAGCGGGGAGGTGATCCGGATCGAGCGGCACAAGTTTTTCGAGCGCCCTTAGAAATTTCGGCGTGATTCGCTGCGGCTCGGTGTAACGCGCTCCACCGTGAACCAGGCGGTGGCCTGCGGCTTTCAGTCCGGAAAGATATTCGTGCTTATCCAGCCACGCGAACACTGCTTGCAGCGCCGCATTTGAGTCAGTGCTTTTTACTGATGAATCCAGCAGCGTGGCCCCGTTGGCATCGGAAATTTTCAGGCGCGCGTTAGCGCCACCGCTGTAAGCTACCGAGATCGCCAGCACGACTTCGTTGCGCGCGCCCGCTTCGTAAAGCGTGGACTTCAGGGTCGCCGACCCTCTGTTCATCGTTAATATTCGTTGCCGCTGTGAAGCCATGTCCAGTCCATCTTACCGAAACCCGCAACCGTTCGCACCGCGCATGCTCTCTCTCATTTTGCGGCGGGTGCGGCAGGCGGTTGCGATTCATCCAACAGTTCTTTCAAGTATTGCTGCCACAGGGCGGCCCAGGTGTGCGTGCCGTGGCCGTGGGTCTGCTCGGAAAGCGGCAACAGGACATATGTTCCGTTTTTCACTTTTTTGATTTCGCGCTCGGCGATGCCCAGCTCCGGCGGATTGATGAAATCGTCGGCGGAGTTCACGAACATCACCGCGACTGAAATTTTCTCGAGGCCCGCGGAAGGGTCGTAATTCCGCGAGGCATTCACCGCGTAAAGCAGATCGTTCGCGTCCAGAGTTTCCGTTTCGCGCTTCATCACGTCCTGCAGCCAGCGGTCGGCAGCGTCGCGCGTGGGCAAGCTGTTCTGCATGGGGAGCGGCGCGCTGCCCGCGATCACCAGCATGTCCGCCGCGATTTGCAGGCCGGCGCGCGGCTCGGTGGTGTAGTCGCCATTGTGCCAGTCGGGATCCTCGCGAATCCCAGACATCAACATGTTGCGCCACAGGCGATTGCGCCCGGCAATCTGCACGGGCAGGCACGCCAGCGGCATCAGTGCGTCCATAAAATCCGGATACGTTTCGCCCCAAATCCAGGAATGCATGCAGCCCATGGACGTGCCCATGATCAGGCGAAGATGATTCACGCCGAGGCCCTGTTCGATGAGCAGATGCTGCGCGGCAACCATGTCGTCGTATTCGTACCGCGGAAAATGCGCGTGCATGCCGTCGCTGGGCTTGCTGGATTTTCCGTGGCCGATGCCGTCCGGCAGGATGATGTAGTAGCGGGTGATGTCGAGTAATTGTCCTGAACCGTAGAGCACGCCGGCAAATTGCGGAACGAGAAAATTTCCGCCCCATCCGCCGGTGCCGTGGAGGATGAGCACGGCGTTGGTGACGCGGCCGTTGGCGTCGCGCGTGGGAGTGCCAAGAGTGCGGTAATGCAGATGCAATTCGGGGAGGGTCTCGCCGGATTTGAAGTGAAAGTCGTGCGCGATGAAATCGCCTTCGACGGGCTTGTAAGTTTGCGCTGCGGCCGCATTGGCTGGCGCGGGCTGCGCGACGGGCGGCGGTGCTTGCTGCGCACGCGATGTCGGCGCAATAAGCATAAGCAGCGCCAAAGCGATCGTTGCAAATCCAAAGCTCTGCGCCCGATGCTTTGAAATTTCCAGCGTTACAGACGGCATGTTTGCGCTCACGGTCGTTTCTCCTCGCCGGACACTTTAGCATGAGAGGACGCGGAGGTTTGTCACCCGTCGCGGCGTGAAACGATTTACGGTCAGGCGTCACTATAGGACGGGGCGAAAAAGAGGAGGCTAGCGGTGAGATACGAGTCGTGGACGGCAACCTCAAACGACGGAAAAATTGTGAGGTTTGCTTACAAAGAGCTGTCGGACGGCGTCGCGGGCATTTCCGCGAAATCGGACGGGAGATTCGTGATGATCGTGCAGAGGAGTATTCGCGCGCCGCTGACGCGAAAGCAAGTCGAGGATGTATTCGAGCGCGCCAGTTTTGATTGAAGATTTGATCGAAGCGACCACAGGCTCCGACGCGCACGATTTAATGTTTCCGTCGATCCTTTGCGCGCGGCAAACTTAGACCTTCACCGCGGCGCGGATTCTTGGCCAGCCGGTGACTGCGGCCTTTAGCTTGGGATCTTTTTCGATTGCATCGAGGACCGCCTTTATGACTTCTTCGTCTATTTCTGATGCGGTGCGAATTTCCGTGGGATAGCGCACCAGAAATTCCAGACCAGCATCGGCGTAATGCAATTTTGCCTGAGGCGTCGGCGGCTTCATCTGGATCTCGATGCGGCGCTCCAGGTCGTCATGCTGGCGCTCGATGTCCTTCTTGTACTTGTCGTAAACCAAATTCACCGCAGCGAGCAGCTTTTCTTCCGCCAGATTGTAATCAGCGCCAGCGACGAACTGCATTACGACTTCGTGCCAGGTGTATTCCGTGCCGGGAATTTGCTTGTAGAGAGGCGTGGTGGCCTGGAATAGAACGGAGTTCGAAAACACCACGATGCGCCCAGTGGGAAACAGATTTACATCGCTGCCCGCGAGCTCCATCAAGTAGAACCGCACCGGCGATACGTCAATCACGTCGCCAGTCACTCCCGCGATGCTGACGCGATCTCCGATGCGTATTCCGTAACGCCCAATCACAAAAAAGTAAGCGGCGACGGAGAGCAAGACGGCTTGCAATCCGACGGCGATGCCGGCAGTGGCGAAGCCTGCGAATGTGGCGAGCGAACTGAAATCGCTGACGACGCCGAGAGTGAGAACTGCGCAGATCAGGAAGCCCATGACGAATCGGCGCAGAAGCATGAATTGGCGGCGGCGGCGCAGATCGTGAATGTAACGGAAGGTCCATCTGCGCCAAACCTCGGAAAGAGCCCAGACGACGCCCAGAGCAAGAAGAATCCCAAGAGCGCTGGTCACAACGGAGCGCAGCGAGTCTTTGGATTCGCGGGCGATGGAGTTGCGCCAATTCATAAAGTTGGAGCGGCTCTGATCGAGCACCATCATTTCCTGGCTGAGTGGAATGACTACGTTCGATACTTGCTTGAACTGGCCGGTGAGCGAGCGCAGTTCTTGTTGGGCGGCTTGGGCCTGCGCGGGATCGGAGGGTGGCGTCTGGCTGGTGAGATCGCGTCCATGTTGAATGGTGGCGGCCAGGGTGTCCCGCATCGGTTTGCGGAGCGCTGCGGCGTTGTCATGCACGCGTGCCGTTTCGTTCGCGAGCTGATCAATGTTGTGAATGGTGCGCAGCTCTGTGTACAACGTGAGGGCTTGGCCGATCAGTCCGGACGATTTGGAAATGGTGGGCGGCGTGGCTGCGGGTTTTGCCGCGGCTTTCTGAGCGTTGGCGTCGCCGAGAATCTCAGGAACGGAACGCGCGAGATCGTTGATGCTGCCCGAAAAGCCGCCGACGCCGGATTCCTCGCTGTTTTCGACGAACGTCGCCAATTTCTGCACCGCGTCCAGCGTGGCCTGGTCGAGCGCGATTTCTCCTTGGATTGAGTCTCTTTGTGCGCTGAGGCTTTGGCGCTTGCTGGACGGCGCGCTGGCAATCTGCTTATTGAGGGCGTCGAGTTTGGATTGATCCTGGTCAATGCGCGATTTCAAAGTGGCGAGCGTCTGCGCGAGATTCTGTTGCTGCGTCGAGCCACTTGAAGCTGCTGGAGATGCAGGAGCATTCGTCTGATCCGAAGCGTTCACCAGGACAGCGGCTGCTTGCGCGGCCTGAAATGCCAGGCGCACGGCTTGTTGCGCCAGATTTTGCGATGTGTCCTGATAAATCGCGTCGCTGGGAAGGCCGACGGATTGGATTTTAGAGCCGGAATCGCGGTACCAACTGATGATGGCGTTCAAGTGACTGAGAATGGCGTCGCGATCGACGGGCGACGAGGCGCCTTTGCCAGCCGAGCCGATCAGGAAAGCGGCGAGGCAAAGTACAGCCGTCGCGATTATTTTTCGGCGGCGTTTTGAGACTGGGGTGAGCATGCGCATGATCGATTTTCTCTCATCCGAATTCTGGGGCGCGTGAATTTGTCACGCTGAGTCCAGTGAGAATTCGCCTGAGGAATATGGTCTCCTGAGCTTGATGGAATTGTGCCTCGGCTACGAGCCGGGGGTTCCGAGCTGGGGTAATGCTGGAAAAGCAATCTGGCTGGGCGAGACGACTTCCATGGAACTGGGCTACGTTCCACGCAACCATTATACAAGGATTGAGGCCGATCGTTCATTGGCGATAGCGCGCGATATCGAGGATTCGTCGCGCGCGCTTGGAAGATGCATACTGGCAGCGCACGTCGAATTAGTTGGAGAGGCTGCAAGGCGAGAACACGAGTACGAACGGAAGGAGAGCGAACATGGCGCAGTTTGGTTCGAAGCTCGGTTACTTGATTCGGCAGCGCAGCCTGCAGGTCGCGCTGCTGCTTTGGGTGCTGATATGCCTGGGGACGCTGTGGCTTTGTCATGGAACCATGCCACTGCCCATCGGCCCTCATCCGGATAGACCCGCTGCGCAGGTGATTTCCAGTTCGATCGCGATCGTCTTCCTTGTTCTGGAGGCGGGTCTGGTCGCGCTGATCACGCTCCGGCGGCCATTGCCGGACCTGGCCGAGCGCGCGCCAGAGCGCGCAGTGGCGTTGCGCGAGACCGTATTTTTGTGGATCTACGGTGCAGTCGTGCTGCTGGCCGGACGCTTTATCGGGATCCATTATTTTGGCGAAGCCATTGCGATGCACTTGAACGGATCGTTGGTCGGAGCGACGCGCGTGCAGTCTCCCATTGAGGTGTACACGTGGGCGGCTTACAACGGGATTTTGCTCGGCCTTGTTCCTTACGCGGTTTTTCGCTTGCGCGGCTACTCCAATCAGCAACTGAATCTGAAATCAGCTAATCTGAAAAGTGATGTGATGGTGATTTTCGTGGTGCTAGCCATCGGCTGCTTCATGGACTTGGTGCTGGGGCCGAACATTACGAACCTGACGCGCCACCAGCAAATCGTCGGCGGCTTGCTGACGTTTGTTGTGCACATGTTCGGCACCGATCTGCCCATCATGATATTCATCTACAGCATTTTGGCGCCGCGCTATGCCCGGCTAGCGTCTCCCGTAACGGCTTTCTTGCTGGGAGCGGCCAGCTATCCGGCGATGCATGTGTTTGAATCCTGGACTCGTTATGACTCGTTATCGAATTCCGTATTGTCGGTGCTTGTGGTCTTCCTGTTCTTCTTTCCTCCCGGAATAATGAAATCGTTCCTCACGGTGCGCACTGGAAACGCGTGGGTGCACCTGTGGGGCTTTCACGCCATCACACCGCACGTGACCCTCGATACGCGGCTGATCGTGCGCGACTTCGATATCCGCTGACGCCCTTACGGAGGAAATCGGGTTGCCTGCTTTGACGGTGATTAATGGCGCGTGCTTTCGGTGGGTGCGGCGCGGTGCTATAGTTTCTGTTGTGAGAGCGTGCGGCGAAATGCGGGCGCGATTGGTAGTGGCGATTTTGTCGCTGGTTTTGATGTATGCGTTTACGTGCTCCGCGGCATGCGCGAATTGTTTTGGTGCGGGTGCAGCTGCCGGGACGGAGAGCCAGGGGTGCGGGCACGCGGCGCATGATCCGGTTGGCGGCGCGCAGCAGCACGCGCCTACAAAACCTGACTGCTCCGGGCATCACCATTCCGGTTTTGAGGCCGTGCAGAGCGACGGGCTTTCGCGAATTCAGTTGAGCGCAACGGGCGGCGCGAGCCGGTTGTTTGTGGGCGCGGTTGGCAGAGAAGTTGTGAACGTCGCTTCGCCGTCTTTATCGGATTCGGCTCGGCCGCAGGACTCTACGATTTCTCCGCAACGGAAAAGTTCTATTCTTCGTATCTGAATTCCTCGCTTTTGCTCCTTCGTATTTGATCTTTCGCAATTGCTCCTTACCAGTATGTTTGCAGCAACCGTCCAAGCGGAGCTTCAGCGGCTAAAACCGCCGGGCGAATGCGGTCGCCATATCGCAGCTAAAGAGTCTGTGTAAGAACTCGAGAATCTTTGTAGGTCGTAGCTTTAGCTACGACATAGAAACAGCGAAATCAGTGCGGCTTCAGCCGCTGAAGTGCGGATTTTGCAGTGGTCACACAGACTCTAAAGCCGCAACCCACAATCATCATCGTTGTGCGGCGCGGATTTCCTCGTTGCCGCGCGAGACAGACCCAGTGGATTACCGGAGGGGAAAATGAGGCACACGCGCAGGGATTTTTTGCAGGGGGCGATGGCGATGGGAGCTGGGGCGCTGGCTGCTGGGGATTTGGCAGAGGCACAGGCGCGCCCGCTGGGCGAAGAACATCACCCGCTGGCTGGCGGTGGCGGAGGATTTCGCTCGGTGGTTACGCCGGACGTGCCGGATTTGGCGTTTGAGATGGACGGCGACGTGAAAGTGTTTCATCTGGTGGCAGAGCCGGTGCAGCAGGAAATTTTCCCAGGGAAAATTTTGAATTTGTGGGGATACAACGGCGGCGCGCCGGGGCCCACGATTCAAGCGCGGCAGGGCGAGCGCGTGCGGATCATTGTGGACAATCATTTGCCGGAGCCGACTTCAATGCACTGGCACGGGTTCGACATTCCGTTTGGGATGGACGGCGGGCCTGGGCTTTCGCAAGACGCGATTTCACCGGGCGGGCGGTACGTTTACGAATTCACGCTGCAGCAAGAAGGAACTTTGTTTTATCACTCGCACATGGCCATGCAGGAGATGATGGGGATGATTGGCGCGTTCATCATGCATCCGGCGGAAGCCTACGATCCTCCGGCGGAAAAAGATTTCGCGATTATTTTGCAGGAGTACGCGGTGCTGCCGAATAATCCCACGCCGAATTCGATGAGCATGGAGTTCAACTGGCTGACGCTGAACGGAAAATCGGGGCCGGCCAATACTCCGTTAATCGTGCGGCGGGGCGATCGGGTGCGGCTGCGCTTCATTAATTTAGGAATGGACCATCATCCCGTTCACATGCACGGGCACCAGTTTGTGATTACTGGGACGGAAGGAGGCCGCCAGCCCCGTGCTACTTGGGGGCCGAACAATACGGTGCTGGTGGGGGTGGCGCAATCGCGGAATGTGGAATTTGTCGCGACGAATCCGGGCGACTGGATGATTCATTGCCATATGCCACACCACATGATGAACCAGATGTCGTCAATGGCGGGGCCGATGACGCGGCGCGCGGGAATGCCGGCAGGCGCGGGGATGGAGCAAGGCATGGGCATGGTGAGCGAAGGTGCGGCGACGGCGGCGGAAAATGGACCGAGCATGGGGCGGGGCATGGGTGTTGGATCGGCACTGACGCAGCCGACTACAAACGGCGCAATGATGCCGCGGTCGTCGGCGCAGTCGCCTCCTTCGCAGCAGGCCGCGCCAGGGATGGGCGGGATGCAGATGGGGCAAGCGGACGTTAGTAAGGATGCGAATTCGGTACCGGGATTTCCGCAGGACGCGTTCATGGAAAGCCCGGCGATGGCGATGGACGCGATGGTGGAGAAGCCGGAAACGCACGGGCTGCGTCCGGGATGGAGCGGGTACATGCAAGGGATGATGACATTGATTCGCGTCCTGCCGCCGGAGCGCTATGACGAGATTGAGAGATTGCGCGAAGAGCGGCGGAAGAATGGTTCGGCAACGATGCCTGGGATGAACGGTTCGAGCGAGAAGCGCTAGCGATTGAGTTTGATGAGCGCGGAAAACGGGAGACTGGTGATGAGACTCCAGACATTTTGGAATTTGTTGCAGATTACTTTTGTGGGCGCGTTGTTGCCAGCGATGGTGGCGGCGCAGGATGTTCCCGCTGCCGGACCTGCACAACAATCTGCGCGACAAGAACCTGCGCGGCCGCGAACTGCGAAGGATGCTTTTGCGCAGGAGACGGCCACGACTGACGTTGCAGGTGGGTTGACGCTGGAACAATTGCAGCAGATGGCACTCGCCAATAATCCGACTCTCGCGCAGGCAAAGGCTGGAGTGCGTGCGGCGGCGGGGCGGTCGCGGCAGGCCGGACTGTGGCCGAATCCGACGATCGGGTACAGCGGCGATGAGATTCGCGGCGGATCGTATGGTGGAGGCGAGCAGGGAGTGTTCGTACAGCAGAACGTGATCTTGGGCGGCAAGTTGGGTCTCGACAGGAAGATCTTCGACGCGCAGGGCAAGCAGGCGGTGGCGGAAGCGGATGAGCAGCGTTTGCGTGTGGAGAATGGCGTGCGGATCGCGTTTTACCAATCGCTGGCGATGCAGGCGATGGTGGAGACGCGCGGGAGGCTGCGCGATATCGCGAAGGACGCGGCAGAAACTACGCGGCAGCTTTTTAATGTGGGGCAGGCGGACGAGCCGGACGTGTTGGAAGCGGACGTGGAGGCGGATCAGGATGAATTGGCAGTCGTGACGGAAGAGCAGGAGCAGCAGCGAGCTTGGAGCGTGCTGGCAGCGGTGGTGGGCAAGCCGGATTTGGCGCTAGCGCATTTGCAGGGCGATCTGGAAAAGTTGCCGGATGTGGATGCGGGGCAGGTTTTGCAGACGATTTTGCGGGATAGTCCGGCGGTGAAGATCGCGCAGTTGGGAGTGACGCGGGCGGAGGCGGAAAGCGTGCGGGCGGAGCATGAGGCGATACCGGATTTATTTTTGCGCGGCGGTTATTCATACAGTTTCGAGCAGCTTAACGGGGCGGTGCCACCGAGAGCTGCAGGCGCGGAAGCGTTTGCCGAGGTGGGGGTGAACCTGCCGATTTTCAATCGCAACCAGGGAAATATTGCGGCGGCGGATGCGGACCGCGAGCGCGCGAAGCTGGAGGTGCAGCGCGTGGGGCTGGTGCTGCGGCAGATGGCGGCGCCGATTGTGCAGAATTATGTTGGTTCGCGGGCGATCGCGGAGCGTTATAAGAGCAGAACTTTGCCGAACGCGCGGAAGGCTTATGAACTTTATCTGCGGAAATATCATGAGGGAGCGGCGGCTTATCCGCAGGTCCTGATTGCGCAGCGGACTCTGGTGCAGCTCGAGACCAGCTACATCAATACTTTGGAGAATGTGTGGATCAATGCGGCGGCGTTGCAGGGGTTGCTGCTGACCGATGGATTGGATCTGCCTGCCGCGCCGGATGAGATGGACCGTCCGGTGCGGGAGATTAATTTGCCGATCACGGAAAATCCAGGGATGCGGCCGTGAGATTCGCACGGCGGTTACGATGCGCTTGTGGTAACGTTCGGCGCCTGCCGCAATGAAATTGCGTTCGGCGGCGAGTGAAAAAGGAGATGGCGCGTGGAGACATTTTTTATGTTGCTGCTGGTGGTGGTGGCGTTTTTTGTACTGAGTATTTTCCTGGGGTCGTTTTTCACGGTGCAGACGGCACAGGTGGCGATTGTGCAGCGGCTGGGGAAATTTGCGCGCGTCGCTGGGCCCGGATTGAATTGGAAGACGCCGTTTTTGGAGACGGTGGTGCAGCGCATGAGCATGAAGGTGCAGCAGTTTGAGGTGCAGGTGGAGACGAAGACGCAGGACAACGTGTTCGTGCAGATTCCGGTTTCGATCCAGTACAAGGTGATTCCGGACTCGGTGGAATCGGCGTTTTATAAATTGTCGGACCCGGTGAAGCAGATCGAATCCATGGTGTACAACGTGGTGCTGGGGCACGTGCCGAAAATGAAATTGGACGATACATTTTTGAATCAGGCGGACATTGCGGGAGATTTGCGCGACAACCTGGACGCTTCGATGAAGGAGTACGGGTACTCGATCGTGAAAGTTTTGATTTCGGACATTGTGCCGGACCAGAAGGTGAAGGCGGCGATGAATGATATCAATGCGGCGCAGCGGGAGCGGGAGGCGACGGTGTCTCGCGCGGAAACCAATAAATTGCTGCTGGTAAAGCAGGCCGAGGCGGAGGCGGAATCGAAACGGCTGCAGGGCGAGGGGATCGCGAACCAGCGCAAGGCGATTATCGCGGGGCTGAAGGATTCGGTGGAGGATTTCGCCAAGACGGTGCCGGGTTCGACGCCGCAGGATGTGATGCAGCTGGTGCTGATGACGCAGTACTTCGATACGTTAAAGGAAGTGGCGGCGAACGACCATACGAATACGATTTTGATTCCGCACACGCCGAATACTTTGACGGATATTTTCGCGCAGATTCGCAATGCGATTATTACGGGGAACGAGCTGGGGCACCATCCGGTGGTGCCGCCGTCCGCGCCGGCGGTGGATGCGCAGCGGTGAGGTGAGGCAGTGATGAGCGACGAGTGATTAGTGATGAGTGATGTGAGTGGTGATGAGTGACGCGGCGCGAGTGGCATGGGCAGGCTTGCCTGCGGCAGGCAGGCCGTTCCGCGAATGGCAAATTCGTATTGAATAGAAAATCGCTTCTCCTTTGTTTTCATTGGTGCGCTCAACAGAATGTTGATTTTGTTAGGTTTATTTGTACGGAATAGAAATGAG
>JGI12713J13577_1000011_pt1 | contig 110284 bp, 97 predicted proteins | sample JacPin_JW_Ref_O3_FD_13577 | JGI IMG/M metagenome (IMG submission 13577) | reverse complement strand
CACTTTGATTACACCGGTAGCCTTGGAGAAGGGTTTGCGCTTTGCGATTCGCGAAGGTGGGCACACCGTGGGCGCCGGAGCTGTTGCCGAGATTATCGAGTAAACGACTATGAGAGAAATCATCACACTACAGTGCAATGATTGTAAGAACCGGAATTACACGACGACCAAGAACCGCCGCAAGCATACGGAGCGGTTGGAGACTTCCAAGTTCTGCAATACATGCAGAAAGCACACCGGGCATAAAGAAGTAAAATAGCGTTTCGAATTCGGCGAGGTTTTTGTGGCCGAAGAAGTTGGCGAGACTTGGTTTTGTTACATGGTGCGATGTGCGGATCGCTCGTTCTATGTCGGAATTTCAGACGACGTGGGCGAGCGAGTGTAGCGGCACAATTGGGGCGTGGGACCAAAGTTTACGGCTCAACGGCGACCGGTTGAGTTGGTTTGGTCTGAGTGCTGCGGATCTTCTGAGGCTGTGCGTTGTCGGGAGAAAGGGATTAAGGGTTGGAGCCGCGCTAAGAAATTGCGGCTGATTAATGAGAGAACCGGCATCCGGCGGGTACCGGCGGGTAAACCCTTCGAACCCGCCACTGGCGGGTTCTCAGGGTAAAGGGGAGTAGGTTTAACGGTAGACCATCGGTCTCCAAAACCGAGAGTGGGGGTTCGAATCCCTCCTCCCCTGCCAGTTTATTGATGGTGATACGGGCAGGGAACGTAGCTGGATCAGCGGATTAGGACACGGAGTGAAATGGCCGACGCGATACGCACCAATCGAGACGAAGAATCCCATCGCGTAAGCGGGTTTGCGCTGTTGGAGCCGGTGCAGAAGCTGGGCGGGTATCCGAAGCGGTTTCGCTCGTTTCTGCACGACGTGCGCGTGGAAATGCGGCAGGTGAACTGGCCGTCGCGCGCCGATGTGATTTCCACCACCGTCGTGGTGACCGTGACAGTGGCGTTTTTCGGCGTGTATTTCTTTTTCACGGATTCGATTTTCACGAAAATCATCGGCTGGTTGATGGCATATGCAAAGAAATTCTGAAGAAACCAACGCGAGCAGTGAAGGCAACGAAGTGAACGAAGTCAACGAAGCGCCGGAAACGCCCGAAGGGCACGACGAAGCCGTAGCGGCGGCGGGGGCGATCCCCTCGACGAAGCAGTGGTACATCGTGCACACTTACTCGGGCTTCGAGAAGAAAGTGAAGGAAAGCCTGGAAGGCCGAGTGGCGGCGTTCGGGCTGACCGACAAGATCGGGCAGATCATCATCCCGACGGAATCGGTGGTGGAAGTGCGCGGCGGCAAGAAAGTGATTTCGCCGCGGATGTGTTATCCGGGCTACGTGCTGGTGGAAATGGATATGGACGATTACACCTGGCACGTGGTGCGCTCGACGCCGCGGGTGACGGGATTCGTCGGGTCGGGGCAGACGCCTTCGCCGCTGACCGAAGAAGAAGTGCAGAACATTTTGAATCGCGCGACTACTACCGCGGAGAAGCCCAAGCCGAAGCTGTCGTTCGATCGCGGCGAGAAGGTGCGCATCGGCGAAGGGCCGTTTGCGAATTTTACGGGCGTGGTGGAGGAAGTGAATTCCGACCGCTCGACGCTGAAAGTTTCCGTGACGATTTTCGGGCGCTCGACGCCGGTGGAATTGGATTTCGCGCAGGTGGAAAAAGTAGCGTAGCGGATTTCGACGAGTAAGCCCGTTCGAACCTGCCACTGGCAGGCTCTCAGGGTAAAAGGAAGAGAGATGGCAAAGAAAGTACAGGCTACCGTAAAGCTCCAGTTGCCCGCCATGAAGGCAACTCCAGCGCCGCCCGTGGGTACCGCACTGGGTCCGCATGGCGTGAACATCATGGACTTCTGCAAGCAGTTCAACGCCAAGACGGCCAAAGAGCCGGACGGCATGATTATTCCGGTGCTGGTGACGATCTACAGCGACCGCACGTTCACGTTCATCATGAAGACGCCGCCCGCGTCCGAGCTGATTAAGCGCGCGGCAGGCATCGTAAAAGGCTCGCCCGAGCCGAACCGCAACAAGGTGGGCAAACTGACGGCGAAGCAGGTGGAAGAAATCGCCAAGCTGAAGCTGCCGGACCTGAACACCATGAGTCTGGCCTCCGCGGTGAAGTCCATCCGCGGCACGGCGCGCAACATGGGAGTGGAAGTAACAGAATAGTTTCGCAGCACGCGCAGGAGTCCGCATCGAAAACGGACGCAAGTGGTTCTTAACTGCGCAGGAGAGAAAAGACGATGGGTCGTTCAGCAAAAGTCGGCGGGAAAAATATCGATCGGGCGCGCAAGCAGGTCGAGGCGCGTCCTTACAAGCTGGAAGAAGCCGCGGAGCTGCTCCGCAAAGTTCATTACGTGAAGTTTGACGAGACGGTCGAGCTGGTTTTGAATCTCGGCGTGGATTCCAAGCAGTCTGACCAGATGGTGCGCGGCACGGTGGTGCTGCCGCATGGGCTGGGAAAATCGAAGCGCGTGGTGGTGATCGCCGGCGGTGAAAAAATTCGTGAGGCGCAGGAAGCGGGCGCCGATTTTGTGGGCGGCGAAGACATGGTGGAGAAGATTCAGGGTGGCTGGACGGATTACGAAGCGGTGATCGCGACGCCGGACATGATGCGCTCGGCCGGAAAACTCGGCAAAGTGCTGGGACCGCGCGGCTTGATGCCGAATCCGAAAACGGGCACGGTGACGACCGACGTAGCGAAAGCCATCAAGGAAATCAAGGCTGGCAAAGTGGAATTTCGCCTGGATAAGACCGGACTGATTCACTCGCCGGTGGGCAAGATCAGTTTTACCGCGAAGAATCTGGCGGACAACGCACATGCGCTGCTTGCGGCCATCATCAAGGCCAAGCCAGCGGCGGCCAAGGGCAAGTTCATCAAGAAAATCACGCTGACCTCGACGATGGGCCCGGGAATTCTGATCGAGGAAGCGGAAGCGGATACGGCGGTAGCGGCAGCAGCGTAAGCAGCGCGAGCGACAGGGAGATTTGGGCATGAAGAAGAAGTCCGAAAAAGTGACGCAGTCGGAAGAGCTGAAAAAGCAGCTGGCCACTGTCTCGACCGTGATTCTCTCGACGTTCCAGGGAATTACGGTGGAGCAGGATACGCAGCTGCGCCGTAGCGTGGAAGCCGCCGGCGGAAAATATCAGGTGGTGAAGAACACGGTCGCGGAGCGCGCTGGTGCGGGCACTCCTCCNGAAGGCTTGCTGAAGAATCTGAAGGGCACGAATTCGATCGCGTACACCAAGACGGATCCAGTGGCCCTCGCAAAGATTCTTACGAAGGTCGCGAAAGATGTTCCGGCGTTTCAGTTCCGCGCCGGCTGGGTGGAAGGGCGTGTGATTTCCATTCAGGAAATCAAGCAGCTCGCGGACCTACCGAGCAAGGAAGAATTGATCAGCAAGGTGATGTTCCTGCTGAATGCTCCGGCGCAGCGCATCGCGACGGCGCTGGCAGCATTGCCGCGTAATTTGGCGGTGGTGACGAGCGAAGCAGTGAAGGCCAACAAGTTCGCGGGCGGAGGTAATCCAGGCAATGCCGGAAGTCCGGCAGCGGCGCCCGAAGCGGTTCAGTCGTAAAGTTTTCAGGGCAACACGGCAGCACCGCAATTCTAGCAACGGTTTTTCAATTCGGAGGAGGATAGGAAACAGCAATGGCCAGCAAAGTCGAATCAATTTTGGAAGAAATCAAGGGTCTCACGCTGCTCGAAGCTTCTGACCTCGTTAAGAAGATGGAAGAAGCCTTCGGAGTATCGGCGGCAGCGGCAGCGCCCGTAATGGTCGCAGGCGGCGGTGGCGCAGGCGCGCCAGCGGCGGAAGAGAAGACGGAATTTGCCGTCGTGCTCACCGAAGTCGGCGCCAACAAGATCAACGTGATCAAGGCGGTCCGCGAAGTCACCAGCCTGGGCTTGAAAGAAGCCAAGGATCTGGTGGATGGCGCTCCCAAGACGGTGAAAGAGGGCGTCAACAAAGAAGAAGCGGCCACCATCAAGAAGAAATTCGAAGACGCCGGCGCGAAAGTCGACATCAAGTAACGCCTGGCAGTGCGGCCCGCGAAAACATTGCGGACGGGCCGCGAAGGAATTCGCGTACGCGCGCACTCCTGAGGATCCTGGAACCTCACAATACGTCCTTCCCGGACTGACGGGGCGGGTGTCTATCCGCTTCGTCATTTCCGGCATGAATTTATATTTAAGGATGGTCCATGAGCAATCGCAACGGTAATCGCGCCAATCGGGAACGAGCACGCCTGGACTTCGCAAAAATCAAGACCACGGTGCAGATTCCGAACCTGATTGACGTACAGAAGAAGTCTTATCAACGGTTTTTGCAGATGGATTTGCTGCCGAGCGAGCGGGAAGATTCCGGCTTGCAGTCGGTGTTCGCCTCGGTGTTTCCGATTCAGGATTTTCGCGGATTGTCGCAGCTGGATTTTGTCGATTACGCGATCGGAAACTGGGAGTGCAAGTGCGGCCATCTGCGCGGCCTGCATCACTTGCGCGCCACCTGCCGCAATTGCGGAGCCTCGGTCGTCACCAATCCTTATAAGACGGGCGACGTGCTGTGCGCGAAGTGCGGCACGTTCAACAAGAACACCCCCACTTTTTGCAACAAGTGCGGCGATCCTGTCACGCTGCAGCTGAAGTATGACGTGAACGAGTGTCAGGAACGCGGCATGACGTATTCCGCGCCGCTGAAGGTGACGATTCGCCTGACGATTTACGACAAGGATCCGGACACGGGCGCGAAGTCCATCCGCGATATCAAAGAGCAGGAAGTGTTCTTCGGCGATATTCCGCTGATGACCGAGAATGGCACGTTCATTATCAACGGGACGGAGCGCGTAATCGTCAGCCAGTTGCACCGTTCGCCGGGCGTGTTTTTCGAGACGTCGAACAATCGCAGCTACTTCCTCGGGAAGATTATTCCTTACCGCGGATCGTGGGTGGAGTTCGAGTACGACACCAAGAACATCCTGTACGTGCGCATTGACCGCAAGCGCAAGTTCCTGGGCTCGATTTTCCTGCGCGCGCTGGGATTGAAGTCGAATGAAGACATTCTGCGCACGTTCTACCAAGTGGAGCGGATTTCGCTGCGCGACGGCGAGCTGTACTGGAACGCTTCGGAAGGCTTGATTGACCGGAAACTGACGAAGGAAATCAAGCACCCGAAATCCGGTGAGACTTTGGTGGGCGCGCACAAGCGCATCACCGAGCCACTGTACAAAGAGCTGGTAAAGGCGCGCGTTACCCAGGCCGAAATTGGCGTGGCTGACCTGGAAACCGCCGTCACCGTAAGCGAACTGGTGAATCGCCAGACTGGCGAAGTGCTGCTGGAGGCCAACAAGCCGCTGACTGCTGAAATGTGGGCTTCGATCGCCGAAGCGGGAATCACCGAAGTGGATGTGTGCTTCCCGGACCGCGACGACACCGGCATCATCGTGACGCGCACGCTGGAAAAGGACTCCATCCGTTCGCCGAAGGAAGCGCTGATCGAAATTTACCGCAAGCTGCGCCCGGGCGATCCCCCGACGCTGGAAACCGCGACGGCGCTCTTCAACGGAATGTTTTTCGACGCGCGCAAGTACGATTTCAGCAAAGTGGGCCGGCTGAAGTTCAACATCAAGCTGGGCCTGGAAACTCCGCTGGAAAAGCGCACTCTCGATCCTTCGGACTTCGTCGCGGCGATCAAGTATTTGCTGAAGCTGCGCAAGAACGTAGGCTCGGTGGACGACATCGATCACTTGGGAAATCGCCGCGTCCGCGCGGTGGGCGAGCTTCTGGAAAACCAGTTCCGCATCGGCCTGGTTCGCATGGAGCGCGCGATCAAGGAAAAGATGTCCGTGTACCAGGAAATGTCCACGGCCATGCCGCACGATTTGGTGAACGCCAAGCCAGTAATGGCGGCGATTCGCGAATTCTTCGGCAGCTCGCAGCTTTCACAGTTTATGGACCAGACCAACCCGCTGAGCGAAATCACACACAAGCGGCGTCTTTCGGCTTTGGGACCAGGCGGTTTGTCGCGGGAACGCGCGGGATTCGAAGTCCGCGACGTGCACCCGACGCACTACGGCCGCATTTGTCCGATTGAAACGCCGGAAGGCCCGAACATCGGTTTGATCAGCTCGCTTTCGTCTTACGCGCGGATCAACGAGTTCGGCTTCATCGAATCGCCGTATCGCAAGGTGAAGAACGGACGCGTGATTGATTTCGTGCAGATCGTCAATTCGGGCGACAGCGAATTCAAGGCCGGGGAAATCGTCGAGAAGGAAAAGGTTGAGGATGCCAACGAAGAGTTGAAGCGGCGGCGCGTAGTGTGGGCGGCGCATTGCTTCTATCTCTCGGCCTGGGAAGAGGACCGCTACGTCGTAGCGCAGGCCAACGCGTCTCTCGATGAAAAAGAACGCATCACTACCGAGCTGGTGAACTGCCGTCAGGCCGGCAACTTCGTGCTGAAGAGCCGCGAAGAGGTGGATTACATTGACGTCTCGCCGAAGCAGCTGGTATCGGTTGCAGCCAGCTTGATTCCGTTCCTCGAGAACGACGACGCGAACCGCGCGTTGATGGGCTCGAACATGCAGCGCCAGGCTGTGCCGCTGATTCGTGGCGACGCTCCGCTGGTGGGCACGGGCATGGAACGCGTTACGGCTCGTGATTCGGGCGCCGTCATCGTGTGCAAGCGCGATGGCATCGTGGACCAGGTGGACTCCGAACGCGTGATCGTGCGCGTGGAATCCGATCAGTCCGGCGTACTGAGCCGCGAAGTCGGATCGGACATCTACCTCCTCACTAAATTCAAACGCTCGAACCAGAACACCTGCATCAGCCAGAAGCCTCTGGTTCGCGCGGGCGACCGCGTGAAGCAAGGTCAAGTGCTGGCCGACGGTCCTTGCACGGATCGCGGCGAGCTCGCTCTCGGGCGCAACGTGCTGGTGGCCTTCGTGCCCTGGCGCGGGTACAACTTCGAGGACGCGATTCTGGTAAGCGAAAAGCTGGTGGAAGAGGATTACTACACTTCGATTCACATCGAAGAGTATGAAATCGAAGCGCGCGACACCAAACTGGGTCCCGAGGAAATTACGCGGGACATTCCCAACATCAACGAGAGCTTCCTGCGCAATCTGGACGAGAGCGGCGTAATCCGCATCGGCGCGACAGTGAAGCCGGGCGACATTCTGGTGGGCAAAGTGACGCCCAAGGGCGAAACCACGCTGACGCCGGAAGAAAAGCTGCTGCGCGCGATTTTCGGTGAAAAAGCCGGAGACGTGCGCGACGCTTCGCTCTATTGCCCGCCGGGAATCGAAGGCACGATCGTGGACGTGAAGATCTTCTGCCGCAAGGGTGCGGAGAAGGACGAACGCCATAAGGCCATCGAAGCCGCGCAGGTAGCCAAGCTGGAAAAGAACCTGGCCGATGAAATCCGCATTCTCACCGACGAACGCTTGAAGCGCTTGAACGACTTGCTGGGCGGACAGACTTTGACCGCCGACTTGCACGACGAGCGCACCAACAAGCGTTTGCTGACCAAGGGCAGCGAGTTGACGCGTGACATTCTGGAAAAGATTTCCACGCGCAACTTGAAGCGCCTGCGGCTCAACGACAAGGACCCGCTGCTCATCGAGAAGATCGACGAGGTCGAAGAGATGACCTCGCGGCAGATCGATGTGCTGCGCAAAATCACTGACGAGCGCATCGGCAAGCTGAAGAAGGGCGACGAGCTGCCTCCGGGCGTGATCAAGCTGGTGAAGTGCTACATCGCCATGAAGCGCAAGCTCTCCGTCGGAGACAAGATGGCCGGACGCCACGGTAACAAGGGCGTGATCGCGCGCATCGTTCCGAAGGAAGACATGCCCTACATGCCGGATGGCACGCCGGTGGAAATCGTGCTGAACCCGCTGGGCGTTCCTTCGCGTATGAACGTCGGACAGATTCTCGAAACGCACCTGGGTTGGGCTTCGAAAGAGCTCGGCGAGAAAATCGGGAAGCTGCTCGACAAGGAAACGCGCGCGGAAGGCGTTCGCAAATGGTTCAAGGATGCGTTTGGTCCTACGGCGGTGTGGAAGACCATCACCGGAATGGACGACGACGAGATCCTGGACCTGGCGCATAGCTTCCGCGACGGGGTGCCGTTCGCGACGCCGGTATTCGACGGCGCGCGCGAAGGCGACATCCGCCACTTGCTGCAATTCTCCGAGCTGCCGGAAAGCGGAAAGATTTCGCTTTACGACGGCATGACCGGCGACCTGTTTGCGCAGCAAGTAACCGTGGGCTACATCTACATGCTCAAGCTCTCTCACTTGGTGGACGACAAGATTCACGCTCGCTCCATCGGGCCTTACTCACTGATCACGCAGCAGCCGCTGGGCGGCAAGGCGCAATTCGGCGGACAGCGATTTGGAGAAATGGAAGTGTGGGCGCTGGAAGCTTATGGCGCGGCGCACATTCTTCAGGAGCTGCTCACCGCCAAGTCCGACGACGTGTATGGCCGCGCGAAAATTTACGAGGCCATCGTGAAGGGTGAGCCGGGAATCGAGCCCGGCGTGCCGGAATCCTTCAACGTTCTCGTGCGCGAGTTGCAGTCCTTGTGCCTGGACATCGAATTGATGAAGCGGCAAAAACCGCAGCTGGAAAAAGTGGAAGCCGCGGACTAACTGCAGGCAATCGCTCCGCGGAGAAATTCCGCGGAGCGCAACATATCTTAGTAACTGTTTTTGTTTTACTGGATTTGGGTCCCGCTCTGCGGGACAGGAGGATCGCCCTTGTACCGATCGAGCCCGTATGATCGCGCCAGCCAGATAGCGGATTTTGATTCCATTCGCATCAGCCTGGCAAGTCCTGAAAAAATCCGTTCCTGGTCGCATGGTGAAGTGACCAAGCCCGAGACCATCAATTACCGCACCTTCAAGCCGGAACGCGACGGATTGTTCTGCGCCAAGATTTTCGGCCCCGTCACGGACTGGGAATGTTTGTGCGGAAAATACAAGCGCATGAAGCATCGCGGAGTGATCTGCGACAAGTGCGGCGTGGAAGTGACGCTGAGCAAAGTGCGCCGCGAGCGCCTGGGACACATTGAGCTGGCTTCGCCCTGCTCGCACGTATGGTTCTTCAAGGGTCTGCCCAGCCGCATCGGCTACCTGCTGGACATCACCATGCGCGACCTGGAGCACATCCTGTACTTCGAGACGTTTGTCTGCATCGATCCCGGAGAAGTGCTGGGATTGAAGCAGAAGGACATCATTCCCGAAGACAAGCTGCGCGAGCTGCAGAAGGAATATCCCGGAAAATTCACCTACGGGATGGGCGCGGAAGCGATCAAGGAATTGCTGCGCCGCGTAGAAGTGGACAAGCTGTCTGAAGAATTGCGCGAGAAGATGAAGATTGACCCCAGCCTGCAGAAGCGGATCAAGTTCGCCAAGCGGCTGAAGGTGCTGGAAGCGTTCCGCAAGAGCGGCAACAAGCCGGAGTGGATGATTCTGGATGTGATTCCGGTGCTGCCGCCGGAGCTGCGCCCGCTGGTGCCTCTGGATGGGGGACGTTTCGCCACTTCCGACTTGAACGATCTGTATCGCCGCGTGATCAACCGCAACAACCGGTTGAAGAAGCTGATGGAATTGCACGCGCCGGACGTGATCGTGCGCAACGAAAAGCGCATGCTGCAGGAAGCGGTGGACGCGCTGTTCGACAACGGCCGCCGTGGACGTGTGCTGCGCGGCACGAACAATCGCCCGCTGAAGTCGCTGTCCGACACGCTGAAGGGCAAGCAAGGCCGTTTCCGCCAGAACTTGCTGGGCAAGCGCGTGGACTATTCCGGACGCTCGGTGATCGTCGTCGGCCCCGAACTGAAGCTGCACCAGTGCGGTCTGCCGAAGAAAATGGCGCTGGAACTTTTCAAGCCGTTCATCTATCACAAGCTGGAAGCCGCGGGACACTGCACCACCATCAAGCAGGCCAAGGAATTGGTGGAAGCGCAGGAACCGGTGGTGTGGGACATTCTCGAAGACGTGATTCGCGAACATCCCGTGCTGCTGAACCGCGCTCCGACGCTGCACCGACTGGGCATTCAAGCGTTCGAGCCAGTGTTGGTGGAAGGTAAGGCCATTCGAATTCACCCGCTGGTCTGCACGGCGTTCAATGCGGACTTCGACGGCGACCAGATGGCCGTGCACATTCCGCTGTCACCGGAAGCGCAAGTCGAGGCGTCGGTGTTGATGCTCAGCTCGCACAACATTCTTTCGCCTGCTAACGGCTACCCGCTGGCGGTGCCGACGCAGGACATGGTCCTGGGAATTTATTACATGACCAAGTCCAAGCCACAGGCCAAGGGCGAAGGCCGCGCGTTCGGCTCGCCGGAAGAAGTCGTGATGGCTCTGGAAGCGAACGAAGTGGAATTGCTCACGCCGATCCGCATGCGTTACACCGGTGAATTGATCGATCTGACCAACGCGTATGACGATCAGGACGTCTCGCACACCGAGCCGGTGAACCTGAACAAGCAATTCCTGCACACCACCGTCGGCCGCGTGATCTTCAACGATCACCTGCCCACGGACATGCCGTTCATCAACGGCTTGCTGAAAAAGAAGGGCGTGCAGGCGTTGGTGCAATATTGCTACCTGCGCTTTGGCCTGGAAAAGACGGTCGTGGCGCTCGATAAGCTGAAGGAACTGGGCTTCCTGTATGCGACGAAGTCCGGAGTTTCCATTGGCATCAGCGACATGGTCATCCCCAGCGTGAAATTCAAGCTGGTGGATAGCGCCGAGCACGAGGTGGTGAAAGTCCAGCAGCAATATCTGGACGGAGCGATCACCAACGGCGAACGCTACAACAAGGTCATCGCCATCTGGTCGGACGTCACTGAAAAAGTGGCGGACGAAATGTTCAAGGCCCTGGAAGAGCAGGACAAGCAGGGCGTGATCAACCCGGTGTACGTGATGGCCGATTCCGGAGCGCGCGGATCGAAACAACAGATCCGGCAGCTTTCCGGAATGCGCGGATTGATGGCCAAGCCCTCGGGCGAAGTCATCGAGACGCCGATCACTTCCAACTTCCGCGAAGGATTGACCGTGCTGCAGTACTTCATTTCGACGCACGGCGCGCGTAAGGGTCTGGCCGATACGGCGCTGAAGACGGCCGATTCGGGCTACCTGACGCGGCGGCTGGTGGACGTGGCGCAAGACGTGATCATCAATGAGTTCGACTGCGGCACGGCAGACGGCATTTACGTGGAGCCGATTTTGGAAGCTGGCGTCGAAGTCGAGCCGTTGCGCGACCGCGTTGTGGGCCGCGTATCACTCGAGAAGATCAAGGACTACGAAGGCAATGTGATCGTCGAGATCAACCAGGAAATCACCGAAGAACTGGCGAACTCGATTCAAGCAGCCGGCATCGAGCGGGTGAAAATTCGCTCGGTGTTGACCTGCGAATCACGGCGCGGAGTTTGCGGACGTTGCTACGGCCGCAACCTGGCTACCGGACGTTTCGTGGAAATGGGCGAGGCCATCGGCGTAATCGCGGCGCAGTCTATCGGCGAGCCGGGCACGCAGTTGACCATGCGCACGTTCCACATTGGCGGCACGGCTACACGCGTCACCGAACAGTCCAAGGTGGAAGCGCGCAACAACGGCTTCGTTAAGTTCATTGACCTGAAGGTGGTCGAAGGCCGCGGCAAGCAGATCGTAGCGATGAATCGCTCCGGTTTGATCGCGGTCGTGGACGAAAAGGGCCGTGAAAAAGAGCGTCACCATGTGGTTTATGGCGCGCGCTTGAAGGTTGAGGATGGGCAGCCGGTCACGCTGGGCCAGGTGATGGTCGAGTGGGATCCCTATACGTTCTCGATTCTCACGGAAACCGCGGGCGCGGTGCAGTTCAAGGATTTGCAAGCGGGCATCACGATTGAAGAGCAGGTGGACGAAGTCACCGGGTTGTCGCAGCTGGTTGTGACGCTGCCGCCGGGTGATGAAAAACACCAGCCCACGATCTTGATCCGCGGAGCGCAGGGCCGCACCAAGAAGTACTTGATGCCTTCACGCGCTCACTTGATGGTGGTGGATGGCGACGAGGTGCAACCGGGCGACGTGCTGGCGAAGATCCCACGCGAGACGACCAAGACCAAGGACATCACGGGTGGTCTGCCGCGCGTCGTGGAACTCTTCGAAACCCGCAAGCCGAAAGATCCCGCGGTCATCAGCGAAATCGACGGCGTAGTGAAATACGGCGAAATCGTAAAGGGGCAGCGGAAGATTTACGTCGAAAGCGAAGACGGCAAGGGCGTCGCGCAGACCATCAAGGAATATTCGATCTCGCGCGGCGTGCACATCAACGTGCAGGAAGGCGAACACGTTGCGGCCGGCGAACCGTTGATTGACGGTCCGCTGAACCCGCACGATATTCTCGCCGTCCTCGGTGAAAAGTACACGCAGGCATACCTGGTGAACTCGATTCAAGAGGTTTACCGGTTGCAGGGCGTGAACATCAACGACAAGCACATTGAGTGCATCGTGCGGCAGATGATGCGCTGGGTGAAAGTGGAGGACGTGGGCGATACGACGTTCCTACTCGAGGAGCAGGTGGATAAGTTCCGCTTCCGCGAGGAGAACGATCGCATCATCCGCGATGGCGGGCGGCCTGCCACGGGGCGCCCGTTGCTCCTCGGCATCACCAAGGCGTCGCTGTCCACGGACTCGTTCATCTCCGCGGCCAGCTTCCAGGAGACGACCCGCGTGCTTACCGAAGCGGCGATTTCCGGGAAGGTGGATTACCTGCGCGGCCTGAAGGAAAACGTGATCATGGGCCGGTTGATTCCCGCGGGCACCGGTTTGGAGCGTTACCGCAACATTCAGCTCCTTACCGAAATCCCGAAGGAAGAGCCGGAAAACATGGAGCCGGAGCTTACGCCGGAAGAAGCGGCAGCGCTCGATTTCCTGCGCAAGGATACGGACGCTGTAGCCGAAAGCTAGACGCAATCTACAATTCAACATTTGCAAGTCAACCGAGGGGCGCTGCGATTTTTCGCGGCGCCCTTTTTTTTGCGTCGCCCGCGCGCGTTTTATCGCGCAGAGATTTTGGCGCTTCGCCTGTCCTTTCGGCCTGTTAAGCAACTTGGCATATGCCGCCTCTTTCTTTTCCCCGCAGCGCGGACAGCCAGTAAAATTGAAGGCAAGAATGGAGTATTGTGGTTTTCTCCGGGGAGAAGGCGCGCGGATATCCGCATGTCCAAGCGAATCTCAAATCAGTCGACGCCACGGGCAGCAAAGCGCGCGTCAGAACGCGCGCCTGAAGCGGCGGTGAAGCCTGCGCCGCAGTCGACGCCGCTAGCAGGCGCCCCGGCCGCTTCCACCGCCGCGCAATTCAAAAAGCTTGTGGAAGTGATTTCGCGTTCGCAACTGAATTACCGCGAGCTCATTGATAGCCTGGACCACGCCGTCTTTACGATTTCACTGGAAGGTGAAATCCGCGTTGCTAATCGCCGCTTTGTGGAAATACTGGGCGTTTCGTTTCAGGATCTCATCGGCCACCGGCTGGATGAATTTATCGCCGCGCCTACCTTGGCGGAAGCGGTCCGCGGCCGCGATGCCTTTCTGCAAAAAGGCCATCGGGCCGGACGAATTTCAATTCAGCTGAAAAGAGATCCGCGTCGCCGCTTCTACGATTGCTGGCTGCAGGCGCTAACGGACGAGGACCAGGTCACCTCCATCAGCGGCTGGGTGCGTGACGTGACCTCGCAGCACGAATCTGAACTTCGCTTCACGGAACTCTTCGAATCGCTGCGCGAAGGAATTTTCTTCACCACACCCGAGGGCACGCTGCTCGACGCCAATCCCGCGCTGGTGCGCATGCTGGGATATGAAAACAAAGAAGAACTGAAGAAGCTGAATTTTCGCGAAATATACGCGGACCCCGCGCAACGCGATGCGCTGGTGCACCAGGTGATCTATCAAGGCGCGGTGCAGGACGTGGACGTGATCTACCGCCGCAAAGACGGGACGCGCATTCATTGCCTCGCCTCCGGATTTGCCATTCGCGACACCTTCGGCCGCACCATTCGCATGCAGGGCACGCTGGTGGACATCACCGAGCGCATCGAAATCGAAGCGCGTCTGCATCAGGAACAGGAATTCGTGCGGCGGCTGGTGGCCAGTTTTCCGGACGCGATCGCGGTGATGGATTTCGAGGGCCGCTTTACTTTCGTCAGCCCGCGCATCGAGGATATTCTGGGGCATCCGGCGCAGGAGCTGGTGGGCAAGCTGCTGAGCGAGCAAATTCACCGCGACGAACTGCCGCAGGTGCGCGACGCTTTTGCGCAGCTCACCAGCGGCCGCGCCGCGAACGCGCAATTCGAATATCGCACCAAGCACGCAGATGGTTCCTGGCGCTCCATGCGCGCCAGTGCCAGCCCGCTCTACGACGCGGCGGGGAATATAAACGGCGTGGTGGCTTCGGCACGCGACGTCACCGACGCCAAAGCCACCGAAAAGCAGAATCTGCAGAAAGAGAAGCTCGCTGCCATGGGCGAAATGATGTCTGGTGTGGCGCATGAGCTGAATAATCCGCTCACGGCGATTCTGGGCGTCAGCGATTTATTGCGCGAACGCGCCGCGGACGATGCCACGCGCCGCCAGACGGAAATCATATTGAAGCAGGCGCGCCGCGCCGCGGTGATCGTGCAAAACCTGCTGGCGTACGCCCGGCCTTCAGCGCTGGCGCGCAAGAAAATGCGGCCGGAAGAGGCTCTGCAAGCAGCGATTGACCAGCAGCGCGCTTCGCTCTCGCAGAAGAATATTTCGATTGAACTGGGCCCGCCGCCGGGCCGCCTGTCGCTGGAAGCCGACCCCAAGCTCTTGCACCAGGTTTTCGTGAATTTGATCGTGAACGCGGAGCAAGCCATCACCGGCCAGCGCGAACGCGGCGTCTTGCGAATTGCCATCGAGCGCGCTGATGGCAAGATCGGTTTCGTATTCGCGGACGATGGTCCCGGCATCGCTCCGGAAAACATCGGAAAAATTTTCGATCCCTTTTTCACCACCAAGCGTCCTGGCGGCGGCACCGGCCTGGGTCTGGCGATTTGCACGGCCATCATCAAGGAGCACGGCGGCAGCATCGAGGTGCAGTCCAGCCCTGGCAAGGGCGCGGAATTTCGCGTGTGGCTGCCGGAGTTCGTGGAAGAAATCAGCGCGCCACCGCTCGCGGTGCGGCCGGCGGTCGCCGCTCCCGCGGGATCGGGAGCATTGCGGGGACATTCGGTGTACGTGGTGGACGACGAGGAAAGCATCCGCGAAATCGTCCAGGAAGGGCTTTCGGCGCGGGGCATGACCGTGGAAGGCGCATCCAGTTCGGAAGAGGCGTTGCCGCATCTCGCCGCGCACAGTTACGATTTCGTGCTTTGCGATTTCAATTTGCCGGGCATGAACGGCGAGGAATTCTTCAAACGGATTCAGCCGCGCCCGGGAACTCCGGCTCCCAAATTCGTTTTCATGAGCGGCGCGCTGCTGGATTCCGCTACGCTGGCGCATTTCACGGAGAAGGGCGCTTCCGTGATGCAGAAGCCGTTTCACATCGCGGCGCTCGCCACTCTGCTCACCGAATTGCTGCAACCGCAGACGGCCGTAATCAAGTAGCCGCCAACTCCGGCTCTTCGGCGTGTTCCGTTACTTCGGTCTATTTACCTTGGAATGCTTACTTCGGCTTGTTGCTCGCGGGGGGCGCGGTATTCGCGTCCACGCCAAAATCCCAGAAATACAGGCTCGTCGCGCCACCCTGCACCACTTCCGCCATCGCATATTCACCGGGCTCGAGCGCTGCTCCCAGAGTGAAGCGGTACACGCCGTGCGCGATCTCCCAGCGCTGGATGGGAATCGAGATTTTTCCGGTGGCGGCCTGCTCCTTGAAAAGTTCATCCAAATTTTCCAAGTCGCGCTTGTCGCCATGCACTTTCGCGCGAATCAGGTCCAGTTGCGGCTCGCGCCCGTCGGCGGTGCGCATGTAGAACTCGGTCTGCGCGCTTTTCAGCCGGAATTTCGCGCGCGTACCACGGAGCGAAATGGTGTGCCGCGTGGGCACGACCGGCACGGGGATGAGCACCTGCTTCAGCATTTGGGTTTTGCTGAATTTCATATCCGCCTCCGCTTGCGTAAGCGGATAAATGGCTTTACCATCGAACTCAAATAGTCCGTCACCCGAGGGCAGAAATACTTTGGGCGCGATTTCGATGCTGGCGTCAATATCCATGGCGTCGGCGCGGCGCGCGACTTCCGCTGCATGCACTTTGGCGATCAACGCGGCCTTGCGCGCCTGCTCGTCTGTCGCGATCTTCTTGGTCGCGTCCCAATCCACCAGCGAGGCGGGGATCTCTTCCCAATCCCTTTGGTCAATGCTGAAGTAGCGGACTCGGTCGCCGTCCACTTCGTACTCGCGCACCAGTTGGAAGCTGCCGTCCTTGAGCATCAGCTTTTTGCCGGTCGGCAGGCCCGGTTCCGTGGCGTCTTGCGTCTGCGGGTCTACCGCCGCAGAGCTCGCCCCAGCTGACGGGGGATTCGCGGGAGTCTGCGCGCGTGACGCCGGACACAGAACAAGCGCCGCGAAAGACAGAACCACGAGCAGCGTCGGCCTCCGCTCGGCGCATCGTCCGAATTGTGTTTGTGTGCCCATCAACAGGTCCTGCCCGAGCGATTTGCCGGGAGCCGTTCTGGCGCGGCGCACCCAACGTAAACGTAGGATGCAAATTCTGGGCGCGGGGTTGAGCAAAGCAAGGATAGCCTGAGCAGCCGCACGGCACAACATCCGGCGCGCGTTGGCAAAAAAAAATGGCCTTCCGGCATACAGGAAGGCCTTGAGAAAAGCGCTGTTAAACGCTGTATCTAGCGGCGCGAGCTAATGATCGCAGCGCGGCTGCAGCACCGTGAGGATCATCAAATCGGAATGTGAAAAAAGCCACTTTTCGGCTTCAACGCCAGCGGCTTCCGCGGCGCGCGCGATCGTTCCGAGATGCTTGTTTTGCGCGAGATTGCGCAGATGGTCGGTACAGATGCCCGTGAGGGAGACGACTTCGTCTTCGGTGAAGATTTTCTGGCTCGACTTGATTCGCACCATCGCCGGACCTCCTGACTGATTCGATGCTGAGAACAAATTAAATGTCGCTCATGTTCTCTGCAATAGTCCTTCCGTTCTAGCCGGCTAGAACCCCTGCTAACCTGGGGCAGCCGAACTCTCATTCCCTCTATGATTTGACACCGGAACAGGCGAATTTGCTCCGAAGCTCTCGATTGCACATTCTTGCCTCAAAGAGGAAATCAAAGTCTAATGGTGGAATGTTTCTACAAGTTCACGGATTTGTTTCGCGTGGCGCAATTCGTGGTAACCGATGGTGCGGAACCAGTCGTACATGTTGAGGGTGCCCAGGAAGGGATGCTGGTAATGATAAATACTGACATCGGTGCCGCGCGTCGATTCGATGAAGGCCACAGTAGCTTCGCGCGTCGCGACCAATCCTGCCAAAGACTCCTGCTTGTCGCGCACGCGCTTCGCATCCAGCGGAATGGGTGTGCGCACTTTGCGCCCGCGCCAAGTGGCGATTGCCAGTGGCAGGTGGAAATGCTTGCCGAGCGGCACCGGCTTGGCGGCCGAGCGCAGCAGCCTTTTCATCCCGAAAATCGTGGATTCTTCCACCATTCCTACGTGGGCGATCACTTCTGCGGCTGACCAGCAGTCCGGCGCGGGCGATTTGCGCCAGTGGAGATCGCTGACCTCTTCGGCTATGGACAGGAATTTGGCGCGTGAGTTTTCGAGGTGCCGGAGGATCGGTGCCAGGTCTTTCAGAAACTAGGCTCCTATATTGCGAAACCGCCGGCCTTTTCGAACGCTCGGGCCAGTTGCAGGATGCGGGCTTCACCGAAATGGCTGGCGAAAATCTGCATGCCGATGGGTAGCCCTGCCGCCGTCTTGCCGCAGGGAACTGAAATCCCCGGGATGCCTGCGAGTGACCCTGTAACTGTATATATATCAGCGAGATACATCTGCAACGGGTCCGCTGTCTTCTCGCCGAGCTTAAACGGGGGTATGGGCGCAGTGGGCGTGAGAATCGCGTCAACCTTTTCGAACGCGCTAGAGAAATCGCGCGCGATCAACGATCGGACCTTCTGTGCGCGCAGATAATAAGCATCGTAGTAGCCCGACGAAAGCGCGTATGTTCCCAGCATGATGCGCCGCTTGACCTCTGGGCCGAACCCCCGCTCGCGGGTCTTGCGATACATGTCCATCAGGGTGTTGCCCTCGACACGCAGGCCGAAACGAACTCCATCATATCGCGCCAGGTTTGAGCTGGCTTCCGCCGTGGCAACAACATAGTAGGTGGCAATCGCGTAGTCCGTATGTGGCATCTTTAGGGGCACGCGCTTACAGCCGAGTTTTTCCAGCAATGCGATTCCAGCTTCGACCTTGGCTTTCACTTCCGGGTCGAGCCCCGCGCCGAAGTAGTCCTCCGGTACGCCTATCCGCAGGCCGGTGACCGGCTTCTCCATCTCAGCCAGATAGTCCGGCACAGACACCGATGCGGAAGTCGAGTCGTTTGAATCATGCCCGGCGATTATGGACATGACGGTGGCTGCGTCGTTTATGTTGGTAGCGAAGGGGCCAATCCGGTCGAGCGACGAAGCAAAGGCAATCAGGCCGTACCTAGATACGCGACCGTATGTCGGCATCAGTGCTGGGATGCCGCAGTATGCACCGGGCTGCCGAATCGAGCCGCCGGTGTCTGTACCAAGAGATACAACCGATAAACCAGCCGCCACCGCCGCAGCTGACCCACCGCTTGAGCCTCCGGGCACACGATCGACTGCTACAGGGTTCCGTACTGGTCCGTATGCCGAGTTTTCGTTCGAGCTGCCCATGGCAAACTCGTCACAATTCGTCTTTCCGAGGATTACGGCGCCGGCGCTTTCCAGGCGCTCGATGGCGGTTGCATCATACGGTGGCGTATAGTTTTCCAGAATCTTTGAGCCACAGGTCGTGCGGACGCCTCGGGTGCTGATCACGTCCTTCGTAGCGACGGGGACCCCGGCCAAAGGTGGCAGCGGCTGCCCTTTGGCGACGGCCGCATCCACGCGGTCCGCCTGGGCATAGGCTCGCTCTGGGCAGAGCGCGAGGAAGGCATTCAGCTCGGGGTTGCGTCGTTCGATTCGCGCGTAGAAGTCTTTGGCCAGCTCACGGGCGGAGGTTTTCTTGGCGAGCAGGGCATCGCGCACGGTCGCGATGGTCCATGGCGTCCCGGCGCTCATCGCTCGATGACCTTGGGAACGCGGAAGAACGGCTTTGCGGCGTCCGGCGCTTCGGCCAACACCGCGCCAGCCACGGTGCAGGGAACTACCACATCGTCGCGCAGCTCGGGCTCGGCACCTGCTGCCGCGACGCTCGCGCCGCTTCCACCGTGGGTGTTACGCGGGCGCATTTGGGTCATCGGCTCGACACTTGACACGTCCAGCTCCTGCAACTTTCCGATGTAACCCAGAATTTCATCCAGCTGGCCGCGGTAGGTCTCGACTTCCTCAGGCGTCAGGTCCAGATGCGCCAGTTGCGCGACGCGCAGCACGTCCTCTCGGCTAATTTTCATTGGCGCACCACGCACAGCGCAGTCTGCCAGCGCGATGAGTTTTCAGCAGCAGGGATTTCATGGCATCCATCTTAGTACAGAAGGGGTTCCGCGCAAGTGCCGGCGCGCGAAGGAAAATCGCGGCGAAATTCGTCAGGCTTTGCGGCGGCGGATGAAAGGAGTGTGCTCGTTGTCTAGCTCGTGTGAGATGTGGCGCGGGCCGGGTTTCGCAGCGACGAATTTCACGTCGCGCACCAGCGTGCTGCCCCAAGCTTTATTTACTTGCGCACAGAATTCGCTTTTCATTTCCTCCAGCTGTTTTTGCCAGGCCTTGCCGTCGGCCGCGACTTCCAGGCATCCCTTGTGGCAGCGCACCGGACGCGTGTGCCGCGCGAGGGTTTTTCCCACTACGCTGGGCCACACGCCCGACAGCCAGGCGACCGCAGCCTCCGGACGCTTCAACTGCCGCAGCATGCCGCCTAGAAAATTTCCCGCGCGTTCCATGGAAGCGGAATTCTAGCATAGAAATTGCCGCGAGAATATTTTGCGAAATTTGGGCGCGAGAAGCGGATGGCCGCGAAATCCGAGCTACGGCAAAGTGAACTGGGAAATAGCGAAGCAGCACGCACACTTTCAACCGGAGCAACATATGATCCCGATACGCGTAGTCGCGATACCTACTGAAATCGCCGATGCGGTTCGCCGCACGCACAAAGATCCGCACTACGGCCATCCCGCGCACACGGCGGTCGCCGGAGAAGGCGCGCCGTGCCGTCACTGCTTGCAGATCATTGCCGCCGGGTGGGAAAAGGCTACGCTATTCACCTACGACGCGTTTGAAGGCATCGAGTCGCTGCCTCTGCCTGGTCCGGTGTATATTCACGCGGAAGCTTGCGAACGCTATCCGGAGAATGCCGGCTTTCCTCCTGTGCTGCGGCAAAGTCCGCGAACCTTGAACGCGTACGCGCGCGGCCGGCAGCTGATCGCAACCGAGTATGTCGAGAACGGCAATGCGGACGCAGGGATTGAAAAGCTCTTCGCGCTTGCGGATGTGGATTACATCCACGTGCGCAGCACCACGGCGGGCTGCTATACGTTTCGTATCGAACGCGCTGGCTGAAGTCGGACGCGTGCCCGCCCCTACGGTGAATTGCTTTTGTCGGCTGCTACGGCCTAGCGACGGCGCTGGCGCCGTTCAGCCCCAGCTCCAACGCGACGCTGCGCAGGGCAGCGATGCAGAAGGCGATGTGCTCGTCGAGGGGAACGCCTAGTTCTTCGGCGCCTTTGTAAACGTCGTCGCGATTGACGCCGCGGGCGAAGGCTTTGTCTTTCAGTTTTTTCTTCACCGAAGCAGCTTCGACCTCGTGAATGCTCTTGCTGGGCTTGATCAGCGCGCAGGCGGTCAGGAAGCCGGCCAGCTCGTCACAGGCGAACAGGGTCTTGTCCAGCGGCGAGGTGCGCGCGACGTTGCAGTAATCGGCGTGGCCCAGGATGGCATGGATCATTTCTTCGGGGTAGCCGCGTTCGCGCAGAATTTTCGATCCTTCGTAGGGATGCTCTTCGGTGGGATGATGCGCGGCGTTCGGCCAGCGCTCGTAGTCGAAATCGTGGAGCAAGGCCGTCGTGCCCCACAGCTCTTCATCCGCGCCCAATTTCCGGGCGTAGGCTCGTACACAAGCCTCTACCGCCAGCGCATGTTTGCGGAGGCTTTCACCCTGCGTGTGTTCGCAGAGCAGGCTCCAGGATTCGTCCCGATTCGGCATGATTCCCCTCTTGGCCCCTCTCGGCCCCTCTTTGGAGTTTACCGCAGACCAGAAGTGCGCCGCCAGATGGTGCTGCGGGCCATCACAGGCCGTCCAGCGACCTCAGACGCTGCCGTCTAGGGAGTATTTGAGGCGCGGCGCCGCGAAAAGCCACCGAACAGTCGGGGCAAACGCCGCGACGCCGGGTTTATTGGCGAAGGCCAATGAGGAAACCACAGACGCCCGACAGACGCAGCAACGGTCAACGCTGATCAATAGGACTTACGGGGGAGTTGTCTCAAACGGACCGCGCGTGAAGGAATGAGACGTATAGTTTTGAGACAGTTTTCCTAGCGCATAAGTAGGGGCCGCGGACGATTCGGTGTTTGTTCTCGTCATTCATTGAACACAAACACTTTGCGGGCGCGAATTCCGAGCAACGAGCCGAAATACGGGAGAATCGAGCCGAAAAAATCACGCGAAGTGTGGGCAACTGAATTGCAAGCACAAATCGTCAGCGGATGACGCTGAATGGCATTGTGTTCATTTCGTTAGCGGACGTGAAACGGCGAGGGCGAAGAAAAATCGCACCACTTTTGGGGCCGCGGGGGAAGCTAAACGGCTGCTGATTGTGGGATCCGCTGCGAGGGAGTTAGACTGATTCCGGCAAGAGGACGAAAAAGGGCTTGACAAGAAATGGCACCGTGTGGAGAATCGCTCCCGCGCCTGTTTCTGCCTTCCCCTGTATTGAACGTTCCTCCCCTTCGCATCGCCGGAATAGTCTGTGAGGAGAACCGGTGGCGGAAAAAGAAGCCCTAGAAGCGAGCATGGATTTGGATCGTGAAGTACTTCGATGTCAGGTATGCGGTTTAGTGCAATACCGGACGCGCACGGACAACTGCCGTCGTTGTCTGCGCATGCTGCCCCCGAAGGTGACGTTCGTCATTCCGACGCCGTCAGCCCAGGATTTGCCGGGGGACGATCGCCAACTGTTTGAGAACTGGCCGAACCGCGAAACTGTGGAGAACATCGGCCAGCGCATCAGGCAATTGCGCGAATCACGCGGCATGACGCAGAGCCAGCTACAGGCACGTTCGCGCGTTTCTCGCTCCTATTTGTCCCGCATTGAAAGTGGGCAGATGACGCCAAGCCTCGGCACGCTGGAAAAGATTGCCGAAGCGCTGGGCGTTGGTCTGAACCGCTTCTTCGTGCCGGAGACCAACGGCGAGACGGTGCTGGAAGATCCCTTCATTCAGGGACTTCGCCCATACCTGCGGCAGCTCGATTGGACGCAGTGGCAGGGCATTCTGAAGCGCTTGCAGGCGATCAGCGAACACGTCAGCACCAATCACACGGTGCGTGTGCTGCCGCCCCAAGTTGCCGAGCGTTTGCCTCACCATATGCCTCGCCGGCAACAGCAGATGCCCCATACTGCGACGGCGCTACACCGCTAGTCGTCGCGGCACGGGATGGCGCACAACGCCTGATGGACAGGCCGAATTCCGGGTGGGGCTTGGCACGCTTGCTTCCGCAGGCTGCCAGGCCCGCTCCCGAACGACCTGAAATCCGTTCAGGCTGGCGCGCCGATGCGACCGAGCTAACTGGCTCGGCGTTTTTCTACGCTTGGTCTAATCCACTAAAAAATTTACTGCGACGTGCTGAGGGCGAACTTCGTCGAGCGGAGCTTGTGCGGCACCAACCTGTGGGGGACCCGCTCGTCGGGAGACTACTGCGCTTCTTTCTTGCCGGCGCGAAACAGCACAATATCTACGCCGTCGCCTTTCCTGGTGAGCGCCACGACGCGCGCGCCGTCGCCGTGGTCATCCACAAACGCGAGGTCTGTGTCCGAGTCAACGATGACGCCGTGAATCGGATGATGAGAGACGTCCTGCTCGCGGCGGAAGCTCGGGCCAAGGCGGTGTGCGTACCAGGCATCCACGTGATCTAGAGTGTCGGAAGTTGTGAAATGCTCGACTGCGAAACCCACTGCTCCCTGGTCGTTCGAAAGCTCGATTTTCGCGTTGTCGTCATCTCCCGCGGATTTTGCCCCAGGATAGACTGGCAGCCCGGATGCGCGCGGCGCATCCTTATTCACTTTTATGGCGCCGACGGGCGTCTGAATCTCAACGTTATTGCCCTGATTGTGGACGCGCAGATTGCGGATGAACAGGCCGGCCAGCGCCAAGCCGAAGAGCACCATCACCACGATGCCGCCAGCGACAATGCCCAGAATCCACCAGACCGCGTTGTTGCCGCGCCGCTGCGGAGGAATCGCGGCTGGTGGCCTTCCGGAAGCGCTAGACATAATTCACCCCTTGCCTGTTAGACGCTTACAGATACGCAATGGAGCTTGAAAATGTTTCGCGTGTGCCCGAACTGTCGCCTTAGTTGAAGCGCACTTCCACGCCGGGGTGCCGGTCGAGGTGCACGGAATCGATAAAGCGCACTTCGGCTTCCTCGAGCGTCATGATCAGGGAATGTGTGCGCGTGCCGTCGCGGAAGAAGTTCACGCCGTGCAGCAGGCCGCCTCCGGTGACTCCAGTGCATGCGAAGATTATTTTCTTTCCCGGCGCCAGGTCCACCGTTTCGTAAACGCGCTTGGGATCTTTGATGCCCATCGCCGCGGTACGTTCCAGATGCTCGGGTTTCGAGACCACCAGTCGCGCGAGAATTTGGCCGTTCAAGCAGCGCAAAGCAGCCGCCGTCAGCACCCCTTCAGGCGCACCGCCAGTACCCATCACCGCGTGTACCGAAGTGCCGCGCACCGCAGCGGAAATCCCCGCGGAGAGATCACCGTCAGAAATCAGCCGGATGCGCGCGCCGGCTTTGCGTATGTCCGCGATCAGTTTCTCGTGCCGCGGGCGGTCCAGCACCACGATCACCAAGTCTTCCACGTCACGGTCGTAGCGCCGGGCGATGGCGCGCAGGTTATCTTTCACCGGCGCGTCCAAATCAATCGCGCCCTTCGCCGGCGGCCCGACGATAATTTTCTCCATGTAGAGGTCGGGCGCGTGCAGCAAGCCGCCATGCTCGCTGGCTGCAAGGACCACGATTGCGCCGGGCTCGCCCGTCGCGCAAAGATTGGTGCCTTCCAGCGGGTCTACAGCGATGTCCACTTTGGGGTATTCGCGGCTTTTGTCGCGCACCGCCGCGCCTACTTTTTCGCCGATGAAAAGCATGGGCGCTTCGTCGCGCTCGCCTTCGCCGATGACGATGGTGCCGTCCATGCCCACGCGATCCATTTCCGCGCGCATAGCTTCGACGGCGGCCTGGTCCGAGCCCGAGCGGTCGCCCTGGCCCATGGTGCGCGCCGAAGCGATGGCCGCGTTTTCGACAGTGCGCAGAAATTCGAGGCTGAGTTCTTTCTCCACGGTAGCTCCTGAAGTGTGATTTGCTTCCGGTGGCTGGGACGTTCCTTCCGGGCGGCCTATCATAATCCAAATGGCCTAAATCCAATCAAGCCGTTATTTGCTCGTGGTGTTGTTATTAACGTGATGAATCCCGGCGATAAAACAGGCTTATCAGCGGAGCGGGGCGCCGGTCGAGGGCGGAGGCGCTCGCTCACGGCCGCGTTAATCGGGCGTTGCGGGACGCGCCAATGCTAAAATCTCCACCAATCGCAACTCGATAAGGTGGTGATTATGGCGGCAGGAGCAGCAGTAACAGCAGCGGCGGCAGCAGCAAGAAGGAACCGGATTGTCGCCACTGCCGCATGGGGCGTGATCGAGCTTGAGCCCGATCAATTTCTCCTCGCTTTGGCTTTGGAAGCTGAACCGTTAGTGGTGCGCAGCGCGGTCACCTCATTTTGGGCAAACAACCACCGTTACTATCGCTATCTCGCAGCGGTGAAGGGAGCGCAGATATTTTGCGAATCGACCCCAGAGCTCGCGCTACATGCCGGAGCGATTCTAGTCGAGGCGAAAAAGATCAAGATTCCGTCCGACATGTAGAGACCGATTTCCATTCCTATTGAAGGGTCGGGTTACGGCGTCTGCCGCGCGCTGGCATTGCGACTTGGGCCTGCGCCGCCGCACCGTAGCTGAGAATTTTCCCGCTAATTTAATTCTGTTGACGAACAATATAGCTTGAGTCAAAGATCTCTCATTCTGGCAGTGTGGCCGACCGTGACGGTGATCTGTTCATCGGGCCATCTCGCGCACGTTGCATCCGATTCCCGGTGGCAGACATCAAGTACTTTAGCGTTTTTCACTCGAAGGCCGATCATGTGACCGGGGAGGTGCCGCACGTGGATCACGTCGCGCACGCTGACAAATGGTAAGCCGTGAAAGCGTTGAGCCGGCCGGCAGCGCTGAACAACGTCTGCAAGAACTTGGCATCAGTCTCCCGGCGCCGCCTGAGCCGTTCGGCGCATATACCGAAGCGGTGCAGACGGGCAATCTGCTTTTTCTCACCGGGATGATGCCTACCGAAGGCCGCGCGGCAAAATTTATTGGGCGCCTCGGAGCAGAACTCGATGTGCAGACGGGGCGACAGGCGGCTCGCCTCGCAGCGCTCAACGGTCTGGCTGTCGCGCGTGAGCATTTGGGCTCGCTCGACAGAGTAACGCGCATCGTTCGGCTCGGTGTATCGCTGGCAACCTCGGGAGACTTCCGCGACCAGCCCAAAGTCGCTGACGGCGCTTCGGAGCTGTTGCAGGACGTCTTCGGAAAAGACAAGAATCCTTGCCGCTTGGTTTATGGCGTCAACAGCCTGCCTCTGGGCACAGCGGTCGAACTCGAGCTTATTTTCGAGGTGGCACCGTAATGGATATGGCGAACATTCCACGAAAGATCCTGTTAATTGCGGTCTGTATGATTCTCGCAGGACTTCAATTCCCGGCCCGCACTCAAGGCCAAGAAAGGCAACGTCTCGTGGAAAATCCAATCGCTTATCGCACGACCCAGATAGACGGCCTGTCCATTTTCTACCGAGAGGCTGGGCCGAAAGATGCGCCGACGCTTTTGTTGTTGCATGGATTGCCGTCTTCCTCGCGCATGTTCGATCCGCTTTTCGTGCGGCTCGCTGATCGCTATCATCTCGTCGCGCCGGATTACCCGGGCTTCGGACACAGCGACTGGCCCGACCCCAAGAAATTTGCGTACACCTTCGATCACATTGCTGAGGTGATGAATCATTTCACTGAGGCGCTGGGGCTGGCGCGTTACACGCTATACATGCAGGATTACGGCGGACCCGTGGGCTTTCGCATGATCCTGGCGCATCCGGAGCGGATCGAGGCGCTGATCGTGCAGGATGCGGTGGCGCACAACGAGGGGCTCGGCGAAAAGTGGAAGACGCGCCGCGCCTTCTGGGCCGATCGCGCATCCTACGAAAGCGCGCTGCGCACGAATCTCCTCTCGCTTGCAACCACACGCGCGCGCCACGTTGGTGACGATCCCAATTTGGAGCGCCACGACCCCGATCTCTGGACCGACGAATATTATTTTCTCAATCAGCCCGGACAGGCGGACATTCAAAGCGACCTCTTCTACGACTACCGCACCAATGTTGAAAACTATCCCAAGTGGCAGGCATGGATGCGCGAGAAGCAGCCGCGCCTGCTGGTGATGTGGGGCAAGTATGAAGCTTCCTTCGACCCCTCGGAGCCGGAAGCCTATCGCCGCGATGTGCCCAAGGCCGAAGTGCACATCGTTGATGGCCCCCATTTCGCGTTGGATACTGCGGCCGATCCGATTGCCCAGTACATCCGCGACTTCATGAAGTAGCGGCGACGGAGCCGGTTGAAATTTTCACTGCATGATTAAAATTTCAACGCGACGGAAGCGGCGGGGTTCCCCTAACCGCAATTATTTCAGTCTTGCAATCCCGGCGAAGCTTTGGCATCTATCATGCATTCAGCAAGCTGGCGGTTAAATTAACGGAGGAAAACATGGCCACCGCGAAGAAATCGAAGAAGACCACAAAGCGTCTCCGCAAGGGTTCTAAGCTGGAAGAGCAAAAGCCACTTACCAAATTGGCCGACCCAACCCCAACTGAATCGCTTAGCCTTAATTTCACCAAAATCCAATTTAAGAATACCTAGGACCGGTCGTAACGAAGCGACGCTGGTTCACGCGGAGTCGGATCTCAGAAACACGGAGGACGCCATGCCCAAGGCGAAAAAGACCAAAAGTCTGAAAAAGCCCAAGAAACTCTCAGCCACCGAGCCACTGCGCGCCTTTGATCAACCGCAACCCACACCCTACAAGACGTAGGAGATCAGGAGGCCGTGAATTGTCGCGCCGCCGGAGTGATGCCGAGATAGGGGCGGTTCGCGAACCGCCCCTACAGATTTCATTCGAAGCGAAGTGGATTCACTCTTACCTTTCCGTTCGTTGACTTGCCGTTGCGCCCATCCTAATATGAGCGCCGCTGATGCCTGAAGTTCCGCCTCCGATCGGTCGCGTCGTTTCGCATTACCGCATCATCGAAAAACTCGGTGGTGGCGGCATGGGTGTGGTTTATAAGGCTGAAGATATAAAGCTCGGCCGCTTCGTGGCCCTGAAATTTCTCCCTGACGACGTAGCCAAAGATCCGCAAGCGCTCAGCCGCTTCCAGCGCGAAGCCAAAGCCGCCTCCGCGCTGAATCATCCCAACATTTGCACCATCTACGAAATTGACGATCACAGCGGCGAAGCGTTCATCGCCATGGAATATCTGGACGGCACCACACTCAAGCATCGCATCGCCGGACAACCGATGGACATTGACGTTCTGCTCGGTCTGGCGATCGGCATTGCCGACGCTCTGGATGCCGCGCACAGCAAGGGCATCGTGCATCGCGACATCAAACCCGCGAATATTTTTGTGACCGAGCGCGGCAACGCCAAAATTCTGGACTTCGGGTTGGCCAAGCAGATTCGCCGCGCGGTTGTGCACACCGTCACGCAGGACGCAGTGCTCGCGGGGCAGATGACAGCTGGAGTGAACCCGGAAGACCTCACCAGCCCGGGTGTGGCGGTGGGCACGGTCGCGTACATGTCGCCAGAGCAGGTGCGCGGCAAGGAACTCGACGCGCGCTCGGACCTGTTTTCATTTGGCGTGGTCCTCTACGAAATGGCGACGGGTGCCCTTCCGTTTCGCGGCGAGACTTCAGGTGTTATCACCGACGCGATCTTGAATCGCGCGCCGGCGGCTCCGGTGCGACTGAACCCGGAAATTCCTCCGAAGCTCGAAGACGTGATCAACAAGGCACTGGAGAAAGACCGCGACCTGCGCTACCAGAATGCTTCGGACATGCGCGCGGATTTGAAGCGCGTGAAGCGCGACGGCGACACCGGCCGTTCGGCGTCCTTTTCGGCGCAGCAGACGGAAGAAGGCTCCGGAAGGCTATCGAATTCGATGATTGGTGCATCGGGCGGTTCGTCGCGGGGACTGTCGCCAGGTTCGTCGACCCAGGCATCTTCCGGTCGCCTTTCCGAAATAGGACTCGCCGCCGAAGCGGCAGCTGCCTCAGGCGCGACACATCTTTCTTCAGGAGCTGGCACTCCTTCCTGGCAGCGGCTCCTGCCGTGGGTTTTTGCCGCGATCCTCGCCGTCGGATTGCTTGTAGCGATGTTCGCGCTGCATCAGGCTGGGCGCCCACCCGCGCGGAAGCCTGTGGAACTTTCGCTGTGGATTCCCCCTGGTCAGCAACTCGAGCTAGGCGCTGGGCCGGCCGTGGTTATTTCTCCCGATGGGACGCGCCTGGCATATATCACGCGCGAGGGCGGTTCCAGCGCGGATCAACTGTACGTGCGCGAGCTGGACAAAGTGGCTGCCGTGCTGCTGGACGGCGCGGCGGGGGCGGGCGCGCCGTTTTTCTCCACGGACAGCCAATGGATCGGTTTTTTTGTTGACGGAAAATTGAAGAAAATCTCGGTGCACGGCGGCGCGCCCATTGCGTTGTGCGATGCCGTCGGCGGTCGGGGCGGAGATTGGGGCGCAGACGGCTCTATTGTCTTCCCAAATCAATTCACCAGCGCACTCTATCGCGTCTCCGCTGGGGGCGGCACGCCGGTCCAGGTTACGCACTTGGATGCCGCTCGCTTCGAGACTACCCACCGCTGGCCGCAATTTCTCCCCGGCCAAAAAGCGGTGCTCTTCACGGCATCGTCGGACAATAACTTTTTCGGTCATGCCACGGTGGACGTCGCGCCGCTCGATACCGGCATCCCCAAGGTGCTGGTGGAGAATGCCTACTTTGGCCGCTACCTCGGCGGAGGTTATCTCGCGTACGTGTCGCAAGGCACGGTGTTCGTTGCTCCCTTTGATGCCAGCGTATTAAAAATCACCGGCACCGCAATTCCGGTAATGCAGGGAGTGAACTATGATATGTCCAACGGCAGCGCGCAGTTCAGCATGTCCAGGGACGGCACAGCTGTTCATTTGGACGGCGGCTCTGCCGGACAAGATTTGAATGTCGTCTTGATGGACCGCAAGGGTAACGCCTCTGTTTTGCTGAGCGGTCAGCCAGACTCGGCTGGCCCGCGCCTCTCTCCCGATGGCAAGCGCCTCGCCTTTCAGCAGGGCGCCGGCAACATTTGGATCTATGACATCGTGCGCAGAACCAATTCTCGCGTAACTCTTGGTTCCGCTATAGCCGCGACGCCTATCTGGACACCCGACGGCCAGCGCCTCACCTTCGAGCATCCCCGCACCGCGCCGCAACGGCCCGGTCAGTCCATCTTCTGGAAACGCGCCGATGGCACCGGCGAAGAACAGCCATTGACCCCGGAAACATTTTTGACCGCCTCGCCGGATTCATGGTCGCCGGACGGCAAAGTCCTGGCGTTCCAGCGGCTTTCAAGAGATGGAGGTTGCTGCGAAGTCTGGACTGTGACCCTCGACGAAGCAGGGAAGCCCGGTGAACCGCGTCCAGCTGCTGGAGCAGCAAGGGGATTTATGCCGGAATTTTCACCCGATGGGCGCTGGTTGGCGTACGCTTCGCCAGAATCCGGCGCCATTCAGGTTTATGTAGTGCCTTTTCCCGGGCCGGGAGGCAAATGGCAAATCTCCACCGGCTTCGGAGTGGAGCCGCGCTGGTCGAAGAACGGCCACGAGCTGTTCTACTTGGATGGAACGGGGCTTGTGGCGGTGCCCTACACGGTGGAGAAAAATTCTTTCCAGCCCGGCCAACCGCAAATACTTTTCGCCAAAAACTTCGAGATGCGCGCACCACTTGGCTCTTACGATGTGATGTCCGATGGCCAGCACTTCGTGATGTTCCAGCTCACCAGCGGCAGAACCGCCGCGGCTTCCGGTCCCACCGTAGCCCTCAACTGGATTGACGAAGCCCGCCAATTAGTTGCAGCTGGGCAAAACGACGGAGCAAAATAATCACCGCTGCAATTGCTGAAGGTAGGGATCCGGCTCGGGTTTTCTGCGGCGGCAGCGCGGAACATTAAGGCAACGGTTGGATCTTGGCGTTCACCAGGAACGGATCGTCAAATTCGGTCATGTCGCCGGGTTTCTTTCCGGTGACGGGCTGCAGACGCGCCGAAAGCGGCTTGTGCCATTTCACGGAAAGGCTGGCCACATCGCCCAGGATGCGTTCCAGTTGCTCGGTTGTAACATCGCCGGGCATAGGAATCGTATCGAGGCCCGTGCCGCACACCGCGGAATATGCCAGCAGCGCGTCCATCGAGAGGTGCCCTTCGTTCCAGCGGTGCGCGAGGACCGTGTCCTCCATTACCGGCAGCATCAATCCCGAATAGCCGGCTTGTTTCACTGGGATTGCTTTCAGTGCGCGGGTGATGATCGCTGCGGCGGTCATCGTTCCGCTCGAGCCAACTGGCGCGCTTAGGAAATTTTCAATCGCGCGGCCGATGGAAACGTCCATCAGCGGCGCGGGCGAAAGGTCCAGCCCGCCGTATTTCCAGCCGCTGATGTCGCTGATTCCCACGGCGGTTTTTTCGATTTCCGTGGCATATACGCTCAGCACACTTCTCAGCCGCTCTTCGGCAAGAGCGGGCGAATTCGTCGAAGCGAAAACTTCGGTTACCACGTTCGCCGACTCTAGACCGATCGCGAATTGCTTTCCTTCGCCGGTGAAATAAGACGCCGGATAAAATGGCGTGCCGGAAGGGACCAGCGACGCGGCCGTAAAACTGAAATTTCCCTGGCTGTGCGGCGTGTTTGCTTCCAGATATTTTATGACGCCGGCTGCGGCGTGAATGGTTTTCCAGTGGATGCCATCTTCCCCGGCGATGAACACCGAGCCGTCCAGCGTTTTCGAATTCGCGATAATTTTCGCGAGCAGCTCGGCTTGGTGCGGGTCATCTGTGTCGCTCATCATGGCCGGGCCGATTGCGGCGTCGAATTTCTCTTTCACGGCGAGGGCGTCGTAATCGCGGAAGAACGCCAGCACCTGCTCGTCCGTCATTCCGCGCGTGTATTCCGGAAAGGGTTGCGTGGTGATGCGAATGGTTTCCACTTCGTAGCCGGATTTTTCGTAGGCGGCTTTGGCTTGGCGCAAAAATTTCAGCGTGTCCTGGATTTGTTCCTGGTAATGCGCGGGATCCAGGCGCACGAACGCGGTGATCGCGCGCACTTTCGGCTTGGAGCGTACATCGTCGGCCGCGCGCGCAGGAAACGCAGCGGCGAAAATCGCGCCGAACGCGCAGATTACGGCGACCAGAGTCAGCGAGGCGGTGTTCCGCCCAGTTCGCGCGCCCATCACGAAAACGCCGCGATGCCGGTGATGCGTTCACCGATGATCAACTTGTGTATGTCGTGCGTGCCTTCGTATGTGAACACCGATTCCAGGTTGTTCATGTGGCGCATCACGCAGTAATCGTCCACGATTCCATTCGCGCCCAGGATTTCGCGGGCCATGCGGGCTGTTTCCCGCGCCATCCACACGTTGTTCATCTTCAGCATCGAAATGTGCGAGGGATGCACGCGCCCCGCATCTTTCAGCCGGCCCACCTGCAGCGCCAAAAATTGCGCCTTGGTGATTTCGGTGACCATCCACACCAATTTTTCCTGGACCAATTGATGCGAAGCGATCGGCTTGTTGTCGAATTGCTTGCGCTGCTTAGCGTAATTCAGCGCCGTGTCATAACAAGCCATCGCCGCGCCGATGCCGCCCCAGCCGATGCCGTAGCGTGCCTGATTCAGGCAGGAAAGCGGGCCTTTCAATCCTTGCACAGCGGGAAGCAGATTTGTCGCTGGGATTTTGCAGTCGGTCATCGCCAGGCCGGAAGTCACCGAAGCGCGTAGCGAATATTTTCCGTGCACGTCCCAGGCCTTGTACCCGGGCGTGTCTTTTTCCACCAGGAATCCGCGGATCACATCGTCCTCGCACTTCGCCCAAATTACGGCCACGTCCGCGATCGAGCCACTGGTGATCCACATTTTTTCGCCGTTCAAAATGTAGTCGCTGCCTTTTTTCACCGCGCGAGTCAGCATGCCTCCGGGGTTCGATCCGAATTGCGGCTCGGTGAGGCCGAAGCATCCAATCGCTTTTCCCTGTTGCAGCAGCGGCAGCCATTTTTCTTTCTGCGCGTCCGAACCGAACGCGTGAATCGGATACATCACCAGCGCCGATTGCACCGAAACAAAACTGCGCAGCCCGGAATCACCGCGCTCCAGCTCCTGCGTCACCAGCCCGTATTCCACGTTGGACATGCCCGCGCATCCATAGCCCTTCAAGCTCGCGCCGAAAAGCCCCAGCTCAGCCATCTGCGGCACGAGCTGCACCGGAAATTTTCCTTCGCGATTGTATTCCTCGATGATTGGCATGATCTCGGCATCTACGAATTGGCGCGCGGTGTTGCGTGCCAGCTTTTCTTCGTCGCTCAGCAGGGAATCAAAGTCGAGGTAGTCAACCCCGGGGAACGATGGCATGGAATTTCTCCTTGAATATGGACCGCGCGCATCGGCAGGTCACAATTTACAGCGCAGCCCAAACCGCGATTGTATCGAATTCGCGGCACCGAGCGCCAGTGACTGAGCCGAGGCTCAAAATTTTACCGATTGAAGCGCTGGCAATTCAGAAACTTAGACTTTGCCTGCCGCGTTGCGATTCCGTGCTCGCGTTCTAGCGACGGACTTGGCGGCCAGCGCCTGCAATACTTGCTGGTCCACATCATTGAGCATCTTGATATAAAGGCAGCCCTTGCCGGTCGTGTGTTTGCCGAGTTTGGCGAGCAGCGCCGCAGAGTCGCTGGACCCAAGCAAGTTGTATAGAACAGTTGCGGCCTTACGCGGCGAAAAACCGATCAGCGGCATATCGCCCTCGCGCCCACTCTCGTAACGGTAGTGGTAACTGCCGAATCCTATGATGGATGGTCCCCACATTTTCGGCTTTTCGCTGGCGGCGCTTTGCATCAATTTGACGAGCGCTTTGGCATCTGCGCGCTTGATCGGATCTGGAAGCGCGCCGATAAACGCCGCAACGCTTAATTTGCTGGGTTTCGTTTTGTTTTCGGGCATGCCCGCGGTCCTCCCGTGCTGCTGACACTAACATGGCTTGGGAAAACGCGCGCGGGACGCCGGCGCTCAGGCCCGGACGACGGCGATTTCCCAATCATTCCAGATCGCCGAGAAATGCCGTTAGCTTGGTTGTGGGCACTGGGAGAGATTTTTCCGGTTGCGCCACTCGTGTCTATGGCTTTTCCCAGTGGCCGGAGTCCGCGGAGCGGAAAATCGCCTCAATCACGGCCATATTGTTGATTCCGTCTGAAACCGAAACTGGCACTTCGCCGCCCTCGCGTATGGCGCGGGAAAAGGCGTCGCCTTGAATCGTATATTGGTCACAAGTGTCAAAAGTCTCGGTTACGATCTCCTTGCCGACGCCGTCGCGGCCTTCCGCGATGAAAATTCGACATGGCTGGTCGTTCGGAGCATTGAACGGTATCTCGATTTCGACGCGGCCCTGCGTCCCCAGGAAATGAAGCCGCTGATAGGGAGCCAGCTGAGTGCTGCAAGTAAATGTAGCGTGCCCGGACGGAAAATCGAGTATGGCGGACACCAGCCGATCTACCTGCATATCTGGATCTCTTGCGACCAGCCCCAGAACGCGCGATGGCTCCTCAGCAAACGCGAAGCGCGATGCCGTGATCGGATAGCACCCTATGTCCATCAGCGCCCCACCGCCGTATGCAGGTATGTTGCGAATGTTAGCGGGATCGCGATTAAAGTAGCTGAAGAAGCCGGTGACTGAGCGCAAATCCCCGATCCGGCCCGACGTGATCAGTTCCCGTGCGCGCAACCATTGCGGATGTGTGCGCACCATGAAAGCTTCGCCAATCTTGACTCCCGCCTGTTTCTGTCGTGCCAAAAGGGTGAGGGCTTCCGCTTTCGTCATCGCCAGCGGTTTTTCGCACAAGACGTGTTTTCCGGCTTCCGCGGCCTTGATTGACCAAGGAACGTGCAAATGGTTCGGCAGCGGATTGTAGATTGCTTCCACCTCCGGATCGGCCAGCACCTCCTCATAGCTTCCGTAGGCCTTTGCAATGCCGAGTTCGTGCGCGATTTGCTCGGCTCGGCGCCGATCTCTGGAAGCGATGGCGATCACCTCACTGCAATCGCCTTTTTGCATCGCCGGGATGACCTTCTTGACTGCAATCTTAGCCGTGCCCAGGATTCCCCAGCGGACTTTCTTCGGCATAGTCGGGTCTGTCCTCATGACGAACTCAAACACAACGATGCAATTACACCTTCGCTCGCGCCTCGAGACGGGTCGCGAAGACCGAGATCCTCATTCGCAATCTAGTGCATCAGCGCATGATATAAAACACAGTCTTGGCCCGCCAGTATTAACGGGCATATTTTGCCGGCCGATGTCACCACCCCAGCGCATTGGCAAGAGTGAAGCGTGCTTGCTATGTACGGTAACGCGACGCGCGGTAATCGAAAAACTGATCCATCGCGCGCCAGACATGCGGGCGCGCGACGAATCAGGAATTACATTCGTTCACGCGTTGGTGCCACCGTCAACGGTCAGGTTCGCGCCGGTGATGTATGACGCCTCGGGACTAGCCACGAAGGCTACCAACGCGGCGACTTCCGCAACAGTTCCGAAGCGGTTCAGCGCCGTATTGGCCTTTTGCGGCACCGCCCAATCTCCCGCCGCGGGATTCAAATCCGTGTCAATCGGACCGGGCTGGACGTTATTCACCGTGATGCCCCTGCCGCCGACCTCCCTCGACAATCCTTGCGTGAACATCTTGATGGCTCCCTTCGTGGCGGAGTAAGCCACCAGGCCCGGCGTCATCATGCGTTCGCCTACACAGGAGCCGACATTGATGATGCGGCCTCCGTTCTTCATTTGCTTCAGCGCAGCCTGCGTTGCGACGAGCGCGCCGCGGACATTGAGGTTAAACATCTGGTCGATGTCTTCCAGCGTGGTTTGCTCGAACGGCTTGGGAATGGCGGTGCCGGCATTGTTCACCAGGATGTCGATCCGGCCAAAGGTCGCGGCGGTTTTTTCTACCGAGGCGTTCACGGCTTTTGCGTCCGTGGCATCCGCCTGAATCGCGATCGCCTTTCCGCCGGCGCGTTCGATTTCCTTCACCACCGCCGCGGCCGCATCGGCGCCTTTGGTGTAGGTGATGGCCACGCTCGCGCCATCTTCAGCCAGGCGCTTGGCGATTCCGGCGCCGATGCCTCGCGAGCCGCCGGTAACGAGTGCAATTTTCCCTTCCAGTTTCTTGGACATTGAATTTCTCCTGTTCCTCTTGAGGTCGCTCTGTGCCAATCGCCTATTGGATGCGGCCCGAGCCGTTGTGGATGATGAACCTGCGCCGCACCCGGTTCTCTGAATTTTCGCCGTGTCTCGCGCTTGTAACATTTGGGAGGTCGCCGCCATACTCGTTGCGTCCGCACGCGGAGAAGCGTAGGATGCACCAACCAGCCAGTCCATGCCCTTGTCCAGGCTTGGAGCTTGATGTCGTTAGAAAGTTTTACCCGGTGTGAAGCGCGCCTCGCAAACCACGCCGGTCGCTTAAAGCAATTTCGGTACGTCTCGAAGGCAGTTGGGGTGGTGCCACAATGAAATTTCCCCTGCGTCTTTCGGCCCTTGTTGTACTCCCGGCGTTAGTTTGTTTTAGCTCGACCCGTCCAGTTCGTGGCGCTGTTCCTCCCGGCCCGGCCGCACCGCAAGAGCGCATCGTCCAGTCGCCCGAACCGTCTCAGCCTTCCGCGCCGACGACGGCTACGATTCCCGGCCCGTTGCGTTCCTTCTTGCGCATCGCGGGGATCAGCCAGAAAGCCAGCAGCGAAGAAGTGATGCCCCTGCTCGCCCGCAACACATTTCTGATCGGATATCAGGGCACCGGCCTTGGCAGCCGTCCCACCGAATTCTTGATTTTGCTTCGCCGCTACGTGCAGCAGGCCAGGGAACTCTCGAATCTGGCCGGGCACGACGGGGTGATCCGCGTTACTGGTTGCGCCGACGCGAAACAATTACTCGACATCCTGGGCTACAAAACGGCTGCAGAATGTGGAAAGAGCAGCACCTACGTCGAGACGGCCGATCCGCGCAGAGCGTTTCTCACCATAGATTCCGGCTTCCCGCTCCCAGACCTCGAGAAAACTCTGCAGGGAGGCGAACCCTTCGTTTACCCGTACCCCAACTCTCAAGTCCCGATCGTTCTCACCGAACGAGAATGGTCGGAGGCCAGCGGCGAGAACGGCCGGGACAAAGAGAGCCGGCCACTCATCGATTCGCTTTTGCACGATGCTGCTCTGGCTCGTCTTTACTACGCCTGGGCCCACATGGATCCGGAAACGCAGACTGCTTTGCTGCATTCTCCGGGTCTAAAAAAGCTCGTTCCTCTTTCCGCGTCGCTGGATTTTTACGGCAGTTACATTCGCATCGAATCAGGCCGCGTGATTGTTCCGGGCGGCCCCAGCGCCGAGGCGGCATGGAAGGAAATGGTCGGTGCCAGCCCGCGCTCCACCGGCGAATTCGTCTCGCGGCTGCTCGCGAAAGATAACGGCTGGCTGGCCGCTTACTTTGACTCACTCTCGCGCATCCCGCCGGACCAGCAAGCGCACTTTGTCGAAACGCCGCGGCTGCGGCGCTGTTATGACGCGCTCCGCGGCAGAACACTTTCTCCCAGTGCGATGTCGTCGGTGTTCCGCCCCGATCCTTCGCTGCTGCTTCTGACTACGCGCCTGCAGTGGGAGCCCAACGGCGATCCGCACGTGCCTGGAAATGTCCAGGCGTGGAAGAAGATTCTCCAGCAGAAGTCCAATACCGAGCTGGCGCGCGCGTGGAGTGTGGAAACCAGAGGCTGGAATTCTCCGGACGGTCTGCTGGAAATGATGTTCGCTCTCTCGCGCGTGGGGATGGAAGGCACGCCCACAGAAGCCTATCTGGTGCTCAGTGAAATTGACGCCAAGCGCCAGGCTGGGCAGCGCCTGAGCGCGCCGACGGTCGAGCTCATGGCCAGCAAGTTCCCGGAATTTCGCAATCAATATTCGATCTTTTCCGAGTTCCCGGAATTGAGCGATGCGTCTATCACCGCGTTCCTGACCACCGCCGGGTCCCTTTGGAAAATTTCGGATCACACGTTGCGCGGCAACGCCATGGGCATCTTCGAAGCCAATGTCATGATCTGGCAAATCCTCGCTCGCCAGGGCGAAATCCCGCTAAGCGCGCGCGACGAATCCTGGCAGGGCATGATCAAGCCTTTCGCGCACGTCACTTCGTCCACGCAAGTCTTTGATGCCGGGCGCGTCTCGCTTGGACACGTCTTGCGCGGCGCCACTGGTGAGACCCGGCGCTCGCAAGATGAAATCGTTGAATTGATCGCCGGCCCTCGCCAGACAAACTCGGAAGGGCAGCGCATCCACCGCGAATTGGCGGAAAGAATTCGCGCGGTACTAGACGACCAGCGCTTGGTTTCGCTCGACACGCTGCTCGCGCTAGGCGATGGCATGACGCCGACGCCGCAAGGAACTCCCGCGGGCGATCGTTTGCTGCCGCTCGCCGAGCAACTCGGCGAATTCCAGATGCCGCGCCCCATCTTCACCAGCAGCGAGCGCACGATGTTCACCGCCGGGTCTTACAACAATCGTCACACCGAAATCGAAATGCGCACGGACCTTGCCAAGATTTTGAAGTCGCAAGTTTCCGGTCCGGAACTGGAACAAGCACGCGGGCTGCTCGCTCCTTTCCTCCGCGACACTTTGGTCGGCTTCAGTTACGCCTATTACGAGCCGCCCGGCTCGCAGGCGCTGCACAATAACCCGCTGCTCATTCGCTCGCACGATTTTTCCGGCGAGACGGTGATGGGCACTGAAGAATCGCTGTGGCTCACGCCGCGCTTGTTCGGCGCCGGATCTCCCGCCGGCGGTGGCGCTCATCTGGTGGGCTCGCTCGCCGACTTGCCTTACGTGCTGGCGCAAATGGAAGAAGACTTTATTGCGCCGGAGAACGTACAGGCGCTGATCTGGTCGGACCTGGTGCCATCCGTCATGACCAATGCCGTTCTGCCGCGCTGGTGGAACGTGAGCCGTGACGAACTGCACGCCGTCGCGCTCTATCAACGGGCGGGCGACGAAATGCTCGCTTCCGCTGCGCAAGATGAAAATCTGCGCGCGAAAGTCACCAGCATCCTTTCCGATCGCATGATTCCGCAAAGAGCCGCGCAGCTCGATGCCACTCTGCGCGCAGGCCGGCTGGCGGAAGTTTCCTCGCAGATCACGCCTGCCGATGCCTTCTATTTGACCGCTGAATTTCGCCGCAGATTTCCAGACGATTCGAGTGCCTGGGGAATGGCCGGCCGCGAATTGCAGGATTTGTCCCGCGATCATCCCGCGGAAATCACCTGGGCGCGGCTGTCGCAGGATTTCGGCGTGCCGCATCCCGTACTGGCGCGCTCTTACGCCCGCGAATTGCTCAACGTCCGGCCGTTCCCGATGTTTCAGGGTTATTCCAGCCGTTTGCTGGCCGAAACTTGGGATTCCACGAACCTTTATTGGGCGCGTCTGGCCGATGAAATGGGCTATCCGCCGGTGACGCTGAATCGCCTGGCCCCGGAACTCACTGAGCGTATGGTCGCGAAGATTTTCGCGACGGACTTGAACGATTGGCCGGCGATACTGCGCGCCATGCGCGAAACCGGGGAAGAGTTCCGCCAGGGCAAAGTTACGTCGCTGCCGGCGAGTTTCGGCAGTCCCAAGCCCTAAGATATTCCGGCGCCGAGTGGGCGGATTCGCATTCGCCCGTTCGGCCCTGCGAAGGAAATGTAGCAACGAATTACATCGAGGCTCGTCATGTGCAAACGATCCGTGGTCGCGCTCGTTTTGGTGGTCGTACTCTCCATTTTCGTCCGCAGCGCGCCCGTCGCGCAGGAAAGCACTCCGCCTCGCATTAACGTCACGGTAGATTTGGTGCAGCTGAACGTGGCGGTGACCGACAACAAGGGAAAGTACGTCACCGGGCTTCGTCCCGAGGACTTCGTCATAACCGAAGACGGCATGGCGGAAAACATCGCGACGTTTGGAGAAGGCAATGAATCCGCGCGCGCGCTGGCTAGCGCGCCGCCGTCCGCTGCCAAGCCGGCCGACGCCTCGGCCGACCAACAAAAAGATTCCGGCGCCCGTGTTTCCGCCAGCGAGCTCACTTCGCTGGTCGAAGGCGCCAACGTTTTCGTTCTTTTCGACACCAGCAATTATATGTACCGCGGCTTTGTATTTGCGCAAGACGCTATCGCTGATTTCGTGCGCTCGCTGGAGAGCGCGAACAAAGTGGCGTTCTATTCTTACAGCCGCGATCTTTCCCGCGCCGCGCTGCTCACTTCCGACCGCTCGCAGGTGCTGCGCGCTGCGCGCACCACCGTCGCCGGAGACGATGCCGCGCTTTACAACTGCCTGTTGCTCACCGTGCAAGACGCCGCGCACTTCACCGGACGAAAAGTCATCGTGGTTTTCTCGAACGGTCCCGATAATTACAGCATGGTCCCGCCGGAGGACGTTGCTGAGCTGGCGCAATCCACCGGCACAACAATTTACATGGTGAGCACCGTCGACGCTCACCTCGAACCCATTTCCAACGCTGTGTTTCAACGCATGACCGCTGCCACCGGCGGCAAAGTATATTTCGCGCACAGCTGGAAAGACGAACAGAGCGCCTTCGCTTCGATCCGCGATGATCTAGCCCATCTTTATTCGCTCAGCTACTATCCAAAGCCCAATGCCAACCGCGGCTGGCGCACCATCACCGTAAGACTCGCAAGCGACCAGCACAAGCGCTATCACATTCGTACGCGCGACGGCTATCGCCTGCAACGCCCCCGCTTCAATACCGAAGCGGTTGTCTCCGTTCAACCTGAACCGGCCGCCAAATAAATCATCGCGCCCACAAATTCACCGCGAGCGGGTACCCCACCCTTCGGTTTCTGAACGGTGGGGTTTTTGCCTCCACTTTCTCGAATATGTACCGATGTCCCGCGTGAAAATTTGTAGTATCGTACGAAGTTCCATGGACCAGACGCAGCCCCAGAGCAACCAACGCGCGGTACTCGGCTCGATCTTTGTCGTAAGTGCCGCAGCGGTATCGTTTCTGCTCTGGCTGCTCTATCTGCACCACGCCCCCGCGCAATTTGCGGGCAGATTTGTTTTCCTTCCCGCGTTGAATGCCGTGCTGAACGGACTCAGCGCCATCGCCCTTTGCACGGGCCTCTACTTCATCAAAAAACGTGACCGCAAATCCCATCGCGCTAGCATGCTGCTGGCGTTCGGTTTTTCGTCGCTCTTCCTGGTGAGCTATATCGTCAACCATGCGCTGCATGGCGACACGCGGTTTCCCGCAGGCCACGCGACGATTCGCGCCATCTACCTCTCGATTCTCGCCAGCCACATTATTCTTTCGGTGGTGGCGCTGCCTCTGGTGCTCATCACTTTCTTCTTCTCGCTCAGCGGCCGGTTCGCGCAGCACAAACGCCTCGCGCGTTACACGTTTCCCGTCTGGTTGTACGTCTCTGTCACTGGCGTGGTGGTTTTCGCGCTCCTGCAGGCCTACGCGTACTAATCGAATCAAGCCGAGAGCCGCCTCACACAGCCGCCAGCCGCCGCACGCCGTGGTATATACTCCACGAAAAGAAACAGCACGCGTCGCAAGAGAGGCCAGAGAGAAACGATGAGGCGCCCGGCAGGTGTGACGATAGCGGCAGTAGCAGTCTTCATCGGCTCAGGCCTCGCGCTGCTCTCCGGCGCGCTCATGATCTTCGCCTTCGCCGTGCTGCCCGTCGCAGAATCCACGCCTGCATTCACGCGCGGCGCGGGCCTGATAATGTCCATTTTTATGCTGGGCTTTGCGGCGTGGGGCATCGCCACCGGCATCAGCCTGCTGCATCTCCGCGACTGGGCCAGAATTTCCGTCATCGTTTTCAGTGGCCTGCTTCTGGTGATGGCTGTGCCGGGCCTGCTCATGATGCTGGTGATGCCCCTGCCGATTCCTCCGGCATCCGCCATCCCACCCGGCGATTCCACCATACCGCTCGAACACCTGATGACCGCGGTACGCTTCGGGATGGCGATTTTCTACGGGTTGCTCGCGCTGCTAGGCGGCTGGTGGCTGTATTTCTTCAGCACGCGGCCGATAAGAGAAATATTCCGCGGCGCCGCAGCAACGCCGTCTTCCAATTGGACGCCCGCCGTACTCGCGCCAACAGAAGTTCCCGGCTCGCCGAAACGGCCGGTAAGCATCACCATCATTGCGTACCTCGCGCTGGTGGGCGCCTGCACGTTTCCGGTTCTCAATATCCTGCACCTGCCTCTCACGTTCCTGGGCTTCTTCTTTACTGGAGGAAAAGCTTCGCTCATCGTTGTCGGTTACATGTCGGTGCAACTCCTGATGGCTTACGGCCTGCTGAAGATGGAAATGTGGGGCCGCAACCTCGCCATCTATTATTTTAATTTCGCAATTTTCAATTCCGTCATTTCCGTAATCCTTCCTGGCGCCCAAGCACGCTACGTAGAAGCCATGACCGCGATGCAAGGTTCACTCGGCCTGCCGCCAACGCAGCTCCAGTTTCCACTGTGGTTCAGCCTGGTTTTCTCCCTGCCGTGGATCGGCATCCAATTGTGGTTCGTGGTAACGCGCAAGCAATCTTTTGAACACCCTCATAACCCGCTCGCCCCGCGCTAACCGGCCGTCGAATTCGCACCTGCGTCTGGCGTAACGGTACTCCACCGAAGTAGAATGGTGCGTACCGGGCGTCGCTTCCTTCGCGTAAAAAGGGCCGTAAAGCGTTGACGGGAGCGGGACTCGATGCGATAATCGCGGCCTTTGCTTGAGCCTAGAAGTGTGTCCCGGAGCGATTGGTCGCATTTCCGGGCAACAGTGCAAATAGAAGAACGGGGCAAAAGTATTCGTTCGCTTTCCTAACGATGGAAATCCTCCGCCAGCTCGGTGACCTGTTTCTTCAAGCTGTGCCCACGGTCATCATCGTTTTCCTATTTTATGTTTTCATGCGCTGGGCGTTTTTCACGCCCATCCAGAAAGCCATGGCGGAGCGCAGCGCGAAAATCGAAGGCGCGCGCGCCGAAGCTGCGGCCGTGGAGGCCGCGGCGCGCCAGGATCTGGAAAATTACAATGCGGCTCTGCGCAAAGCGCAGGGCGAAATTTACCTGGAGCAGGAAGCGGCCCGTCAGGCTGTACTCGAAGAGCGCGCCAAGAATCTGAAAGCGCAACGCTCCCTGGCGCGCAAGGAAGTGGACGAGGCCAAGAAGAGAATCGAAGCTGAGCTGGTAGACGCACGCAAGGAAGTCGAACGCCAAACCCCTGAACTGGCCGGTGCCATTGCGAAAAGCATTCTCGAAGGCGCGAGTCCTTCGCCCGGTGGTGCGCGCCAATGATGTTCCGGCTCACTCAGCACATGAAGTCCGCAGGTCGCGCGCTCGGTTTCCTCGCGATTTTCTTCGCGCTGGCCGCCGTCCCGGTCTTCGCGCAAGAGCACGAAGATTCTCCGGCGGATTCGACTACCGGCTGGATTTTTCGCTGGCTGAATTTTGCGCTGGTATTTGGCGCCATCGCTTACTGCATCGTGAAGTATGCCGCACCGGCTTTTCGCGCGAATGCCGATGAAATTTCCCGGAAAATCGCGGAAGGCGCGCGCGCCCGTGAGGCCGCCGAGCGCCAGCGCCGGGAAATCAAAACCAAGCTCGAAGGCCTAGAGCGCGAGATTGAGCAATTACGCGTGGACGCCAAGCGCGACGCCGAAGCCGAAGCGCAGCGCCTGCGCGACATGGGCCGCGCTGAAGCCGAGAAAATCGAACTGGCCGCCCGCGCCGAAATCGAAGCGGCGGGCCGCACGGCGCGCATCGCATTGAAGGTGCTGGGCGCACGCCTGGCGGTCGAACGCGCCGAAGTTTTGTTAAAACAGGAACTCGCGCCCAAATCCGAAGCCGCGTTGATTCGCACTTTCATCGCGGAGCTGGAAGGGAGCGTCAATTGAGCGCGGTAGCCGAACGTTACGCAGCGGCGCTGGCCGACGTGGCGCTGGAGCGCAAGTCGGGCGAAGCAATCCGTAAGGACCTTGCGGCGTTCGTCGAAACGTTTCTTGCTTCGGCCGATCTGCGCAACGCTCTTGAAAGTCCCGCAGTGGATGGCGCGGTAAAAAATAAAATCATTACCGCGATTGCTGCGAAAATGGGCCTGAACGATGCGGTGCGCAATTTCATTTGCCTGATCGTGGATCACCGCCGCACGCATCTGCTTCAAGAGATTTTGCCGGTGTTCAGCACGGAGCTGAATAAGCGACTGGGCATCGCTGAAGCCGAAGTCACGACCGCGCGCGCGCTGAGCGATGCGGAGAAAAAAGATTTGCTCGCCGTGCTGCAGCGCCGCACCGGAAAAAAGATCGAAGCGCGCTTCGCCGAAGATAAAAATCTGCTTGGCGGCGCCGTCGTTCGCGTCGGTTCCACGGTTTACGACGGCTCGGTGCGCGAGCAGTTGAACCGCTTGCGCGAACAGCTGGAAACTGAATAAAAACACGACGCCATACCGCGCGTTACAGCGCCGGCGTTACGCGGTCACTAGAAAACAGGAGTCAGGATGGCCAACATCAAAGCGGACGAAATAACCAAGATCCTGCGCGAGCAGATCGAAAATTATCAGCAAACCCTCGCGGTGGAGGAAGTCGGCACCGTCATCTCCGTCGGCGACGGCATCGCGCGCATCCACGGCCTGGACAAGTGCATGGCCGGCGAAATGATCGAGTTTCCGCACGACGTCTTCGGCATCGCGCTGAACCTCGAAGAAGATCAAGTCGGCGCCGTGCTCCTCGGCGATTACACTGAAATCAAGGAAGGCGACACCGTCAAGCGCACGGGGAAAATCATGTCCGTGCCGGTGGGCGATGGAATGATTGGCCGCGTGGTGGACGCGCTCGGCAATCCCATTGACGATAAAGGTCCCATTCAATCGTCGCAGCGCAATCCGCTCGAACGCCTCGCTCCCGGCGTGATCGATCGCCAGCCCGTACGCGAGCCCATTCAGACCGGCATCAAATCCATTGACGCCATGATTCCCATCGGCCGCGGCCAGCGCGAGCTGATCATCGGCGACCGCCAAATCGGCAAGACCGCGATCATCATTGACACGATCTTGAATCAGCGCGGCGGCGACATGATCTGCATCTACTGCGCCATCGGCCAGAAACGCTCCACGGTCGCGCAGGTCATCAAGACGCTTACCGACTACGGCGCGATGGAGCACAGCATTGTCGTCGCGGCCACCGCGTCCGAAGCCGCGTCCATGCAATACATCGCGCCGTTCGCCGCTTGCGCTATCGGCGAATATTTCCGCGACACCAAGCGTCACGCCATCTGTTTCTACGACGATCTTTCCAAGCACGCGCAGTCCTACCGCGAAATTTCGCTCTTGCTGCGGCGTCCACCCGGCCGCGAAGCTTTCCCTGGCGACGTTTTCTTCCTGCACTCGCGCTTGCTGGAACGCGCCGCGAAACTGAACGACCAACTCGGCGCGGGTTCGCTCACCGCGCTGCCCGTAATCGAAACGCAAGCTGGCGATATATCCGCCTACATTCCGACGAACGTGATTTCCATTACTGACGGCCAGATATTCCTCGAGGCCGACCTGTTCAACAGCGGCATCCGCCCAGCCGTGAACGCCGGCATTTCCGTCAGCCGCGTTGGCGGCAACGCGCAAATCAAAGCCATGCGCCAGGTTGCCGGCACTCTGCGCCTGGACCTCGCGCAATATCGCGACCTCGCGGCCTTCGCGCAATTCGGCACCGAGCAACTCGACAAGGCCACTCAGCAGCAGCTCGCTCGCGGCCAGCGCTTGATGGAAATTTTGAAACAGGATCAATACCAGCCGCTCTCCGTCGAAAATCAGGTCCTGATTATTTTCGCCGCTTCCAACAAATATCTCGACGATATCCCGGTCAATGAGTGCCGCCGTTTCGAGCTCGAGCTGTATCCGTTCATCGAAACGAATTACAGCGGCCTGCTGAAATCGCTGCGCGAAAAGAAAGCGTTTGACGACACCAACCGCGCCGAAGCGAAAAAAGCTTTGGACGCGTTCAAAGAGCGCTTCAAGACCACCATCAAGACCGCACCCGCGGCGGCGGCCCAGGCGAACTAGTCCCGTTCAATGCCCACACTTCTCGATTATCGGCGGCGCATTCGCTCTGTAAAGAGCACGCAGCAGATCACCCGCGCCATGAAGTTCGTCTCGGCGGCGAAATTGCGGCGCGCGCAGGAAGGCGTCTTCGCCGCGCGCCCGTATGCCAAGGAAATTATTCGCGTGCTGCGCTCCGCCGCTGCCCGCATGGAATTTCCCGCGCATTCTCTATTGCAACGGCGTCCCGAGGAAAAAATTCTGGTGATGGTTCTCACCGGCGATCGCGCCCTCGCCGGCGCTTTCAATTCCAACGTGCTGCGCCACGCCTTGGACTTCATCCGCGAGCATCACGCCCAGAAGCTTGAGCTGATCGTCGTCGGCAAGAAAGGCCGCGACACGCTGCGCAAGCGCGGGTATTCATTTGTCGCGGAATACCTCGACGTTTCCTCGAAGGTGGAATTCGCGAAGGCCAAGGAAATCGCCGCCCGCGTCGCGGAGTTGTACACCAGCGGCGAAGTGGACGCGGTGTATGCGATCTACAATGAATTTAAAAACGTGATGGTGCAGAATCTGCGCGCGGAAAAGCTTCTACCGGTTGATCCGGAAGTTATCAAGAAGTCGCCGGATGGCGAAGAACTCGCTGCCCATGCCGGCCCCGGCGGCTCGTTGCCCACAGAACCGGCCCCTGATGGCCAAGGCCGCCTGGTGGACTATATCTACGAGCAGCCGGTCGAACAAATTTTCGCAGGCCTCGTCCCGCGCTACCTCGAAGCAGAAATTTTCCGCATCCTGCTCGAATCCGCCGCAGCCGAACACGCCGCGCGCATGACCGCCATGGATGCAGCAACGCGCAACGCCTCTGAGTTGATTGAAAAACTCACGCTACGGATGAACAATATCCGGCAAGCTGCGATCACCAAGGAAATAATCGAAATCGTAAGCGGCGCAGCGTCGGCAAATTCGTGATCGGCGTCGGCGCGGGAATCACTATCGAATACACACGAACTCGCAAGGAGCACTAAATGGCAACGAACGACCTAAAAACCGGCCACATTGTGGAAGTCATCGGCCCAGTTGTTGACATCCAATTCGAAGAGGGACACCTTCCCTTCATTAATAATGCGGTGCGCATCACCAGCGAAGGTTTCAATAATCCCGAGCCGCTCGACATCGTCGCCGAAGTCGCCCAACACCTGGGCGAAGGCCGCGTGCGTTGCGTCGCGATGAAACCCACCGAAGGCCTGGTGCGCGGCATGAGAGCGCTCGATCTCGGCGAGCCCATCTCCGTGCCGGTCGGTCGCGGCGTACTCGGCCGTGTGCTCAACGTCCTCGGAGATCCGGTCGATAATCTCGGCCCCGTGAAATATGAAAAGCGCTACCCGATTCACCGTCCGGCTCCGCTGCTCGAAGACCAATCCACGACCCTGGAAATGTTCGAGACTGGCATCAAGGTCGTGGACCTCACCGAGCCGTACCTGAAAGGCGGAAAAATCGGCCTGTTCGGTGGCGCGGGCGTTGGCAAGACCGTGCTGATTCAAGAGTTGATCCACAACGTCGCCATGAAACACGGCGGCGTCTCCGTTTTCTCCGGCGTCGGCGAACGCACCCGTGAAGGCAACGACCTGTGGCTGGAAATGCAGGAATCCGGCGTAATCGTCCCCGGAAATTCCGAAAAATCGCGCTGCGCATTGATCTATGGCCAGATGACCGAGCCACCCGGCGCCCGCCTGCGCGTCGGACTGACCGGCCTTACGGTCGCCGAATATTTCCGCGACGAAGAAAAACTCGACGTGCTGCTGTTCATTGACAATATTTTCCGCTTCGTGCAAGCCGGCTCGGAAGTTTCCGCGCTGCTCGGACGCATGCCTTCCGCCGTAGGCTACCAGCCAAACCTCAACACCGAAATCGGCGAGCTCCAGGAGCGCATCACGTCCACCAAGAATGGCTCGATCACTTCCGTGCAAGCCATTTACGTCCCGGCGGACGATTACACGGACCCAGCCCCCGCGGCAACTTTCGCGCACCTGGACGCCACCACGAACCTGAGCCGTCAGATCGTCGAACGCGGCATTTATCCCGCCGTCGATCCGCTGGCCAGCTTCTCGCGCATTTTGGATCCGCGCATCGTCGGCCAGGAACATTACAACGTGGCCCGCTCCGTGAAAGCCGTTCTGCAGCGCTACAAGGAATTGCAAGACATTATCGCGATTCTGGGCATCGAAGAACTTTCCGACGACGACAAGCAAACCGTCACCCGCGCGCGCAAAATCGAAAAGTTCCTCTCGCAGCCGATGTTCGTCGCCGAGCAATTCACCGGTCTGGCAGGGAAGTACGTGAAAATCGAAGACACGGTGCGCGGCTTCAAGGAAATCGTGGAAGGCAAACACGACGATTTGCCGGAGCAAGCTTTCTACATGGTCGGCACCATCGAAGAAGTGCGCGAGAAAGCAGAAAAGATGGCGGCAGGCGCAGCAGCGTAGTTCGCGCCTGCAAACGCGACGCAGACGAAGCAAAATAAATGACCACGCTACCAGAAAAAATCGAGCTGCAAGTGGTGACGCCCGAGCGGCACATTCTCAGCGAGGATGTTGACTCGCTTGAGATGCCGGGGAAAGACGGCTACCTGGGCATTCTTCCAGGCCACGCGCCGCTGATCACCGAGCTGGGCGTCGGAATCCTCACTTACCACAAGGGCGGCGAAACTCGGTACCTCACGGTGATATACGGCTTCGCGGAAGTGCTGCCGGATCGCGTGATCGTTCTAGCGGAAATTTCCGAGCGTGCCGAAGAAATTGACGTTGCGCGCGCCACCGCCGCGCTGGAACGCGCCAAGTCCGACACGCCGAAGGCCGGTTCCACCGAAGCCGATTGGGACCGCGCGAATGCTGCAATCGAACGCGCCACCGCTCGCCTGCAAGCGGCTACCAAAGCCGGGTCAGGTTCAGGTGGTGCGGGCGCTTCCAGCAGAGCCGTCCAGCATCAGGCCGCCTAGCCCGTATGTGCCTTGTTTACTTTTGGATATCGTCGAATCCCCAGACTCGCGGCTGCATCTGATAGCTATGGTACAAATGTAGTAGAAGGGTAGAGTAGAAGGGGCGTATGTCAGACATTACCGTGTATTCAACTTCCTGGTGCTGCGATTGCCGCCGGGCTAAAAGTTTTCTGCGCGACCGCGGCATTTCTTATCGCGAAGTCAACATTGACGATGACGCCGCCGCCGAAGCCATCGTGCTGCAGATCAATAACGGCAAGCGCAAGGTGCCGATGATCGGCATCGAAGGCCGCTACTTCTCGCTAAGCCCGTTCGATCCCTACAAATTCGCCGAAGAACTAAAGATCCCACTGAACAAGTAATTCAGGCAGCGCGTCGTTTTTCGCATCATCGCGTGCGTTTTGCGTCGTCAGGGCCGCGAGTCAGATCTGTAGGGGCGCGTCTCAGACGCGCCTGCTGCCGCAACGCCGGTAAGTCACATCAGCCCCAAGCCGCGCGTCATCACTCCCGCCACATGCAGATCCGGCGTCAAAATCACTAAATCCGCATCGCTGCCAATCGCCAAAATTCCCTTTTTCCCCGCGAGTCCCAGGCGCCGCGCCGGCAAAATCGTCGCCATCCGCAAAGCATCCACAAACGGCACGCCCACTTCCACCATGTAACGCAGCGCGCGATCCAGCGTAAGAGTGCTGCCAGCCAATTTGCCTTCGGAGTTCCGCACCACGCCGCCCTTCACCGTGACTTCGAAATTCCCCAGGCGATAATTCCCATCGCGCATTCCCGTCGCAGCAGTGCCGTCGCTCACTAGCAGCACGGTGTCGAATCCTTTGGTTCCGAGCAGCACCTGGATAGCCGGTGCCGCCACGTGGACGCCGTCCGCGATGATTTCAGCGGTTATGTCCGTGTCAGTCATAATCGCGCTGATCACACCGGGATCGCGATGAGTAAACGGCCGCATGGCGTTGTAAACGTGCACCGCGTGCCGCGCACCCGCCTTGAATGCAGCGCGCGCCTGATCGTAGTCCGCATCCGTGTGGCCGACTGCAACCACCAGCCCTTCCGACACGGCCCGAGCTATCAATTGCAGCGCCCCAGGAATTTCCGGCGCCACCGTCACGATCTTCACCAATCCATCCGCAGCAGCTCGAAATTGTTCCAGCATTTCAATTGAAGGGAGCGCGATGGAGTCCGGGGGATGCACCCCGCGCCGCAGCTTATTGATGAACGGCCCCTCCAAGTGCACGCCCACGATCTCTGCCGCAGCTCGCGTGTTTTCTTCCGTCTTCTCATGGTTGCGCACGTACGAGGCAATGCCTTCCAAACTTCGGCAAGTCTCCTCGACGGGCGCCGTAACTGTAGTTGCCACGATAGAAGTAGTTCCAAACCGCGCCACCGTGGAAGTGATCGCGTCCAACGCTTGCGGAGTCGCTTCCATCACGTCGTGGCCGCCGGCCCCGTGAATATGCACGTCCACAAACCCGGGTACGACGGTCATCTCCGCCGCCACATAATCTTTCGCGCCCGGCGGAATATGCACTTCGTCGCGATGCCCGATGCCGGTAATGCGCCCGCCTTCGACCACGATCACGTTGTTCAGCAGTTCTTCTTGCGGTGTAAGGATGCGTCCTGCATAGATTGCGGTAGCCGTCATAGCCCATCCATGCTACTTGAACTCAGCCCGAAAATCAGCGCCCAGCCTTGCATCCTTTTCCTAGTCCGCTACAATCAAGGGGCGCAACTTATTGGGAGGAATTGGATGTCTTACGACAAGAGATACGTAGCTCAGAAACGCCAGCGCCGCCGCCGCAAGACAGCGAAGGCCAAAGTGAAGCTGTACGAGCAAGGCAAACTGCCGCACGACAAGCTGCCCGCCCTGGCTAAGAAATTCCTGAGCCGCAAGAACCGCGCGTTGAAAAAAGCCGAATAAACAAAAAAAGAGGGCGCCCGTGGGAGCGCCCTCTTTTCGCTGCGGTGAATCGAGCCAGCCCCGCCAAGGTGCTGCTCGTTCCATCGTATTGAGTTAGTTGCCGCCGGAAGTAGCAGCCTGCGCGTGCGTCGAGTTCGCCTTCGGCACGCTCAGGTATCCGGTGATCTTGTCCTTGCCTACCTGGTTCACCACGAACTCCAAGGGAGCGCGTGCGCCGGTTTGGAAGAAGTACAACGGCTCGTTAGCCGTCAGGCTCTTCTTGTCGTGGCGCTGGTCGTCTACAAAAATCGTGACGCCGTACTGGCTCTTCTTCAGGTTCGTAGTGTGCAGTTCCACCATCAGATTGCCCACTTTCTCGCGCGAGTTCTTCTTATCAATCGTGAACTCGTAGTAATCGCGCTCGCCCAAGCGGCGAAGTTCTTCCACCTCGTCGTGGTTGCGCGCGATCAGCGTGCCAAACTCGCCCCGGGCCATCTGCAAATTGTTCTTGGTGGTGTCGAGGTCGGTCTTCACGCCAGTGACGTCCGTGCCGATTTTATTCACGTCATCAACGCTCGCCTTCGTCGCGAGCTGCGCGTTCGTCTGGTTCTGCATCTCCACCAATTCCTTGGCGTCGTCTTCCTTGATCTTCTTGGCCTGCGAGCGTGCTTTGGTCAGCTCGCCTTCGGTCAACTTCATCTTGTCAGTCACCACGCTCAACTCGCCCTCGAGCTGCGCGTTGGTGTCTTCCGCTTTAGCGAGGCGCTGACTGATCACGTCATCGTTCTGCTTGGATTGTTGCACCTGTGCGGACAAAGATTGCTCGAGCTGCTTCGAGCGCGTGGACGCGGTCCAGCCTGCACCCAGTGCTACCAGTGAGACTACCGCGAGAGCAACCACAACGATTCCCACCCAGCGCGGCGCGGTGGCTTCGTCTGCGATCACTACGTCCTGTCGTTCGTCACTCATGTTTTTCGCTCCTCCGAGAATCCCTTGCGGGCTAGGGAAGTGCAAGCCAAGAACCAAAGTGGGACGGCGCGCTGCGAGTCTGTAAGCATTTGAAAAGAAAGATGTTATGTTAATCCGTAGGCCGGGTAGGAGGTGCTTAGCAGGCTTTCGCCCCGGCAAATTTTACGTGCCAGTAACATTTCTGCGTGGTGGAAGAACACAGGCACTACCGCGCAGTCAAACGTCGCGAAAGTACTAGTGCCTGGCTTTAATCACTGCGAGGGGTGCCCACCCTTCGATTTTCGAAGGGTGGGGGTTTAGACGACGAATAGCTATGTCCGCGTAATCGTCATATTCCGCAATTCCGCAATCCGATCCGAAAGCGGCGGATGCGTGCTGAATAATCCCGACAACACTCCTCCCGCCGAAAGCGGCTGGACGATCATCAAAGCCGAAGTCGAAGGCGGCACATTCATCGGAATCTTCTTGTTGTACGCACCCAATTTTTCCAATGCGCTGATCAATCCGTTCGCATGTCCAATCATCTGCACTCCGGAAGCGTCCGCCTGATACTCCCGCTGCCGCGAAATCCCCAGCTGCAACAGAAGCGCCCCAATCGGCGCCAGTATCACCATCAACAGCGCCCCCAGCCCCCCGCCACGATTGCGTCCGCCGCCTCCGCCAATCCCGCCCAGCATGATTCCCCAGCGGCCCATATGACCGATCCAGGTAATTGCGCCGGCCAGCGTCGCGGCAATAGACGAAGTCAGAATGTCGTAATTGCGCACGTGAGAAAGTTCGTGCGCGATCACGCCTTCCAGCTCGTCGTCATTCATGATTTCCATCAGCCCCTGCGTCACCGCCACCGACGCGTGGCTGGGATTGCGCCCCGTAGCAAACGCGTTCGGCGCCGCCTGCGGAATCATGAACAGTTTAGGCATCGGCAAATTCGCCTTAGCCGCCAGACGCTCCATCACCGCGTACAGTCGCGGCGACTCTTCGCGGCTGATCGGCACCGCGCCGCTGGATTTCAGCGCAATCTTGTCCGAGAAGAAGTACGCTCCGCCATTCATCAGCACCGCAAACACCAGCGCGATCGTCATGCCGTTTGATCCGCCGAATGCCTCACCGATAAACAGCAACAGCAGCGTCAAAGCAGTCAGCAAAAACACAGTCTTGAAGGTTTTCATGTTATTCAGCCTTGGCGCCCGATAAATCCAATCAGGCGGCGCCTGCCTTCGCGGCCTTCCGCGTGAACTTCATCTCTCCGCTCTTCGCATCTATGTCCACGTTCACATCGTCGCCAGGATGCACTTCGCCATCGAGAATCTTCAGCGCCAGCGGATCCTGTATCAGCCGCTGAATCGCCCGCTTCATCGGTCGCGCTCCGTACGCCGGGTCGTAACCTTCAGCAAACAGCAGAGTCTTCGCCGCCGCCGTCAAGTGCAACGTAATCTTCCGTTCGGCGAGCCGCTTCACCAGGTGCTGCATCTGCAAGTCAATGATATGCTCGATCTGATCCTTCCCCAGCGGTTGGAACAGCACGATATCATCAATCCGGTTCAAGAATTCCGGACGGAAAATTTCCCGCAGCGCCGCCATGGCCTGCTCACGCGCCTTCTTCGGATCCTTTTCCATCAAATCGAAAATCGCGGACGAACCCACGTTCGAAGTCATAATGATCACCGTGTTGCGAAAATCCACGGTGCGGCCTTGGCCGTCCGTCAGCCTCCCATCATCCAGTATCTGCAACAGGACGTTGTACACGTCCGGATGCGCCTTCTCGATTTCGTCCAGCAGCACCACGGAATAGGGCCGCCGCCGCACTTGTTCGGTCAACTGTCCGCCCTCGTCGTAGCCCACGTAGCCCGGAGGCGCGCCAATCATCCGCGACACGGAATGTTTCTCCATGTATTCGGACATGTCCAGCCGCACAATCGCGCGTTCATCATCGAACAAAAATTCCGCCACCGCCCGCGCCAGCTCCGTCTTGCCCACGCCGGTCGGTCCCAGGAACAGGAAGGAACCAATCGGCCGGTTCGGATCGCTCAAGCCGGATCGGCTGCGCCGAATCGCGTTGGCCACGCTCAGCAGCGCCACTTCCTGGCCCACCACGCGCTCGCGCAGCCGCTCTTCCATGTGCACCAGCTTCTGAACTTCACCCTCGAGCAGCCGGCCCGCGGGAATTCCCGTCCACTTGGCCACAATTTTCGCAATCTCTTCTTCGCCGACTTCTTCTTTCAGCATCGGGTGATCTTTTTGCAGCTCCGCCAGCTTGTTCTGCGCGGCCTGCAATTCCTTTTCGGCCACGGCCAGCTTGCCGTAACGGATTTCCGCCACCTTCGAAAGGTCGCCGGCACGCTCGAAGCGCTGTTCTTCCGTCTTCAACCGGTCAATTTCTTCCTTCTGCTTGCGGATGCGCGCAATCGCGTCCTTCTCCGTCTGCCAGCGCCCCTTCAGCGCATTCGATTGCTCGCGCAGCGTGCTCAGCTCTTTCTCCACTTGCTTGACGCGCTCGCGCGAATGTGCGTCCGACTCCTTGCGCAGCGCCTGCCGCTCGATTTCCAGCTGCATGATGCGCCGCTCGATCACATCAATTTCCTGGGGCAGGGAATCAATCTCCATGCGCAGCCCTGCGGCCGCTTCGTCCACCAGGTCAATCGCTTTATCCGGCAGAAAACGGTCAGTGATATAGCGCTGCGAAAGCATCGCCGCCGCTACAATCGCCGCGTCCTTAATCCGCACGCCGTGATGCACTTCGTAGCGTTCCTTCAGTCCGCGCAGAATCGCGATGGTGTCTTCCACAGAAGGCTCGCCCACATACACGGGCTGAAAACGCCGCTCCAGCGCGGGATCTTTTTCGATGTACTTGCGGAATTCGTTCAGTGTAGTCGCGCCGATGGCTCGCAATTCGCCGCGCGCCAGCGCCGGCTTCAGCATGTTGGAAGCGTCCATCGAACCTTCCGCCGCGCCCGCGCCCACCAGCGTGTGCAGCTCGTCAATGAACAGAATGATTTGCCCGTCGGACTCGGTGACTTCTTTCAGCACCGCTTTCAGACGGTCTTCAAATTCGCCGCGGTATTTCGCGCCCGCCACCAGCGCCGAAAGATCCAGCGACACGATTCTCTTCGGCTTCAGCACTTCAGGCACATCGCCAGCAACGATGCGGCTCGCGAGTCCCTCGACAATCGCCGTCTTGCCCACGCCCGGCTCGCCAATCAGCACCGGATTATTTTTCGTGCGCCGCGCTAGAATCTGCATCACCCGCCGGATCTCTTCGTCACGCCCGATTACCGGATCCAGTTTGCCGCGCCGCGCCAGGTCCGTCAGGTCGCGCCCGTACTGCTCCAGCGCGCGATAGGTGGATTCCGGATTCTGCGAAGTCACGCGATGGCTGCCGCGAATCGTGGCCATCGCTTGCAGAATCGCCTCATGGCTCGCGCCGGCGCGTTTCAGGATCTGGCCTGCGGGATCTTTTTCCGCCGCGGAGATCGCGAGCAAGATGTGCTCGGTCGAAACGTACTCGTCCTTCAATCGCTGCGCCTCGTCGAACGCAGTCTCCAAAATCTTGTTGGTTGCAGGAGCTAGATACTGCTGCGAAACGCCGGAAACTTTCGACAGCCGCGCGATTTGCTTTTCCACTTCACCAGCAAGCTGCGTCGGCGACACCCCGAGCTTCTCCAGCAGCGGCGGGACCACGCCGTCACCCTGCGCCAGCAACGCCCATAGCAAATGCAATGGCTCGATCTGTTGCTGGCCCTCGCGCCCGCCCATTTCCTGCGCCGCTTGCAGCGCCTGTTGGGCCTTCACGGTCAATTTGTCAAAATTCAGCATGATGTAACCTTCTCAGTGTTTGACGCGAACCGAAGGGCGGTGGATACCCAGTGCCAAGCACCGTCCGATCGCGTTTTTTCAGTATGTTAGCTGAGGCAGATAATAAAATATGCGCGTGTAATTGTCAAATATTTGTTATGTCATTTAAAATGAGACGCATACAGTGTCAACGCTACTCTAATACCTTTAGAATTAGTGCCTTAAGATAGTGGGTCTCCGGCATCGTCAGCAAGATCGGGTGGTCCTGCGCCTGCGTCCTGCGCTCGACGACTACCACATTCTTTTTCGCATCGTTCGCCGCCTCTGCGATCAGCTGCAGGAAGAGCGCCTCGCTCAAGTGGTAGGAGCACGAGCACGTAACCAGATATCCCCCCGGCGCCAGAATCTTCAACGCCCGCAGATTGATCTCCTTGTACCCGCGAGTGGCCGCCTCCAGGCTATCGCGGTTCTTCGCGAACGCCGGAGGGTCCAGAACAACCATTTGGAACCGCCGCCCCACCTCGTCATACTCCTTCAACAGGTCGAACGTGTTCCCTTCGCGAAAGGTCACATTCACGATCGAGTTCAATTCCTGATTCCGTCGCGCGACCTGTAGCGCGGCCGCTCCCATATCCACTGCTTCCACGTGCTCGCACTCGTCCGCAATCGTCAGCGCGAACCCGCCCTGATAGCTGAAGCAATCCAGCACGTCGCCCGACGCATATCGTCGCGCGGCCCAATGATTCTCGCGCTGGTCGAGGAACGACCCGGTCTTCTGTCCCTTGGCGAGGTCATACACAAAAGTGATCCCGTTTTCCTTGGCCAGGATCTCCGCCGGCACTTCACCGTGCAACACGCTCACGCTCTGCGGCAGTCCTTCCAGCAAACGGACCTTCGGATCGTTGCGCTCCAAAATCCCCTTCGGTGAAAATTGCTCCACCAGAATCTCTACGATCAAATCCTTCTGCCGCTCCGACGCCTGGCTCAAAGTCTGCACCACCAGGTAGTCCCCGTAACGGTCAATTACAATCGAAGGAAGCAAGTCCGCCTCGCCATGAACCAACCGGTAGCAATCCGTGTTTTCAACTATCGTCTCGCGATAAGCCGCAGCACGCCGCAGCCGCTGCGTGAAAAACTTCCGGTCCACCGGCACATTTTCGCGCGTCAGCAAACGCACCGCGATCTGCGATTTGTCGCTGTAAAATGCGCGCCCGTGAAATCGCCCGCGTTCATCCATCACGCGCACAATCGCCCCAGCTTCAGCCTGCGCCGAACGCACGTCGCTGCGATAAACCCACGGATGCCCGGAACGCAGCCGCTCCACGCCCTTCGTGCTGATCACCACCGACCCTTCCGCCACGTTTCCCGCCAGACGTTCGAGGATTGCACCGCTGATTCGCTACAATGATTCCGGCACGAGTTAGTATGAACCTCGACGAACTAAATTTCGATCTGCCGCCCGAGCGCATCGCGCAGCGCCCACTGGCCGCGCGTGACGCGTCTCGCATGCTGCTGCTCGATAGAGCCACTGGTGAATGGGACGACCGCCACTTCCGCGAATTTCCCGACCTGCTGCGCGGCGATGAACTCATCATTCTTAACAACGCCCGCGTCCTGCCCGCGCGCCTCTTCGGCCGCCGCGTCGGCATTCACGCCGAGCCGCCCGGCATCCACAACCCCGCGCGCCACGAACACCTGCAAGCGCCGATCGAAGTCCTGCTCGTGCGCCAGCTCTCACCCGACACCTGGGAAACTCTAGTCCGTCCCGGCAGAAAAATCACGGTCGGCGAAAAAATCATTTTTGGCGAAGGAGAACTAGAAGCCGTAGCCGAAGGCCGCGGTGATTACGGCCTGCGCGTTTTACGCTTCACCTCGAAAACCGGTTTTCACGAAGCGCTAAATCGGCTGGGCCACATCCCGCTCCCACCCTACATCAAACGCGCCGATGAACCCGCCGACCGCGAACGCTATCAAACCATCTACGCAAAGCAGGGCAGCGCAGTTGCCGCGCCCACCGCGGGCCTGCACTTCACGCCCGAAATTCTGCAGCGCATCCACGCGCGAAATATGGAAATCGCAGAAATCACGCTCGACGTTGGCCTCGGCACTTTCGAGCCAGTCCGCACTCAGCGCCTCGAAGATCACAAAATCCACACCGAATCCTACGAAATCCCCGAAACCACCGCGCAAGCAATCGCACACGCGCAAAGCGAACACCTCCCCATACTCGCCGTCGGCACGACAGTAGTCCGCGCCCTGGAAGACGCCGCCGAAAAAGCCGCCCAGCGCACCGGCAGCAACGCCCTAACCCCTGGAAAATCCGAAGCCGCGATTTTCCTCTACCCCGGCAAGCCCCTCCGCGTAGTGAACCAGCTCCTCACCAATTTCCATCTCCCGCAATCCAGCCTGCTCGCGCTGGTAGCCACGCTCGCCGGACAAGAAAATATCCTCCGCGCCTATCGCCACGCCGTCGCAGCCGAATACCGCTTCTACAGCTACGGCGATTGCATGCTCATCCGCTAAACGCCCACCCATCTGATCGCTCACCGGCTTCGTAAGTTTCCCGCGCGCGATTTCGTGCAACGGCATCGCTCTTCGTCTATAATTCTTATCCTGCCTCTGAGGCAGTTGCATGCGCTATCTGATTCTCAGCGATATCCACGCCAACCTAACCGCTCTCGACGCCGCCCTCGCCGCCGCGAAAGGCCACTGGGACAAAGTAATCTGCCTGGGCGACGTCGTCGGCTACGGTCCCGATCCCAACGAAGTGGTAGATCGCGTCCGCGAAATCGGCGCGCTCACCATTCGCGGCAATCATGATAAAGCCGGCTCCGGCCTGGCCAACGCCGACGACTTCAATCCCGTCGCCCGCGCCGTCGCTCTCTGGACTCGCGACCAACTCCGCCCCGAAAATCGCGAATGGCTTGAGCAGCTTCCCACCGGCCCGCTCAGAGAAAATGGTTTCGTAATGGTTCACGGCGCCTTTCGCGATGAAGACGAATATGTTTTCGCGCCGGCTCAGGCTCTCGACAGCCTGCTCGACGCGCCCGCGCAAATTACATTCTTCGGGCACACGCACTTGCAAGGCGGTTTCACTCTTCGCGACGATCAAGTCGGCGTGCTCCATTTCAAACCCGCCGAAGGAAGTCACTTCTCCACGCTATCCATCGAAGACGGCACCACGTATTTGGTCAATCCCGGCTCCATCGGCCAGCCGCGCGATGGAGACACGCGCGCCGCATTCGTGATTGCCGACCTCGCCAAAAAAACGATCGAGTTCTGGCGCGTCCCGTACGATATCCAAACAGTCCAAAAACGCATGGGCGCAGGTGGCCTGCCCGAGCCGCTCATCCAGCGCCTGGCGTTCGGCCGCTAAGGGCCGCGAGGGATCCATGGAACCGGGCGAAAGTTCCTACAGCGCAGAGCGCCGCCGCTTTCCGGTCGCATTCCTCGCCGGAATAATAGTCATGGCCGTGCTGTTCGGCGCCTTTTACCTGCTCACGCGCGTCCTCAGTTCGCACGACGCGGCTGTCGCTGTAAGACTTCCCTTTGGCGCCGCCGAACAAGCCTACGCCGACCGCATCCATTTCAGCGATCTGCACATGTCGCGCTCCACCAACATGATCAAGCAGGAATTCACCTACGTAACCGGAATGATGTCCAACGACGGTGACCGCAACATCCGCGCCATGGAAGTCACCGTCGAATTTCACAACGCGATGAATCAAGTAATCCTGCGCGATTCGCAATTTGTGATCGCGCCGCAGGGCGACGCGCCGCTCAATGCCGGCCTGAGCCGCGATTTTCAAGTCACTCTCGAACATGTTCCCGCCGAGTGGAATCAAGAGTATCCTTCCATACATGTCACTGGCCTAAATTTGCAATAGCTTCCGATAGCCGCGCGGCGTTGCTTGACGCGGCAGTGGCAAAGTAATCCGATGACGGTGTGCCGTTGAATCCGCCTGCCAACGATTGGGCGGCCCTGGATCGCGCGCTAAGCGATCTCGCCGCGGCTGGCAGCGTGGAAGTGCGCGAAGATGGCGAATGGCTCGCCGAACTCGCCACGCTGCAGTTCGAACTGCGCGTCGAACGCGAAAATCCTCTCGTTCATTTGTGGTCTGACGAGCGCAATCTCACTCGCCACATCTTGCGCGTCAAGGAAACGGCCGGCGACCGCATCGTCCTGGAAGTGCAGCGCTTCGGCCGCGCAAAACCCGGCCGCCTGGAATTTCTGCTCACCGATTCCCCGCGCGCCGCCGGACGCATTACCCGCGAGCAGTTTCGCGCCCGGTTCACGCGCATCCTCGCTGAAAAATTTCCCGACGCTGTGGTGGATTCACTCACCTCCGCGCCCGACCTGGAAAATTCCTTCTCCGGCTCCTACGTCCGCGGCATCATGCACGAAGGTTCGCACGCCTGGGCGTTGCTCGCCGCCGCGCCCAGCGAAGACTCCTCCACCATCGATAATATTCTCGCGTTTGGAATATTGTGGCTGGATTGGACCCGCACGCGCGCCGAACGTCGCGCCATCGAAGGCTTGCGGTTTTTCGTGCCGCAGGGCACCTGCCAGCGCCTGCGCGAACGCCTCCTCGCGCTTTCCGCATCCACGCGCGTAGAAATCTACGAAATGCTCGACCCGGACTCCGCGATGCAAAAAATTGATCCCGCCGACGCCGGAAATTTGGAAAGTTGGCTCGTGCCGCGCGACCAGATCGAATCCGCGCTGCACGCCGCCAGCGCAACAATCGCTCGAATCCATCGTATTAGAAGATCCTGCAAAACTTGACGCCCAACTCGACTCCCGCCATTTTTATTTCGCAAGTTCCCGCGCTAGCAGCAGGCGATAGAGGCGTGCTCGATCTGCTCGGCATCACGCGCCAGGGCCGCCTGGTGGTGATCGAATTGAAAGCCTCGGAAGATCTGCAATTGCCCGTGCAAGCCGTGGATTATTGGCTGCGCGTCCGCCGCCATCAGCGCGAAGCGGATTTTCAGCGCGATGGATATTTCCCGGGCGTCGTGATTGATCCGCAGCCGCCGCTCGTCTGGCTGGTCTCGCCCGGCCTGCGCTTCCATTCCGCCACGGACACGCTGCTGAAATATCTCTCGCCGGAAATCCGCGTCACCAGAATTGGCGCCGCGGCCTGAAAATTATTTTCCGGCAATAAGCACTTCAAAGAGCATTTCAATTCTTGCGAGGGAATTTTTTCGTGCCCAGAAAAAAGGAGGGGAAGCGGCCTGGGTTGAGCCAGAACCACTTCCCGGGGTGTGTCCTAGAAGCGATTAATTGCTTAGACGCCTGGGGCTGGAAAAGGTTGCATAAAACTGCGTGCGCGAAAAATTCGCACAAACCTCAATAAAACAGGTACTTGCGCCACTTCTCGTCGCGATGTCCGATCAAGCGCATTAACTGCCTCGACGTGTGCAGCGTAAAAGGGCGCGGCCGCCGCTGCAATTTGATTCCTGCTTCTTCGGGAGTGCGATCGCCCTTGCGGTTGTTGCACGTGTAGCAGCAAGCCACCAGGTTTTCCCACGTCGAACGCCCGCCCCGCGAACGCGGCATCACGTGATCCAGCGTCAATTCCGAAGCAGGAAAGGCCCGCGCGCAAAACTGGCATGTATTCCGGTCGCGCAGCAAAATATTCTTCCGCGAGAGCGCCCGGCTCTGCTGCGGAATGTGGCGGTAGCTCAGCAGCCGAATCACCGACGGCACCTGAATCGCTTTCTGCGTGGAATGCACTTCGGTGTGATTGGTTTCTTCTGCTTGCGCGACGCCCTTGAGCATCAGCACCAGCGCGCGCCGCACCGCCGTCACATTAATCGGCTCGAACGTCGCGTTCAGAACCAGCACAGGGGCTTGCATCACGGAAGGACGGCTCGCAGCAGATTTAGCCGGGGCGACAGTCTCCGGCGCGACTCCGCCCAGCCCGATTGCGGGCCGGGGCCGTAAGCCATGCTTGAGCCGCAATTCCATTTGCGCCGCCTTTGCGTCGCTCGACGGGTTTCCTTAGCTTCTAAGGATGCTCGTCGCACCCTGTTGGTTTCTCCGGCTTGTTGCTGTTTCTCGCTGCACTTGCTGCTGGGGACCCGTGGGTGACCAGCCTGGCACCGCTCGCGCCACCGTCAGTTCCAACACTGCCGCCGCGCCCGCCTGCTTCAGGGCACGCGCGCATGAATCCAAGGTCGCGCCAGTCGTCAATACATCATCTAGCAGCAGAACTCGCAACTTGTCAACCCGCAGCCCTTTGCGGGTCGCGTAGGCGCCACGTACGGATTCCCAGTGCTCCTTGCGAGAGAGCACCAGCTGCGCCGGCCGCGGCTTCGTGCGCATCAGCAAATACGCGCCTTGCTTCAAATGCAGCCGGGGCGCCAGCGGCCGCGCGATCAATTCCGCCTGGTTGTAGCCGCGTTCGCGCTGCCGGTCAGGATGCAGCGGCACCGGCACAATCACGTCTGCGCGGAACGCCTCGCCTTCGCGCGCCACAATTTCCGCGAGGCGCGCCGCAAACCAATCGCCCAAGCGGGTCACTTCTTCATATTTCAGCAGCAGGATGGCGTGGTGCAAAGCGTCGTTGTACAACCCATAACTTCACGCGCGATCGAAAGCGTAGTTGCCCTCGCGGCACAGCCGGCACAAAGGTCTCGCAACTTCGATACCCGCAACTGCCGCCGCCCTGCCGGTCACCACTAAGGGAAGTTGTCGCGCCGATTCCGTGCCCGTTGCAGTCGCGGACGCAGTCACTGGAAACGGCCTCCCGCAACACTCACACATCGGCTGCTGTATCGGCTGGAACGACGCCAGGCACGACTCGCAGATCGGAATGCGGCTGGCAGTCAGCAGCGTGGTCGCACAGATCCGGCAAGGCGCAGGAAACAGCACTGCTGCAAGCGCGTCAATGGCGGTTCGCAATATCAAGTTGTCGCTAGCAAGCGAGAGGAGCAGCGTAAACGCTACTTCACCACAGCGACGAAGGATAGATGGTAGTTCTACGCACGGCGACATCGACTGGAAGACTGCACGGGGCCAAGGATTTGACTTTATAGCGCCCGGCCCGCAACGCGGAACCGGGCAGCCCTTGGCGCTGTTTTCAATCTCCAGCAGCGCACTTCACTGCGCCACTGGCGCGGCGCCAAAAAAGCGACGGCGGTCCCATGAAGCAGGACCGCCGCTACAAACTCTCGCCGCCGCGCGATTTATAGCTGCCCCTGCTCCGTCTTTTCCTGGCAGGTGATGCAATACCGCGTCCACGGCACAGCTTCCAGCCTCTTCTGCTGCAGCTCTTCGTGGCACGAATTGCACTCGCCGTACGTGCCGTCCTTGATCCGCAACAGCGCGTTATCCACCAGTGCCAACAGCGAGCGGTCGTTGTGCGTTTGGCCGAACAGAAATTCCTTGGTGTAGGAATTCGCCGCCTTGTCGCCCAGATCCACCGTGGGATCTTCGTCCGCCTCGCGCCCTTCCTGCTCGGTCCGCGCGATGCCGCGCACTAATTCTTCGCGCCGCGTGGCCAATTTCTTTTTGTAGTAATCCAATCGTTTCTTGTCCATCGTTCGGTTCCTATGCGAGCCCAAATAGCTCGCTCAAAGCCGCCCAGTGTAACGATACAAACTTCCCTTGTCAAATCAGCGATCAGCAGCCAGCGACAAAAGGTAAACGTCCAACTTCATCGCTCGCGCCACCAGCAAGCACCGCTAACGCTGACCGGCAAGCAAGTCCCAGGTCGGTTTGAAATAGATGCTGCATCGCGCGAAAAGGATTCCAAGTCGCAGTCGCAGCACTAGCAACGTGCAGATTAAAAGGGGTTATGCAGCGGGCATCTTTCTGTCGCAACGAGACAGCGTGTCAAATCAATAGCCGTGTTCCGGAATCAAACGTCGCGGTTAGCTAAGCTGCTTCTTCGGAAATATAAAATGAATCCCGATCCCGCCAATCACCAATACCACGAACGCAAATACGCTGCCCTCAGGCCCCACCTTTCCCCCGGTAAGCCAGGTCGGCCCGTGAAAGGACGAGTCGAACAAATGCCCCTTCGCCAAAAATCCACTATCCGGCACCGAATAAAAAAATGTCTCCGACCAATCCCAAGCCGCATGCATTCCGATCGGAAACCATAGGCTCCCGGTCCGCTGCAAACAGAACGCTGCCAGCACCCCAAACGATCCGGCCATCGCCGCGCCAAACCACGCTTCTCCGCCATTACCCAAATGAATCGCGCCAAACAGAATCGAAAGGATAATCGCCGCCGGCCAGAACCCGATGCCCGATCCCAACGTGGACTGCATATAACCGCGGAACGAAAATTCCTCGAACAACCCCACCATCAGGAACGCAATTCCATAAAGCGCCCCGTATTTCAGCGCGGCGCCGCCCGATAGCGCCAGATTGCCTAAAGAAAATCCATGCAACGCCGCGATCAGTGCCAGCGCCAAAGATAGCATCGCGAACCCATACGGCACGCCCTGCCAGAACCGCTTCCCGAACGCCTGCGTCAACGGCAAATAATAATCGGCGTACGTCCGCTTTTCGATCAGCGCCATCACCGCCGTCGAGATCACCAGCGCCAATAGCGAAATGCCCTCGAAAGATATCGTCGTCGTCGGCGTCATCACATTCGGATTTTGCGCCTTGAACCACGCGTCCACGCCCGGAATATGTTTTAGCGTGAATCCCTCGCCTTTCAGGCACAGGATCATCAGAAAAATAAACAGCAGCAGCCGCCACCCGGCGCGCATTCCGTTCGGTCCCACGAAAAAATTCTCAGTCGCCGGTCGCTGCGTTTCCGCAGGATGAATCTCCCCAGCGCCAGCAGGCAAACTCGGCTCGCCTTCGATGCTCATCGTGTACCTCCCAAGTCCCGCCTACTATACGGCACTCCCGCCCAATTAGTTTCAATATCGTCCAGCGCAGCGCAACGTGACTCTCCAAACGCGCGTGGCCAATGCCGCTGTTGAATTTGTAGCGTCCACCCCGCGAACTGTGACGGCCGCACGTGACGTCGCCTTTTAATTCGTAGTTGTTTTTGAATTTGTAGCGGCCGCTCTGTCCCGTGTATTTCGGGCAGTGCGGGTAACTCTATCGGGTTTCGCCCTTATCTGCGTGCACCGGCGATCATCTATGGCGCCCCCGAAATGCAGGCCACTATCTCAGAGGGAACTGCAAACATCCCGCCTCACGCCTTCGAATCCGCGGTCACTGTGACTTCAACATGCTCGCCCTTCTTCAGCTTCACCTCATCCCCATGTTCATCCGTCAACGAATTCTCAATGCGCAGCTTGTGAAACCTGCAGCCAGTCCGCTTCACGGCAATCTGCGCCTTGTCCGGCCGGCTCTTATGCGCAGACGGGATAACCTTGTCCACGGTTCCAGGCATGCTGGTACTCGGATGTTCCGCCACTCGCGACGTGTCCAGAATCCGAGCCATTTTGCGCGCGGACTTCGCCATCCGCGGCTTCGCCATTTCGCTCTTTACGCTCTCGGACGTCGCGCTGCCCGATCCCCGCTTGGTTTTTTTACGACGCATGAACGCATGCTCGCATCGAACCGCGCGCCGCACAGTCCCATTCCGCACACTTACGGATAACGCGTCGAATCCCAGCACCGCGATGCACCGCTACGCCCGATCCTCATTTTTCCGCGCGAAATGTCTTCCCCAACTCATGCTCCCCTAACCGGAAATAATGCCGGAAGTTGTAAATTAGCGGCGACCACTTCGCCGGGTCAATGTAGTTGTCACCGACGATAAGATCCGGCGCCACGTGCACGCGAACGATCTCCACCTCAGCCGCCACACCGCCGCCCAATTGCCGCAGCTTCTCGCCGCCCATCCGGTGCAATTTATTCACGCGAGCTTCCATGTGAACGGGACACTCCCGCGCCCGCGCCGGCTGCACCGCCTCGCTCGCGAGCGGCGTTAGTCCGGAAATTGCGAACTTGTCCTTCTCGAAGCGGAACTGCTTGGCTTTAATTTGCGGTACAGGATCCTTGCCGGTCAGTGGCGCCAGTATCTCCACTTCCCGCCACATACTCGGCGCCGGCAGATTGACGACGCACTCGGGATGTCGTTCCATGTTCTCCGCCGTCTTCGTTTCGTCCAATAATCCCAGCATCAGCGTCCAACCCAGCGCCCAGAACGACGACATCGGCGCCAGATTCGTCGTGCCGTCTTCGTTCAGCGAACTGATCAACGCGACCGGCGTTCCAAAATAGAGGATCTTTGGTTCAATCGTGCGAAATTCCGGTTCTGGCATCTGGCCTCGCTCGCACGCTGCAATTTCTCGCACCGTGTCGTCCACCGTGTCAACGCCCAGGCATGCTCCGTCGCAGTCTTCACGCCCCAGGTGAATTGTTTCCGATAGGCCTGATCGCAGCGAACGAACAATGCCGCGCCACTCAGTGCACGTGCACCCGGCCCGAAAGCAGCAGAATCAGGATGAGTAGAAGCACCACGCTAATGGCACCCATCGGGAAGTAGCCCCAGCTCTTGCTGTGCGGCCACACAGGAAGGCTCCCCACCAGCGCAATGATCACCGCAATCGCCAGAACGAATATCAGCGCCATGTGGTGGCAACCTCTTTGACGGCCGCCGTGGATTCTCGCTGCGGTTTCACTCGGACGGATTCGCCACCGCGAAATTCCGCCGTTCTCTCTTTGACGCCGGCAAGTGCCTCTTGGGAAGTTTGTTTTTCGGTTTTATTGCTGGACATCTCTTGATGCTCTCACGCACGCAGACCCAATACTGTCTCATCCAGTACACACCCGCATCCCGCGCCTCTACTTCCTTCCCGCGCGCTTCTGCGCGATTACCAGCCCGCGCGGCGTGGAGAGCAACACCACCGAAATCAACCCCTCCTGTTCCAATCGCAGCGCCGCTTCGCGCACCACCTTGAAATGCGAGCTAGCGTCGTGAATCAAAATCAATCCGCGCGGATCAATCTGCGGCAGAAAACGCCGTATCTCCTGCTCGCGGATCGTCAAATGGCTGTCGCTGAATAGTAGATCGATGGTCCCTTCAATCGGTGTCTCCAGGCTGGAAGCATTGCGGTATTCAATCCAATCGCGCAGCCCGGAAAGATCAATACGCTGCTTGGCCTTGGCGAAAATATCGGGATCGAACTCAATCGTGATCAGCTTCCCGAATCCGTTGGCCTTCAGGCCCTCCGCCATCTTGATCGCGCTGTAGCCGATAAAAGTTCCGGTCTCCACAATCAATTGCGGCTTCGCGGTGATCACGATGGATTTCAGAAAATCCAATATCTCCAATTCCGAACTCTGCGAATCCACCATCTGCCACCATTCCGGATGCGGGCATTCCGGTGTAGGCCCCACGTACTCCGGCTGCACAAAATCCTCCTGCTCGCTGACGCGATCCAGAATGTGATGGCCTTCGTAGCGCTTCACAAATCGCGGCACGATTACCGCAATCACCGCTCCGCCGGCCAAAATCCCGACGACGCAAGCCGTCACCGCTGCCGCGCCGTGCGGAACGCGCGCCCGTCCACCGAACACCGCGGTCTCAATCAACTGGTACGCGCCACCGAGGATCAGCCATTCCCCAAACACAATTCCTGCCGGCCGCTGGAATTGCAGCTGCCGCCGGCCTTCAGTCCATAGAAACAGAGCCAGCAGCCCGGCCGCCGCAATCCCCCAAGTTTCCGGCGCATACAGCGGCACGCTGCGGTCGACAACCGCGAGTGGAATCAGCCCACATGCCACGCCCGCGGTTGCCGCCAAACACGCCACATCCAGCGCCGTCAGCAGCCGCCAACCGGCACGCTTTTGGAATGTAAGGCGTCGGCGCTGCACATCAGCGCGCAAAGTGACACCCGCTCCGATAACGAAAAGAACGTAAACAAACAATGTCATCGCGAATAACTCCGCGCAGCAGGAGCGAGCGCAGCTACGAGCGCGCGCGTGAAGGAGGAAAAGTCAGAAATAGTCAAAGTAATCCAATCTGAAGTTCGCGAGAGGAAGTTCACCGCAGGAGTCTAGGAGTAAGCAAGTCTCTTGGCAAGCCCATGACGCAATGCTCTTGTAGGAGCGATTCGCGAACCGCCCGCGCTGCCCGCGCAACAATATCGGCCCTATGCGTTTTCCGCCGACGCCACTTCCGCCGGCATTCCCATATTCACCGGCATTTGCTTGTGCGTCAGCCTACCCAGCTCGAAAAACGCGCTGGAAGCCGCATTCTGCATCGCCAGAGAACTTTCCACGCCGCACGTGCAGCCCGGGCACTCCCGTCGCACCATGGCCTCGCACTGCCGCACATAATCCTCGGACGCCAAAATCGTCGCGAGGCTATCCTTCAGAATATTTCCCACCGGTTTCAGCGGATAGCACCCGGTCATCACGTCGCCATTCGATAGCACGAACATTTGCAGGTAACCCAGAATGCAGGGCGGTTCCGCCACCAGTTGCCGCTTGAAATATTTAGTCACGTACTCCACTTCGTACTCCGGCCGCTTCAGGTCGTCGCGCAGGAATTTCGCGATTTCCTTCACGTCGCCGCCCTCCGGCCACATCGAATCCATGTCCGCGTCCTTAATAAAATAAATGCTCTGGCTCAGGACGTTGTACTGCACCTCCGCTCCTACTCCGTGCGCCACTTCCGCCAGCTTTCCCAGTTCCTTCGCGGAAATGCGGTTCAGCGTGACGGCAATCGAAACTTTTTTCCCGCGCAGCAGTTTGATCCCCTGCATCGCCAGATCAAAATACCCGTCAATCCCGCGGATCAGGTCGTTCGTCTCTTCCAGTCCGTCAATCGAAATGCAGACCTTGGTGATCGCCGAAGCGTTAATCTCTTTGTGCATCTTCTTGATCAGCAGCCCGTTGGTCTGCAGGATCACTTCGTTGAAAGGCCGCATGTCCGCACGCCTCATGATCTCGAACAGGTCGGTGCGCAGCAGTGGCTCGCCGCCGGTAAATCGCAGCGAGCGAATTCCCGCCGCCCCGATCTCGTTCAGCAGCTCCACCGCGCGATCGGCCTTAATCCCGTCGTGCCAGCGCGTCTTCCAATAGTCGCAGCTGATGCACTTCGCCTGGCAATTTTCCGTCAGCTTCACGTGCGCCGCCAGCGGCTGTATCTTTGCCGGCAAAAATTTCGGAGTGAAATTGCTGCCCAGCCATACCCGCGTCAAATACAATCCAGAAAACGACATCCAGCACTCCTCGGACGGCCCTGCAAATTAAAAATGCCTATAATTCCCCAAGCGTCCAGCCAAGATTATACAGCCTGCGCCAGACCGCTGCAACGCGCTCCCGCCGCCGTGTGTTAACACTTCCACGGGCTGCGTTCCACCTTGCCACGATCTAAGCCTCATTCCCCAACCGCACCACATCCTCAGGGTTGCGGCCAGCCCACACCGCTGTTAAAATCTTACGTTCGCGAGCCTGGAAGAGCCGCAATCCTTATCCGCTATCCTGGACATCCTTCCATGAACGGAACCATTTCGCGCGCAGCACAGCTTTTGGGGGAGGACTGGTTTGGCTAAATACGATGTTGTGATTATCGGCAGCGGGCCGGGCGGATACGTCGCCGGGATTCGCGCCGCACAGTGGGGCCTGAAAGTTGCCGTCGTCGAAAAAGATTCGTTTCTCGGCGGCACTTGCCTGCACGTCGGCTGCATCCCCACTAAAGTTTTCCTGCATCATGCCGACATTTACGATCACTTCAAACGCGCCGAGGAATTCGGCTTCTCCGTAGAAAATGTAAAAGTCAATTGGCCCGCCATCCTCGCGCGCAAAGACAAAATCGTAAAAAAACACGCCGGCGGCATCAACCTGCTGTTCAAAAAGAATAAAGTCGAGTCCATTACCGGCTGGGGCAGGATCGCCGGCCCAGGCCGCGTCTCCGTGGAAAAAGACGGCAAGATCACGGAACTCGAAACCGCGAACATTCTCGTCGCCACTGGTTCCGCGGCGCGCTCGCTGCCCGGCGTGGAAATCGACGGCACCACCGTGCTAACTAACCGCGAAATTCTCGGCCTGCAGCAAATCCCGAAATCCATGATTGTTGTAGGCTGCGGCGCGGTAGGCGTCGAATTCGCGTCGATTTTCAATACGTTCGGCTCCGAAGTCACGCTCCTCGAAGCGCTCCCGCGCGTCGTTCCGCTCGAAGACGAAGAAATTTCCACCGAACTTCAAAAAGCTCTTGTGAAACGCGGCATGAAAATTGAACTGGAAGCCAAAGTCGAGTCCGTGAAGAAAGACGCCAATGGCGCGACGGTCGTTTACAAAGACAAAACCGGAACAGCGAAAACCATCAGCGCCGAAAAAGTTTTAATCGCGGTCGGCCGCCGTCCCCTCACCGAAGATATCGGCCTGGAAAAAACCAAAGCCAAGCTCGAACGCGGCTTCATCCATACCAACGCGTTCCTCGAAACCGACGAGCCGCACCTCTACGCCATCGGAGATATCGTCGCCGGCCTGCCGCAACTCGCGCACGCCGCCTCCATGGAAGGCATCATCGCCGTGGGACGCATGGCGGGTAAAGAAGTGCAGCCCTTCGACCGCAAACGCTGCCCCAACTGCACTTACTGCGAGCCGCAAATCGGTTCCATCGGCCTCACCGAAAAACAAGCGCGCGATGCCGGCTTCCAAGTGAAGACCGGAAAATTCCCGTTCCTCGGCAACAGCAAAGCCACGATTCTCGGCAACCACGAAGGCTTTATCAAAGTGGTAGCCGAAGAAAAATACGGCGAGATTCTAGGCGTGCACGCCATCGGCCCACTGGCCACCGAAATCATCGCCGAGCCGGTCGCAGCGCTAGGCCTCGAAGCCACGCTCGACGACATGGCCGCCACAATCCACGCCCACCCGACAGTGTGGGAAGCAATGGGCGACGCATTCAACGCCGTGCGCGGCTTGAGCATCAATTACTAGCGCTGGCTTTAATTTTGGCAGCTCGCTGCTGTAAATTTTGTGGAAAAATGCTCCGACGCCAAGGTGTTGAAGTTGTAGCGGCCACCTTTAGGTGGGCGCCTTTGACTTGGATTTCGCAGCGGCGCACTTCAGTGCGCCACGTAATGTCGGGCAGGCAACATCCGGTGCACGTTGAGAGGCTCGTGAACCACCCAGAAAAAATCTGCTGGCAGGTAAACGCAGGGCTCCTGCCCTACGACCCTGCCTGCGCGCTCCAGAATCAACTCGTGGAAGCCCGTAAAGCCGGCGCCATTCCAGACGTCCTGCTCTTCTGCGAGCACCCGCACACCATCACCCTGGGCCGCAACGGAAAAAAGGAACATCTCCGCGCGAACGAGCACCTGCTAACCCAAATGAACGTCACCTTTCACGAAACCAACCGCGGCGGCGACATCACCTACCACGGCCCCGGACAAATCGTCGGCTACCCCATTCTCGATCTCGCCCAACACCGCCGCGACGTCCGCTGGTACGTCCAGCAGCTCGAAGAAACTACGATCCGCGCCACATCCGATTTCAATATCGCCGCTGAACGCATCGAAGGCCGCCACGGCATCTGGGTCGGCCAGCCCCCAGCGGAAGAAAAGCTAGCCGCCCTGGGCGTCCACCTCAGCCGCTGGGTCACTTCCCACGGCTTCGCGTACAATGTTGCGACCGATCTGCGATACTTTGATCTAATCGTCCCGTGCGGAATTGCCGGCAAGCGCGCCACCTCTCTGGAACGCGTGCTCGACCGCGCCATCCGCACCGATGAAGTCCGGCCCAGGCTGGCCGCGCATTTCGGAGAACTGTTCGAGCGCCACATGCTCCAAGTCTCGCGCGCCGAACTCGAGGAAAAATTGCAACGTCACATCCAACACGCGCTCGCGCCACGCCCCAGCGAACTCTTGGAACTAAACGGGAGCCTGGCATGACCCAATCTCCAAATCAATCACTGACCCAATCGACGGCTTCGGCGCTCACCCGCGAGCAGCACCTCGACCTCTACTACTACATGCAGCTCAATCGCCAGCTCGAAGAGCGCATGGTCCGCCTCTTCCGCCAGAATAAAATTGTCGGCGGCCTCTACTCCAGCCTCGGACAGGAAGCCGTCTCCGTCGGCACCTGCTACGCCCTGGAAAAGCGCGACTGGATCGCGCCCATGATCCGCAACATCGGCGCGCTGCTGGTAAAAGGCGTCCCCCCGCGCGACATCTTCACCCAGCACATGGCGAAATTCACTTCGCCCACGCTGGGTAAAGACGGCACCAGCCATTTCGGCGACCTGAAAATCCGCCACATCGTTTCCCCCATTTCCATGCTCGGTGATTTAATCCCGGTAATGACCGGCGTCGCCATGGCCGGCCGCTACCTAGGTCAAAATATTGTCGCGCTCACCTGGATCGGCGACGGCGGCACCTCCACCGGCGCATTTCACGAAGGTCTGGGCCTCGCCGCCTCACAGCGCGCGCCCTTCGTCCTTATCATCGAAAATAATCAGTGGGCCTACTCCACTCCCGTTTCACGCCAGGTGCCCATCCAGAATCTCGCCGACCGCGGCGCGGCTTACGGAATCGCCAGCGTCATTGTTGATGGCAACGACGTGGTCGCCGTCTATCAAGCCTCGAAAGAAGCGGTGAACGAATGTCGCGCCGGCCGCGGCCCGCGCATCATCGAAGTAAAAACCATGCGCATGCGCGGCCACGCCCAGCACGATCCCGCCGAATACGTTCCCAAGGAAATGTTCGATTACTGGAAAGCCCGCGATCCCCTCACGCTCTACGAAAAATATCTGACCGAAAATAAAATCTGGGACGCCGCCGCGAAATCCGAAATTGACGCGCGTATCGAACGCGAGCTCGACGTCGAACAGAAATTCGCCGAAGATTCGCCGCTCCCGCCGCCTGAACTGGCCGAAGAAGGCGTGTACTGCGACGGCTGCCACAAAATCGAAGCCGACTGGAAGCGCGCAAAATCCGAAGTAACGCCGCCGAGATCCAGCATTGATCCCACCTGGCGCCTGAAAGATCTCCCCGCGTACACGCAAGCCGCAATTGCAGGCGGTAACGGCGCGAAAATTCCAGCACAGACGCCGCCGCCCGCCTCGGTGGCCGTGCCCACCGCCGCAGCAGCCACGGTCCCGGCGGTGCAAAAGTCCGCTCCGGCGCCCGCGCCCGAACGAGCCGAAACTCAACCGGAACATTTAGCCGCGGGCGTTGCGGCCGAGGATCCCGCCGTCCCCCGCGTCCCCTTCGGCCGCGGGCCGAAAGACAAGGCCTTCCGCCAAAGCCCCGAGAACCCCCAAAACAAACCAGCCTACTCCCGCGCGTCGAAAGAAAAATCCTTCAGCCGCACCCAGCCGGAGAAATCTTTCAGCAAGAGCCCGCGCAACAAGTCCTTCGGCAAAAACGCTCAAGGCAAGCCGTTCACGAAAAATCCCCAGGATAAACAGGGGAGGCGCTGACCATGTCGCACACCGCTCCGAATCTGTCCTCCAAAACCGTTCCTACTTCCGGCCCCATCACCATGGTGGATGCGATCCGGCAAGCGATGTTCGAGGAAATGGAACGCGACCCAGCCGTCGTCGCCATCGGCGAAGATATCGGCGTGTACGGCGGCGCGTTCAAAGTCACCGACGGGCTGCTCGCGAAATTCGGCCGCGAACGGGTCATCGAAACTCCGATCGCCGAAACCGCCATCATCGGCGCGGCCTGCGGCATGAGCTTCCTCGGCCTGCGCCCCGTCGCCGAAATGCAGTTCATTGATTTCATCGCCTGCTGCTTTAATCAGGTCACCAACTTCGTCGCCAAATCCCATTACCTCTGGGGCGCTCCGGTGCCCATGGTGATTCGCGGTCCTTCCGGAGGAGGCGTGCACGGCGGCCCATTTCACTCCGCGAATCCCGAAATGTATTTCGTGCATACGCCGGGGCTGAAAGTGATTTATCCTTCCACACCGTCGGATGCCAAGGGTCTATTGAAGTCCGCGATACGCGACAACAATCCCGTGCTGTTCTTCGAGCACAAATATCTGTACCGCAGGCTGAAGGAAGAAATGCCGCCGGGCGACTACACCGTGCCCATCGGCAAAGCCATCGTGCGCCGCCCAGGGCGCGACTTAACGATCGTCAGCTACGCGGCCATGGCGCACACGTCCATGGAAGCTGCCGTCGAACTGGCGAAAGAAGGAATCGAAGCGGAAGTGATTGATTTGCGCACGCTGCTTCCGCTCGATAAGGACACCATTCTCAGTTCTGTAAAGAAGACCAACAAGCTGCTGGTGGTGCACGAAGACACGCGCACTGGCGGCATTGCCGGCGAAATTGCCGCTCTCGTCTTCGAAGGCGCTTTTGACGATCTCGACGGTCCGGTAGCCCGCGTCACCGCGCTCGATACGCCGGTGCCGTATTCGCCGCCGCTCGAGGAACGCTTTTTACCCAACACCGAAAAAGTAGTCGCGGCCGCGCGCGAACTGGCAAAATACTAAAGCGGACAAAGGCAGGACCGAGACGATGGGAAAGACCAAGGGCATCAACAACGCCGAATTTGAAGTGGGCAGCGAAGTGAAAATCGCCGACCGTGCTTTCCTCGAGGCTTTTCTGGAGGCCGGCCAGTATCACAACGAGCTGGAGCCGGAGCAGCTGCCCTACGCCGGCAAAATCGCCAGAGTGAAGGCCGTGGACTTCTTCACCGGCGGCGATGAGATTTACACGCTGCAGGGTATCCCCGGCGTGTGGCACGAGGAATGTCTCAGCGCCGCCTAGATTCCGCCTCGTTGAAGTCAGTTCCGCGGCGCGCGTTCGTACCTACAGGAGAAGACCATGGCTGTTGACGTCATCATGCCCCAAATGGGCGAGAGCATTTTCGAAGGCACGATAACCAAGTGGTTGAAAAAGGCCGGAGACAAGATCGAGCGCGATGAACCGCTGTTCGAAATTTCCACCGATAAAGTGGACGCGGAAATTCCCTCACCCTCCGCCGGCGTGCTGAAAGAAATCAAAGTCGCCGAAGGCCAGACGGTGCCGATTCAAACTGTAGTCGCCGTGATCGAAGCCAGCGACGGTGCATCCAGTTCCGCGCCTGCCGCCGCGCCAGCAAAACCCGCAGCCTCCGCGCCCGCGCCGCCTCCCGCTGCGAAATCCGCCGCGCCTGCTCCAGCCGCGCCGCAACAGCAAACGGCGGCTTCAAGCGGTGAAAAAGTTCGCAGCTCTCCGCTCGTCCGCAAAATCGCGCGCGAAAATAATATTGACGTCTCTCAGGTTCCCGGCACCGGCGCCGGCGGACGCGTCAGCAAGAGCGACATTCTCAGCGCCGTGCAAGGCGGTGGCGCGCCGACCGCAGCGGCGTCTGCAAGCGCAGCTCCGGCAGCGACACCGGCTGCTCCGCCGGCCCGTCCAGCGGGAGTTCCGCCAGCCACAGGTGGCGCGAGCGCATCTGCGGTACTCGAAAACGCCGTCCCGCGCGAAAAAATGTATTTCGGCCACTACGAAGTCCAACCCATGTCCGTCATGCGCCAGCGCATCGCCGAGCACATGGTGCTTTCGAAGCACGTCTCCCCGCACGTCTATTCCGTGGACGAAGCGGACATGACCGCCATCGCCACCCTCCGCGCCAAAATGAAGCACAAATTCGAAGAAACCAGCGGCACCAAGCTCACCTTCATGCCTTTCTTCGTGCGCGCCGCCGTCGAAGCCCTGCGCGCCTTTCCCACCGTGAACTCCTCGGTGGACGGCACCAACATCATCCTGCATAAGGAGTGCAACATCGGCATCGCCGTCGCTCTCGACTGGGGCCTGATCGTTCCGGTGATCAAAAACGCCGAGGAGAAAAATTTCCTGGGCATCGCCCGCACCATGAACGACCTCGCCGAACGCGCCCGCGCCAAAAAACTCAAGCCCGAGGAAGTCGCTGAAGGCACTTTCGCCATCACCAACCCCGGCGTCTTCGGCGGCCTGTTCGGCTTGCCGGTAATCAATCAGCCGAACGTCGCCATCCTGGGCCTGGGCACAATCGAAAAGCGCCCCGTGGTAATTGACGACGCGATAGCCATTCGCAGCATGGTCTACCTCACCCTCTCCTACGATCACCGCGTGGTAGATGGCGCCGTAGCCCACCAATTCATGGCCAAACTAAAACACACACTAGAAAATTGGACGGAAAGCATTCTGTAGCGCGCGATATTGGTTTTGAATTTGTAGCGGCCATCCCGCGTTTGCGGGATAGGCGCCTTTGAATTCGCCTTTGTTTTTGACTTTGTAGCGGCCGCCTGCTTTTTTAGGCGGGCGTTGTTGACTTTGTTTCTAGGTTCGACGCAACACGATATAACGTGTCATCCCGAACGGAGTCCCGCGTTTTTTCTTTCCCGTCCCGCGACTGCGGGAGGGGCGCGGGATGCGGCGAGGGATCTGCTTTTCGCGCACCTGTCGAGTCTCTCAGTGGGTCGGCGTCTTGTTCTTGCTTTCAGCTCTTTAGCTATCAACTTTCAACTTCAAACGTCCTAATCTAATCCTATGTCACGCTCCCCGAAACTCGACCCCTGGGGCACCCCACCGTGGAAAATTGACTTCACCCCGTCGCGGCGTAAACTCCCCGCTCACGTGGACTTCGCCGTAATCGGCGGCGGCTTCACCGGCCTCGCTGCCGCTGCGTGGCTGCGCCTGCTCGCCCCCGAAAAATCCGTAGCCGTCTTCGAAGCCGCCCGCATCGGCGCAGGCGCCAGCGGCCGCACCGGCGGCATAATTCTCGCCGAAACCGCCGCCGGGAATCAGCCCGGCCTGGGCGACGTCCTAGCGGGCTTCCAGTCCATCCTCGAAAAATTAAAAGTGCGCAGTGATCTCAAACTGAATGGCGCGTGGGAAATCGCACGCCAGCATAATTCCGGAAAAGCGAAGCCCCAGCGATCGCCGATCACCTGGAACGATTCCGGCACCCTAAGAGTAGTAAATGATGTCCCCGGCGGCACGCTCGATCCCGGCAAACTCGTCAGCGGCCTGGCCGACGCCGCCCAGCGCCATGGCGCGCAAATCCACGAAAGTCACCGCGTGCAGCACATCCATTGGAGCTCGGCACCCGAACTGCGCATTAGCGACGCTCGCGGCATGACACAAAAAATCACCGCGCAGAAAATCCTTTTTGCCACCAACGCCCTGTCGCTTCCCGCAGCGGGCCTCACCGCAATGCACCCGCGGCTGACGCTCGCCGTGCTCACGAGGCCAGTCAGCGAAAAAGTTCTATCCGCGATAGGCCTCGCGCAAAGAAAGCCCTTCTACACCGTGGATTTTCCCTATCTCTGGGGCCGCGTCCGCCCGGACCGTTCCATCGTGTGGGGCGCCGGCCTGGTGCAATCCCCGGATGCCGACGATCTCGAGAAAGTGGACATCGCCGCCGAAGAATCGGCAGCAGCCTTCGATCGCCTCGAAGACCGCATCCGCCACCTGCATCCCACTCTAGAAAAAATAAGATTCTCGAAGCGCTGGGGTGGTCCCATCCTCTTCCGCGATTCCTGGAAGCCGGTCTTCGACTGGCACCCGGAAAGCGTCGCGAGCGGCGCCACCCGGAAGCGCGGAGAATCGAATGACGGCGGCGCGCCCCGCAACGCAATCGTTCTCGGCGCCTACGCCGGCCACGGCGTAGCGCTGTCCTCCTACCTGGGAACCTGGGCCGCCGAAGTCCTGCTCGAACGCCGCGACCTGCCAAAATGGAGCTCTCTCAAGCCGTAAGAGGAACCGATGCCGCTCATTTCCGTCACGCGCTTGCGAGTCCGCTCCTTCCTCTATCTCCCGGAATTTCTCTGGGACACACTCCGGTCCGTGCGCCAGGTGCAGCGCAGCCCTGGTTTTCTCGGCGGCAGACTGTTGGTGAACTCTGGCTACGTTTTCTGGACCATGACCGCTTGGCAGGACGAAGCGGCCATGAACGCCTATCGCACCAGCGGCGCCCATCGCCAAGCCATGCCCAAGTTGCTGAACTGGTGCGATGAAGCCGCGGTGGTGCACTGGACGCAGGACTCCGCGGAAATCCCCGAGTGGCAGCAGACGGAAAAGTACATGTCGGAAAAAGGCAGGCTCTCGAAAGTAAATCATCCGTCCGGGGTGCAAACGTCGCAGCAAATTCCCGCGCCACAACCGAGCCGCATCGCACAAACGCTCAAACCAGCGCGCTAGACTTTTAGAGCAACGCCGGGCAGATCAACCCCGGGCGGCGCAAAGCCGGGGACCGCGCTCCGAACTGTCACCGAATTACCACCTCCATCATCCAAGCTGTGGCGGGACACGCGACGGGTACTCTCCGATCAATCGACTCACGAAGTCTGTGCCCCGACGCAGCGTTCTGCGGAAGCGTGCCACAAGCCGTGCTATATTTTAGCCGCTATCAGCGCTGCTTTTTTTCGTCGTGGTCCCGGAGGAGGCTCCCGTGCAATTCTTTCGATCGCGCAACCGGCAATTTTTGGTTGCAGTTGTGCTCGCGCTCGTCGCGTTATACGGAGCCGTATCCTTCCTTCCAATCCAAGGCCGCTCCACCTCGCTGGCAGCGGCCAGCAACGCCGGGTGCCCCAGCGATAACAGCGGCCTCAGGCTCCCGCCGGGTTTTTGCGCGACGATCTTCGCCGACGGCATCGGCCACGCGCGGCACATGGTAGCGGCGGGCGGCGTGCTCTACGTAAATACCTGGTCGGGTGAATATTACGGTAACGACACGCCACATGCGGGCGGATTCCTGGTGGCGTTGCAAGACAAGGCGGGCGCCGGGAAAGCCGACGTGCAGGAACGATTCGGTGAAACCGTCGCGAGTGGCGGCCACGGCGGCACTGGAATCGGCCTGTACAACGGCTCGCTCTATGCCGAGAGCAACGACCGCATCGTGCGCTACACGCTGCCGGCGGGTTCCATCGTCCCGCAGGAAGCTCCGGTGACCATCGTCTCGGGATTGCCGCTCACTGGCGATCATCCCATGCATCCATTCACGATTGACGCCGCCGGTCTGCTGTACGTGGACGTCGCGAGCGCCACGAATTCGTGCCAGCTGAAAAATCGCACGCTGAATTCACCGGGGGCCGACCCGTGCACAGAGCTGGAGACGCGCGCCGGCATCTGGCGCTATGACGCGAACATGCCCGACCAGCATTTCTCCAGCGCCGAGCGCTTCGCCACCGGGATTCGCAACGGCGAAGGATTTGCGATTGACTCGAGCGGCCGCATGTTCGTCACGCAGCACGGCCGCGACCAGCTGCATTCGAACTGGCCGGCTCTCTCTAAGCCCGACCAGGAGGCCACCCAACCCGCCGAAGAAGTGCTATTGCTGAAAGAAGGCGGCGATTACGGCTGGCCCGAGTGCTACTACGACGCCATCCAGCAAGAACTGGTGCTCGCGCCGGAATATGGCGGCGACGGCGGCAAGAAGCTAGGCGTATGCGCGCAGAAAACCGCTCCCGTCGCGGCATTTCCGGCGCATTGGGCGCCCAACGGAATGGTGTATTACGGCGCGCAACAATTTCCCACGCGCTACCAGGGCGGCCTGTTCATCGCCTTCCATGGCTCGTGGAATCGCGCGCCCTATCCGCAGGGCGGCTACAACGTGGTGTACCAATCACTCCAGGGCGAGCGTGCCGGCGGCAGCTGCGAAATATTCGCCGATGGTTTTGCCGGTGGCGTGAAGTCGCCGGACGGAGCCGCGCATCGTCCCAGCGGCGTGGCCGTCGGCCCCGACGGAGCGCTGTACATCTCCGACGATGTGCGCGGGCGAATTTACAAAGTGGTCTATCATCCCGATCTTGCTGCGGGTGGCAGAGGCGTCCGCGATGGTGGCGGGCATGTGACTCCGTGTCCCAGCGCCGCGGCACCTGCCGGCGCAATCGCGCATGCCGCCGCCGAGCCGCCCGAAGGCACGCATCCCGATGCCGGTGCCGCCACAACCTCAGCTGGCGCTGTGCCGAAAGGAGCGACGCCCAAAATGGTCGCGCTCGGCGCGCGCATCTATAGCGGCCAGGTCGGCGGAGCCCCCTGCACCGGCTGCCATGGCGATCACGGCCAGGGCTCGCCGCTCGGTCCCGCTCTTACAGCGCATAAGTGGCTATGGAGCGACGGCAGCTACGCCGGGATCCGCAAAACAATCAGCGACGGCGTGCCGCAGCCCAAAAATTATCGCAGTCCCATGCCCGCAATGGGCGGCGCGCAACTGAGCAGCGACCAGGTGGCGGCTCTCGCGGCGTACGTGTACAGCATCAGTCACGCGGCGCGAGGCGATTCAGCGCAGTAGAAGTAAATGCGCTCTTTCTGACCTTCTGGCCCTGCCGCGTTCGGCGCGACCCAGCACGTCCCGCGCATGCTGCCAGGCGTAACCGGCAATGGATGCGACACGCCCGCCGGACAGATTGCAAAGTGTTCGCAACGGAAGTGCCCGGAAAGCCCTTCCGGGAAGCTGCATTACTGAATCCATTGCTCTCTTTATTGAATTCGCTGGCGCAGGTCCTCGGCGAATCCTTCCACCTGGCTCATGGCCACAATCCGTATGCCTTCGCCGGCGAATAATTTCTCGACGAACACGTGCCGCGCATTTTCCGCGTCCGGCGCCGTATCCGTGATGGCGGTAATTTCCGCCAGCACATCGCGCGCGTGAATGCACCCAGCCGTGTAAGCCAGCGCCTTCGCCTGCGGCAAATCGCGCCGCAGCGAAACCGACCGGATAAAACCGCGCACGCCATTCTGATAGCCGTAATCCAACCGCATGGGATCTCCAGGCTGCGTAAAACCCTCCACGCGCACGCGATGCTCCAGCTTCCCCAGTATGCGGTGCCGCCGGAACACATCGTTCAACTTGTCCCGCATCCAGTCCCGCGTATTCTGCAGTAGGCCGCCCTTGCGCCGCGCAGGAGGCGTCACCTGCTCGCGGTACAGCCGGTCCAGCTCCGCGTCAAAATTTTCCGCCAGCAGACCTTTCGGCGGGCTCAGCTGCAGCATGTTGGAAATGTTCTGGTCCAGTTTCTGCAGGTAAAGCGCCACGTCCGCCGCTGGACCGCGCAACCGCGCATCAAACTCCGGCGCGAGCGCATGCAAAAGATCCTCGTCCGCGTCGGGATGCACGCGCCGCACCCGCGCAAATTCCGCGGGCTCCTCGATCAACCTCATCGCCAGTCGCGCCCCGGACATTTCCTCCAGCAGCACGCCGATATTCACCCACTCATCGCGCGCCAGGTCAGGGACATAGCGCAGAATGCGATATTGGAATGTATTTCTCGCTTCTTCATCCGTCGCCACAGGTGACACGGTTTACCTCCTCGTCAAAAAGCAAATGGCAAACTGCGCGCCACAACAACGCACAAATCTACGTGACACTGCGAAAGTTCAGCACACCACCCAACAGCCGGCCCTGAAAAATTCTCACCCCACCATCAACTCCGCACCCCTACTTCCAATTCGGAAACGGCCGCGCCGATGATTTCCATGCCGACACAATCAATTCCCGCACCAGCTTCCTCGGCCGCAAAAGCTGCTCCAGCATTTTTTCCAACGCTTCCGCATCGAAGTCATACCACTCCGGCGGAATCTGCCCGTAAATTTCCTCCAGCGCCGTCTCTTCAATCCTCTCCACTCGCGCGATCCAGGCTTCGAACGAATCCATCCCGCGCGCGCCCTCATACACCCGGTGCCGCGCGTACAATCCCCGCAGCGGCGCATCCGGAAAATTCCATTCCGCCGCATTAAAACAGAACCCGTTATCAATCATCCGCGCGCAATAACGCGTGGCCGCCCCCGCACCGCGCCCGGCTCCGTCCCCCTCGCGAAAAAATATCGCCTGCCGTCCGTTGGTGTTGCAGGTCCATTTGTCGAACACCAGCATCCCGCAGAATTCCGCGATGTTGGTCACTTCGCGAAGTTGTTCGTCCGGAAGAAAATCGTACACCGCCACGTCCGCCAGATTTCCCGGATAGCGCGAACCAAATTGCTTCCCCGCCTTGCACGGAGCGCGCCCGCGCCCCAGCTGAATCACCAGATCCTCGGTGTGCGCGATCAGCTCCGCCCGCACCTCCACCACTTCCGGCTCCGCCACAGACAGCCCCAGCTTCGCCGCCAATCTCGTACCCAGCAATTCGTTCGCCAGGATCCGCAGCCCCTGCGGGTTGTTCTGGAATTTCACCACGTAATACGCCTGATTCGAGCAGCGCATCAAATGCGATTGCGCCCCGCGATGCATTCTCCGCACCTGTTCGACCGCCAGCGCCATCCCGCGCCCATGCTAACGGTCCACAAAGCCGCGCGGCAGGCGAATTATTTTCAAACTGGGAACGTACCGCAAAGGTGCACTACCGCGAACATCCGCGCGCCATGTTTCGCTTCAGCACACCAGCCGGCTGCGCATCAGAGCAGGCAACACGGAAACAACGCCACCAGGAAATACAGAGCAGGGAAGTGGGGAATCAAATTCCGCAACGCGCGCGAGGATCAAAATGCCAACGTCGCGCAAAAAAAAACGCGGAACCGTCAGCGCCCGATGCAGCGCACACGGCCCCGCGTAATGATGTTCCGAAGCCAAAAACGCGTCAGCGTTTCTTGCGCTTGGCGGCTTTCTTCGCCTTGCCCTTTTTCTTGGCAGCTTTTTTCGCGGGCTTCGTTTTCTTCTTGGCTGCGGCCTTCTTCTTCGGCGCGCTCTTCTTGGCCGCGCTTTTCTTCGCAGCAACCTTAGCCTTCGGAGCAGCCGCCGGCTCTTCATCCCCGTCCGGCTCTTCCTCGACGATTATTTCCTCCACTTCCTCTACGATCTCTCCGTGAGGGGGTTCCGCGCCTTCTTCCCCCTCTTCCTCTTCGTAACGGGGTAGCTCGTCATCTTCCTCATCATGCTGTTTGGCGTGAAACATGGATCCCTCCCTGGGTATCGGGCTTCAAAAAGATCGTATTAGGCCCTGCGCGCATATAATCGGAGTACCGGAAGTTTGTCAAGATGCAAGGCCCCGAAAACGTTGTTCCGCCAAGAATATTTGAGGAAATCGCTGCAGGAGGGATGTAACAAAAGGTTACAGATTAATACAAGCTACCGATAATCAATAGCTTATAGCCAGTGCAGAATGCCGTCGCAATTAGCGCTGAATAGTCAAAACATCGCCAGCTTTCAAAGGCCGCTCGTCTAGAAACGAATTTGTCTGCCGAATGCTCTCGACGCTGGTCTTGTAAGCATGCGCAATCGAGTACAGCGTCTCGCCCTGCTTCACATGATGCTCCACAGTCGCAGGCCTGGCACCGTCGCCGCTCGCCGCCACATTACGCACCGAAACCGCCGCGCCGCCGCCGTTCCCAGCAGCAGGACGCGCCGCCGATTTCGCAACAGCGGAGGCTGAGCGCGCGGGATCATCCCCCGAGCCCCCGGCATAAATCTTCAATCGCGAACCGCGCGGCACGCTCGGCCCGTGAATATTGTTCCAGCGTTTCAATTGCGCCACGCTCACATCAAAACGTTCCGCAATCCCTTCCAGCGTGTCGCCGCGCACCACGCGGTAATGCACCAGCCGCACCGCGGGCGGTGCCGCCGGCACGTTCAGCATGAATCCCGCCGGGACCACCGCATGCGCTTCCAAATGATTCGCCGATTCAATCCCAGCCACGGTCACGTGGTAGTGCCGTGCAATGTCGGAAAGCGTTTCGCCTTGCTCCACAGTGTGCAGCCGCCAGGTCGTCCACTTGTCTTCCGGAACTTGGCTGATCACGTTCAACAATTTTTCGCCGTACCCCGCGGGCAACTTCAATTCAAAGCTCGGATCGCTCGGCGTCACGCTGCGCAGCATCTCAGGATTCAACTCGCGCAGATCATCCAGATCCGCGCCGGTCGCGTCCGCCACCAGCCGCAGATCAATCGCATGCGCCGGATGAATCACGTCCACCGGAGCTGGCTTCTCCGGCGCCACCTGCACGCCATACAGCGAAGGATCCTTCGCCACCAAAGCCATCGCAATAATAATGGGCACGTAGTTCTGCGTCTGCTTCGGCAGCGCGTGGCGCTTCTGCAGTTCCCAGAAATCCGCGTAACCGGTGCGCTCTACGGCCTTCACCACGTTCATCGGCCCCGAATTGTACGCCGCCATTACCAGGTACCAGTCTCCGAACATGTCGTACAGGTCGCGCATGTGCCGCGCCGCCGCCCGCGTGGCCTTCTCCGGATCGCTACGCTCATCCACATAATAGGTCCGATCCAGATCGTATTCTTCGCCCCGGAACGGCATGAATTGCCACAATCCCCGCGCCCCGGCGCGCGATACCGCCGACGGCTGGAATGCCGATTCCGCCTGCGCCAGATACATCAAATCCTGCGGCACGCCTTCTTCTTTCAACACCCGCCGGATCATATCGTTATAACGTCCGGAACGATCCAATCCGTGCTCCATCGTCGCGCGGCCCCGGGTAGTCGTAAAATAACTCAAATATTGCAGCACTGAATCGTTCACCGTCAGCGGCAGATCGTGCGGCACGCGCATCAATTCTTTTTCCGCCTGCGCCGCCAGCCGCGGGTCGCCCTTCGGCAAGGTCATGTCCGCCAGCTCGTCAATCGGCGCCGGAGTGCCAGTGCCCTCTTCCTCTTCGTCGGCATCTTGCTTGGCGCTGCGCTCGTAGGAATGCAGCGTCTCGCCAATCTGATCGAACAGATCCGAAAGCCGCGGATCGGAATCCACCTGGAAGCCGCTCGCCAGCATCAATTCCACGGCGCGATCGTAATCCGCATGCGCCTTGTCGAAATCGCCCGACTTATATTCTTTCTGCGCGGTGTTGAAGATCACTTGCACTTTGTCAATGAGGACGTCAATAGCAGGACGGGTGTCGTATAAGGAAGTCAGGAAAACGGTGTGCTCGGGAAAGGGCAGCGCTTCGCGCGCAAATTCGGGGACCGGCGCTGGAGTCGCCGCTGGAGGACGCGCCTTCGCCTGCTTGCTGGATACCGTGTCGTTGCACGCCGCGAGCGCGAACGTTCCCACCGCGGCAATTCCGGCGCAGCACAACCAGCTCAAACGGCGCACTCGGCTCACTCCGCCGCTCACCTGCTCTTGCCCAACGACCCTCAGCTTCATGGTCTTCGTCCATCCTTGCGACGCGCCATACTTCTCCGCAGGATTCTCCGAAGCAACTTCGGGTCACTAGCTTGCTTCATCCAACGCGGCGCCGCGTCGTTCGCCCCTCTTAAAGGGCTACGGGAATCTTACGAACTACCCACGCCCGGGTCAATGGCCTTGCCGTACCAGCCATTGTCATACTCGGGACATCGCCAGCGTCCCCGTCGCCGCCACGCCGCCGTCCGATCACCCGCCATCCCTGCCTAAAATTCATCGGCAAATATCAGCTCCGTATCACCCCGCAGCGTCAACCGTCCTTCGCTGCTCGTCCCATTTTTCGGATTCCAATCACACGAGCTCTAATAGCCCCGCCAATATTCCGTTCCACTCTTCATACAAAGCCCGTTGCTTGTGCCCTTCGCGCTTAATCTAAATTGTGTGTAATCAATGACTTATGCAGTGCCAAGTTTTTGACCTACTCTGGCTATCCATCTGCATTTGCCATTTCATTCGTCGCATGTTGAGGCAATCGGTCCCACACGAATATGCCCAACAGCGGGAGGGGAACGGCATGAACTTCGGTCGTCGTCTGTTCGGGGCTATCGGCACTTTCTTCATCTTCTTCGCAGCAATTCTAGTGGCGCCATCCGCCTTGCGCGCGCAAACCTCCACTCTCACTGGCACAGCTCTTGATTCGTCCAGCGCCGCCGTTACCGATGCCACCGTCACCGCGACCAACGCCGCCACCGGGGTGACTCGCACCACTACGACGACCAGCACCGGCGCTTACACGATTCCCAACCTGCCGCCAGCCGTTTACACCATCACGTTCACCAAAGACGGCTTCAAGACCGCGAAATTCCAGGGCATCACGCTCACCGTGGATCAGACGCTCACCTTGGATTGCAAATTTGAAGTTGGCGCCTTGTCCGCAACCGTCGAAGTCAATTCCGACTCCGTGGCGAACGTGGACACTGAAACTCCCACGCTCAGCAACGTCGTCGAGCACACCCAGATGGTCGAACTGCCGCTGATCCTGCGCGATCCTTATCAACTCGTGCTGCTCGGCCCCGGCGTCACCCAATCCGACAGCGGCCTCGGCGGCGTTTCCATCAATGGCGGCCGCGAGCGCAATAACAATTTCCTTCTCGACGGCACCGACAACAACGATGCCGACGTTCCCGGCGCCCTCGGAGGTCTCACCTCGCAGAATCCCGATTCCACCCAGGAATTCCGCGTCCTTACCAACAATTTCGCTCCCGAATACGGACGCAACAACGGCGCCGTCATTGACGTAATCACGCGCAGCGGCACCAACACTTTCCACGGCAATCTGTTTTATTTTGGCCGCTGGGACGCCCTCGGCGCCCGCGACTACTTCAATCACCAGATCGACCCCACCACCGGTGACGTCGCCGCCAAGAATCCCTACGTCCGCAATCTGTACGGTGGTTCTCTGGGCGGGCCCATTCGCAAGGACAGGACTTTCTTCTTCTTCAACTATCAAGGCGATCGCTTCGTCACCTCGTTAACCAATACTGCGACCGTGCCTACCGCCGCTTTCGACTCGGGAATTTTCAACTACACCAATCCCAGCAATGGCGCAACTCAGAATGCCATCAACGTCACCGTGCCCGGCGCGCTCAATAACGCCACAGGCGTCGGTCTCGATCCCACCGTCCAGCAAATCCTGTCGCACTATCCCGCGCCCAACATCAATAATTCCGATGGCATCACCGGTCTGCTCTTCTTCCCCACGCAGTCCCGCGAAAGGGATGAAGACGTCACCGCTAAAGTCGATCAAAAAATTGGCAAGAACAATGATCTTTACGTTCGTTACGTTTTCAATTGGTTCCGCGACCCGGATCCATTCCATTCAGACTCCTTGCCCGGCGGGATCGGCGCCATCGGTGAATCCGCCAAGACGCAATCCTGGTCCGTCGGCTTGACTTCCACTTTTGGAGCCACGCTCTCGAACGAAGTTCGCTTCGGCGCCAATCGCAACACCAACCCCTTCTCTTGCAATGGAGCTCTCGCCGACTCGATTGCCAGCGCCAGCGGAAACTTCGTGGATACTTTCGGCCGCGGCGCGGACTTCACCCTTCCCGGCTTTAGCGTTCCTAACGTTGCGGACTTCGGTTGCGCTTCCCTGGGCTTTACCAACAGCCAGGAACGCCATACCGGAACCTACCAGGCTCTCGACTACGTCACCAAAGTCCTGGGTTCGCATACCATCAAATTCGGCGGCGAATTCCGTGATGTCTATTCCAACAACAATTCTAATTTCAGCTCGCGCCAGCAATTTCAGTTCAACACCGCGACCGATTTCGGCGTCTCGGTGCTTCAGGGCATAAATCCGCAAGTGGACAACATCACTCTCGAAGATGAAGTGTCCGGTCTGCTTGGCCTGGTTGCAGAGGCCAACCAGACTCAGTATTTCAACCTTGCCGGAGACCGCCACAAGTTCGATGAACTGAATTTCGATCAGCACGAAGTAGGATTGTTCGTGCAGGACGTTTATAAAGTAAGATCGAACCTCTCGATCACCTATGGGCTGCGCTGGGATTGGTACGGCGTACCCTTTGAACGGGGCGGCAACCTATCGAACTTGTTAACTGACCCGAGCGGATTCGCTCCCTTCACCTTCACTCCCGTGGGACCCGGCACAGGACACCAGCTCTACCCGGGATACAACAAAGATTTCGAGCCTCGGCTCGGGTTCGCCTGGGATCCTTTCAAGACCGGCAAGACCTCCGTGCGCGGCGGCTTCGGCCTGTTCACCGACCGCGTTTACGGTAATCTCTTCGGCGATGCGCGCGGCAACCCGCCGTTTCAGCCGAGCTTCGTCAATCTTCCCCTGGAGTCGAGTGGTCTCGGTCCCGGTTCGCAACTGCAGAATCAGACGGCGCCTGCTCAGGTGGCTCCTTCCGCCATTGTGCAGCAGGGAGCCCAAACCTTTCCGGACATTTTCTCAACCGGCTCGAATTGCGGCACCGGTCAGACCTGCTCCGGCATCAAGCCGCCACTGATCGCCACGTGGAACCTCGGAATTCAACGCGAAATCGCATCAAACCTGATTGTCGAGGCCAACTACGTGGGCAATCACGGCACTAGAATTCTCAGAGTTGTGGATGGCGCGCCCCCGCAACCAGCCCTGGTCTCGCAACTCGAGACGTTCTGCGCTAATCCCGCCAACGCCTTCGGCTGCAGCGAATCCACTCTGCAGTTCAGCAATCTTTTCTTGGGCCAGGAATTCGGCGTGTTGCCGTTTGACGCCGTCAACAACAACGCCTTCATTGACGCTTTCTTCGACGAAAGCAGCGGCCATTCCTGGTACAACGGCCTGCAAATTCAGGTCACCGAACGCAACTTCCACGGCTTGCAGATCCAGGGCTCTTACACCTATGCCCACGCTCTGGACGATTCCTCCGACCCACTCTCTGATACCCTCGGCAATGGCAATTTCCCGATCGATTCCTTCGATCTGCGCCGCGAGAAAGGCAACTCCGGTTTTGACACCCGCCATCGCGGCGTCATCAATTTCGTTTACCAGCCCAACATCGGCCGCGGCAAGGCTCGCTTCAATGAAGGTTTCGTCGGGCGTGCGTTGGCAGGTTGGGAACTCAGCGGCATCGCCGCCTTTCAGACCGGCTTGCCGTATGACATCTTTGGCACCGCCGACACCCTACACACCAATCTCGCCGACCGCGCCACCGTCGTGAACGCCTCCGTCTTGAAAACGGTTCCGTCCATGGGCGCGTTCGTCCCCAGCAGCGCCGTTTTCACCGGAGAAAATCCCCTGGCCTTCAACCCGGATAACGCCGCCATCATGCCGATTCCTTTCGACGTGCCTTCCAACGTCGGACGCAATCACTGGTACGGCCCGGGCATCAACAACTGGAATTTCAATCTCGCGAAAACCACCGCCATCACCGAGCGGCTGAATTTCCAGCTGCGCTTTGAGTTCTACAATATGTTCAACCGAACTCAATTCAACAAGCCGGACAATACCATCGGCGATCCCAATTTTGGCTACTCCACGTCGCAAGTCGGCCAAAACGACGGCACCACCGGAGCACGCCAAGTCCAAATCGGCGCAAAGTTCAACTTCTGAATCGCGCCACAGCGCGATTCACCCTGAGATTCGGCAGTACCGAATCTCAGGGTCCGCTCGACAGCGGGAATCAGAATCGCTACTAGCGCACCTCAGAGCGCCATCGGTGTAGCGTTACCGCCGATCGCGCTTCGTAGTCCGCGCTGCTGAGCACGCAAATCCTGGGGGAGGGGCGCTGCTTGCTCCGCCCCAGCTTGCCACAACCTCAACCACGCCGCAGACTCGCCGTAGCCTTTCTCTGCGCTCTATGCGTCTCTGCGGTAATATTCGTTTCTCTGTGCCTCTGTGGCAAAAGTTCTTCACGCCAGCGCCTGCCGCAAATCCTCAATCAAATCAACCGCATCCTCCAACCCAATCGAAACACGCACCGTCCCAGGCTCCACTCCCGCCTCCCGCAATTCCGCCACGGACATCCGGTAATGCGACGAATACATCGGCAGCACCACCAAAGATTCCGCGCCCCCCAAACTCACCGCCAACAAAAACACCCGCGTCCGGTCGCAAAACCTCCGCGCAGCCGCCAACCCGCCCTTCATATCGAAAGCCATCATCCCGCCGAATCCCTTCATCTGCCGTTTCGCCAGCGCATGATCCGGATGCGAAGCCAGACCCGGATAGTGCACCCGCGCCACCCTCGGATGTCTCTCCAGAAATCGCGCCACAGTCAAAGCCGTCTCGCACTGCCGCCGCACCCGCAATTCCAAAGTCTTCATCCCACGAATCAGCAAGTATGCCGCCTCCGGATCCATGGACCCGCCCAAATAAATGATCATGTCGCGAATCTTTTCGATCAGCGAATGTCTTCCCGCCGCCGCCCCCGCAATCACGTCCGAATGTCCGGAAAGATATTTCGTCGCGCTGTGCATCACCAAATCAAATCCCATCGCCAGCGGCTTCTGCAGCACCGGGCTCGCAAAAGTATTGTCAATCAGCGCCAGCAGATCCCATTCCTTCGCAAACGCAATCGCCTTGTGCAAATCCACCAGCCGCAAAGTCGGATTCGTCGGCGTCTCGATATACAACACCTTCGTCCGCGGATTCACCAGCCGCTCGATCCCCGCCAAATCCGTCTCCACGTGCCGCACCACAATCCCCATCCGCGGAAATACGTCGCGCATCAGCCGGTACGTCCCGCCATACAACGCGCGCGTCGCAATCACTTCATCTCCGGTCTTCAGCACCAAAAGCAGCGCGCTGGAAATCGCCGCCATCCCCGAAGCCGTCACGATTGCTGCCTCCGCGCCCTCCAGCGCCGCGATTTTCGCTTCCGCCACCGAAAGCGTCGGGTTCCCATAACGCGTATAGATGTATGCCGGCCGTTTCCCCTCGGCCCACAGCTTCAACTCCTCCGTATTCGCAAACGTAAAATTCGCCGTCCGCGAAATCGAAGTTCCCACCGGCGAGCTCACGCGAAATTTATCTTCCCCCGCGTGGATGGCAATCGTAGCGTCCGCCAATCGGCGGCCCTGCACAGTTTTTTTCATGGCGAGCAAGCTTGCCGCAGCCGGTCAAATGACCTCAAGCTCCAATTTGGCGGAATCGCTGCGCCGCAGCTTGCGGAACGCTCACCCAGCCAAGGATTTTCACTTCGTATCGGCCCCCCGGCTTTGCGGGGCCCGTGCCTTGGAAGTCGCTTTTCTGGCGGCGCATCCTCGCGCGACGCAACCAGAGCGCCGCCCGGGCTTCATTTCTGCCCCGCTGTTCCTGAAAAAAACGGGGATTTTCCTTGCACACCCGCCCGGTTTCGCCTTCTATTTGCTGCTGTTTTCGCCTAGTACTTCGCCGGATTTCCCTTCGCGGCCGCTTTTCCATGCCATCATTAAGCTATAGGTTCCGGCCTTTTCGCTGCGTCTAGCGGCTTTCGTGAGAGGAAACGATGCGCAATAAGCTCAGCTCTGTGCTGATTCTCTGCATGTCAACCGTCTGCCTATCGGGCTGCGACCTGTTGCGGGTCGCTGGACCTTGTTATGGCGTAGGCTGCCCTACCGGAACTGCTGGCCACAATGGCCAATACAAACCAGGCGAAGCCCCGAAAGCCCAGAACGCCTCCGCCCCAGCTCCAACAAAATCCGTCACCGCGCCAGCTCAATCCGCATCCGCCGCGGCGCAGCCCAACATCGTATTACCCAGCTCCGTGCAGTCCACCGCGCCCGCGCAACCTGGCAGCGCGCAGGCCGCTAACACGCAAGCTGTGACTCCTCAACCGGCACCGGCGCAAAACGCGAGCGCCCAAACGAAACCCTCGCCGTTCCATGCCATCGGTGAATTCTTCGAGCGCCTGATCCCGCACCACAACGGCGGCGCAGCTTCCGGCGCAACCAACTAGCAGCCTGTGCATACATTCGCAAAGACCGAGCGGAAGACTCCGCGCGAGAACTCCCAGGCGATTCGCAGNCGTTTCAAGCCGCTAGCCACTCATCACTAGCCACTGCCTTTTTCCCGAACCGAATTGCCTCTGAATTCGTCGCCTTACGTTTTTATCAGAATTTTTATCTGTGTCCATCAGTGGTGATTTTCACTTCCTCGCTCTAAGCCGAAGCCGACCGCCCGTTCTCCTCGACCTCCTCCCCCGCATGATGCGGTTTATGCGCCGCGATCACTTTTTCCGCAATCTCATTCGGCACATAATCGTAATGCGAAAACTCCATCGCATAACTCCCTCTGCCCTGCGTCAAAGAAATCAATTCGTTCGCATAACTCAACATCTCTGAAAACGGCACCAAAGCCTTGATCACCACACTCCCCGCACGCGCTTCACTCCCGCTGATTTTTCCGCGCCGCCCGCTCAGATGCCCCATCAAATCGCCCGAATACTGATCGGGCGCATAAACCTCCACCTGCATGATGGGCTCCAGCAGCGCCGGACGCGCCTGCTTCATCGCCTCCTTAAACGCCAGCGACCCCGCAATCTTGAACGCCATGTCGCTGGAATCCACATCATGATATTTCCCGTCGTACAAACTCACGCGGAAATCCACCACCGGAAATCCTGCCAGGTACCCGCGCTCCGCCGAATCCCGCACGCCCTTTTCCACCGACGGAATCCAGTTCTTCGGAATCGCTCCGCCGAACACATCATCTACAAACTCAATCCCCTTGCCGCGCGGCAGCGGTTCCAGCTTGATGCGGCACAACCCGAACTGCCCGTGTCCGCCGGTCTGCTTCTTATGTTTGCCTTCCGCATCAGCCTTCGCGCGAATCGTCTCGCGGTAAGGAACTTTCGGCGGATGAATCATCAATTCCACGTGATAGCGCTTGCGCAGTTTCGCCACCACCACTTCGATGTGCTGCTGCCCCGCGCCACTGAGCAGAAATTCCTTGGTCTGCGGATCGCGCCCGAACCGCAGCGCCAAATCCTCCTCCAGAATTTTGTGAATCGCCACCCCAATGCGATCTTCATCCGCGCGCGTCTTCGGTTCCACCGCAAAGGTAATTGAAGGCTCCGGAATCCGCGCCGGCGCGCAGAAAATCTGCGCGTTCTTGTCGCCCAGCGTTTCGCCGGTGGTGCTCTCCTTCAACTTCGCGATCGAACCGATATCCCCCGCATGCAGCTCGCTCACCTCCGTCCCCGCTTTTCCCTGCATCACTTGGATGTGCTGAAATCGCTCCTGCGACCCACGATTGAAATTCGTCAGCGTCGCATCATTCTTCAGCACCCCAGACATCACCTTGAAATAAGTGATCCGCCCCGCAAAAGGATCCGCCAGCGTCTTGAACACAAACACCGAGAGCGGCCCGGAATCGCTGATCGCGCGCTCCACCGCTTCGCCTTTGTGGTCCGCGCTCTTATGGCACACGATCTTCCCGCGCGCCGCCGGCGATGGAAAAATCGCCACCATTAGATTCAGCACCGCATCACTCCCGATATTGTGCAGCGCCGAGCTGAGCATCAGCGGAAACAGCCGCTTCGCCAGCACCGCCTCGCGCAGACCCATCACCAGATCGTGTACCGGCAGCGTCCCCTGATCGAAAAATTCCTGCATCAACGCGTCGTTGCCTTCCGCCACCATTTCCACCAGCGTCTCGTGTCCTAATTTCGCTTCATCCGCCAGCGCCTGCGGAATTTCCTCGATTTTCGCGATGCCGTTGCCATCCGGCGCGTAAATCAGCGCCTTCATCGTGATCAGGTCCACCACACCGCGAAATCCTTTTTCCCAGCCGATCGGCAATTGAATCGGCACCACGCCGCGTCCGAAAACCTGTTGCACGGAATCCAGCGCCCGCTCGTAGCTTGCCAGGTCCCGGTCCATCCAATTCAGCAAGAACGCGCGCGGCAGATCGTACTCAGTGGCGTAATCCCACACTTTCTCGGTCACCACCTGCACACCGGCCGCCGCGTCCACTAGAATCAGCGCCGCATCTGCCGCGATCAGCGAGGATTTTGTTTCGTTGATGAAAGTCGAATAACCGGGAGTATCCAGCAGATTGATCTTGGTTTTTTCAGGCTGCGCCGGAGCCTGCCACTCCGCGTACGCCACGCCCGTATTGATCGAAATCTTCCGCGCCACCTCTTCTTCATCCCAATCCGTCGTTGTCGATCCCTCTGTGACTTTTCCCAGCCGCGGCGTCATCCCCGCCGTGAACAGTAACGACGACACTAGCTGGGTTTTCCCCGTGTCGCCGTGGCCGACAATGCCAACATTTCGAATCCATTCAGTGTTGTAGTTTTTCATGTTTCACCTCGTTAGATTTAAACAGCTAACTGAAAAGTGTCCGCCGGCGCACAGTGTTGACTCTGTAGCGCCCGGTCCCGCAGCGCGGGACCGGGCAGCCGTTGCCGTTGGTTTGCCGTTATCTTTCTCTGTGTTCTCCGCTCTTCTCGGTGTCCTCTGTGTCAATGTTCTCGCCTTTCTCTGCGTCCTCTGCGCCTCTGCGGTAATCTTTCGCTGCTGCCTCACCGCAAGAAACTCGCGCCTACCCAACACGATTTGGCACCACGACGCGCGCGCACACCACTCCGAATAGGCATTTCGCAAGGGAATAAAACAGACGTCCAATCCGACCTGTAATGCGAGGCGTACATCATCACGGCGCCGCCCCCCGGCGGTTGCGCACATGACCCTGCGGAAACCCGGATGCTAGCACACGCCCCGCCGCCGATTCAACCGCAAGAAACCGTGCCCCGGGAACCCGCTACTTACGCTCTAATTTCGCCTTCCGCAACTGCCACGCATCGCGCGGAATCCGCTTCATCTCGAACAAATCAGAAGTCCGCGCGTACCACCCCGCCCCATGCATGCGCCCGAGCAGCTTCAACCCCGGCGTATCAATATGATGTTTCACGGGATCGAGCACAAATTCATCGCGCACATGCATCGCCAGTATTCGCCCCAGCACCAGCCCACTCTCCTTTCCCAACTCCACGATTTGCATCAGCTCGCACTCCATCGAAACCGGACTCTCCGCAATGCGCGGCGGCTTAACGTGCACGCTCGCAACGGTCGCGAGGCCTGCCTCGTGCGCCTCGCTCACCTCGCGCTCGAATTCGATCGCCGTGATGTTCATCCGTTCGCGCGCTTCTTCGGAAACCAGGTTCACCACAAACTGCCCCGTGTCGCGAATATTCTGCCGCGTATCCTTCGGCCGCCCCGGATCGTGGCTGCCAATCCCAATCCCCACCACCGGAGGATCCCCCGCCAGCGCGTTGAAAAAAGAGAATGGCGCCGCATTCAACTGCCCCTGCAAATCCTGCGTCACGATCCAAGCAATCGGCCGCGGCACAATCGTCGAAACCATCAACTTATACCGCTCTCGAGCATCAATCGTGGCAAAGTCAAACAGCATCGTAAATCCTCCCAGTCCAGCAGCCAACCGAGTTAAAGCATGCGAACTTCCGCGCACGTCATTTCATCAACAAGTCTGCCGCATTTTAGCCGCAGCACGCAAATCCACAGCGATCAGTTTGCGGGCAAAACTGCGTTATACTGCGCCGCACTATGAGCGTGATCATCTCCATGCTGCGCGGCGTTAACGTGGGCGGCCACAACAAAATAAAAATGGATCAGCTCCGCGCCGTGTACGAGTCGCTGGGATTTCGCGACGCGCAAACCTACATCCAGAGCGGCAACGTTGTCTCCCGCGCAGACAAGCGCGATCTCACCACAGCCTGCACGCGCATCGAGAAGGGCATCGAGCGCAGTTTCGGTTTTCGGCCCAGCGTGATCGTGCGCACCGTGCCGGAATTGCGCGAAGTAATCGTGCGCAATCCTTATGCAAAACGCTCGGGCATAGACGCGAGCAAATTGCTGGTGGCGTTTCTAGCGAGCAGTCCGGCGGCGGACGCGCTCGACAAAGTTCTGAAGATCAAATGCGAGCCGCAAGAATTGCGCGTAAGCGGCCGCGAGCTTTTCATTTATTTCCCGGATGGCATGGCGCGGCCCACATTGCCCTTGGCAACTGTCGAGCGCACGCTAAAAATTTCGTTCACCGGAAGAAATTGGAATACGGTGCGGAAGTTGCTGGAGATGGCGGAAGCACTGGAACAATCAGCAAAGAAATAATCCGCGTCGTAGTACCGAGGCCCCGCTCCCGCAGAAAAAAGAAGAAAGTCGCTGCCTGCCGCAAGCAGAATTCGCTGCGCTCAGCATAACAATGCGACTGAGCGCAGCGAGCAATCGTTCTGAAGAAACGCCTTCGTTACATTTTGCCTTCGTCCGCTGAAGGCCCGTAAACGCTCGGCACCGGCACGTCGTTCAGCCGTAGATAAACGCCGAGCTGCGCGCGGTGATGAACAATGTGATTCATCACGAACCCGCGCAAAAATGCCACACGCGGCATCACCATGATGGGTTGTCCGCCGCCCAGCAGCTTCCAGTTCTTCATCAGGTGTTCGTCGCTCGCATTGGCGCTGCTCAGAGCCGCGCGGGCTTCGGCGACTTTCTTGTCGAACGTGTCCAGCAACTGTTGGCGCGACGTCATCACCATCGGCTGCATCGGCGGCGCGCCCACTGGACGAAAATCCAATTCATCTTGATTAATGATTGTCGCTGCCCAGCCGGAAAGCTCGGCCAAATGCCCGGCGAGCCGCCCCATCTTCATGGATTTCTCGTGCGGCGCCCAGTCGGGCTTGCCTTCGGGGACGCGTTCCAGAGTTTGGCGAGTGCTGATCATCTCGTGGTCGAATTCGGCAAGCAGTGCATCGCGTATAGCCATGGTTTTCTCCTTAGGATGGGTTCCGGTCGGAACATCTTACCTCAACCACGATTGGACGGGGGAGCGCGCGAGAAGTTGCTAAGGCGCGATGCGGAATTTGCCGGATTCTTCCACATAACCATACGCCATGCGCGGCGTATTGAACGCCGCCGCGGGACGTCCCTGGCGATCCAGAAGTATCAGCCCGCCCGTGGTGTGCGCGCGATGCGCGAGCTTGCGCACGCAGGCATCCGCGACCGCTTGCGCCAGCGAGAGCGCGCCAGCCTTTTTTCGATGCGGCAGCAGCACGCGCTGATCGTGCAGCAGATCGGTGGCCATTTTGGCCATCACAATTTTCATGATGCCTTCGCCGTGACCGGTGCAGGAAACACCACCGGCTTCGGTGTCGGCATAGCAGCCGCAGCCGATCAGCGGCGAATCTCCGACGCGGCCGGGAAGTTTGCAGCAAGTGCCGCCGGTGGAGGTCCCGGCAAAAAGATGCCCGTGCTCGTCGAGCGCGACGGCGCCAACGGTTCCGCATTCGTGGCCGAGATGATGTTTGACGGCATGCGAATCGCTGAGGCAGCGGCGCCACGCGATGCGTTCGCGTTCGTGGATCAGATCTTCGGGCGGACAAAGCGCGATGCCGTGCTCTTCCGCAAATTTTTCCGCGCCGCCCGCGACCAGCATCATGTGCTCGCTGTGCTCCAGAACCGCGCGCGCCAGGCGTATGGGATTGTGAATGTGTTCGACTGCGGCGACTGCTCCGGCTTTCAGCGTGTTGCCGTCCATCAGGATCGCGTCGAGCTGCACGTGACCTTCGCGATTCAGGTGCGAACCGTATCCGGCGTCGAAGGTGGGATCATCTTCCAGAATTACGATCGCCGATGTGACCGCGTCAATCGCGGGGCCGCCCGTGGAGAGAATCTTCCATCCGGCTTCCAGCGCCCGTTGAATTCCGGCGCGGCAATCTTCCACCGATTCGTCGGGAATGTTCCAGGCGCCGCCGTGAATGATCAGAGAAGGCTTCAAGGGTCCGCGAAACTGTTCGCGAATCATGATAACGCGAGAGATGGCGCGGGCGACAACGAAGGCGCGGCGAGTGTACGGATGCGTGAACAGCGGAAAAAAGGGAGGCAGAAGGCTGCGGGCAGGAAGCGCGTGCTTGGTGGCACGCGGAACTAAACCATCCCTGTAGGGGCGGGTCCCGCGCCTGCGGGACCCGCCCGCGTCCCGCCAGATTATTGTCTTCTTGGCCCTGCCTAGGAGATGGCTTAGTGCGCGACGGCTTTTTCCGCGCCCAATCCGGTGTTGGCGCGAACTTGCAGCTCGGCAAATTTTTCTTCGCCTGCAGGATCACGCTGGCTTAGCAGCGTGCCTAAGATCGCACCCAGAAATCCCAACGGGATGCTGAGGATGCCCGGATTTTCCAGCGGGAAAAATGGCGCGTGCTGGATTATGTGACGTGCGGCGGGTGCTACAGTGGGCGCGTCCACCGTCATTATGCTCGGGCCGATGAAAATCAAGATTATGGAAGCCAGCAGGCCCGTGGCGAGTCCCGCGACGGCGCCGGCGGTGTTGAAGCGCTTCCAGAAAATCGAGAACAGGATCACCGGGAGATTCGCGGAAGCCGCAACAGCAAAAGCCAGCGCGACAAGGAACGCGACGTTCGCCGTGGGACCCAGCACGATAGCGATAGCGATAGAAATCGCGCCTACGACGAACGCGGCGATGCGCGCCACGCGGCGCTCTTCACCAGGATTGTGCTCCTGCCCGTGTCGGATAATGTTGGTCCACACGTCGTGCGCGAAAGAAGTGGATGCGCTGATGGTGAGGCCGGCGACGACGGCAAGAATCGTGGCAAAGGCGATGGCGGAAATAAACGCGAAGAAAATGGGGCCCCCAAGCGCGTTGGCCAGCAGCGGCGCGCTCATATTGTTGCCGCCGTTTTTGGCGATGAAGTCGCGGCCCACGATGGTTGCGGCGCCCCAACCAAGAAACGTGGTCAGGATGTAGAAGATGCCGATCAGCCACATGGCCCAAACCACGGAGAAGCGCGCGGTCTTCGCATCGGGCACGGTATAGAAACGCACCAGAATGTGCGGCAATCCGGCGGTGCCAAAAATCAATGCGATACCGAGCGAAAGCAGATCGAGCGCGCCGTACGGAGGCTTGTAGCGCAGTCCGGGCGTGAGGAAGTCTTTCACCACTTCGGCGCCATCGGGCGTGTGGTAATGAACCTGGCTGACGGCGGTAAAGAATGCGCCCAGGCTGAAGCCAAAGTGCGCCAGCACCATGAAGCTGAGCAGAATCGTGCCGGAGATCAGCAGAATCGCTTTGATGATTTGCACCCAAGTGGTGGCGATCATTCCGCCGAACACCACGTAAACGATCATCAGAATTCCGACCCCCGTGACCGCGACGTGAAAGCTGATGCCCGAACCTTTCAGCAGCAGCGCGACCAGCGCTCCAGCGCCCACCATCTGCGCGATCATATAAAACGTACTGACCGTAATCGTGCTGAGCGAAGCCATGGCGCGCACGGGGCGAGGATGCAGGCGATACGCGAGCATGTCCGCCATGGTGTATTTGCCGGTGTTGCGCAGCGGCTCGGCCACGATCAGCAAGACGGTGAGGTAAGCGACGAGAAATCCGACCGAGTACATGAAACCGTCATAACCGAAGAACGCGATGAGCCCGGCGATGCCCAGGAACGACGCGGCGGACATGTAATCACCAGCGACGGCAACTCCATTCTGCCACGCGCTGACGCGGCGGTTGGCCGCGAAGTAAGAAGCCGAGGAGCCCGAGAGCCGCGAGGCCCATGCAGTGATTCCCAGAGTAACGGCGATGAACGCGAGAAAGAGAATGAGCGTGGTATTCATCGGTTAGTTTCCCTTGGCTTCCAGGTTGCCGAGATCCTTGATCACTGCAGCGGCGCGGGAATCGAATCCGCGAGCGGCGCGCACATAAAGGTAGGCGATGACCCAGGCGACGATGAATTGTGAGAGTGCGAAGAGGTAGGCGATGTTCACCGGCCCCCAGACTTTGCGTTGCACGAACGCCGGGAAATAGCCGACGGAAATCGGCAGCGCAAAATAGTAGAGGATGAAGAAAATGGTTGCGGGGAGGACGAAGGCCTTTTTCGCAGCGAGTAGTTTCTTGAAGTCGTCAGTTTGCGCGACGCGATTCCAGACGGTAGCGTTTGCAGACGGAGTGCGCGGTTCCGGGGTCGGCGGTGCGGGCATTTTCTCTCCTCACCCTGACGGCAGGGCGTGACGGCAGTGAGCGAATTTCGTGCCTGTGCTTGGTTCAGGAGTCGCTGTGTATCTGAGCGCCACTTATATCACAAACGTGGCGCGGGAACGCACAACCGCGGTGGACGATATCTCGGAAATATGAATGGCAGGTTAAAAGATTCGAACTGCTTCCGCGAGCGGAAAGCGGCTTAACAACGGAAAGAATCAAAGATGCGGGAAGAAAATCAGGGTGATGCCGATGGCGATCAGTAGCGGGCCCAGCAGAAAAACGAAGCTGACGCCCAGCAGGAAGCGCACGGCACCCTGGCGTTTCTGCGCGGCTTCCTTGGACGGGAAAACGGGCGGCGTGGATTCGCGATTGTGCAGCAGAGCGCGGAAGAAGGCGAGATACGCGAGCATCCAAAATTTAATTTCGTGCCGCGATTGCCAGAGCAAGTCCAGCCCGGCACAGATGACCAGCAGGCCGATGATACCGAAAAGCTTGGGCAAAATTATCCCCCGCGGCGGGCAGTGCGCGTGAGCAGCGGCGAAGATTCGTGGACGTCTCCGGGAATATTGGCTTGCAGCGATGCTGATGCACCGGCCGGCAAGCCAGAAGGCTGCGGCCCGGGGCGTGAAGGCGAACGCTGCGGAGAAGCGGGCGGCCGACTTTCCACTTTCGTTTGCTGCCAGGTGCGTATGATGCGATGAATCACGGTGATGTTGGGGCCGATCGCGAGGATCCAGAGGACGACGTCCATGCGGTTCGTGAGCGCTCCCAAAATCATCAGCACCAGGCGCTCAGGCCGTTCCCAAAATCCCACTTCGGCGGACGGCACCAGCGATTCCGCGCGCGCCTTAGCATAGCTGACCATCACGGAGCCGGCCATCGCCGCGCCGGCGAGCATCGCGTAACCGAAGCGATTCACGTGCGAGTAGTAAACCAGCAGCCCGAGGAAAAGAATCAGATCGGCGTAGCGGTCGAAAATTGAATCGAGAAAACCGCCGAACATCGAGACGCGGCCTTGGCGGCGCGCGACCGGTCCATCGAGCAAGTCGCAGAGCCCAGCCAGAATCATCATGCCGCCCGCAGCCGCGAAACGCCCGGCGGCAAAAAGAATTCCGGCCCACAAGTTCAGAATCAGTGCCGACCAGGTAATTACGTTGGGAGGGATGCCGGTAGCCGCCACCAGGACTGCAAGACGTTCGATAGGCCAGACCAGAAGCCGGCCGATAGTGCGCGTCAGCATGAAAAAAGTTTCACCTGCTATTCCTCGTCGTAGATGGTGGAAAGTTCCACGACCTCGTAATCTTTCAGGCCGGCCGGAGTGGTGACTTGCACTTCGTCACCGACTTTTTTCCCAAGCAGGGCGCGGCCGATGGGCGAGCTGGTGGAAATCAGGCCTTTGGCGGCGTCGGCCTCTTCCACAGTCACCAGTTTGTACTCGATTTTAGAGCGCTTCGCAACGTCCAAAACGGTGATGCGCGAGCCGTAAGCGGCGCGATCTTTGGGCAGATTGGTCAGATTGAGCATGGAGAGATCGGCCATGCGCTGGTGGAGCTGGCCGAGGCGCGCCGAGACGAACGACTGGCGCTCCTTCGCATATTTGTACTCGGCGTTTTCCTTCAGATCGCCGTGGGCGCGCGCTACGCTGATTTCCTTAGGGAGATCGGTGTGCAGCTCATGCTCGAGCAGGGCGATTTCGTCAGTGAGCTTCTTCTTAATTTTTTCAGCTAGATCAACCATTTTTCAGGGCGCCTGGAGGGGTTCGATTTAGCGGGCTCGATCCCACTCTGCTGCGTACGCTATCCCAAGGATTATAGAAGATTTGCACGGGACACGGCAAATTAGATGGAATTGGAGGCTGAACGGATACAGCCAAAATGTGCCCGGTGGTTAGCGGCCGACGCTGTCTTGGATTACCGCGTTCACTGGCGGCAGGATGCCCAGGTCGCGGTAAATGGGGCGGATCAGCTTACGGATATCGGGGAGGCGGCTGGCGAACCATGCGGCTCCCAGGATGCAGCAAGCTCCACTGACCATCACGGTTCGGGGAGCGCCGATGGCGTGAGCAAGAGTCCCGGCTAACAGGCTGCCGAAGGGCGCCATGCCTACGAACGCGACGGTGTAGAAGCTCATTACGCGGCCGCGTTTACTTTCCTCGACGATGGTTTGGATGATCGTGTTGCTCGCGGCCATCTGTTGCATCAGCCCGAAGCCGCAGACCAGCATCAGCAGCAGCGAAAGCCAGAGTGTGCGCGACATGCCGAAAAAGATCAGGCCGGCGCCGAAGGCCGCGGTGGAAATCGGAATCATTTTGCCGAGGCCGAGGACGGTTTTTCGCACGGCGAGCGATAGAGCGGAAATCAAAGCGCCCACACCCACCGCGCCCATTAGAAAACCGAGCGTGTGCGGACCGCCGTGCAGAATTGTGCCGGCGAAAACGGGCATGAGCACGGTAAACGGCCAGCCCATCAGGCTCACGACGGCGAAAAGCAGCAGGATCGTGCGGATTGGCGCGAAGCCGGAAACGTACGCCCAGCCTTCTTTCAATTGCATGAGAACCGAGTCGGTCGTGCGTTTTATGGCGGCGGCGTGCAGGCGCATGGCGTAGAGCGAGGCGATTACGGCGAGGTAGCTGATGCCGTCAACCAGGAAGCAGTAGCCTTCGCTGGAAATGGCGATGACCACCCCGGCGAGCGACGGACCGACCAGGCGCGCCATGTTGACCATGGAAGAATTCAGCGCGATGGCGTTCCCCAGATCCTGTTTATCTTCGACCATCTCGACGAGGAAGGCTTGGCGGCCGGGCATGTCAAACGCATTGATCGTGCCTTGCAACGCGCTGAGCCAGATGATTTCCTGAATGGTGATGCGGTGGCTCAGGGCGAGAGCGGCGAGCGCGAAGGATTGCAGCATCGCGAGCGCTTGCGTGACGAGCAGTACGTTGCGGCGGTTCAGGCGGTCCACCCAGACTCCAGCAAAGGGCGCGAAAAGAAATGTGGGGATTTGTCCCGCGAACCCGACGACGCCGAGAAGGAACGCGGAGCCGGTGAGGCGATAGACGAGCCAGCTGGTCGCCAGGCGCGTCATCCACGTGCCCATCAGCGAAATAGTTTGTCCGGCGAAGTACAGACGGAAATTTCTGTGGCGCAGTGCGCGCCAGGCGTGGGAGATGCTGGAGGGTTTGCGCGTTTGACGATTGGTGGGAGGGGCCTGAGCGCTCACAGGTTTCTATTTTGCCATTCATGGTCACGGTGGCGGGGCGCAAAGTTTGGGGAGTTGAGATTGACTACGATGGGTGAGAGGGCGATTCCTTTTGGTTGACCGGAATGGAACCGATCGTTACAGATTGGCTAAGCGTGTTTTCTTGAGGCGAGCACAATGAGCAGTGCCGATGGAATCACTAAAAATTGTATTCGCAAGTATCGCTGCGGCCATTCTGTATGGCATTGTCCACGATCAATTCACCGCGCGCATCTGCGTTGAATACTTCACCGTTTTTCATCCGCCAGTATTCGCGACGCGATCGCCTACATTGCTGGGCATAGGTTGGGGGATCATCGCAACCTGGTGGGTGGGAGCTTTGCTTGGTTTAGTGCTCGCGCTCGTCGCCCGCGCAGGCTCGCTCCCCAAACTAGCTGCGGCCGCACTGATTAGACCCATCGGGAAATTGCTGCTTGTGATGGCGGCTGGTGCTGTGATCTCCGGCGTCACCGGATATCTCCTAGCGAAAAGGGGTTTGATTACTCCACCAGAACTCGTGATAAACAGTCTCCCGCCATCCGCCGGACCCCGGTTTCTGGCGGACTGGTGGGCGCATGGAGCGTCTTACGCCATCGGATTCTTCGGGGGAATTTTACTCTGCGCCACGCAGTTTCAAAGACGGAAACACTCGTAGGCTGGCGGAAAGGGGGGCTTGTAGTCCCAATTGGTGAGCGGTAGGCCAGGTCAGGTATGTCCCTTGTTCTCAATGCCTCGTTTCTATTTGCGCGGATCGTTGGATTCTAGGCCGTCACGAGACAGCCCCAAATCGGACTGAAGTAGTGCCAAAAATAGTACCACAAGGGGGAGGAGAGGGTGCGCTCGCGGCTCAAGTACAGCGTCCTACATGCGGGGGCCAAGACATCGCTCGTTCATCGTGATCGACATTGCTCCGCACTACGCATGATCTCGCCGACACCGCCGGCGACCGCAAAATCAGCCAAGCGCGCAAAAGCTCGCGTGCTGATTCGCAGCAGGATAAACGACCAAACGCGCACATGCCAGAAGGTCTTGAGGTGTTGTTCGTTGAAAGCGAGGGCCTGGAACCATCCGAATTGTTTAGTACTGCCTTTTAGCGTGGAGCTGATCCGGCTCCAAGACTCATGCCGAAATCGCATAACGCTCCGTCAACGCGCTCAAAATCAGCCCCTTCCTCGACGAGCTTTTCGGCTTCGTCAAGGTACCGTCACGCCCCGAGTACGGGTTCGCTAAAGAGCTGGGCGGCCGGCGACGCGACGAGCCGGGCGGTGCGCCTCGCGCTGATTGCGAAAACCGGCGAGATGGGTTATCCGTCCTTACGGCCAAGACCTGGGGCTTTTACGACGTCTCTTTCAGAGGGCAGGAATTTCGCTTCCAGCGGCCCTACGATTCCTATGTGATGGAGAATGTGCTGTTCAAGATCAGCTTTCCCGCCGAATTTCATGCGCAAACCGCGGTCGAAGCGTCCATGGCCTTGTACGGGAAATTGCGCGCCACCGGAAAATCCGCCGATGACATCCGGAAAATCACGATTCGCACGCACGAGGCCGCCCTTCGCATAATCGACAAGAAAGGACCGCTCAACATCCCCGCCGACCGAGATCACTGTCTGCAATATATGATCGCCATTCCTTTGCTTTTTGGCAGACTGGTTTCGTCGGACTACGAAGATCAGGTCGCAGCCGATCCCCGCGTGGATGTTCTTCGGGAAAAGATGGAGACCGCCGAGGTGCGACAGTTCACCACGGACTATCATGACCCTGAGAAACGATCGATCGCAAACTCTCTGCGCATGGAGCTGACGGGCTGCGCCTGACAGATCATCGAAGAGTTGCACGGAACGCGGGACCACGCGAGGTGTTCCCGTACATCCGACATTCGCGACTCGAGTTACGTCGACGCCGTAAATCCTGACAGAAAGCTTCTCATTGGACAGCCAGTCCTGAGAGGTTGCTGGACCTTATATATGGTGCACCTCCGAGAGATTCTGAGGGCCTTGCTGTTGAAGTGGAGCACCCGCCTCGGCGCATCCGCACCTCGCAAACCCGGCAAAAGCTAATATTCTCTCGACACAATAAGCTAATAATGGTACAACATAAAAAGCTAATTATCGTACAGCGCGTCAAGCTAAGCGGAGCATGCAACGGATGGCCACGCCGTCGAAAAAGCTCGCTGAATCGCTCGAACTACTGGAAAAGCTCCAAGCCGCCGGCGGCGTGGCCGCGATCCGCGCGCGCGACGTGACGCGCACGCACCGGGAGCGCCTCATGGCCGCCGGCTTCCTGCAGGAAGTCATCAAGGGCTGGTACATCCCGAGCCGCCCCGACGAGGTCAAAGGGGAGAGCACCGCCTGGTACGCTTCCTTCTGGCGCTTCTGCGCCGCCTATCTCGATGAGCGGTTCGGCGCGGACTGGTGTCTTTCGCCCGAACAATCCCTGTCGCTCCACGCGGGGAACTGGACCGTGCCCCGCCAGCTGATGGTGCGATCGGCCGGCGCGCGCAACAAAATTACAAAACTCCCGCACGGCACTTCGCTGCTCGACCTGCGCGCCGCGCTGCCCGCCGTCGCCGACCGCACCGAAAAAGACGGCCTGCGTCTTTTCTCGCCCGAATCCGCGCTGATCGAATGTTCACCGGGATTTTTCACGAACCACGCGACGGATGTGCGCGCGGTGCTGCCGCTGATCCGCGATGCTTCGCCGCTGCTGGAACGTCTGCTCAACGGTGGCCACACGGTGATTGCCGGCCGACTGGCTGGCGCGTTCCGCAATATCGGGCGCGCGCAGATCGCCGACGAAATTCTCAAAACCATGGCGGCCGCCAGTTACGACGCCCGCGAGAACGATCCGTTCGCCGACAAGCCCGCGCTCGTCTTCGCCGCCCGCGAGACGTCACCCTACGTCAACCGCATCCGGCTCCTGTGGGAAAAAATGCGTGAGCCGGTCATCGAGCGGTTTCCGAAAGCGCCCGGGCTGCCAAAGAACATCGACGCCTACATGAAGCGCGTCGACGATGCCTATGTCACGGACGCCTACCATTCGCTGTCGATCGAAGGCTACCGCGTGACGCGCGACCTCATCGAGCGCGTGCGGACCGGGACGTGGAACCCGGAGGCGAACGAGGGCGACCGCGAACAGCGCAACGCCATGGCGGCGCGTGGCTACTGGCTGGCTTACCAGTCGGTGCAGGGCAGCGTGCGCCGCGTCGTCGAAGGCGCGAACGCCGGCGACGTCGCTGCCGCCGATCACCGGAACTGGTACCGCGAGCTGTTCGCGCCGAGCGTGACCGCCGGTATTCTCAAGCCGGGCGATCTCGCAGGCTATCGCAACGGCCCGGTCTACATCCGCAAATCCATGCACGTGCCGCTGAACCGCGAGGCCGTGCTGGACACGATGCCGGCATTGTTCGACTTGCTGCGCGCGGAGACGGAACCGTCCGTCCGCGCCGTACTTGGACATTTCGTATTTGTTTACATCCATCCTTATATGGATGGAAACGGCCGCGTGGGTCGCTTCCTGATGAACGTCATGATGGCGTCCGGCGGCTATCCCTGGACCATCATCCCGGTTGAAAACCGCATCGCCTATATGCACGCCCTCGAAAAGGCGAGCGTCGGCGAGGGCATCGCGGCGTTTGCTGATTTCGTCGCAGGGCTGGTGGAGAAACGGCTGGCCGGCGAGCCGCTGCCGGCGGTTCCGAAGGGCTCCTGAGACCTGAGACGTGAAAGCTTTTTCAAGACGAGGGGTGCCGGTATGAGCACAGCGCTTGCACTACTGACAATGGACTAGCTCACCGGCGTAGTACTCAAGCTGTATATATTTTAACTGTAGCGGAGAGATTCACACTCTGAGCCACAACCTCGTGCCCTTCTTGACTCGGCGTCCATGCAGCGTCATGATGTCCGCCCCCGCAGAACCTCTCCTGGTGGAGGTGTCCCTTGGCACGCGAAATTGTGTGGGTTGAGCGGGAGCGATTCGAAGGGTGGGCTTGTTCGAACTGTGCATGGATTTTCAAAGGCTCTGGGCCGCTTGGCGAAGGATCTATCGAAGAAATGAAGCGGCAGTACGAGGCGGACCGCGACAAGGCGTTTAGGTCACACGTTTGTGTGGAGCATCCCCCAGAGCGCGGCGTTTAGGAAGAAAGCGCGGAAGCGCTACGCTTGGGCCGCGTAATCATCAAGCCCGCAATCCAACTGTAATTCAGTCCCTACCAGCCGAACGCTGACCGCATCAATGGCGACAATCGGGCTTTTCTCGAATGCTTCATAATTGTTGAACCAGGCCTTCACATCAACCGGTCAGAGACGGATTGAGATTTTTCCGTTCTCGATCAAGCGGGCAAGCACCGGCTACAGATTCTTTAGCTCAACTAGTTCCTGCGGAGTCGCTTTTGTTTTTGTACTCGTTTGCGTTGGCATAGGGCTGGATTTGACATCGGCGCCAAACAAGAACGAAAACAAAGCTCGAAAAGCCGGTTAACGGCTATAATAAGGTCCCAACAGTCGTTCGGTCCGAGGCGTCACATGACGGATTTGAAATTTGTATCCTGGAAGGAAATATTCCAAAAAGCAGTAGAAGAGATCGACCCTCAGAAGCAGGGTCAACTAGTCCAACAAGCCGATCTTGCGATCTTCCATCGCCAGCAAAAATTGTATAATTGTGTCCAACATAGGGAAGAACTGAGCGCCCTGAACGCTGCTACCGAAGCCTTGCGACTGATTAAGCAGACAGCCAGGCAACTCGAAAAAACTGGGTGGCCCCGATATCGCGCCAAGTCCGCGTGATAACGGTTGCCGAGGGCTAGACTGTTGATCCCCGGCCCTTCAGCCTAACTTCACTGGATCACCAATGAAACGTTGTCCGTGACCTGCGTGGTGCCCGCCGCCGCAATTACCGCAACTGTATAAGTTCCGGCCGGCGTGGATNCCTCGAAGGAAGGCCGGCAGGCACTGTTCGATTCCNCAAGCAGTTTCGGCATTTCGTATGGCGAGTTCACAATGGCGCCTGGGTTGATTGCAGCTATGGAGAAATATATTGCTGGACGCGAATCCCAGTGGAGGATCCTCATGCTGTGAACTGTGATTGGATTGCTCGTTCTTAGCGTTTTCCTGCTGTTCCTGATCTTACTCGACGTGAATGCATCAGAACACGTATCGGTGAAAATTATTAACCATCTACAGCAACCCACTCGACGGCCGTAAACACAAAAAGTGCCGGCCACCCCGAAAGGCAGTCGGCCTGATTTCGAATAGGCAATAAGGGCATCTTCGTGCGCAGGCTTATACTGGCCACCAGCTAATGTCGCTGCGCTGCATCGTTTTGGTGAAGAGGCTAGGAGAATGTTTGACCTTTACAACAATGCGTACAGGAATTACGCGTCCGATCCCTATCGACAGGTGCGTATGGAGACCTATGGCCAAGACTTCGGCCAAACCAGTTGGGTCACAACTGAAGAGGCCCAAGAGATTCCGCAACTACTTACCCTGAAGCGCGATTCCTTTGTATTGGAGATCGGTTGCGGTTCGGGTGGATATGCTTTGCATCTTGCGGAAAAACTCGGTTGCCAGATCGTGGGACTGGATATTAATGAACCCGGGATCCGTAGCGCGAAGGAACTTGCACAGAGCACAACTCTTGGTTCACGAGCGCGTTTCGAACAATGCGACGTTTCGAAGGATCTCCCTTTCGACGGCGAGACGTTTGATGTGGTGTTTTCGAACGACGTTTTGTGCCATGTTCCTGGGAGGCTCGATGTACTGGTTGAGATGTTTCGCGTACTGAAGCCAGGGGGTCGGATGTTGTTCAGTGACGCTCTCGTGATTGGCGGAATGATTTCCGCCGAGGAAATTGCGACACGCAGCTCGATCGGCTTTTACTTCTACAGTCCGCCTGGAGCGAATGAACGGCTCATGCAGCAAGCAGGATTTTTCCGGATCCATACTACAGACACAACCGGGAACGCGACGCGGATCGCGAAGAAATGGCACGACGCACGCGAGAAAAGGAAAGAGAAACTGGTTGCGGTGGAAGGCAATGCCAACTTCGACGGGCTGCAACGGTTTCTGGATTGTGTACACACCTTGACGAGCGAAAGGCGCCTGTTGAGATACTTGTATTTTGCGAGTAAGGCATCGTGAATTGATCTCGCGGGGCCGCTGGCCGTACACGATTCGAACGCTCCTGACCGAAGCACGATCGAGGGTGTCAGGCAGCACAAGCGCCAGGAAACGCGAAGCCGATCCCTGGCAATTGGACGGCAAACGCATTAATCAATCGCAATCTTGGCGCCTCGTTGACCCGAGTTCGACAAGCGCTCGATACGATGGTCAATAGCTTCGCGAATCGCCTTGAGGAATTCAATTCGAGAATTTGCCAAGTGTTGTCGCACTGCAGGCGGAACGTCAAAGCATTCGTGCAATCGATCCAAGACTTCCCGACACAGACAGGGTTCGTGACTGACGTGCTCGCCCGCTGTTTGCTGGTTTGGATTTTGCTCGCTCATTGGGTCTCCTTCATTTCAATCGTGAGGACTTGATTTTCCAACCTCGCTCTGCCCGGCTGTAGCGCTGCCATCGACCGTGGGAGGCCAATGTGCCGGCGCAAGGTGCCGATCTCGACGATCAGTTCGTCACCCTTCTTGAACAGCCCAATCTCGCCTTTTGAGGCAAACGGCAGCAGCACCTGCACTTCATATTGTCCGTCACGTTCGGCAAACGTGTAGGATTTCTCCGTTCGAGTCACCGCCGACGGATCTTGTTGCTCAGGATACAGCACCTGCGCAAGTTCTTCGAGCCGCTGTTTTCCCAACACCTCGTGCTGGAATAGGGGCACGCGCTTCACCGGGACGGGCGCAAAATACTCTTCGATCTCAGTCAGGACTTTCTCCTGTGACGTGTGCCACTCTTTGAACCACCCATCCGTGACATTTACGGGCAGCAGGCGATTGACGATTACAGTATCCACAGTCAACCCGTGAAGGGAGAAATATACAAAGGCGCGCTGAGTTTCGCGCAGCACCATCTTCTCAGGATTAGTAACCAATCGCACGCTCGTGACCTTTGGGTCACCCATAATTTCGTCCACACCCTCCAGTTTCTCGAAGAGATCGCGAATATTGAGGAAGTACCTGTCCGTGGGTAGCTCGAACGGGGCGACGCGGTTTGCAATCGGTCGTACCGCCTTCAGCAGGTTGCGCTGGAAAGGAAAAATGTGCTTCATGTACCAGTCGAGTGTCGTCGGCATGCTGATGAACCGCATGGACTCGGCGGTTGGAGCTGCGTCAAGCACGATAACGTCGTAACGCCCCTCGCGCCGGTACTGATTGATGTACATCATCGCGCTAAGCTCTTCCATCCCCGGGAGTATCGCCAGCTCTTCGGCCTCGACGCCAGTGATCCCGGTAGTGCGCAGCACCGAGCTGATATAGGAAGAAATCTCCTTCCAATGTCGCTTGATTTCTTTCTGTATATTCAATTCCATGATCGAAAGCCGATCGTTGATCAGTAAGGGGTCCGAAGTTTGAACCTGGAAGAGTTCCGTATCCAGATCGAAGGAATCCGCGAGACTGTGGGCAGGATCAATGCTCATTACGAGCGTGCGGTGGTTAAGCTCGGCAAGTTTCACGCCAGTCGCAGCAGCGATGCTGGTTTTCCCTACGCCGCCCTTGCCGGTGAGCATTAGAATTCTCATATGAACATTATAAAGCTCATTCCACCGAACTGCGTCGTGACGAGCGCCGCTCGATATAGACGAAGGTCTTCGGTAAGAGTTGCCGGGCCTCGTGTAATTGCAGCCTCTTCTTGCAACCTCGCGTGTCAATTCCGGTGATCAGGATCGTCGGATAGTTGATGTACTAGTACGTCAAATGATGCATAACAACGTCGGCTCCTTAGACCCGAGTAGACTGTGGTTTGTCGAGGACCATAGGCTCGGGAGAAAGGAGCCGAACATGATGATTATAGGCGTAGGTTATCACCGCTACCACGCAGTCCCGGGAAACATCGACCGGTTGAGTATCTGCGGGCAACGAGTGCGGCGCCTGTGGTGGCTCACTCTCCGCCGCCGCAGTCAACGGCGCGTAGCGTGGGATCGGTACCTCCCGATCTTCACGCAATGGCTTCCAGCTC
>JGI12713J13577_1000008_pt1 | contig 132547 bp, 122 predicted proteins | sample JacPin_JW_Ref_O3_FD_13577 | JGI IMG/M metagenome (IMG submission 13577) | reverse complement strand
TTCCAGAAATTGTAACGGGCAAAAATGTGCTGCGTCGAGCTCAGGTTCTGATCCACACGGCCTACATATTGATTAGCATTCCCGCCCGAGGCCCCGGCCGCGGTAAAATTTTGGGTTTCATTGCTGTTGGTCGGCAGCGCAATGAACTTCAGTTCTTCCAATGCAGCCGGATTAATTACGGGAATCGTGTTGCCAGCGAACTGCGTCCGAGCGCAACCTGTTCCCGTCGCGATACATCCAGCACTAACGCTGAGCGGATCGAAAATAGGAATGTCCGCCGGGAACACACCGGCCCTCTCTCCAACAGTAGGCACCGTCGTAGTAAAAGTCGTGGATGCCCGCTGACGGTAACCATCCCACGCGAAGAAAAAGAACGTCTTATCCTTGACAACCGGGCCACCAAACGTCGCGCCGTACTGGTTCTGCACGTACGGAGGATTCGTAGCGTCGAAAAACGGCCGTGCGTTGAGAACCTTGTTGCGGAAGTACTCGTACGCTTCACCGTGATACTGGTTCGTCCCGCCCTTCGTGCTGAGGTTGACGACACCGCCGGCGAACTTGCCCCATTCCGGCCCGAGGTTGTTGTACTGGACCTTGAATTCCGATATCGAGTCTTGGTCTGGAAGCAGAACGGGCAAGTTGATGTAGCCGATGTTGACTGGCTGGCCATCGAGGTACTCGGCGCTCTCGTTGCCAAAAGAACCCCCTACTTGGTAATTGCCCCAGCTGAACGGATTCGGTCCAACCTGCGACCCGCCGGTTGCGGAGCCCGAGCCGCTGCCCCCCGCGACGGCAGCTGGAGAAAGCGTGATGAGAGCGAAAACGTTGCGGCCATTGAGGGGAATTTCGTTGGTTTCGCGTTGGTCGATCACCTGGCCGAGCGACGTGGAGGTGGGAGTAAGTAGCGGGGTCTCGGCGGTCACTTCCACAGTCTGGCTGACTGCGCCGACTTCCATGGCGACGTCAATGCGGACGGCCTGTTGCACTTGCACGACTACGGACTCGCGCTTGACGTGCTTGAAACCGGCCTTCTCCACATCCAGGCGATATTCGCCCGGATTCAGGTTAACGAAAGAATAGAGGCCGTCCCCGCTGGTAGTATAGGTCTGCTTCGCACCCGTGGCCGCGCTGGTCAGCGTAACCTGCGAGTCGGGCACTGCGGCGCCTGAGGCATCCGCGACCGTTCCCGAAATGGAACCGAAGGTGGACTGCGCCGAAAGCGGCGAGCCCAGTAGCATTGCGGCAAAACAAAGGCAGAGACCCAGAGCAAACACACGCAGAAAGCGATTCCTAGACGTATTCATGAGACTTTCTCCTCCCCCAAGAGAAGCGCATTAGGCCCACCCGGCCTACGCTACAAAGTTGGCGACACCTCTACGTACGCGAACGAGAAATCAAATAAGAGATCGCCGCACGATTGCCAACCGAGTTGCGCACACCAAGACACACCCCAACGACCGCTAGAGCCACCCAGAACAAAATGCTCTATAGATACAACCCATCGATTTTTTTGATACCACCCAGCTGCGGAGCATTTAGCTTCAAGTGCCCTATTCTTGTCAAGCTAAAAATAACGATTTTCTAGAGACTTTCTATCAAATTACACAAATGAGCCATGACGCGAATTCTATTTCGCAGTATTATGCTGCAGGGCAGACGTGCCCTTCATCCCCAGCGCGAATGTCCTGGCTATTGACCGCGCGCACAGCTCAAATTACTTTTTCTGCCGGAAATTTTTAAAGAGACAGCCCCATGGAAAGCCGTAGCAAGAATCAGGGCGGCCGGAAATTGCGCGTCGTCACGCTGAAGGCGGTTGCCGAGCATGTCGGACTCACGCCCGGTACTGTTTCCGCAGTATTGAACAACTCCGCAGCAGCTCGCTCGGTGCCGGAACGCACCAAGAAGCGCGTTCTGGCCGCCGCGCGCGAGCTGAATTATCGCCCAAATTATTTGGCGCGCTCGTTGCGCGTGCAGCGCACTTACACCATCGGGGTGATTACGCGGGATCTCAGCGACGCTTATGCCGCGATAATCATCAGCGGTGTCGAGCGTTATCTTCGGCAGCACAGTTATTTCTTTCTCACCGTCGCGCATCACAACGATAAGAAATTGCTGGATAGTTATTCGCATATTCTTTTGCAGCGCGGAGTGGAAGGACTGATTTCCGTGGACACTTTGCTCGGCGAATCCATGTCTTTACCCACGATTGCCATCGCCGGTCACCGCCCGCTGGAAGGTGTAACCAATATTCTTCTGGATCATCGTCGCGCGGCGCAGCTGGCACTGCAACATCTGTTCGAACTGGGCCATCGCGAGATTGCGTTCATGAAGGGACCGCACTACAGTTCAGACTCCACGGATCGCTGGAAAGCTATTTTGGACGTGGCGCAAGAACTCGGCATCGCGGTGCGGCCGGAGCTAACCATTCATCTGGAAGGCGACTTGTCCACACCGGAGGTGGCCTATCCGGCGACCAAAGCATTCCTCTGCAACCGGAAATTGCCATTCAGCGCGCTGTTTGCGTTTAACGACAACTCGGCGTTGGGCGCGATCAGCGCCTTGCAGGAAGCCGGTCTGCATGTCCCGAACGATATTTCCGTGGTGGGCTTCGACGACATTAAGATGGCTCCCTACAGCAATCCGCCGCTGACGACGGTGCGGCAGCCTCTTCTGAAGATGGGGGAAATCGCCGCGCGATCGGTGCTGAATCAGATCAAGAACAGCGAGGAGTACGTAGCGGAAATATTGATTGAGCCGGAGTTTGTGGTGCGCAAGTCAACGGGGAAAGCGTCCTTGCAGTCGGCATCATGCAGTAAAGAATTGTAGAACGCCTAGCATCCGGCGTCACCAGTCCAAACGGAATAACGGGAGAGCTCCGACGCGATGTCCATAGCCAATTCGAACGCTGCCCCCGCAGTCACAACTTTGCCCACTTCCACGGACAAGCCAGCCATGGCAATGGTGACGACTCTCTTCTTTATGTGGGGATTTCTCACGTGCCTCAACGATATTTTGATTCCCCACTTGAAGGCCATCTTCGATCTGAGTTACGCCAAAGCGATGCTCATCCAGTTCAGTTTTTTCGGCGCGTACTTTGTTTTTGCATTGCCTTCCGGGAAATTGATCGAGTGGTTTGGCTATAAGAAAGCGATGGTCGGCGGTCTGTTGACGATGGGACTGGGTGCGCTGCTTTTCGTTCCGGCGGCGAGCGCGCCTTCCTTTCCACTTTTTCTCACCGCGCTGATCATTCTTGCGGCAGGTATCACCATTTTGCAGGTGTCCGCCAATCCCTATGTGGCCGTCTTAGGCCCTGAGAAAACGGCATCGAGTCGCCTGAATCTGACGCAAGCCTTCAACTCGCTCGGCACTACGCTGGCTCCGTGGTTCGGCAGCCTGCTCATTCTCAGCGGAGCACCTGTCGCGCTCGACGTTGTTCGGCAAATGCCGCCGGACCAGTTACAGGCTTACCGTCTGGAGCAAGCTTCCTCCGTCAAGCTTCCGTATATTGGCCTGGCAGTTGCGCTTTTTTTACTTGGCCTGGTGATTGCGAGGTTCAAGCTGCCGGTCATCTCCTCCGTGGAACCACATGGAAAAGTTCAAGACTCAATCTGGAGATATCCGCGATTGATAATGGGCGCGATTGCGATTTTCGTTTATGTGGGCGCGGAAGTGGCGATTGGAAGCATGCTGGTGAGCTACATGAGCCAGCCAAACATTGGAAACATCTCCATCCAGCTTGCCGCGAAATTCGTTTCGCTTTACTGGGGCGGTGCAATGGTTGGCAGATTCATCGGATCGGCTGTGTTGCAGAAAATGCGCACCGGAACGGTTCTGGGATTTTCCGCGCTGATGGCCTTTTTGCTGGTCGGGCTCTCCATGGGTAGTTTCGGGCACTTAGCGATGTGGAGCATCCTGTTGGTGGGCTTTTTCAATTCGACGATGTTTCCCAGCATCTTCACTCTTTCTATCGAGGGCCTCGGGCCGTTAACGGGCAAAGGCTCCGCTTTGCTGGTCTGCGCCATTGTGGGCGGCGCGATTATTCCAGAGCTCCAGGGCGTGCTCGCCGATCGTATTGGCATCCATCACGCGTTCATTTTGCCCGCGCTTTGCTACGTCTATATAGCGCTCTTCGCGTTCAAAAATAATAAGCCGCATAGTGAAGCGCCTGCACCTTCTTAGCCGCAATCGGCATGCGCCGGGACAGAGCCTCTTTCGCCTGCCGTGCGTGTTCGCCCGAATTCCTGTTTTCTCGCTTGGTAATTCGTGTACATTGCTTGCCGTTACGCGGCAAGCGAATCACGCGCAAGACCGCGGCTGAACGTGGGGAGCTTAGCGCCGCGGTCTCGCGACCAACGGAGCAGCCGACTCGGACATGACCTCGGATTCATTCTCGATCGGAATTGATTTTGGAGGCACGAACCTGCGCCTGGCGGCATATACCCCGGCGGCGGGATTTCTGGAAACGATCCAGATGCCGACGCGGCTGAAGGCCGGCCGGGACGCCGTGGTCGCGGATATGTGCGCGGGAATTCGCAAACTCCGCGACAAGTATTCTGCGAAGCTCTCGCTAAAAGGCATCGCCATCGGCTCGCCGGGGCCGATCGAATTGCCCGAAGGCCGGCTGCGAAACCTGCCTAATCTTCCGGGCTTCGATGGTCTGGAATTGCGCGCGGCCGTGGAGCAATGCGTGGGCACGCCGGTCGTCGTAGAAAACGACGCTAACGTCGCGGCACTGGCGGAGTGCGTTGCCGGCAAAGGGAAAACTCTCGGCATCGACACACTGTTATTTTTGACGCTGGGCACGGGAGTTGGCGGCGGGATTATCTTGCACGGCAAGATCTGGGACGGATTGAATGGAATGGCCGGCGAGGTGGGCCACATTAATATTTGGCCGGATGGCGCAGCGTGCGGGTGCGGCGCTCGCGGCTGCCTGGAACCCTTGGCGTCGGCTACCGGAGTGCGTCGCAGAGCGAAGGAATTAATAGCCGAAGGAAAATCGCCGGCATTAGCAGCGCTGGAAAAAAGCAATCCAGATTTCACGCCGCGCGATGTTGCCGTGCTCGCCGGTGCAGGCGATCGTGACGCGCAGAAAATTTTTGACGAGGTTGGTCTTGCGTTGGGTAGAGGGCTCGCGGCGCTGGTCAACACCCTGAACTTGCCGCTGTATGTTGTGGGCGGCGGCTTGTCGAGTTCGTGGAATTTGTTTTCGCCGGCGCTGTTCGAGGAATTGCGCTATCGCAGCTACGTATTCCGCATGACGGATCCGGACAAATCCGACGCTGCTCGCGGGACCAAGGCGAAAACGTACGTCACGCTCACTGAATTAGGCCCTGAAGCAGGACTGCTTGGCGCGTGCATACTGCCGTTCACCGTGTCTCCGAATGGCGCGTAGGCCGAGCAGTCTGATCGTTGCCGCGCGAGCCGGCGGCGCGGTGCAAATTTGCGGCAAGGAAACTGCGTGAAACTGAATTCCTATCTGCTGAAGGCCAGCATCGTCGGCGCGCTCGGCGGGTTGCTGTTTGGGTTCGACACCGCCGTGATCGCCGGCACCACCCACTCACTGCAGCAAGTTTTCAATCTTTCGGATTGGTCCCTGGGAATTACGGTTTCGATTGCGTTGTGGGGAACAGTCGCCGGCGCGTTGACGGCGGGCTCGCTCGGTCAACGCTTGGGAGGACGAAACGCGCTGCGTTTGATGGCGGTGCTGTACATCATCTCGTCCCTCGGCTGCGCGCTCGCGTGGAATTGGCCGGCGCTGGTAATTTTTCGTTTCATCGGAGGATTGGGCATCGGCGGTTCTTCCGTGCTCGCGCCGGTTTATATCGCAGAGTTGGCTCCAGCGACATTGCGCGGACGGCTGGTGGGAATGTTTCAGATCAACGTGGTCTTGGGAATTCTGCTGGCGTATTTTTCGAACTATTGCATTGCCAGGTTAGGTATGGGCGCGCTGGAATGGCGCTGGCAATTGGGTGTCGCCGCGGCGCCTGCTTTTTTATTTTTTGCGATGCTTTTCGGGATTCCGCAGAGTCCTCGCTGGCTGGCCACGCAGCATCGTACCGACGAAGCCCGCAGCGTGCTGGCACTTTTGCGCTCCTCCAATTACGAAGAGGAGCTTCAGGAAATTGTGGACTCGATTCACTTAGAGCGATCGCAGGGCTCCGAGCCGCTATTCCAGCGCAAATTTCGATACCCCATTTTTGTCGCGATCGCTACCGGAGTGTTCAATCAGCTGGCGGGAATTAACGCTATCCTTTACTACTTACCCTCGATATTCATGGCCGCAGGATTCAGCAAATTGTCCGGAGACCTGCAGGCCGTCGCGATCGGGGCCATGAATCTATGCGCTACCCTGTTGGCCATGACGTTGATCGACAAGCTGGGGCGCAAGACCTTGCTGCTAGTCGGCTCGGCAGGAACGGCGCTCTGCCTATCAGGCGTGGCCATGATTTTTTTCACACAACGAAATCAAGACTGGCTCGTCTGGATCCTGGTGGGCTACATCTTCTTTTTCGCGCCGCTCGGGGCGGTCATATGGGTTTATATCGGCGAGATATTTCCGAATACCGTGCGGTCGAAGGGCCAAGGCTTGGGGAGCTCTTCGCACTGGATCATGAACGCGATTATTTCCGCGCTCTTTCCCGTAGTCGCGAAAACCTCCGGCGCATATCCCTTCGTATTTTTTGCAGCCATGATGGTGTTGCAATTCTTCATCGTTATGTTCTTTTACCCGGAGACCAAAGGATTCACGCTTGAGGAAATGCAGCACCGTCTGGGAATCGATTAGCAAACGCGCGCGGCGCTACGGCCAGTGTGCGGTTAAAGAGTTTTTAAGTGGTGCTCTCTGCAAGCGGCAACCAAACCTGAAAGCGAGTTTCGCCGGGTTTCGAACTGACTTGAATATTGCCCTGGTGCTTTTTCACGATTCGCTGCACCGTGTCCAGGCCTAGCCCGGTCCCTTGCCCCACACCCTTGGTGGTGAAAAAAGGCTCGAACATATGCGCCTGCACTTCGAGCGAAATTCCCGGGCCATTATCGGTAATCTCCACGACCACGCAGTTGTCGTCGCGAAACGTTCGTATTTTAAGCTTGCCCTCGCCACCCATGGCGTCAATCGCATTGTCAATGATGTTGGTCCAAACTTGATTTAGCTCGCTGCCAAAGGAATTTACGAGCAGCGGAATTTTCTGATAATCGCGCTCGACCACAACTCCATGCTTGAGTTTGTGATTCAAAATCGTCAGCGTGGTTTCCAGACTTTTCACGATGTCCACGTTCTGCAGCGGCGTCTGGTCCATGTATGTGTATTCTTTGATGGCGCGGACGAGGTCAGAAATGCGCGATGTGCCGCTCTCGATTTCGTTCAGCAGAGTCGCGACTTCCACCGAGGCAGCGATCCGCACCAGAGCCGCTCGAGCGGAGTCAGCGTCCAAGATCGCAAACAATGACTCCAGCGCTTCCGGCTTGACGTTCCGGCGCGCCAGGTCCGCAGACATTTGCCACAAGTCATTCTGGCCGTGACTACGCAACAACGAATCGATCTGCTCTTCCAGATCGCTCATGGCCAGCGGATCCGGCGGAACAGTGTCGTTCTGGACGAACGCGGTCTCCAGCTTTTCGATTTCTGCTTTTTGCGCGGCCGTGAGATCGCGGCTTCCCAGCTCGTGGCTGGCGTCGCGGATTTTCTTCAGGACTTCTCGCAACTGGCTTGCGGCGCGCTTCGCGGCAGACGCGGGATTGTTGAGTTCATGCGCGAGCCCGGCCGATAATTTTCCCAAAGAAGCGAGCCGGTCGCGCTGCTGTTCGCGCCGCGTGGTTTCGCGAATTCTGTCGGACATCATGCCAACCAACCGTTGGGTCAGTTCGGGCATTTTGTGAACAAGTTCCGGAAACTGTGATGCGGGATAGCGCAATAGCCGCGAATCGATGATCGCCTTTGCGCCCACCGTAAACTGTTTCATCCGCGAGAACGGCAGTACTCCAGTCACAGCTCCCGGCTGCACCGGAATTACCACGGTCTCGCCGCCCAATTCGCCACGCACCTGCAGCTGTCCCTCAAGGAAAACAAACATCGCATCCGCGGGATCGTCGGCGCGGAAGGCGGTGTCACCCGCTTTGAGATTCAACTCCTGCGCCTGGCTTATGAACCAGGCGATCTGGTCATCGGGCAGATCGGCGAACGCCGGTACTTTCAGCAATTCAGATTTTTCGACCATTTAGACTTTGCTCAGATATTGATGGATGAATTGCACGGCAACCGAACCTTCGCCGACGCCGGAAGCCACTCTTTTCACCGAGCCGTGGCGCACATCGCCCACGGCGAAAAGGCCGGGAACATTTGTCTCCAGCAAAAAGGGATCTCTGTCGAGCTGCCAGCCCTTGGGGTGTTCTCCATCGCGGATCAGGTCCGGGCCGGTCAGAATGAATCCATGTTCGTCGCGCTCGATGAGATCAGCCAGCCACTCGGTTCGCGGTGATGCACCGATGAAAATGAACATCGCGCTCGCCGGGACGCGTTCAGTCTGGTTAGTGTCCGAGCAAAGAAACGAAATCTCTTCGAGATGAGTTTCGCCGTGCACTTCGGCGACGCTGGCGTTCGCCCACAATTGCACGTTGGGCGTCTCCTTGATTTGGTCAATCAGATATTGAGACATGGTGCTGGAGAGAGATCTTCCGCGCACCACGATTACGACGCGGTCGGCGTACTTGGCGAAGTTCATCGCCGCTTGCCCCGCGGAATTCGCCCCGCCGATCACGTACACGATTTCGCCCTTGCAGGAGAGAGCTTCCGTTGAGCCGCCGCCGTAGTACACGCCCGCGCCTTGCAGGCGGTCGATGCCGGGTGCTTCCAGGCGTCGCCATTGAACTCCGGTGGCAATCATGAGCGCGTGGCAGGAAATCTCGTTGCCATCGGCCATTTTAATCATGCGATACGATCCTTCGAGGCGTACGCCGAGCGCTTCCTGCGGCGACAAAATTTCCACGCCAAATCGCTGCGCTTGCACCACGGCGCGACGGGCGAGGTCGCCACCACTAAGGCCCATGGGAAATCCCAGATAATTTTCGATACGCGAACTCATTCCGGCCTGCCCGCCCGGAGCTTCGCGCTCGATCATCACGGTGTGCAGTCCTTCCGACGCTCCGTACACCGCTGCAGCCAGGCCCGCGGGTCCTCCGCCGACGATTGCCAAATCATAAAAATTTGTTTGCGCGCGAGTTTTCAGACCGACTTTATGCGCAACTTGTGATGGAACGCTGTCCAGCAGCTTCGAGCCGTCTGGGAAAAGGACGACGGGGAGGCTGGAGACTTCCGGCCCCAGGACTTCGAGGATGCGCTTCGTTTCCGGATCGCTGGCGGAGAGCTCAACATCAATCCACTGATACGGAACGCGATTGCGTGCGAGGAAATCCCGCAGCTCATACGACTTAGGAGACCAGCGCGTCCCGAGCACGCGTATGCCTTCAAATTTCGGCCGGTACGAGGCTCGCCAGTCGTCCAGCAGATCATCCAATTGCGGATAAAGGTGGTCGGTAGGGGGATCCCACGGCTTCAGGAAGAAATAATTGATGCCGGCTTGATTGATGGCGCCGATGGCTGCGTTGGTATCGGCATACGCGGTGAGCAGCGCCCGCTTGGAGTCCGGGAAGATGCGCATTGCTTCCTGCAGAAAAGCCACGCCGTCCATGTGCGGCATGCGTTGGTCGGCGAGAAGCAAAGCCACACTGTCGTTGCGCAGCTTCAGCTGCTTGAGGAGGGTGAGTGCCGCCTCGGGGGAATCACTTCCGATTACACGAAATTCCGCGCCGTATTTCGTGCGCAGATCGCGCTCGATGGCGCGCAAGACATCGGGGTCATCGTCAACACTTAGCAGAATTGGTTTGGCCATGTTCGATCCAGGTTTTGCTGCGGAAAATGTATTGAACTACTCAACCATTACAGCTACTAGGATGACACAAGTCTCTCTCACACGGTACCGCGCCGGGGCTATCAGGGTTAGATGATCGAAGGGTGCGCTGGTTGCAGGGTCGTGGCGTGCCTCGTCGCATGCATGCGGCGCCGTACACATTCTAGTCGCGGGCAAAGTGGCCCCGCGAGGAGGTCAGATTATGGGAAGCGACGGTCGCGCAAAGTGCTCTGGGATGGGGACGAACTCAGGCACGCTTTACCGCGGGGCTCGCTTCCCGGTAAAGTCCAGGTAGAGTCTGTGCTTCAGTATCCACTCCGGGAAATGCCCCATACGGAGCAGCGGATACTTCATGGCCTTGCCGAAGAGACGCCGGCCCAGGAAGTAGTAATACAGCGGGATGCCCATGTTGTAAACGAGGTGCGCGCTCTTGGCACGATCGAAGAAATCCAGGTTATATCGCCAGCAGGTGAAGAAAAACTCCCATTGCAGTTCGGTCAGTTGAAAAAGTTTTGCGCCTTCGCGCTTCTGCATCCGCGTGTCTTCCAGTGGCACAAATAGTTTCGGCAATAAGCACCACTTTGCATCCTTGAGAGCGTGGAGAAGGTCAAGCGACTGGCGAGTATCGAGTGGCGTTTCGCCAGGCAGTCCCCGGATCCAAGTACAAAAGGGAAACCAATTGTTGCGGTTTAGAATTTGCATNCCTTTCAGGACCACATCCGGCCACTGCTCGGATCTGAACGGATAGCCCTTGCCCTTCATGAATTCTTTGAACTGACGGACCGATCCGGTTTCGATGCCGATGAAAAGGCACTGGTAACGATGATCGGAACGCGTAGAGGCCGGATGGGCGTGGACGCTGCGGTCCACCGGGAGCTGCAATTCAGGGATCATCTCGGGCTGGGCGACGATCGGAGCCACGGTGCCGTGAGTCAGACCGATGTACTCGATCCCCTGCACCGCGGCGACGGATTAGGTCTGGTCTTCAGCCGCGCGAGAGAAGAGCGCATCCCGTCCTTTTCCAGACTTGAGTTCGCGTTCGCGGCGCATCGCGGCCGCACGCGACGCAAACTCCTCGCAGTGGATCACGCGCCAGGGTCCTACATGGCGCTTCGTGTACAGGGTCAACCGGCAATTTGGGTCATTGTGTTGGGTTAGGCGTCGTTCAAGATCTGCGGTTTGGCCCACATACGTATTGCCCACAGGGTTGATCAGAGTGTAGGCACAGAACTTCACTGAAGTATGGCTCCCCGGGCTAGATTCGAACTAGCAACCCTTCGGTTAACAGCCGAATGCTCTACCATTGAGCTACCGGGGAACTGTTTTGTTACCGGCCGAGACTAAGCATCTTACGACAGCGGTGCTTGTTGCGCAAATGACGATCGCAATTTCGAAGCTCGCCGGGGGTCGCGAGATTTCTTAAAATCCACTCCCAAAATCAGGTTGCGTACGAGACAATTATGCGGTGCGCACGAGGAAACATCGCGCCACGCGAGCGCACTATGGGACGGCCAGCGCAGCGCATTCTGGTTGCATGATTGGTCTCACGCGAAGTTGATTGTGCGTGGATTGCGTCCACGGAACGTGTACGATTCTTTTCTTCAACGCTCGGGACCAGATGACTTCGCTCCGATTCTGCCTGAAGGGGTTCACGGCGGGACAATAGCATCGCTAGAAGAGCGCAACGACCCGGCGACAAGATGAGGTGCAAGAATTGATGGCTGAGATTTCAGACCCTGCTCAACAGTTCCCGAATCTTCCGGAGCGCATTCGCGGACTGGCGCGCCTTGCTTACAATGTGTGGTGGAGCTGGCATCGTGAGGCCCGCGAACTGTTTCCCGCACTGGATCAACAAGCCTGGCGCGAGAGCGACCACAATCCATTGCGAATGCTCGCATTGGTGCCACAGCAAACGCTAGAGAACGCCGCGCGCGATCCTGAGTTTCTGGAACGCTTTGACGCGGTGATGGCGGAGTTTGACGCCAACATCGCATCGCAAACTGGCTGGTTTACGACGGAATACGGAGCACCGCAAGCTCCTTTAGCCTATTTTTCCGCTGAGTACGCGTTCCATCATTCGCTGCCGCTGTATGCCGGCGGCCTGGGCGTGCTGGCGGGAGATTACGTGAAGGAGTGCAGTGACCTCGCGATTCCGATGGTCGCGGTGGGCCTGATTTATTCGCGCGGCTACCTTTCGCAAAAAATCCGCGATGACGGCTGGCAAGAGGATGACGAAAAGACGCTGGACCGCACCTACGATCCCGTCAAGCTAGTCCTCAACGGAAATAATGAACCGCTCAGAGTGCAGGTTCCGTTCTTCGAACCTCCAGTACACGTGCTGGTGTGGCGCGCCGATATCGGCCGCGTGCCCGTCTATCTGCTGGATACGGAAGTGGAAACGAATCAGCCCTGGGACCGGGCGATCGCGCACCGGCTATATACCAATGACCCGGAGCAGCGCTTGCGCCAGGAAATCGTGCTGGGAATCGGCGGAATGTGCGTCCTGAAAGCGCTGGGCATTCATCCCGCAGCCGTGCACATCAACGAAGGGCATCCGGCGTTCGCGTTTTTGGAACGCGCGCGTGGGCTGGTGGAAGCTGGCGCAACTTTCGAAGCCGCCGTCGCGAAAATCCGGGAAACTTCGGTGTTTACGACGCATACGCCGCTTTCGGCTGGCACGGATGTTTTTCCGTTTCCTTTGTTCGAAAAATATTTCAGCAGCCATTACGATAAGTTCGGAACGGACCGCAACGGGTTGCTGCAACTGGGGACGAATCCCGCGAATCCCGACGCTGGGTTTAACATGACGGTTTTTGCGCTGCGCATGTCCAACTTTTGCAATGCGGTCAGCAAGAAGCACGGCGAAGTGGCCAGAGAAATGTGGAAAGACATCTGGCCGGACAAGAAAGTGGAGGACGTGCCGATCACGGCGATCACCAACGGTGTCCATCTGCTCACTTGGATGGACCCCGAGTGGCTGCAGCCGCTATTCGCCAAGTACGTGAGCCCCGGTTGGATCCGCGATCAGGATCAGCCGAAGATGTGGGCAGCAGCTGACAAGATTCCTGACGAGGAGTTGTGGTCCTCGCACAACCGCCTGAAGGTTTTGTTGATTGACGAAATTAACGAGCGCGCGCGCGAGGAATGGCAAAAAAAACGCGTGCGCGCCGAAAGCGTGATTGCGTTTGGCGCATTGCTTGATCCTGAAATTCTCACGATCGGTTTTGCGCGCCGGTTTACCAGCTACAAGCGCCCCGACTTGATCCTGCATGATTTGGATCGCTTAAAGCTGATTCTGACGAATCCCTTGCAGCCGGTGCAGATTATATTCGCGGGGAAGGCGCATCCCTCCGATATCGCGGGAGCGCAACTGATCCAAAGAGTTTTCCAATTGGCCCGCGATCCGAATTTCGCTGCGCGCATCGCTTTCGTGGAAAATTACGATCAGCACCTGGCGGCACGCATGGTGCGTGGTGTGGATATGTGGCTGAATAATCCGTTGCCTCCGCTGGAGGCCAGCGGGACCAGCGGCATGAAGGCTGGCGCGAACGGCGTGCCCAGCATTTCCATTCTCGACGGCTGGTGGCTGGAAGGCTACAACGGCAAGAACGGCTGGGCTTTCGGTGACGGCGCAACCGAAGGAGACCGCACCGCCGCGGATGCGGACGCGCTCTATCGCCTGCTGGAAGAGAATATCATTCCGCTATACTACCGGCGACCGGACGACGAGATTCCGCACGAATATGTGCGGGTGATGAAAGCGGCCATCAAAAGCGTGGCTCCGCAATTCAGTTCTCGGCGTATGCTGAAGGAATATGTGCGGCAGTTCTACGTGAAGGCGCTCGGCGTGAAGAAAGCTTAGGACGAGCGAAAGTTGCCGAGCGCGTCGAAAAAACGTCGTCGTTTTGAGCGTGCCCTGCGTTGCAGCGCTGCTGGTGGGCGGCAGCTCGCTGCTCCGCATATCTTTATTCGAGTGATCTACCGGCAACCGTTCCCAGCCACACTGCCGCGAAGCCCAGCGTCACACTGAGAATCACGTTCAGCGACGCGACCAGTATTTTCCCGTCCTGCATGCTGCGCAGAGTTTCGTACTCAAACGCGGAGAAAGTGGTGTATCCGCCGATAAAACCGACCGGAATCAGATAGCGCCAATTCGGATCCCAGTTGGCCTTGCTCGCCAGCAGCGTGACGATGAACCCAATCAAAAAAGAGCCGGTGATATTCACCGCGAACGTCCCGTAAGGAAAGCGGGTGCCGATTCGTTCACCCAGGTAGCTACTCACCCAGAAACGCAGCACCGACCCGACCGCGCCGCCAATGCCGACCATCACATATTTCATCATGATGTAGCGTTGTTCTCCCTTTTGCGCGCGCAAGATCGCAGGCCCGAATCGCGGGCATACGCATCTGCGCTTACACTTTTTTTCTGGGAACCTTGCCGGCGACATGACTCCGCGACAAGGTTCTTGTCAGGAGTCATCATCTGCCCCGGCGCAAAAGGGACAGCGGTTAAGGGCGAACTCCTTCGCCACTTGAGTAATAATACTTGCGGGCACAAAAATGTCAAACGAGTGTCTTCGGAAGCGGTTGTTTCAGTAACGAGGGTTACTGCAGCTTCTGAGTAGCGGCGTCGTGGCAGATCAAATTTTCGAAAATGGCGAGCACATGCTGGCGGTATTGCACGATCCGTTCCAGCATCGGCCGAAGCTGCGGAGCGCGCACGGTCTCCTTGTCCCATTTCGCCAAAACTATCGCGGGAACCTGGATGTCCTTGCGCAGTTCCTCAGCCGAATGCCCGCGGAGAAAGAGGCCATAGAAAAAGGCCGCCTCGCGCTGCGGGTATTCGAATTCCTGCAGCGGGTCTTCGATCGGGTTTGCCAGCGTCGCCATGATGGAAAACCGCAGTTTACAGATTTCAATGCCGCCGTCAAGAGTCCACGGCGCGAAATAGCAAATAAACTTCTCACCGCGTTCCAGCATTGGACGGTGCGTGTGGAACGAAAGTTGCTTCCAATTCGATGGGGTGTTTCAAATAGCTCGCGAAACTGTGCCTGGCGGATGAACCATTGGATGCGGCACGGCAGCCAACGACGCCGCCTTCCTGCAAGCGTAACAGAATCAATGCGCGGTCGGTGGAAACTGGCTCCGGGTCTGAGGCCTAGCTGCCATGTGCGCAACTTTCCGCGATTTTCGGGGTTTGAGTGTTGTGGCCGATAACCTGGCGTGCCGTTTGGGACACACCCAGGCTGCCGCGCCATATTTGTCATGAGAAAGCCCCCACGAGAAGGCTCGGGCACCCGGGCCTTCTTTCTTCCGCTCCGAATGTACGCTGAGCGCTGTTGTTTGTTCGCGCCGCTATGCGATTCACGTGAAATTTTCCGCCGGCTGCGACGTTATCATTCGTAGGAGCTAAACAATGAGCAGCCAAATGATCGATCCTATAGGCGGTTCAATCATAAGCAAGAAATCCGCAATTATTCTGCTGGCAGCTTCGGCGCTCCTATTGGCGCCGTTATTCGCACCTTCCCCGCTCGCGCAGCAATCCCCGAGTTCGCAGTCTTCTCCGGCGCAAGCGCACGACTCCATGGCTGGAATGGATATGGGGCAGCACGACACTGATAAAAACAGCGACGCTGCAAAAGCTGCGAATGATGCCATGTCTGACCACGATATGGACATGAGCGCGCACATGTATATGACCGCGCTGCGCCCCGCGAACCCTGCCGATGAAAAACGCGCGGAGGAGATAGTCGCGCAACTGCGGCCGGCCATCGAAAAGTACAAGGACTATCGCGTGGCCCTTGCCGACGGCTTCAAGATTTTCATGCCCGACGTACCACAGCCGCATTATCACTTCACGAATTATACTTATGGCTTTGAAGCCGCGTTTGAATTCAACCCGGCCCATCCGACGTCTTTGCTGTACAAGAAAACAAAAGACGGCTACGAGTTGGAAGGCGCCATGTACACCGCGCGCAAATTAGCCACGGAAGACGAATTGAACGCGCGCGTGCCGATGAGCGTGGCGCGCTGGCACAAACACACAAATCTATGCCTTCCTCCGAAGGGGACGTCCTTGCAGCAAGTGGATTTGAAGGAATTTGGATTTCGCGGCTCGATCGCAACCGAGGAAGCGTGCGAGCAGGCCGGGGGGCGCTGGTTCCCGCAGATTTTTGGCTGGATGGTGCACGTCTATCCTTACGAAACCGACCCGGCGAAGGTCTGGGCGCATTAATTTCTACGCTGTGCGGTTGCCGCCGGCACGCGCGTAACGGGCTGCTTGCGCCTTGCACCGGCGTTTACGCAGGAGATGGACGGGGTATAGTTGCTCTGTATGTCCGTGACCTTCGCCGCCGTGCGCAAAATAGCGCTGTCTCTGGACAACGTCGAGGAGGGCACGTCCTATGGCACGCCTGGATTTCGCGTTGGCGGCGTTTTGTTCCTGCGGTTCCATCAAGACGGCGAATCGCTGGTGGTGCGCACGGATTTTGAGCAGCGCGAGGAGTTGTTGGCCGCCGATCCTGCCTCGTACTACATCACCGATCACTACGTTAACTATGAATGGATTCTGGTTCGCGCGGCTTGCGTTCACGCTGGCGTTTTGCGCGATCTGATCCGCTGGGCGCATAAATCTGCTGCTGCGGAAAAACGGCGCGCGCCACGCCGCAAGAAACGTGTCGGCCGCTGAAACCCTGTTCGCTACTGCTTCTCGCCTGCGTCGCGCAAACGCCCGGCTGCCTCTTCGGGAGTGATGTCGCGCTGCGGTGTGCCTAGAAGTTCGTATCCCACCATGAATTTTCGCACCACGGCCGAACGCAGCAGCGGCGGATAGAAATGCGCGTGAAAATGCCACTCGGGATGAGCTTCGCCGTCGGTGGGACGCTGGTGAAATCCCATCGAGTAGGGAAAAGAAGTTGCGAACAGATTGTCGTAACGCGCCGTGATGCGATGCAGGATGTCCGCCAGCGCATCGCGTCCGGCTTGCGAAAATTGCTCAAGCGAGCCTGCGTGCTGTTTGCTGATGAGCATCGTTTCGAAGGGCCAGACCGCCCAGAACGGCACGACCGCGGCGAACTCATCATTTTCGCAGACGATGCGGTCCTTCTTTTCTTGTTCGATCTTCAAATATTCGCACAACAAACAAGCAGCATGTTGCCGCTGGTACGCTGCGAACGACGCCCGTTCCTTGGCAGGTTCGTTCGGCACCGTGGCGTTCGCCCAGATTTGTCCGTGCGGGTGCGGATTGCTAGCGCCCATCATCGCGCCGCGATTTTCAAAAATCAGGACGGAATTGATTCCGTTTTCGGCGCCCCGCAGCTGATACTGCTCGGTCCAAACATCAATTACGGCGCGAAGTTCGGCGTTGGACATCTTCGCGAGCGTCAGATCATGCCGCGGCGAAAAACATACGACGCGGCAGTTGCCCTGTTCGGCGCGCGCCACGAGCAATCCTGAAACATTTTCTTCGTGTGCGGTGCCGCCGGGCTGCAGCGCCGCGTAGTCATTTTCAAAAACAAACGTCCCGGTGTAATTCGGATTGTGCTTTCCGCTCGCCCGCTTGTTCCCGGGGCACATGTAGCACTGCGGATCGTAGGCCGGGACGTTCTCCGGCGCCGCCGTTTCGGTTTGGCCCTTCCACGGGCGCGCTGTCCGTCCAGGCGAAACCAGCACCCAATCTCCCGTTAGCGGATTCAAGCGCCGATGCGATTGCTTTTCGAATTCAAACGACGCCACAACACTCTCCTTGAAAAGGAATATACCAGTCGGCCGGTGCGCTTGGTTATCCGAGGATTTCGCGCACGCCGTCTGAGGCGCGCACGATACAGATGTCCGGCTTGCGGCCTGGCGCGCGAAATATCCGCGCCTCCTGCCCTTACAACTTCTGAAATTGTTGGCGCCGGCGCTGCGCTTCGTGTTGCACCAGGCTCGCTGACGACACCTCTTGACCCGCCAGTTTATCGGTCACGGTTCTTAATTTATCCCGAGCGCCAACAGCAGAAAACGACGATCCTTGAAATTCCGGGCAAAGGACAAACTGCGAACGTCTTTGCTCACACCCGCAAAGGCAGCGGGAACATATTGCCCTTCGGGTGAGGCTTGCGACACCAGAGCAAGTCCGCGCACAGCGCAAACCATACCACGCAAACTCTGTTCTGGGCGGCAGGACTTCCGCGCGAGGCAGATCATCGGTACTAAGTTGGCGAGTCACGAAAGGAGCGTCAGTCAGCGCGCAAATTATGCGAAAAATACGCGATTAGAATTGGAGGTTGGCGATTGTTTTCAATTGTTTACGGTGATTTCTAATCGACGGGACGTTGATTAGAAACTTTTCGATTGCTACTGCTGGCGTAGGTAGAACCGCGTAGCGTGGTGAGGTTTGGGGCGCGGCCGGGAGCGTTGGTGCGGAGCTGCAGAAGGTGCTAAACGGAGCTTATTGCCGCAGCGTGGGTACTAATGCGGCGGCGATTGGAGTTTGTTGCTGCGACCGCGGTGCGGGGCTGGCGACGCCGCGCGAATTTTTGTGATGCTTCATTTCTTTTGAGTCCTGCGCGACGTTATCATGCGCGGGTCGAGAGCACAGCTGTACGTTCGTACAGAACTCATACAGAACTAGTACTCACTGGCCGAAATGATTTGGGGGATGTGTTTGGCCGCGGTGGTTGAAAGTCTGGCGACTAAACCGCACGGTTCAAAGACTAAGGGATGAGCGCCCGAAACTTCTACGGCGTTTACTTGAGAATTGTCAAATGGTAGCGCACCCGGGTGGACCAGCCGCCGACAATTATGGGCACGCGTCTTTGAAACGCGGCAGAATAGCGTCATCGAGAAAATCGATTCGTGGTGCGAGCTGTTCTGCCCATTCGGGAGTGGGCGGGACACTAAGCGGAATAAAGTCTGAGGAAGACTTGCCATTTCTGGCGAACTCAATCCATTGCTTCACGTGCGAGATATACAGGTTCAACACTTGAACGGGTGTCTTGCACTGATCCACTACAAAATAGGCGCTGGGTAAGACGCCAACGACAACCCACAGCTATTGATCGATCCCTAAGCGAGTCGGCCGAATTCCAAAAAGAACACCCCGACAATGCCTCCCACGCCCGCACCAAAGTAGCGTTGTAGTACAGCTTCACACCAAGCGAATGACACCAAATGGTCTTCAGCCTCAACCGCCATCGCTCGAAGTAGCTCGGTGTCTTTCGAATCTTCTCCGACCATTCTTTCGAGCGGTACGACACAGCGGACTACGATCTGTTCGTTCACACTAATCCTCACTCAACAAGGAAGAAGTCATCGAAATCAAACTCCATTTGTTCCCCACTGCGTCAAAGGTGAAAGGCGCCACACTGACCTGGTCATTCGCGTTTACCGCGAGACTCATCAGCGGCGGCGCGGTGCCCGTCGCGGCCACCGACTGCAGATTGGCCCATTGTTCGTTGGTGGCGTATCGCGGAACGCGATTGTTGGGGCGTGACGCGGGGTCAGCTGTTTGGATGGAAGGGCATGCCGGGATGGCCGGCGCTTGCTGGCTCTGGGCTTGCTACGTCGAGATTTACTACGATGGGTTCTCGGCCGTTGCGGACTACGACTGCTTCGCAAATCTCGTCGCGGCTGGCATTGATTTCCTGATGCGGCACGTAGGGCGGCACGTAGATGAAATCTCCTGCTTGCGCTTCCGCGCTTAGTTCCAGCTGATCTCCCCAGCGCATCCGCGCGCGGCCCCGCACAATATAGAGGACGGTCTCCAGCGCGCCGTGATGGTGCGGTCCGGTTTTAGCTCCGGGTCGCACGACCACGGTGCCAGCCCACATTTGGTTTGCGCCGGTGCGTGCGTGGGTGATGGCCGCGGCGCGCGTCATGCCCGGCGTTTGCGGCGTGTTGGTGTCGAGTTCGCCGGAATGCACGATCTTGACTCCGTGTTCCTTCCAATCCATGGGCAGCACCTCGATGGATCCCGACCGAGCATACCACTGGTGGACTGCCAGATTGTGTTCCAGGACGCGGGGCTAAATCGGGTTATTGGCCGGCGCCAATTCCGGTCCGTTTCTTATCCGCAGAATCCGAATGCGCTTGCTTTTCCATTTGTAGAATCACGGCGGAGAAGTCTTGCTCGATTCCTGGAGTCAGTTGCGCCGCGTTGACATCCAGCGCCGCGCGTGCCGCGGGCATCTGAGCGCCGACGGCGGCGGCGAGTTTGAGGATCAGTCCGAAATCCTTGTTCATCAGGCGCAGCGGAAATTGCGGGCTGTAATCGTTGTTCATCGCTCTCGGCAGTTTTCCCAGATGTGCCGGAGCGACGACTGTAGTCTGCGACAGCACTTCGAGCAACCGATTGCGCTCGAGGCCCGCCTTCTCACCGAGCGCAACGGCCTCTGCGATCGCCTGCATTCCGATTCCCAGCAGGCTGTTCACCACCAGTTTCATTGTCGCTCCTGAGCCGCTGGGTCCTACATGGAAATACTTCCGGGCGATTGCGCGGAAGATTGCCTCCGCGGCGTCGAATCTTTCGCGGTCTCCACCTCCGAACAAGACCAACGCACCCTGTTCGGCGACCGGAGTACTGCCCGACATGGTCACGTCAAGGACGTCCACTCCGCGCTTGGCGCCCAGCTGCGCCAGTTTCTTGGACGTCTCGGGATAAACCGTACTCAGGTCAATGCACAGCGAGCCCGTACGCACGCTAGCGAAAGCGTCGTCCGCTCCGTTATAGACGCTCATGACGATTTCGTCATTTGGAAGGCAGGAGAGCAGCACGTCGCAACCGGACGCAAGCTGAGCAATGCTATTCGCTACAGCGCCGCCATACTGGACAAGTTCCTGCGCTTTGCCGCGATCCCGGTCGTACGCGGTCAGTTGGAAGCCGGCTTCAAGTAAGCGCTGCGCGATGGGCCGGCCCATGTAGCCGATTCCGATGAATCCCAGCTTATCTTTTCCTGGCGTAATTGCGTTCATGTCGAATCTACCTTTGGTCGCGGGCCGGCGAAATTGAGGTGATATGAGCGGTATTGAACGTCAATTCTCGCCGGCCGGCGGCAGTCTTTTCTATGTCTTCACCTTCCGATACCAATCGAGTGCAAATTCCGTGCCATAAATAGGAGTTGCTCGAAAGGAGCCGCGCCAATCTTCGAAGTTAGTGAATCCATGAGAGGTAAGGGCATGACGAGACGATCGCAGCACAGGATGGACTCACCTCGCGTGTCGCAAGACTGCGCAGATTTCGACACGCTGTCCAATCTTCGGACACCTTCGTCGAGCATCGTGGCTGGCTTTGCCCGTGCGTTGTTAGAAGCGATACGTAAATCCGGCATTGCCGAAGATAGGGGCGGCGTCGTGGGTCAGCATGTGGAAAAAGGGTCCCGGCTCAAAGCCGGCGAGGTTGAACGCAAGGATGACGTGTGGCACGGGAGACCAGCGAAGTTCGAGATCTCCTTGATTGCCCAGATAGCGCGCGCCGCTGGCGCTCGCTGGATCAATCAGGACTCCGCTTCCAAAGGCGTAGATCCCGTCGTGGGTTGATTCTCTCCAATACCAGTCCCAGGCAAATGCGCCCGTGATGTTCGCGCGCAGCTGGAATTGAATCAGCGGGTGCAAATCGATCAGATTCTGAGGTCCAAAGGTGGGCACCATCTTGGGCGTGAAGTAACAACCACGGGGGAATAGGGAGTTGAAAGTTCCGAGAGACTGATTCGCGGAATTGCCGTCTCCGCTATAGACGTCTGCGCGTAACGTGGGGCGAGGATGAAAGCGCACACGATCGAACGTGTATCCCGTTTCCGTTGACACGCTCCAAGCGCGAATCGAGGCGCCTCCGAAACTTCCCCATTGAAGGTTCGGCTCCCAGTTGTAGTCCAGGCCTTTCCCGATCGGCCGGAAAACTCTGGCTCCTACGGTGTGACGAACCTCGGGCGCAGTGCCTCGGTTATAGGTGGCCGATTTCGTGTCTGCTCCGATGTAATAGATGTCAGCGTTCCCGCCGTTCACGACGGGTGCCGGGACAGTGAGATAACTTCCCCACAGGCTTTCGGCGTGAATTGGCACATCGTCGAAAAAACCAAGATTATTTAGGACGGGTTTGATGGCGAAGAGATCCAGCCTCACGCGCGCACTTTCGGCGACGAAGCGAAAACCATCGAAACTCAACTTTACGGTGGGACCTTCGTTGTTGTCGAGCAAGCGGCCCGTACCGAGAACGATTTCCTGGCGTCCTGCGCGGAGACTGATTCCGTGTTCGCTGCTCACGTGCGAGCCGATCTCGACAAACGCCTGATGAACGTCCCCGCGGTCTTCGTCGATTTGGGGCCGTGGTCCGCCGTTCCTGCCGTCTTCAAAATCGAACTCGAACTCAGAAAAGAGGCGGAAGTACCGGCCGGCGTGAAAATCGAAATGGGGCATCGCCCGGTTCATGACGTATCCGTTATGGTCTTGCGCCACGGCGCCGAACATCCAGTTGTCGAAATACTCGTATTCGATGCGATATTCCAAGCCCAGCGACAGGTACAGTTGCGGGTTTTCGCCAAACGGAATGTACTTTACGGGATCGAAGAAATCCGTGCGCTTCGAAGAGTCTGCGAGAAAACTCCAATTCCGCTCGGCAGGAAATGGATTCAACGGTGGACGCGCGGGATCTGGAGGCGGACCGGGCCACTGAGGGTCCGGAGTCTGCGCCCGGGCAGGCAACGCCGCGAGCGCGATCAGAAAACCGATCAGGACAAGCCAGCAGCCGGTCCGTCGATCTCTCAAGACGCCGAAAAGGCGGCGGTACGATTGCAGAACGATTCGAATTCTTATTCCGCACGACAAAAGTAGGCATTCCGCATATCGTGATCGCGAATTGCACGTTCGAACGCTACCGCGGATCTTTGCGTACGCTGGCAACGTGAGTTGGAACCACGTTTGCAGCGTGAATCTTTTTCGCCAGGAGCCACGCGCCACCTTGCTCGCCTAACACCATCCCCAACAGTCCAACCAGAGCAATGATGGGCGGCGCAGGGCTCTTCACCTTGATCACCCCGTATAGGACACCCACAAGCGTGCCCACCGCGAATGAGATGAGCAGTGCTTTCATTTCAAACTCCCTCGAGCCACGCTTGCGGTGTCATCTGACTGCCGACGATAGATGCGGTGGTACCGGCGCGCGCGTGCGATTGCGAATTGAACGTTCGCATGTGGCTGCCGGTCTTTTACTTCAGAATTTGTCTTCCGTCCATACGTCAGTCGAAACTGAGCACCTGTTTCCCTTTCGCGTGCCCGGCAGCCATTCGGCTGTATGCGTCACGGATGTTTCAAACGGCACAATTTCAATCGGGGGAGGCTTCAATACTCCCGTTTCGAATCCGCACTGGAGCTCACTCTCGATTTCCGCTATCTGTCGCGAGGTTAAGGCGTAACTGTCCACTCCGAGCTACCGCGAGGAATTATGGTAGAACTCAACGAGGTTGAAAGCGACGCGCGGATCCCCGCTGGAGATTGCCACTTGTCGCCCTCCAACCGTGAGTGATTGCAACGCCGGCTCGAACATCGGGCCACCCACGGTGTCTAAGACCGCGTCAGCTCCTTTTCCCGCCGTCAGCTCCAAGACCCTCTGACGGAGATCTTCGGTCTTGGTATTGATGACCGACTCCGTGCCCGGAAACGGGTCGGACGAAGTGTCCCCGCCAATAACGCGCACTTGTTTCCAATTGGCAATCTGTGTGGCCGCTTGGCCCACCGCGCCAACGACTCCGACAATCAGGATAGTGTCGTCAGGTTGGATTTGAGCTGCGCTAATTACAGATGCCCATGCCGTGATGTACGGAACTCCGATTGCCGCCGCCTGCGCCAAACTCAGGGTTTGCGGTTTACGTGAGAGAGTCTCCGTTGGGACGACGACATACTCCGCGTGAGATCTATCACGGAGAATACCGAGCGCCGGGCAACTGCCCCATACCTCTTCACCTTTGTGACGATTCCCCGCTACAACCGTGCCGGCGAAGTCGCGCCCGGGAGTCCGCGGCAGCGTCGTGGTTTTAAAGCGCCCCGCAACGTTCCCAATATCACTGGGATTAATCGCGGCGGCCTTCACTTGAATGAGTGCTTCGCCGTCGGCAGGCTCTGGAATCGCGACTTCCTGGATTCGCAACACCGACGGTGGCCCAAACTCAGCAAATCGCAGCGCTTTCATTTTGTCGGCAGTCATGGCTCCCTTATACCGCGATTTCTCAATGACGGCGCAGGCAATTCGAGGGCCGGAATTTCCCGCCGGATCGGTTTCGTGATCAGGTCGCCGTCAGAGACCTTGCACGATTTCCGACAAGAACCAGGTCCGCCGCTCCGTTTGGTCAATCCAGACCTCGATCTCGCTGGCGGTGGCCACGTCATTGTATTTGTCGCAAGTTTCATGCGCAGCGCGGAAATAGCGCGTCAGGGCCTGATTATCGGCGCTGAGCTCTGCGAGCATTTCTTTCGGGGCAACGCTCTCTTCATTGTTGTCCTTCAGGCGTTGATGCCGCGAGATATCGCTGACGGAGCGCAACGTGGTTCCTCCGATTTTGCGGGCGCGCTCAGCGATGTCGTCGGTCATATCGAAGATCTGTTCACCTTGTTCATCGAGCAGCAGGTGATAATCGCGGAAGTGCGGCCCGGTCATGTGCCAGTGGAAATTCTTGGTCTTCAGGTACAGCGCGAATGTATCGGCCAGCAATTGACGCAGCGCGGCGGTAATTTCGGCGACGCCTTCGCGGCTNAGGTCGGTTGGCGTTTCGTGCGTCGCTTGCGGTTTTTGCTTGGCTTGAGCTGCGGCTTGATTTGCCATTGCTTGTTTCTCCTTTTTAGTTTTAAGTGCAACCTTGCCTGTCAAGACTTGGCGCCCAGCGCGAATCTCACGCAGCAGCGGCGCCGGCCGGAATCTTCTGTAAGATATTTACCTCGAACGGACCTTGTACTAATTCCCCGACGGTTCGTTCCAAGTGTTTAAAGTGAGCGCTTGCCGCGTGTCGATCGAGCGCAGTTTGACTTTCCCATATTTCGTAAAAATAAAAGCGCCCCTTCGAATCAGACTCATAGAGTTCATATAATTTACAGCCCACTTCAGCTCGGGTGGGAGCTAACATGCCCCGCAGGAGTTCTCTGAGTTCGCTTTCCCTTCCTCCGCGCGCTACCGATCTTGCAATTACATATACTTCAGCCATAATCGCTTTTCTCCTCCGTTCATAGTCACTTTGCAATCGCGATGCACCGCGTTACTACTTCAAAGCTGGGTCAATCAGCGTGAGATCCGTTGTTGGATCAAAACGCTTTTGCATCGTTACCGGATCGACGGTGACCATTGCTTCTACCGTCGGTGATGCGTATGCCTCCAGAACATGGCCGGCACGCGTGGTTCCGTCTGGGCTCCCTACCACCATGTGCGTGTGGACAACGGGTCTCCCTTGATAGAGCGCGATGTCGCCACTCATCCCGATCAGTTCGTGCTGACCATTGATAGCAATCTTTTTGTACATTTTGCGCTGGGGATCGAACCAGCCCACCGTTGCGTCATCCAATGCTCCGATCGCGGTGAAATGCGCGCTGGTGACGTGATATTTCTCAGCAAACTCCTGCAGCCCGGAATAAACCTCGTCGCCCTGATAGAAGATGACGGCATATTGTTTCGTCGGCTCTCCAGGATTCAGCAATTGCACCAGCATCTTGGGAGCTTTGCCGGTTGGAACGGCCTCCGCCGGCTTCACGTATTCGCCCGCCGTACCCTGCGAACGCACCATCACGGCCGTAATCCCGATCAATACCAGTGCGCAGCCCAGTCGTTTTATTTTGCTCATCGCGTTGCTCTCCCTAGTTCGAGATTCTTCACAAGTGGCCTTCTCGTTCCGCTTGCAGCTGGCCGTTAGCTTTCGTTCTTCAGAAATTCGTTTGCCGGCGCCACATATCCTAGGCGCCGGCAGTTTTTCTCGCCGGCGGCGCCATGAATTCGGGACCGACTGGACTAGCAATCGTCTGCCGCAGAATCTGTTCGATCTCCGCGAGCGCGGCCGCGTCGAGCTTCCAGTCTAGGGCGCCCGCCACAGCTTCCAGTTCCTCAGGATGGCGCGCGCCCCACAACGCCGCAGCGATTCCGGGTTGGTCCAGCACCCAACGCACGGCGAGATCCATCACGTGTTTTCCGTATCTTTTTTGCGCCAGATCTTCCAGTTGCTGCACCGCACTCAGATATTGCGCGAAGCGCGGCGGCTGGAATTTCGGATCAGACAGGCGGAGATCGTCTCCGGTGAACTTCGTGTCCGGCCGCATCGTGCCGGTCAACAGCCCGCGGCAGAGAGGCCCGTAAGCGAAAGCGCTCAGATCCGCTTCGCGCGCGTAAGGCAGCACATCGCGCTCAATTTCCCGTTCGAAGAGGTTGTAAGGAGGCTGGACGGTGTGTAACGAAGAGACGGACATGAATTGGTTCATCTGCTCCGGTGAATAATTGCTTACTCCGATCGCACGGATCACGCCTTCCTTAAAGAGGGCTTGCATGGCATGGGCGGTTTCCTCGATGGGGACGGCCAAATCCGGCCAATGGACTTGATAGACGTCAATGTAGTCGGTGCGAAGGCGACGGAGGGAATCCTGGACCTCCTTCCGGATGCGAGCGGCCGAGGAATTGCGCGTGACCGAGCCGTTGTGCCACTCGAGTCCAACTTTGGTCGCGATGAACACCTTTTCCCGATGCCCTCGCTCCTCAATAGCCTTTCCCACGATTTCTTCGGAAACTCCGAAGCCGTAAACTGGCGCGGTATCTATCAGCGTGATCCCTTTGTCGAGGGCTGCGTGAATGGTGCGAATCGATTCTCTTTCGTCCGTACCTCCCCACATCCAACCGCCGATGGCCCACGTGCCTTGCGCAATGCGTGAAACCTTCATTTCCGTGCCGAAGATCACTCTGTATTCCATGTGCCTTATCCTTTTATATGAAATGAGATCTGCATATTTTCAGTTGACCCTAGTGCTGCAGGTGCGACTGCTGAGATCCGTCGCACATCGGAAAACCTGTTCACTCCCTTTCCCGATACGTTCTTGCGCACCTAAGCCGGCGATGCGTAGAGGAGCGTACGATTTAGAGTTCCGCTTAGCTCCCGGCGACCTCGACAAACGCGTGATTTCACAGCGGAAACGGAAGTTTCCAGCAGCTGAGCAGTTTCTTTGACGGAAAGCTCCTCGACCATGCGAAGCCACATCGTTTTTCGAATCGTCGGACCCAACCGATTGATCGCGTTAGTCAGGAGTTCCGAATGTTCGCGCCGCCGGCACGATTCTTCGGGATTGGGGTTCTGGTCAACAAATGCCTCGGGGACGAAGCTCACATTGTCATCAGGCGTCAACGGCAGGACTTCGGGAACTCTCCGCCTTCGGCGCAGCAACATGTAGGCTTCGTTGCAGGTGATGCGAGTGAGCCAAGTGCAGAACTGTGACGCTTCCTGAAAGCCGCCAAGGTGCAGGAAAGCTTTGTGAAAACTTTCCTGCATCACATCTTCGGCGTCTTCTCGGTTCTTGGTTATGCGCAGCGCAATCGCGAAGACTTTCCGCTTGTGGCGCAACATTAGTTTTTCGAATGCGTGCGTGTCACCGCGTTTAGCGGCGGTTACTATTGCATGATCCGGGTCTTTTTCGATATCAGTTGCGAGAGACGTATCCATGATTCCGTTTCTCCTCGGCAATTCATTTAGCAAATGCCCAGACGTCAAGCGAGCAATAGCGGAGCCAAATCGAGCGCTGACCACGGTGGCGCGGAAGTGACTGATGGGACGGAGGATACGTCGTATTACAGGAGTCTTTGCGGCCGGGGTCCCAGTGTATAACTGTCCGAATGCTGGCACGATGTCCAGCCGATTGAACTGGATATTTGGCGGAAGCGCAAAGACTGACCCAAACCGGCATCTTTGGATGGGCTGTTCGGAGCGGAGAAATCTGTTGGTCCGACGAGACGTTTCGAATCTTCCGCCGCTTTCAGGTCATCAGTTCCTTGGCGGTTCCGGTTTCACCCTGCAGCAGAACGGTGGCATCGGTTGGCGCCCCGCGTTCGACATGGGCAAGCAAATCGAGCGCGTTACTCCCGGATCGATGTCTGCGTTCACTTCGTACGAGTGGCGAGGAAACGTTCGTGAGCTGCAGAATTTCATCGAGCGCAGCGTGATCTTGAGCGATGGGACGGTCCTGTGTCCCCTCGCCAAGCTAAAACATCCCGCAGACGCTGAATCGCCGGAAGCAACAACTCTCCAAGACGCGGAGCGGGACCACATTCTGAAGATTTTGCAGCAAACCCGTTGGGTGGTTCTGGTTCGCCTGCTGTTCCTGCAGCAGATCCGCCGGCGCGCTTGCGAACTGCGGCACACCGCGGCCAGCCATTTCGTCGAGCAGCGCTCGCGAATTCGCGCGTTCGGCAATGCCAAACGCTTCCTCACCATAACCGCGTGCAGGTTCAGCGGCGTGGAGGCGCATGAGAATCGCAATCGCGAGATCGTAGTACGCGTGCTTCGAAGAAAAAAAGGAAGTGCGCAGGTCGCGACTGGCGAGCGTGGAGCGCGAGGTTTCGAAAAATCCCAGCGCCTTTTCGATCTCCTCCCGCGCTGCCACCAGATCTCCCGCGGTGGAATCGAGCCTCGCCAGGCTCGCGAGCGCCGTCGCTGATTGCGCGCGATTCGATTCCGCCGTCCACAATTCGAATGCCTTTTGGTAGTAGCCACGGGCGCGCGACGGATCGCCGTACTGCGATTCGAAATCGCCGAAATGCAGCCGGGCGCCGGCTTCGGCATCGCGGTTTCCAATGTGTTCCGCGGCATCAACGGACGACTGAAAATCCTTCGCCGCTGACTGTTTATCGCCAAGCTGCGCTTCATTTTGCGCGATCGCGGTCAGCAGCTCAGATTGTTCACGGGCCAGGCCGAGCTTTTTGGCGCGCTCGAAGCCGTCACGCAAAACTTTCAGCGCGTCTTTCGGGCGATGTTGCCGGGAGTAAAGTTCGCCCAGACGGGAGATGATTTTAAGTTCCCCAGCGGCGTCCTGTGCGGATTCCGCGAGGGGCAGCGCTTTTTGATAGGACTCTTCGGCGCGTGTGTCGTCGTTGAGCTGCGTATAGAGGTCGCCGAGGCCGGTCCAGATCGCGGCTTCCACCGCGGGATAGGGCTGCAGACGCGTGGCGTCGAGCGCTTCGTAATAAAGTTCGAATGCCAGCTCGAGCTCGCCGCGAGCAAGATGGACGGTCCCCAGCGCCTCCAGATTGAAAACCACGCCAAAATCGTCGTGCAACCTGCGCGCGATCACCAGCGCTTGTGCGGAACATTCCAGGGCGTGCTCGGTATCGCCGATCTCGCGATACGTGTAAGCCACGTTGCCAAGGAGAATTCCTTGCCAGTAATCGTCGCCCGTCTGTTTATAAAGAGCGATCGCTTTTTCGACGGTGCGGATGCTCGCGCTGTAGTCGCCCAAAAAATATTCCACCGAGGAGAGAGTCTTCCACGCCAGTCCCTGGCCCTGCAGGTCGGCCTCACCGGTATCAACGAGTGTGCTTTCCACGGCGGCATTATGCGCGGCGCGGTAGTCGCTCAGCCTGTAAAGCAGCAAACCTGCTTCGCCGTTCAGTGCGGCGCGGCGGCGCGCGCCATCGCCGGACGCCTGAAAAAACTCTGCGGCGGTCCGGAATTTCTCGAGCGCCACCGGCCAGCTCGTTTCGTTTCCGTGGCGGCGAATGTCTTCCGCTTCCGCCAGCATCTGTTCGTGCGCGGCAATGTTCGCGTCGGCAGGCACGGCAGGACGCGCCACCGATACCGTGACGGTTCCGGCGCATGAAAGGCGCGTATGGAGGCACGAAATGTCGAAGGTCTCCTGAGTTTTTTCTCCGGGGACAAGAAAAAATCGAATGGCGGACCGCAGTCCAGCGTGATTCGTGCGCGGGACTTGCAAAGTCCCGCCGCTCGACCACTTCACGCTGAGCATCTCCTCCGTCTGCACGAATGAAATGCTTATGGCCGCTTGCGCTACCGCCTCATACAGAAAATTCTTGTGCTCGCCGGGGCCGAGTTGAAACTTTCTGGTTTCAGAGGCAGCGAGTGGCACCGTCGCCTGAAGGCCGGCTCCGTGCTCCGGTTGATTCGGCAAACCGAGCAAGCGTGGCGGCGCGAGCAACGCCAATACTGCAGCACATGTAATGATAGTGCCGAGCCGCCCGACCGTATGTCGAGCCCTTTCGGGCGCGTCCGCCATTAGTGCCCTCGCAAAGTGCAATCCCAGATTCAAGCACAGTCGCTTGACCACACAATAGAATTTGCTATTGCCCGCGTCGCTGCGGCACGCAAGCCGCAACTCAAGATGGCGGTTCGTTACGAGCCTGCTTACACGCGCGGCGGTTTGTGCTAACGCGTTAGTCTCTTTCCCGATCCGCGCACGCGTCGTCGGGCCTGCGGTAGCAGGCGCCACAAAAGATCCGCTCGCAGCGCAAGCTTTTCGTGCTGCATCGCTGGGTGATGTGTGGCTTGCGGCACTATGCTACAGCCTTCGCTGTATTGTTCGCGGCTATCACGTTCTAGATACTCTGCCAGCAGTTAATCTCCGAAAGGCAGGTGCTTTATGTCCACTCCAGCCCGTTCACCGCGAGCAAGCCCGCCCGCTTCGAAGCTCGAGCTTGTTCCGGATCGTCAAAAGTTAAGTTTTTTCGATCAGTTTTATGCTTTGGTGTCGGATCGAGCGTATTCGCTGTTTGAACAATCAGGTGGTTTTCACGGTGACGATGTTTCGCACTGGCTTCAGGCCGAAAGAGAACTGGCCGCGTTGCCCGACGTGCAGGAATCCGGAGACGCTTACGCCGTGATCATGCGTATGCCGGGTATTTCGCCCGACCAGATCAAGGTGGGCGTCACGGATGAAAGGGCCATCGTCTCCGCCAAGAGCAGCTTGCCTCAAGAAAATGCGACTCAAGGCACCGACAACTTCATAGAAGGGCAGCAATCCTTGTATTACGTGGTTCGCTGGCCGGAGCCGATAGATCCCGAAACGTGCAAAGCCAACTTCGATCGCGGGAAACTCACTTTGTCCGCGCGTAAGGCGCGACGGGAGGCCGGCAGACCTTCCGAGGATTCTTCTGCGAGCGAAGCGAGTTCGGCCACGTCGCGGGATGGCGCTAGTCAAGTTTAAATGTTTAACTAGCTTACTCATGCCTGACACCGCCGTTGAATTTGGCACAACGCCGCTGCCAGACCATCGGTCTCGTTTTGTAGTTTGGGCTCCCGGTAAATCAGGCGTCTCCGTTGTCGTTTTCTCCGGCACCTCCGGCATCGGAAGCTACTTTGAGCCTGGAGCGGCGGCGGTCAAACAGCCTCTAGGAGAAAATGTGCTTCATCGAAACAGGTTCGCAGTACTCGCGCTAACAATGAGCCCGGAACCATGAAATACGTCTGTATCCACGGGCATTTCTATCAGCCTCCCAGAGAAAATCCCTCGCTTGAAGCGATAGAGCTTCAAGATTCCGCATACCCTTACCACGATTGGAACGAGCGAATCACCGCCGAATGCTACGCGCCCAATGGAACTTCGCGTCTGCTCGAGGATCAGCAGCGCATCGTGAAGCTTGTGAACAATTACGGGCAAATCAGCTTCAATTTCGGCCCCACTCTGTTGCTGTGGATGGAGCAGAAATCGCCGGAAGTCCTGGAATTGATCAAGCAAGCCGACAAAGAAAGTCAGCAGCAGTTCGGCGGCCATGGATCGGCAATGGCTCAAGTTTACAACCACATGATCATGCCGCTGGCGCATCCCCGCGACAAAGAAACGCAAGTGATTTGGGGAATTCGCGATTTCGTTTATCGTTTCGGCCGCCGTCCGGAGGGCATGTGGCTGCCCGAAACGGCGGTGGACATCCCCACGCTTGAAGTCCTTGCGGCGCAGGGAATCCGCTTCACAATCCTCGCACCGCGACAGGCGAAGCGTGTTCGTGCGCAGTCAGGACGTAGTTGGAAAGATGTTTCCGGCGATCGCATCGATCCCAGCCGCGCATATCAGATTCGGCTGCCTTCGAAGAAAACGATGGCGCTCTTTTTTTACGATGGGCCGATTTCTCAAGGAGTAGCTTTCGAAGGTTTGCTAAGCGACGGCAAAAAATTCGCAGACCGCCTGATGAGCGGATTCTCCGATGAGCGCACCTGGCCGCAGCTTGCGCATATCGCGACGGACGGCGAGAGCTACGGCCACCATCATCACTACGGCGAAATGGCGTTGACGTATGCCTTGAATAGCATTGAAAACGGCGGAGTCGCCAAGCTGATTAATTACGGACAATTCCTTGAGCTGCATCCGCCGGATCACTGGGTCGAAATTTTCGAAAATACTTCCTGGAGCTGCGCGCACGGTACCGAACGCTGGAAATCGAATTGCGGATGTAATTCCGGCGGGCATGCCGACTGGAATCAGGAGTGGCGTGCCCCCCTAAGATCGGCGTTGGACTGGTTGCGCGACACCCTTGCCGAAACATTCGAGAAGGAGGCCAAGTCGCTGCTGCGCGAACCGTGGGCGGCGCGCAATGATTTCATTGATGTGGTCTTGAACCGCGCGAATGAAAATTTAGCTATGTTCCTTCAGAAACACGCGACCCATGAACTCGATGCATCGGAGCGAGTCCACGCCCTAAAACTTCTCGAACTGCAGCGCCATGCAATGCTCATGTACACCAGCTGCGGGTGGTTCTTCGATGAGCTTTCCGGTCTCGAAACCGTTCAGGTGTTGCGCTACGCAGGCCGGGCGATTCAATTGGCGCGCGAAGCCTCGGGACAGGATGTTGAGGCGGCGTTTTGCGAACGCCTACGCAATGCGAAAAGCAATATTCCAGAGTACGGAGACGGCGAGCAGATTTACAAGAAATGGGTCGCTCCGGCGATCATCACAGTGGACAAAGTCGCAGGCCACTACGCCGTTAGCTCGCTCTTTGAAACGTACGGCGAAAAAACGCGCATCTATTGTTACACAGTGGAGCGCCAGGCATATGATGTGGAAACGGAGGGCCGCGTACGCCTTGCCATCGGCCGCGGCCTCGTTCGCTCGGAGATTACAACTGAAGAGATTGTGCTCAGCTTTGCCGTTTTGCATCTCGGCGACCACAACATTACCGGCGGCGTCCGTGAGTTTCTGGACGAGCAGCATTTCAGTGAGCTGCGAACCAAATTAAACGATGCGTTCACGAAGGCCGACACTGCCGCGGTTATCCGCATTCTCGATGAACAATTCCATCGCGGCACCTTCTCGCTCAGTTCACTCTTCCGCGACGAACAGAGGCGCATCATCGGCATCATTCTCAATGATACGGTCGCATCTGTTTCGGGCGACTTTCGAAAGATGTATGAAAATAAGGCGTCACTGATTCGGTTCTTGAATTCTCTCGCAGTCCCGGTTCCAGACACACTGCGATCCGTTGCGGCCATCGCGCTAAATAGCCAGCTGCAACAGGCGCTGGAAAAGCCCGATATAGATGTTGCTGGCATCCGTTGCCTGCTGCGCGAAACCAGGCTGAACAACGTCCAGCTCGACGCCACGACTCTGGAATTCATCATGCGGCACCGGCTGGAAATACAAGCTACTGCGTTCCACGACCACCCGGAGGATTTGGATTCGCTGAAGCGTCTGCACGTGCTTCTCGATGTTGCGGCCGACCTGCCGTTTCCTGTGGGAATGTGGACCGCTCAGAACCTTGCGTTCCAGCGCCTGACGACGAATCACAACGGCGCTAACGGCAAGGCGATCGACGATCCCGTCCATCAGGAATGGGTTCGGGAGCTCGCGGCCGTTTCCGAAAAGCTCCATATTCGCGGACCGCACCTCTCGAAAGGCGCGGCTTCGGACTGATATTGGACATCGTGCCCAGTCACACGAAGTGAATTCTGGAAGAATGCGTTATTGTGTTTGCCATTTCGGAGATTCCCGGTAGCCTCGCTTCGCCCCGGACGTGAGCGGCACTGCTACCGTCATTTCTGTCAAGCGTTTGCGGCGGTCGTCTCCTTGGACGTGATCTCGTACTTGAAGTTGTCTGGGTCAAGGCTGTCGAGCCGGCCTTCGGAAGTTTCTGCCTGCGGATACATCAGGAAGCCAACCGGTGCGCCGTTTGATCCGGGCAGAGCGACGTCGTGCGCGAAGTTATACGCCATCCAGTTCATCTCCCAGGAGCCGAATAGCCGCTTTCGAGCATTCTTCACCATGTCGTCGTCCAGAGGGCGATTTCCAGGCGGTTCTTCCAGCACAACTTTCCGGACGTCGGCTGGATCAACGGGCACCCAACCAAAGTCGCTGAGGTAAACTTCCGCACGGCAGTGCTGGGATTTTGTAACGGTCTCCGTTGAAGCGCCCAGGCTCTTGTATCCCAGTTCTGATTTGCCGACGCGGATGCCGTACACGTCGCGCGCGGGGAGGCCGGCCGCCATTGCCAATCCCACGTAGAGAGCGTTCAGATCCGCGCACTTGCCACCGAGATCGCGAGACTCCAGCATGAATCGAATATCGCCGACGCCACAGCCGCGTGTTTTCGGATTGCGAAAAGTGTTGTCAACAATCCATTCGTAGATGGCGCGCGCTTTCTCGACATCCGTTTTTGCGTCGCGCGTGATTTCGAGCGCAGTGGTTTTCACGATGCCATCGGTGGGCAGGAGCTTCGTCGGCTGCAAGAAATCCTGCACATCCGCGCGGTCTATTTTTGGCGCGTTGCCCGGCGCGGAGAGATCAACCACATAGTCTTTAGTCGCGATGCGGGTGGTGAAGGTGAGGACTGGCTTCACGCCCGATGGATATTCTGCGGCGATGATTCCGAGCGAGTCAGGCTTGCTTTCTATCATCTTCGCGGTGCCGGCGTCAGCTTGGAAAGTAGCGGAGACCGTTTTCTGAAAGGGCGATTCGCTGATGAGCGGTGCGGGGAGCCAAATTCGGGTGGCGCCGGAAGGCTTCAGGACTTCGGCGCGCGTGGTGACTTCAAACGTGCGCCACTGGCCAGGCGTTGTGTCCGGCGCAAAGATTCGCCCAGGATTCGCGAACGCGAGGCTTGCTGAAAAAATTCCGGTGGATCGCAGAAAATCGCGCCGCTTCATACCACATCCTTTGAACCAGGAATTCTGCTCTTACTCACCAGGCAATGCATAGCGTACACTCGACTCACTCGGCAGGCAACGTGCGAGGCGGATCCTTGGAGTCTGAGATCGGATTACGGGATACTGTGCGCTTCCAAGACGCGGAGAAATACGCGGCTTACTTGAAGACGCCTTCGGGCAGGCTGCGCTCCGAGCTGGCATGGGAGAACTTGCGGCGTTTCCTGCCGCGCGATGCAGCGAAACACCGTGCGCTCGATGTGGGCGGCGGCACCGGCTCTGCGAGTCTGCAGCTCGCTGGACTGGGCCATGACGTCGTGTTGCTTGATAGTTCCGAGCAGATGCTCTGTATCGCACGCCAGGACGCGGACGCCTCCGGTGTGACGCCGCGAATTTCCTTCTGCCATGCCGAGACCGGCCAATTGCGTGAACTCTTTGCTGCCGAGTCCTTTGACGTCGTCGTTTGCCACAACCTGCTGGAATATTCTGGGGATCCTGCCACGACTGTTTGCGATATCGCTCGTGCCCTGCGAGCGGACGGCGTGCTTTCTATATTGGTGCGCAATCGTGCTGGAGAAGTGCTGAAGGACGCCGTTAAATCAGCAGACTGGAAACTTGCAACCGCCAATCTCACCGCGGAAACGGTGGTGGATACCCTCTATGGCAACCGCATGAGGTTATTTGCGCCCGCGGATCTATACGAAATGCTTGCGCGCGCCGGATTGGAAATTGTCGCTGAACGTGGCGTCCGCGTTTTTTTTGATTACGCGGCTCTGCAGAGCCCGGCCGATGCAACATACTCTGAAATATTCGAGCTGGAATCGAAGCTGGGAGCGCGTCCGGAGTTTTTCGCGATCGCGCGCTACATTCAGCTAATCGCTCGCCGTTCTCGCGCGTCATCCAGCAAGGTAATAGGACCGTGACGCCGCAAAGCCCACATTCCACTTTAAACTCTCCTATCGTTCGTCCCACGGTGACGGGAAAATTTGCGCTGGGACTTGGGCTAACCAACGAGTGCAACTTGGCCTGTTCATTCTGTTACCGCGATCCGGCGCGGACGGATCGGCTTAGCCTCGAACAGGTTAGATCTGTGATGGAAAGCCTCCCCGTCCGTTCCGTCAATCTGGGAACGGGCGAGAATGGTATGCACCCGCAATTCCGCGAGATTTTGTCCTACCTCCGCTCTCTGCCCGTGAAGCTCACCATCACCTCGAATGGCCACAGCGCGGCCGTGCTCACTGACGACGAGCTCCGTGCCTTCCACGATGTCGAGTTCTCCCTGGATTACCCCACCGAAGCCGACCAGGACGCCCAGCGTGGCAGCGGCAATTGGGCTTTGATTCATGCGCAAGCAGCGCGCTGTGTCCGGCTCGGAATTCCCGTCAACTTCATCGCGGTAATGATGAAGTCGAACTACTTGCGACTGGCTGAAGTGGCGCGCGCGGTGAAGCGCTATGACTCGCCGTTGCGCATCAATGTTTATCAAGCCGTGCGTTCTGACATCTATGCGTTGAGTTACGACGAGTATTGGCGCGGTTTTCGAGCGTTGTTTGCGGAGACGGACGTGATTGCCATCAGCGAGCCGTTGGTTCGCGCCATGGCCGGACTTCCTCCCAGGACCGGCGGATGCGGAGTGAGCACTGTGCGGATTACGCCCCGGGCCACCACTCAGCCTTGCGTGTACTGGCCGGGAGCTGGCGAGCCGCTCTCGCTTTTGTGCTCCTTGGGCTCGTCAATCGTGGAAACTTCGCCGTTTGTAGAGGCGCGCAGCGTGCCGGAAGCCTGTCGCTCGTGCGCCTATCTCCAGAGTTGTTACGGCGGATGTGCCGGCCGCCGGCGGCTGCAGAACGCGCTCGATCAGCCGGACTTCTATTGTCCTGTCGTCAAAGGAAAAATAGAAAAGTTAGAGATTCGCACGGCTGCCGCTCGCGAACTTCCTAAGATGGAAAGCGCATGTACGACGATCGTGATCGCGCGAGACTAGAACACCGTCAGGTTATACGCGGCTAACGCCTCGGCTGGAACACGACGGCTATGGCTTGTATAATGCCGCTCGCGCGGCCCGGAAACAAAACCGCGGCTTCGCTTGCGGGTCTGCTACAAAACGACTGCCACAACCGCGATCGCGATGAACGCAAGCGAATCGCAAGTGAGGTCTTCGTAAATGTCCGACCAAGCTTCTGCGGGAAACGGGCTGGCGATAGTTCGGGTGACGATTGGGGCGATGCTCGTGTGGGTCTTCTTCGAAAATTTAGGGAAGGGGCTCTACACGGCAAGCGGCTACGCCGGATTGATCAACTATTACATTCAACATGATCACGCTCCGGCCATTTGGAAGACGGTCATGGCGGCAGCGGCGAATCACGCTGCGATGGCGGCTCCGCTGCAAGCGATAACCGAAATCGGCCTCGGGATATTGCTCGTTGTCGGTCTGCTGACGCGCCCGGCTGCTACGGTAGCGTTTCTGTATCTGGCGAGCCTTTGGGTGTCTGAATGGGGCACGGCCTGGATTTGGGAACTTCTGGTTCCGGTGATGGCGTCGCTTGCGCTCGCGGTGGGCCGAGGCGGTCGAACATGGGGAGTTGACGCCTTGCTGGCGCGGCGCTGGCCGTCCTCACCGTGGTTTTGAGTTGAGCGTAGATTCGGTGCGAGTTTCGGTAGTCATTCCTACGCACAACGAAGCGCAGTCCATCAGTCGCGTCCTAGCTGATCTACCGGCGGAGATCGTCACCGAAGTCCTGGTTGTAGATAGCAATTCGAGCGACGGGACTCCCGAGATCGCCTCAAAGTTGGGAGCCCGCGTTTTCCACGAATCTCGTCGCGGATACGGTCGCGCCTGCCTTACTGGTATCGCGAACGCGCAGAATCCAGACATCGTTGTATTTTTGGACGGCGACTACAGCGATCGCCCTTCCGAACTTCCGCTGTTACTCGCCCCAATCATTGAGGGCCGCGCGGACATTACATTAGGATCGCGCGTCTTCGCGGCAGGAAACCAGGCAGCTCTGCCGTGGCATCAAGTGTTTGGCAATCGCCTGGCTGCAACCTTAATAGGGCTGCTGTATCGTGTGCAAATCACGGATCTAGGTCCATTTCGGGCGGCGCGCATTGACGTGCTTCACGCGCTGGACCTGGAGCAAGCCACGTATGGCTGGGCCGTGGAAATGATTCTGAAAGGCGCCAAAGCCGGTTTCCGCATTGTGGAGGTTCCCGTGAGCTATTATCCGCGCATCGGAACCTCTAAGATCGGTGGGACGGTTAGGGGCACGATTGGTGCAGGTTGGTCCATACTCACGTTGATAGCGCGCTACTATTTCTGGCGGAGACGGCCCGCCCCGCTGCACTCGGCGTGAACCTCCGCGGAGCCATGCAGATGCAAACTCCTCCTCACCGAAATGACGCCTGCACCCTGGTAATAATGGCCAAAGCACCTAGACCGGGCCTGGTAAAGACCCGCTTAGCTCAGAGACTTCCAGTTGCCGCAGTCACCGAACTCTACCGCTGCCTCTTGGACGACACGCTGGCGCTGGCGCGCTCGTTGGGCAATGTCGAAGTGGCGATTATGTGCCCTGCTTCGCACGTGGAAGAACTGACGAAGTTGGCGCACGGTGTGGTGCAAGTGGTAGCGCAGAAAGGGGAAGGCCTTGCAGCAGGACTCACCTCGGTGTTTGCGCACTTCGCAGCGCGTGGAAAGCAACGCGTTGTTGCGTTCAATAGCGACAGCCCGCACCTGCCGTCTTCGATTCTATGGAGCGCGTTCGAAACGCTCGCCGAGCACGACGTCGTTGTCGGACCGACAAATGATGGCGGCTATTACCTTGTCGGGGCCAAGGACGCTCAGGCAACACTTTTCGACGGCGACGGCATGGGCACGAAGAGCGCGCTGGAGGCGCTGCTGGCGCGCGCTCGCGGGCTGCAGCTCTCCGTCGGCCTCACAGATCTCTTTTACGACATTGACGTCGAAGGCGACCTAACTCGGCTTGCTGCGGAGCTGCGGATCGCTCCCGCCAGGGCGCCGCGAACAGCGATCTGGCTGAAGGAGTGGGGACAGGCGGTGGCAGAGTTGCGAACCGGTACGGAAGATCTGTGAAGCTTACGCCATCCCGCAGAATTTTCGGCCTGGCCGCGGTTTTGCTCGTGTCGCTGACGATCTGCGCACGCAAGTTCAGCACCGTTGGCGAACCGTCGTTCATCATTCCACTGGCAGTTGCCGGAACCGCGTACCTGCTTGCGATTCGCGAGTTCTTCTCCACGCCGAAATTCCCGCGCCACGTCATCATCATCGGGCTAGTGTTGGCTGCTTTGTGGCACGTTCCATTTTTGTTGCAGCCACCAGGTCCAGATGACGACGTTCATCGTTATCTCTGGGATGGCCGCGTGCAGCGGCTTGGCTATAACCCTTATATAGTGGTTCCCAATGACGCTGCGGTCAGCGGGTTGCACACGCCCGAGACTCGCACGCTGAACAATCCAGAAGTCCCGAGCCCATATCCAGCGGGCGCTGAACTTTTCTTCCGCGTGGTCACGGCGATTCATGAGTCCGTCTTTTCACTAAAAGTGGCGTTTGTACTTTGCGATGCGGCGATCGTTTTCGTTCTGCTCGATCTCCTGCGTCGGGGCGGGGAAGCAACACATTGGGTTTTGGCCTATGCCTGGAATCCACTGCTCGCGGTGGAAGTAGCGGGCAGCGGTCACATAGACATTGTCGGCGCGCTGCTGCTCTTGCTATCGGTCGCCGCGCTCGGGCGGCGCTGGCGTACGGTCGCCGCGGTAGCATTGGGGCTGTCTGTCGCCGTGAAATTGCTCCCCATCGTACTGCTGCCTCTGTATTGGAGGGGCGTTCGTGTGCGCGACGGCGCGCTCGCGGCAATCGTTGTCGGACTCCTATACGTTCCGTTTCTAAACCACGGGCGGATTCCGATCGGCTCGCTCGGCACGTTCGTACAGCGGTTCCGTTTTAACGATCCGATGTTTGCAACGCTCGAGCATGTGGCCGCTCCGCAGTTGATCGTGGGGCTGGCAGTGCTCGTCGGCCTTCTGACCGCATTTTGGATCAGGCGCAAAGCCGCGGAATTATCTGCAGTCGCATTCGCGTGGCCCATGGCGGCATGCCTTCTGTGCGCGCCGGTCGTATACCCGTGGTACCTGCTCTGGCTGCTTCCGTTCGCGCGGTCGGTCGCGACGGTGCCGCTCATCATCTGGACCGTTACCATCATTCCGACGTACTACGTTTGGCACTTGCGCACTCTTGGCCGCGCGTGGGTGGTTCCTGATTGGATTATGATTTTGGAATACGGAGCGGTGGCAGCTGCCGGCGCAATTATCGCGTTCCGGAGATTCACACGATTGAGTGAACCTCCATCCTCGACGGAATAAGTGCCCTTTGCGATGCGATTTGCGAGCTCATGCGCCATCACGAATGTGGCCACAGGAGCGTGCCAGCACACAATTATCCGAACTGTGCGGTATAATTCGCGGCGAAACTGGCAATGGACGCCGGTGGCTGGCGCGGGCCAAGGTTGCTGTTTCGACATAGAATCCATGCACCGCGATGCCTCTGGCCGTCATCCAACCCCACATCAGTTCAATTCATAAAGGAGCGAACCTCATGACGAAAGTGAACCGCGTAACGATGATCGGTCTTCTGGTGTTAGGGGCGACAGTCGTTGTCGCAACTTCCCATGCACAGAGCCGCCCGCCAATTCTCGAACAGGTTGCCAAAGCCTATGGCCTGGATTCGTGGGACAACATCACGGCGATCCGTTACACATGGAATGCGCAGTTCCCTGGGGTGAGCGTCTCCCGAAAGTGGACTTGGGAGCCCAAAATCAACAAGGTTTCCTATGAAGGAAAAGACAAGGACGGTAAGCCGGTGACGGCTACCTACCTGCGTTCCGAGCTAAGCGGCCAGCCTGAAAACGTGCAGAAGGAAATTGATCCCGCTTTCAATAACGATAACTATTGGCTGTTGTTCCCCTTGCATGCTTACTGGGACACCAGTGCCACCGTAACTGATGAAGGGATGAAAAAACTTCCCATCGGCGCCGGTTCGGCCACGCTGGTCCCAGTAAAGTATGGCGGAGGCGGTTATACGCCTGGCGACACATGGGATCTCTACATCGGCAAAGACAACCGCGTCGTGCAATTTGTCTATCACCGCGGCGGTCCCGTGAAACCGAGCGTCGTAATCGCGACCTGGACAGGCTACAAAAAGGCTGGGGGTCTGGATATCTCAACGGAGCACCGCGGCACCGCCGATGGCAAGCCGCTGCACCTTTGGATTACAGACGTCGCCGTGAAGGTGGCAGGGTCAGACGCGTGGGTGAACGCGCAATAAACAGCGGATGCGCCNGTGCGGGAGATTGATATACCGCTTTGCCGCGAACCCATTCAACAACTGGGTCGGATTGCTCCGTCCGACCCTGTAATGGTGCTTGTCGTTGCCGCCCGGCCGGGGCCGTACCGCTGAGCGAAGCGGTTGGCGCTCCACCGAAATTTTTCAATCGATGGACGGACGGCATCCGTCTGTCTCGTTTTAGGTCCACACTCGCCATGGTGTTCTCATCGAAATAAATACGACGATTCCGCTTACGCAGTGAACCGCAAAAATCTACGGAAGAAAGTCTTCCTGACTGCTGATCAATCACAAGCCCTGAGTCACCCGTCCGCGCGGGTAATTCTGAAACTTTCGCTGCGGAATCTCGTATAGTACGGTACCGGCTGGAAACTTGCTTCGTGGGGGATACACCCAACATGGAATTGCGAATCGAAGCTCTTTCGAAAGTCTATCCCAACGGCGTGAAGGCGCTGGACAATGTGAGCCTTACTATTCCGCGAGGAATGTACGGATTACTAGGCCCGAACGGCGCGGGAAAGTCCACGCTGATGCGCACCATCGCCACGCTACAGGAGCCCGACAGCGGCCGCATTGGCCTGGACGGAATCGATGTTCTCCGCCAGAAAGAAGAAGTCCGCAAGCTGCTTGGATACCTTCCTCAAGATTTCGGGGTGTACCCGCGAATCTCGGCTCAGGACATGCTCGACCACCTCGCTCTGCTGAAAGGCTTTGTGAACGTCAAGGAGCGCAAAGAATTGGTGGAGTCGCTTCTGCACCGCATCAATCTGTATTCATTCCGCAAGAAGGCGCTGACGAGTTTTTCGGGCGGAATGCGCCAACGCTTCGGAATCGGCCAGGCCTTGATCGGCAATCCGCAACTTCTGATTGTGGACGAACCGACGGCCGGCCTGGATCCCAGCGAACGCAACCGCTTCTACAACCTGCTTTCTGAAATCGGCGAAAACGTGATCGTAATTTTATCCACGCACATCGTGCAGGACGTGATGGAGCTGTGCACGAATATGGCCATCATTCATCAAGGCAAGGTGCTGTTTGCCGGAGTGCCGGACCAGGCGGTGAACAATCTGTCCGGGAAAATTTGGCAAAAATTCATCGCCAAGTCGGACGTTAAGGACGCGGAGCAAAAGTACCGCGTGATCTCCAGCAAACTGATCGGCGGGCGGCCGCTCATTCACATCTACGCTGATGAAAATCCGGGCAACGGGTTTGAGCCGGTGTCCGCGGATCTGGAAGACGTGTTTTTTACGAGCATTTCCAGACTGCAATGACGGAGCGTTCATGCTGAGGCATTTTCTTTGGTTCGAAATCCGCTACTGGCTGCGATCGTGGATGCTATGGATTTTTTTCGCCATCATCGCGCTCATGATCTTCGGAGCGGCCAGCACCGACCAGATCCAGGTGGGCGGCGCGCTGGAGAATACCTACCGCAACGCGCCATTCGTCATTGAGAACTACTATTCGATCATTGCCCTGCTGACCCTTCTGATGGGCACGGCCTTCGTAAATTCCGCAGCGTCGCGGGATTTTGCCTACAACACCTACCAGATTGTCTTCACCACTCCCATGCACAAGTCGGACTACCTGATCGGCCGCTATTTGGGCTCCGCGCTCATCTCGGTGATTCCGATGACGGGCGTGTCCGCCGGCATCCTTGCGGCCAAGTATATGCCCTGGGTGGAGGCGGAGCGCTGGGGACCGGTGGTGTGGTCCGCGCACCTGAAAGGAATTTTGGTTTTTGCGCTGCCGAACGGACTGTTTATCGCGGCCATCATTTTCGCCATCGCCGTGCTGACTCGCAGTACCGTAACGTCATTTATCGGCAGCCTGCTTCTCCTGGTGGGCTACGGAGTTTCGCAGGCGCTGACGACAAACCTGACGAATGAAACCCTAGCCGGCCTCATCGATCCCTTCGGCATTCGAACGTTCGCACTGGCGACGAAATACTGGACGGTCGCGGACAAAAACCACCTCACCATCGGTTTTTCGGGATTGCTGCTCTGGAATCGTCTGATTTGGCTGGCGGTCGGTTTGTTGATATTCGGTTTTGCCTACGTACGCTTTACGTTCGAAGAAAAGAGCCGGAAGAAAAAGGGTGTGGCCGAAACCGAAGCCTTGGCATTGGCAGTCGCCGGGTCGCTACAGACGGCGGCGGCTACTCGCTCGTTCGGGACGGGCGCGCAGTGGGCTCAGTTTATCGGCGCAACCAGGCTCGAATTCAAAAAATTGATCAAAACCACATCGTTCATCGTCATCACTCTCGCGGCGCTCCTCAATTGCATCCCCGTGCTGATTTTCTCGGCTACCGAAGGATATGGGAACACTTCGCTGCCGGTCACCTATCGCATGCTCGAGCTGATAGCGGGAAGTCTGTATCTCTTCCTCATCGCGATGATCATCTATTATGCCGGGGTGCTGGTGTGGGAATCGCGCGACACGCGCATGGATGAAATTCAAGACGCGCTACCCCACCGCGACTGGCCTTTGTACGCAGCCAAGTTCGTGGCGCTGATTTCCAGCATCGTGATCATTCTCTGCGTGGCCATGAGCGCCGGGATTCTGGTGCAGTTCTTCCACGGTTATCATCGCTACCAGATCGGACTGTACGTCGAGACGATGCTCGGCATCGACTTGATCGGATTCGTATTTCTAGCAGTACTGGCGTTCTTCATTCACGTCATCTCGCCAAACAAATACATCGGTTACTTCGTTTACATAGCTTTCCTGATCTTGAATGTTTTTATATGGCGGCCGCTGCATATCGCGACGTATCTGGTGCGCTTCGGGTCACAGCCGGATATGACCTACTCGGATTTTTTCGGTTACGCGCCGTACATCAAAGCCTGGGGATGGTTCACGCTCTACTGGACAGCGTTTTGCGTTCTGCTGTTTGTAGCCAGCATCCTGCTGTGGCCGCGCGGACGTGAGACCGCCTGGCGCCATCGCTTCCGCGATGCCGCATTTCGCTGGCGGGGCGCTTTGCGAGGCGTGGCTGCTGCAGGGATCGTGGCCTTCGTCGTGCTCGGCGGGTGGATTTATTACAACACCAAAATCCTGAACAAGATTGTCCCCGAAGGCGACCGCGACACGCTTACGGCCGATTACGAAAAGACCTACAAGAAGTACGAGAAACAGCCGCAGCCGCGCATTACCGACGTCAAGTACGCTATCGATTTATTTCCGGAGACGCGCAACATGACCATGCGCGGCACGCAGACCATCAAGAACGAAACCGATGCTCCGCTGCGAGAAATCCATTTCACCCTGGACGATAATTACAACACTACGATTGAATTGGAAGGCGCGAAGCTGGCGACGGACGACAAGCGCCTCTCGTACCAGGTTTATGAGCTCGCCACGCCGATGCAGCCCGGCGAATCGCGGACGATGAACTTCACCGTGACTACAAACACCCACGGCTTCGAGAATTCCGTAACGAACACCACCATCGTGCAGAACGGAACCTTTTTCAACAATACGGTTGCGCCGCAAATCGGTTATCAGCCTGGCGCAGAACTTACGGACCGAAACAAAAGGAAAAAACACGGCTTGAAGGAAAAAGATTTGATGCCAATGCTCGAACGGAATTGCACCGCCGATTGCATGAATACTTATCTCAGCAACAATTCGGATTGGGTGAATGTCGAGACGACCATCAGCACCTCACCCGATCAGATCGCGATTGCGCCCGGATCGCTGGAGCGCGAGTGGACCGAGAACGGCAGGCGTCACTTTCAGTACAAGCTGGACCACTTCTCGCTCAATTTCTATTCGTTTCTCTCGGCGGATTACGAAGTGGCGCGCGAGGATTGGAACGGGATCAAGATCGAAGTGTACTACCTGAAGGAACACCCGTGGAATGTCCCGAAGATGCTGAATTCGGTGCGCAAATCGTTTGAGTATTACACCGCGAATTTCGGCCCGTACCCGCACCAAGAAGCGCGCATTATCGAATTCCCCCGTGTCGCGCAGTTCGCGCAGGCTTTTCCCGGCACTATGCCGTACTCCGAATCGATCGGGTTCATCGCCAACCTTGAGCATCCGGACGATATCGACATGGTGTTCTACGTTGTCGCGCACGAGATGGGCCATCAATGGTGGGCGCATCAGGTGATTGGCGCGAACATGGAGGGCGCCACGCTGCTTTCCGAAACGCTCGCGCAGTATTCGGCGCTCATGGTGATGGAGAAGGAATACGGCCGCGACACCATGCGAAAGTTCCTCGAATACGAAATGGATAATTATTTGCGCTCGCGCGGCCGGGAATTGCTCAAGGAGCGGCCGCTCCTGACGGTGGAAGCGGACCAGGGATACATTCATTACAGGAAAGGCAGCGTGGTGATGTATTACCTGCGCGAAATGATCGGCGAAGATGGCGTGAATCGCGCCGCCCGAAATGTCCTTCAGCAGTACGGCTATGCGCCCCCGCCATATCCCACTTCGTACGCGCTGGTTGACGCGCTGCGCCAGGAAACGCCGCCGCAGTCGCAATACTTGTTCAAGGATTTGTTCGAAGACATCACGCTGTTTTCTAATCGAGCGCTATCGGCCAAGGCGCAGAAGCGCAGCGACGGGAAGTACGACGTGACGATCCAGGTGGAGGCGCGCAAATTCAAGGCGGATGATCAGGGCAACGAGCGCGAGGTTCCGGTGGACGATTGGATCGAGATCGGAGCTCTTGCCGCGCCGCCGAAAGGCAAGAAATACGGCAAAGTTCTCTATCGCGAGCGCGAGCACATGACCACCGGGCAGTCGAATTATACGTTTACCGTGGATGAACTGCCGGACAAGGCTGGAATTGATCCATTGTTACTCCTCATCGACCGCATCCCGAGTGACAACCTCAAGCAAGTCACTCTCGGCGACTGAAACAGATGCCACCCGAAGATAGCGCGCAAGCAGAGGCTTCCGCGCCATCTTTTGCAACGAGAGCGGCCCTTCTTTCCCGTGGTCCGAAGCTTCCGGGCGAACCAAGGTCCCGTACTCGCTTCTGGTAAATCGACGCTAGTTCCTCATAAGTTGCGCAACTAGACAATTAGAGCCTTGCTTCAAATATCCGGTAAGGGCGCTGGTCCACAGACAAGTGAGCTAATCACGAGCTGCGATTGGGTCGTTGTCTCTCAGAAATGCAACATGCGCACTACCAGGCCCGCGAGGCTCGCGCCGATAAAAGGGCCAACCACAGGGATACCCGCATATCCCCAATCGGAGCCTCCCTTTCCTGCAATCGGAAGAACCGCATGAGCAATGCGCGGACCAAGGTCGCGCGCTGGATTGATCGCATATCCAGTAGTACCGCCCAGCGAGAGTCCAATGGCCCAAACCACGACCCCTGCAAGGTAGGGGCCCAGACCCGCAGCGAGGCCATCCTTTGATACGGTCTTCGAGAAGATCGCGACGGTGACAAAGACCAAAAAGAATGTCCCGATAATTTCGCTGATTAAGTTGGCGCCAAAATTCCGAATTGCCGGCGCGGTGCAAAACACACCCAACTTGAAAGAGGCGTCCTGAGTTTCCTTCCAATGGGGCAAATAATGCACCCAAACTAGAACTGCGCCCACAAATGCTCCCGCCAGTTGAGCCACGGCGAAAGGAAGAAACTTCGAGTAGTCGCCTGAGGAGATTGCGATACCGAGGGTAAAGGCGGGATTGATGAAGGCGTCCTTGCTGCCACAGGCGATGGCGGCAAAGACTCCACCAACCACAGCGAAAGCCCAGCCCGTCGCGATCACCATCCAGCCGCTTGCTTCCGCCTTGGATCGTTTCAGGAGCACGCCGGCAACCACGCCGTCGCCGAGTACAATCAACACCATGGTTCCGATGAACTCTCCAAATATCGGCGAAGTCATGATCGTTCTTCCTCCAGGAAAAGGCTTCAGTCCACCCAGTCAAATGACCGCGTTACGGCCTTCTTCCAATCCTTGTAGAGACGCTCGCGCTGCGCGTCTTCCATCTGTGGCTTCCATGTGCAGGCCACTCCCCAGTTGGCGCAGAGTTCATCGAGATTTTTGTAATATCCGACCGCTAATCCGGCGGCATAGGCCGATCCCAGCGCCGTGGTTTCGATGGTTAGCGGGCGAATTACATTGCGATTGAGAATGTCGGCCTGGAATTGCATCAAGAGATCGTCGTCAACCATTCCGCCGTCGGCGCGAACCTCGTCAAGATGGACTTTGGAGTCCATCTCCATCGCTTCGACGACTTCGCGGGTCTGGTAAGCCGTGGCCTCCAGAACCGCGCGCGCCAGGTGGCCCTTGTTGGCATAGCGCGTTAGGCCGGCGATCACACCGCGAGCACTCGTCTTCCAATACGGCGCGTACAAACCGGAAAACGCGGGAACAAAATAAACGCCGCCGTTATCATTTACGGTGCGCGCCAAAGTCTCGATATCGGCGCTTTTCTCGACCATGCCGAGGTTGTCCCGCATCCACTGCACCAGCGCACCGGTAATGGCGATACTTCCTTCCAGCGCGTACTGCGCGGGTTTGTCACCGAGCTTGAATGCAACCGTGGTGATCAATCCGTGCTCGGAGAGCACCGCCTCGGTGCCTGTGTTCATCAGCAGGAAGCAGCCGGTGCCGTAGGTGTTCTTCGCTTCGCCGGTATTGAAGCAGGTTTGACCGACCAGCGCTGCTTGCTGGTCGCCAAGAATTCCGGCGACAGGCACTCCTTCCACGGCGGGGATCGTGGCCACCTTGCCGTACACTTCGCTGCTGGAAACGATCCGCGGTAGCACTCCCTTGGGAATGCCGAACAATTTCAGCTGCTCTTCATCCCAATTCAGCTTATGCAGGTCAATCAATTGCGTGCGGCTGGCATTGGTCACGTCCGTGATGTGAATGCCTCCATTCGTCCCGCCGGTCAGCTTCCAGACCAGATAGGAATCGATGTTGCCGAAAAGCAGGTCGCCTGACTCCGCGATTTCCCGCGCGCCCCTGACATTGTTGAGAATCCAGCGAATCTTGAGTCCGCTAAAGTAAGCCGCCAGGGGCAGGCCGGTCTTTGCTCGAAAGCGGTCTTGCCCTCCGTCACGGGAAAATTCCGCCACATAATCCTCCACGCGCGTGTCCTGCCAGACGATGGCGTTGTAAACGGCAGTTCCAGTTTTGCGGTTCCACATAATTGTGGTCTCGCGCTGATTGGTGATCCCAATGCCGGCCAAATCCTTCGGTCGAAATCCCTTTTGTTTCATGGCCTCGCAGATCACATCCTGGGTGCGGCGCCAAATTTCTTCCGGATCATGTTCCACCCATCCCGGCTTCGGATAAATCTGCTCGTGCTCTTTTTGCGCGGCCGAAACAATTCTTCCGGCACGATCGAACACGATGAACCTCGTGCTCGTTGTTCCTTGATCGATGGCCCCTAAGTACGCGGTCATGGCAGTTCTCCTTTAATTTCAATTAGCCGGTGCGCGGCTCGCGGTCATGCCGGAGACTGTTTCGGGTTCAAGTCCTGCGTGCTCCAGGAATCCATTGATTTTGCCGACGTACTTCGCGGTTTCCCATTTGGCTTGTTCGTTTGACCACTGCAGCTCTTGAGCCATCAGCGAAGCCACAACTGGCGCCGAGCGGATGGCCTCTCTCCAGGAGAAGAACTGCACGCCGAGCCTGCGCGCCAGTATGTCTTCCAGCGTGGCGGCGAGCTCATGGCGAATGGAGTAGATGACCTCGGCCTGAATGGGTGCACTGCCGGCCAGAATTGGCTCGGCGAGGCCCCGACTCTGCTTGGTGAGTTCCAAAACCTCCCACGCTGTGGTTCCGAATTTTGCGGCGAGATGGTGAGCCGCTTCTTTCGAGATGGGAAAAGCGGCCGCGAGCTTTTCCCAAAGATCACCGGTAAATCGCTCTCCGCCGTAGAGCACATGCGCCCTGGTGGGGCTCTCGGTTACCGGTACACCGAAAGCCTTTTGCGCGGCGTTGATGGTGTCCTCAGCCATCGCGCGGTGGGTGGTCCACTTTCCTCCCATGATGCTGATCAAGCCGCTGTCCGGATCAATTTCGATCACGTCATCGCGCGCAATTTTCTTCGTATCTCCGCCCTCGCCTGCGCTGACCAGCGGGCGCGCTCCAGCGAACCCGGCCACGATTTGCGAAGCAGACACCGGGTGTTCGAGATATTTATTTAGCTGGCCAAGCATGAAGTTGACATCTTCGCGGCTGACAAACAATTCGTCCTCCGGCGAAACCTCCTGCTCGGTTGTGCCCACCAGAAGACGCCCGCACCAAGGCACGGCAAATAGAACGCGGCCATCGTCTGTTTTTGGAATCAACATCGCGTCGTGCGTGGGGAAAACGTCGAGCGGCAGCAGGATGTGAGCGCCCTTGCTAAGGCGCATTCGCTTGGGCACTGACGCGGTCGCCATGGTTCGAATCGCATCGGTAAACGGACCGGTTGCGTTTATGAAAACTTTGGCTTGCACGGAGAACGTCTTGCCGCCGAGCTGATCCGTCACCGAAACTCCGGACAACTTTCCATCGGAGGCAAGCTCAAAGGCCGTCACGCGAGCGTAATTCAACGCGCTTCCGCCCGCGTGCGAAAAGGTCTGAACCAGGGCCATGTCATATCTCGAATCATCGAATTGGCCATCCGCATATTCCACCGCCCCGATCAATCCCTCCTGCTTCAATTCCGGCATGCGCTCGAGCGTTTCTCTGCGCGAGACATATTTGCTGGGAGAGATGCGGGCCGAGCCGGCGAGCCAGTCGTAAATCTTCAGGCCGATGTCGAGATATGCGACGTTCAGCCAATCGTAGCTGGGAACCATAAACTGGAGCGTTCGCGTGAGATGCGGCGCATTATTGAGCATGCGAATGCGCTCGTGCAGCGCCCGCACCACAACGTGGTATTCCTTCGGATCCACATCCTTGATGGCTTCTTCGAGATAACGCACGCCACCATGAATGATCTTCGTGGCCGCGCTCGAGGTAGCACCCGCAAAATCTCCAGCATCGACCATCACGGTGCGTAGCCCGCGTAGCTGCGCGTCGAGTGCACATCCTGCGCCGGTGGCCCCGCCACCAATCACGCAAACGTCGAAAGCCTTTCCCGCGATGCCCTGTAGTTCTTCAGCTCGTTGTTTCATCGGTTGCTCCCTTCTTTTTCAAAATCAGAAGTCCACTTTCACTCGGGATCCGAAGATGGCGGCGTTCGGAATGCGCGAGTTCCCGCCGGCCTCCCAGTAATACTGAAATACCGACTGCCAAAGCAAGTACGGTCTGAACCATACCGCGATAGGTTTTTCGATTCGGATGGAGCGAGTATCCTGGCGCGTCCGGCAGATCGTGATTGAAGCCAATCTCAAAAACCTAATCCGGGATATTGCCGATTTGGAATTGGAAGCGCTGGGATCCTGCTGGTAAGGATTGCGGTTGCCAGAGAGAACCGCGGACTTGATATGAAAAGTACGCCACGGCACGACGCGACGCGAATTTCGGCGGCCGGCGCTCCGGCAGGGTTGAATGCTTCGAAGGAGTTGGTGAAGAGGTTCCCGTAGGCCTAATCGGGTGGCTCGATCAGATATGAAGCGCCGTTGCGTCGGCCGTTTGAACCCGCAGCGTGTGCCAGGGTCATAAGCGTCGCACGTGCGCCACTTTATCGATCATTCAAATCGGCAAACTGCGAGCGCTCCAGCATGCGGTGGCTTACCTCCGAGAATTCCACCTCCCATGCGTCGGTGTTGCATCCCTTGCGCGTCGCGGCGGCAATTTCATCGGCCAGATGGACCGCAATGGCCAAGTCCGCGCTACATTCCAGGCAGAACTTCTCAAGTCTGCCCGGAAGTTCGACCAGGTCTCTGACCCGACGACCACACACACTGCATTGCCCTGCATCATCCAGCTGTATATTAAGGTCGCGTAACATTTAGAAGGCTCTCCCTGCGGGGCTGCGGCTCGAAAGCCGCCTCAGCCATCGACAAATTGTAAGCAAGGGACCCTAAGGAAAGAATTAAGCCGCCATAAGGCTTTTATAAGCCTGATACAACTCCACCACCCGCCAAGTTGTCCTCAGGATTTCCACTGTTTTTGACCCCCTAAATTGAGCATTGTATCGACAAGGTTAGACAAGGCGGGGCCCAGACCGCGCGCGCGTCGCGCTGGTCGCACCTAGCCGAGTCGGCAGATGACGGCGAGGAACCGCAGCGAGCGCCAATTCGATCGCGCGCCTTCTGAAATGAAACGGCACACTCTCAAAGCTGCATTAGTCGCCCGTAGTCTCCGGAATGTTCCAGGTCACTATCACCGTCAAAATCGTTGCAAAAACCACCAGCAAACCAATCGCTCTCCGTTGTGTTTTTGGATTCTCCATATTCTTCTCCTGGTACTGGCCGGCCCGGACCTCCCTGAGCCACCGGAAAATGCATGCGGATGCGTGCGCGGCAGGCCGCCTACATTTGCCTGTCGTCAGGCCCTGTGCGGTCCGCAACGTGTCTGCGCTTTCGACTTTGCCCGAAATAGCATCCTCCGATCGCTAACAGCAACAGCCCGATAACAATCACCGACACAAAAATTATAGTTTGCGGCATACGCGTCACACTTCCACGAGCCTCAGTGGCCTACGCCATCGCGCTCGCCTGCTTGGCGGTAGTCAGCGGCCTGCCTGGCGGAGGGCAGTGGCCTGTGCCGGTAGGCAGGCTTTTTTGCTCGCGATTCGTGCAGCCGATCTAAGCTAACTCCATTCGAGCTTTCGTCTCCTAACGACGTATCGTGAGCCACCGCTCTGAATAACCTCAAGTCATCCAGAACAATAGACTACGTCGTGCATCTTCATTGCCATCACGGTTGGGAAGTGTGCCATTGAAATCAGCCATTTAACGGCTGATGCAGCTTGCTGTGGACTCGCAACGCAAACTCCTACCGAGCAATTTTTCCGGCTCACTCGACCTTTTGTCGTACCCAGCGCCTTGGTACGCGGCTGGCCTGCCCGTCCCACGCCATCGCGAGTTCGGGAAGGTCGCCTCAGCAGATCGAGTGCCGGTTCGGCGGTCGTTGCTCTGATCCAAGGCATTTTGTTAGATTGGGGTCATGAGCGTTTCGGGCGAGAATCGCCCAACCCTTCCACAAGAAGTGTCCCCGCCGACAATTTTCGGGATGCCGAGGAATTCTTTTTGGCTAACGGTTTTCCTTGGCCTTGTGCTCTACGTGTCCTCCGTGACAGACGTGCCCGATGAGGTTCGCTTCTGGTAGACGTTGTCCGTGTGGATTGCTTTGCTTCTGTCAGCTTTTTTTCTTCTCCGAAATTTAGAGATACGCGCACGACGCGTCACAGTGCTCATATCTGTTCTAGCACCTCTGGTCATGCTTGTTGTTGCCGTTCTCTTGCTGAGACCACCGTGGCGCAAAGCTTATCCCTCTCCCGCTGCGGCTCCAGCGGATGTCGGAGACGAAACTAGTCATATTGAACATCTACTCGCGCCACTTCCAGATTCTACATATCGTCAACTCGTCGCCTCTGTGATTTATGCCTTTGACCCACACGCCACTCTGTCCGTTGGCGCTCTAGTGGACACCGCCGATGGGACGAGACGAGTCGACATAGAAGTTCGCTCCTCGGGCAAGGACGGTGCGCCGTTTCTAGGCACGATAGATGTTCTCAACCTCCCCTCTGGACGGAAGGCGGATATAGCGTTGGTGGACGCAGCTGACTCGAAAAGGACAGATATCAAAGCCGACGCAATGCTCTTTTGCAGTAACACGGGCTTTGAACCGGATGCGATCAGTAAAGCCAAACGAAAAAATATAGGGTTGATTTCAGTGCTCCGTCAAGGAGACCAGCGCGTTAAGGCAATCATCGAGGAAGAAATCTATCTTCGCAAAATCACATTGCAAGATTTACACCTGACGTGGAGCGGCAGTGGGCTTCGGAATGACGGGATGCCGGGTTATAACGGCGGCTCGATTAGTGATTGGTTGGAAGTACACGCTGGCCTGATAGCGGCCGCTAATCCCGAGGTCACGTTCGAGATTCTCAAAGATTTTAATTTCAAGGAGCCGATCCAGTTTGAAGGCAACGGTAGGCAAATCACCTTGACATCGATGGCGGTTTCTTTCACACCGCAAGTTCAATGGCTCTCGCAGACCGTTCAACTCGACGCCAAGGCCGGAATTTACGATTATGTGCGAGGTCGTGTGCGGCTGGCACCGGGAAGCAATTCCGACACCGTAAGCGGCATCGACTTTGACCACGCAAAGCCGCTCTCGGTCCCGCCCGACCTCACTCAGAAGGGATTGGAGCACAGACCCGGCGAGGTCGAATTTGCACTCATTGATGTGACTCCAGCCCCGTTACCAGGAACAATTATCCCGAAAATGGACGACTTGATCCGCCCGGAAGACTTGCACCTAAAGCTCACCGACGAAGAACTTCGTGCCCTAAAACTGCGAGCAGACCAACGAAAATAATATCGAGCCGGGTGCCCCATCCCTTCGGCTTTCGACGGGTGCGGGTTTAGACGCGGACAGCCGCCCCGCCCGCCCGCACCGAAATCTAGGCGGCCAAAAGATTCTCAACGCGCTCGATCAGCTTGGTTACGCCCTCCGATTTCGAGAACACAGCATCGACTCCAAAGCGGGATGTCAGCTTCTTGTTGAGTTCTTCGGCATACATGGTCACCATCATGATCCGAATCCCCGGCTGTGCCTGGCGTAGTATTCCTGCCGCTTCTAGGCCATTGAGGCGCGGCATTTTCACGTCCAATAGAATCAAATCAGGCGTCAGTTCTTTAGCCTTCGCCACCGCTTCCACTCCATCGTTCGCTTCGCCACAAATCTGGAAGTCTGTTTCGCGCTCAAGCGCCTGACGGATTTTCGCTCGCACCATTCCGCTGTCATCCGCGATAAGGATCGTCCGGGGCTTGTTTAGTCTCGAAAGGCCAGATGCATCGGTTGGGGGCACGTTGCTCACTCCAGTAACTCAAGCTACATTCTAGTCCCTCCGACAATACGGTGAATCGTGTAGAGAGAGGGTGGCGCACCCTTCCGCACCGCCCAAACCTATGCCGTTGAATTTCCGGGTGGCGCACTCTTCGGTTTTTGGAAGGTGCGGGTTCAGACGCCTCATCCTCGCGCGGCCACCCGCCTGTACAGAACAACGCCGTCATACTCCTCTACTGCGCTTCCTTGGGAGCGGCTGTTCCATCTGACCAAGTGGGCACCGGAATCATGTACTCGGTGATCGGCTCCGGAGCGCCCGCGAATTGTGTATTCAACATCACTGGCGCGCCCGGCAAATCCGCACCCCATGACTTGGGATCTGTAAGCGGAACGTAAAACATCAAATGAGGCACCCAATGCCCGGCTGAATCGTTCAGATACCCCTGCGTTGACATCATGTAGGACATTGCGCCGGGTTCCATCGGCGGCAGCCCTTGCGCGTCGAACGCTTTGATGCCCGCAATGATCTGATCTTTGGAAATTCCGGAGAGCGCCAGTTCCGTTCGCTTGATTGTGAGAGGCAGTATCGATCGCACCGCGGGTGGATTAAAGCAGATTGGCCCGCGCATCTTCGGATTCCAGAACTGCGCAAAGTCAAACGGAGACATCCATGACCGCTCCACCAGGCAGACGAAACCATTGGTGCCCTTGACGGCGGTTTCATAGCCATGCCGCCCCAGGACCATCACTTCAGCATCGCCTGAAATAGACGGCGGCGCGGCGCTGCGTGCCATCGCAATCTCCGCGCTTCGATCAGTCATTAAGTACTCATCGAGGGGCGCCATTTTAAAATATGGCTTGGCGGTCTCCTGAGACCCTTGCGACCGTGCCGACAGGGAAGCGCTCCCGAGCGCCGTCACCAAGAGTGCTGCAAATGAAATCGCCCTCGTTATGTTTCTGGCCGTTTTCATCGTCACTTCTCCTTTGCAATTGCTTGTGGGCCTGTTTTGCGGGTGGACTGCTGCTTGAATCTTCTGATGTGGGAGGCGCGCTTGGGGTTGTGAATCCCGCATAGCGGGATTCACCCTGAGAACCCTGTCTGCCGAAGGCAGGCTGCCCGCCGCAGGAGGGCCCGTCCGCTGTGGCGGATCTACCCGTCGCGGCACGAGAGCCAAATTTAATCGCGACCCAAATATTAGATTCCGATGCAACTCACTGAAAACAAACAGCAGCGACCCATTTTAATCGCTACTGTCCCGCAGTTGGTTTTCGAACTGTTTCGCGCCACAGGCAGAGGAGGCCGTGCGAGGTTTCGAACTCAGTTCACATTGCGAGCAACGACTTGCCGTTGCAGCTAAGAGTGCGCTTGGCGCCGCCGCAGTGTGGCAAGTCCCACGATTCCCGAAGCCAACAGCAACAGGGTGCCCGGTTCCGGCACATTGTTGGAGCCGCTGGTGACGGTCACACTCGTCGGAAGGAAGGCGGACGCACCTGCAACGGTCGGTCCAGTGGCATCCGCGTAAAACCACCAGGTGGTAACTCCTCCGTTGCCGCTGAAATCCCAGGTAGTAACCGGTCCGTTTGGATTCGAGAGAAAGTCGGCGGAAGACTCCGAGTTGGATATACCAGTGCACGAACTGGAATTGAGAGAGGTGCCGGCCGCATCTACCGCGTCGCCAGGATTCGTATCAGTACCGGCGATCTGAGGATTGCTGCAAGTGAACACGCCGAATTGCCCGTCTGCAGGAAGACTCGCGAAGGTAAAGGACACCGTGGTTCCGGCGTTGATTCCGGTGACCGCGAAGAGGTCGAGAAAACTCAAAGTCGGGGGATTATCATCAAACGTGAACGGAGTGACAGTCAAACCATCGCTCGCGGTAAATGCCGTCCCAAATGTCTGGCAATTGTCGGCGCCCGTGGAGCACGTATCGTCAGTGCCGTGGCCTGACGCCGGCCGGTCCACGTGGCCGGCCCAAGCCGGAGATGAGAGGAAGAGGGCAAGAATACCGGTGCAAATCGGCAAACAGGATCGAAGGTTCATGAGGATACTCCCAGATTGAATTTCGGCAACTCTAAGGCTGCAAGGTGCAGTTGTCAAGCAGGATCGAAGAATTTTGCGAGCGAGCCGGGTTCAGACGTCCTAGTACTAAGCTATGTGACGCGTTTCGCCGCACTCCGCGCCGCCCAAAGCGAGGGTGGCATCAACGTTTGTGGCATAATGCGCCCAGTCTTCCTGGACTTTTCACATGGCCGAGCGCGACTCGAATTCTGCGAACAAAACCTCTGCGGCTAATTCCAATTCCGACGCAACTTTAGATTTCAAGTTACGCCAAACCCAAGAATTGAGTGCCGCGCCAGTCTCCACGTTTTTCCCCGGCGACGTGCTGGCTGGCCGATTTAAGGTGCTTCGTTTTCTGGCGCGCGGCGGAATGGGCGAAGTCTACGAATCCGAAGACCTTGAGTTCAACGAACGAGTTGCATTGAAGACGGCGCGCGTCGAACTGATACAAGGCGCTCATGAAATTGAGCGGTTCCGCCGGGAAATCCAGCTTGCCCGGAAAGTGACTCATCCTAATGTCTGCCGCACGTTTGACGTCTTCCGCCACACGGAGACGACTCACGACGGTTCTCGCCGCGAAACTCTTTTCGTTAGCATGGAATTGCTTACCGGAGAAACACTCGACAAGCTTATACGGCGAGAAGGCCGGCTGACGACTTCCGCCGCTCTTCCCATCGTGAAGCAAATGGCCGCAGGGCTTTCCGCGGCGCACCAGGCCGGCGTCATTCATCGGGATTTCAAAAGCGCTAATGTCGTTCTGATCTCACCGAATTCAGGCTCGCAGACAATACGAGCGGTGATCACTGACTTCGGGCTTGCGCACGCAGAATTCCAAGGCTCACATACGCTCACACGGCCGGGCGACATCGTTGGCACGCCCGCGTACATGGCTCCGGAACAGATCGAGGGAGGCGAGATCACGCCAGCAACCGATATCTACTCACTGGGCGTGGTGATTTACGAGATGCTCACGGGTGAGCTTCCTTTTTCCGCCGATACGCCTCTTGCCACTGCAATGAAAAGGCTCAATCAACCGGCCCCAACCTTGCGCACCCGATTTCCCGAGGCGGACCCCGTTTGGGAAAAAGTCGTGGCTCGCTGCCTCGAACGCGCGCCACAGAACCGTTACGCGACCACCGACGATGTTGTAAAGGCGCTGGCAGGTGAATCTGTCACTCTCCCGCCGAGCACGTCTTCGAGCGTCACAGAATCTCAAGTATCCCCGCCAAGTTCCGGCCGATGGATTTTCATCGCTATCGCCAGCCTGATTTTTCTGGCGTTGGCTGGATTTGTGGCCGTGCAAGTGAAGCATCGCTTCAGATCGCAGGAAATCGCTGCTGCACCCTCGGGCCGTAAGGCCGTCGCAATTCTAGGATTCACAAATCTTTCCGGCCGTAAGGATGCGGATTTGCTTGGCGATATTCTCGCGGACGGTCTCTGGTCCCAGCTCGATACCGATGAAATCCGCTTCATCGTGCCCAGCGATGTTGATGATATGAAGCGCAACCTGGGATTGCGCGATCTCTCCGTCTCGCTTTCAAAAGACCAAGTCGCCGCCATCCGCAAATATCTGGGAGCCGACGTGCTGATCACCGGCTCCTATACGGCCCAAGGATCTCCGGGCGACGCGAATGTACAGTGGAACATTCATTTGCTCAACACTGCCGGGAGCAAGACTGTCGGTTCGGTCGAGCAGTCCGGCAAGGAATCCGACCTCAATGATCTTGTAGTGCATGCCGGCCGCCTAATCCGCCAGCGCCTGAACATTCAAGTCACTCCCTCGGAAGAAGCACGCATGGATGGGTCGCTTTCTGCCAACCCGGACGCGATGCGTTACTATGCCGAGGCTCGCGAAAAACTGCGCGACTTCGAACTCCTTGCTGCCACCAAGCTTCTGGATAAATCGATTGCCGCAGACCCGAAGTTCGCTCGGGCACACAGCGCACTGGCACAAGCATGGGTGATATTAGGATTCGATGAGAAAGCGCAGGAACAGGCGAAGCAAGCCTTCGATCTAACTTCCGGGCTGTCCAGTGAAGCGCGCGGACTGGTGACGGCGAGTTACTACGAGGCGACCCATGACTGGTCCAAAGCGATTCAAGAGTACTCCTCCCTGTGGTCACAGTATCGAGATAACCCGCAATATGGGCTGCTACTCGCGCGCACGCAGATTAATGCCAGCAGGGCAAAAGATGCGTTGACCACGCTGGCTCAACTTCGCGGCCAGAATCTTCCGCTCGGGATCGCGGCTCAAGCGGATTTGGCGGAGGCGGAGGCGCAGAAGTCATTGGCCGCGTACGACAGGCAGCTCGCGGCTGCAAATGCGGCCGCGCAGAAATCACAATCGCTGGGTGCAAACCTGCTGCTGGCGCGCGCACGATTGTTTCAGTGTTCGGCTCACGCAAGTTTGGGCGAGTTCGATCAGGCTCGTCCGCTCTGTGATGATTCCATGAAACTGAACAGCGCGGCCGGCGATCAATTGGGGGCAGCCAACGCAAGCAACGAAACGGCGAATGTGCTTTACGAGCAAGGAAAATTCGCCGAGGCGGCCCCACTCTATGAGGCGGCCGTGAGTCTGGCGCAATCGATCGGTGACAAACAAGACGAAGCCGGCGCGATCAACAACCTTGCCAGAATTCACGACAGCCTGGGTGACCGCGCGGCTGCGATTGTGAACTATCGTAAGAGTATCGACATCGCGCGAGAGCGGGGAGATCTTTCCGATGTAGCCGTCGCGCAGGAAAGCCTCGGTATCGATTTATATCTTGATGGCAACCGGACCGAGGGGAAGAAGATGTTCAATAGTGCGATGACGATCGCGCGCGATACGGGCGATACCTACACGCAAGCGTCAGTTCTAACCAATCAGTGTATTTTCGATCTTTCCGCGGGCTATGTCGGCGAGGCTCGGCGCAACTGCGAGGAATCTGTTCGCTTGCGGCGCGCTGCGGACGATCGCTCTGGAATTGGAAAATCTCTGACGAATCTCGGCGATGTCTTGCTCGCGCAGAACGATCTGGAAGCTGCGAATAAAAGCTATGCGGAAGCCCTTTCGATACTGGGACGCATTGGCGCTCGCGGAGCCGCGTCGTACGCTCGCATTTCACTTGCGTACCTGGCCCTCGCACAAAATCACCCTGAGTCAGCGCTGAAATACGCGGGAGACGCCGCGACGGAACTGGCAGCTGAAAACGACCCTGACGGTGAAGCACAGGCTCGCTGCGTGCTGGCCGACGCGCTGCTTTCATCGGACAATCCCGGCAAAGCTCAGGAGGAAATTAAGAAAGCCTCGCAGCTCACGCAGACATCGAACGATAGGACGCTGAAACTGAGCGCTGCAATCATTGGCGCAAAAGTGGACGCTCGGGGCGGGAAGATCGGCGCCGCTCTACTCTCGCTCCCGGCGATCCAGGCGGAAGCTCGCAACGCCGGGCTAGTGCAAACCGAATTCGAGGCGCGCTTGGCGCTCGGCGAAATCCAAATGCGAGCTGGCCACACGGTTGCCGGCCGATCCGCGCTGCAGTCTTTGGCGCACGATGCAAACTCCCGCGGCTTCCCGCTCATTGCCGCGCACGCATTGGCCGCATGCCAACAGTGATCGTGCGACAGCGCGCTGCAACAAAGGATGACCGCTGCCGCCGCGGGTTTCCTTTCACCAGAGCTCTCTAGTGCTCCTCTTGGATGCTGGGTGTTACAAATTGTCCTTCATCGAGGGGAACATTTTGCTTCACTGCGTCGATCTGGATTGTGAACCTACCGTTCGGCCGAGCCAGCGTCCACCGGTAAGAAAGTTTCACACCGTCGGCAACACGGAAGTCGGCATAGTCAATCTCAGTGGGATTTCGGCCAAGGGGAGTTTCCGCGAAGCGAATCAATCGTACGAGCAAGCCGCTTTCCTGTTCAAAGTATAGACGCAAGCTCGGCGTGGCTTTGCCTTTTGCCGAAACGAGATAGGTTGCCTTCCCATTGATCACCTCGCCCGAGCTTGCTTCAAACTCCTGATACATCCGCGGCAGCTGCAAGGGAAAGTACAACTCCGCGTCGATTCGAGCGGCTTGCTGTTCCGCCGAACTCATGCGACGAATTCCATTCGGCGAGCTCAGCCAGCCAGCTTCGCCGTTGAAAGCGGTTACACTGGGCCCCGAGGGTAGATGGGAAATCGAAACGCGACTGTCGGGAGCCTGCGAATAAATCTCGATTGGATACTTTTTGCCGGCCACTTCAATATTTCCTGTTTGAACCCGAGTTTTGATTTTCTGTAGGACGGCGGCTCCGCCCACCGCTGCAAGATATTTGTCGAGAATTGCCTGTGCAGATGGCAAGGCAGTCGCAGCTGCCGGTTCCTCTTCCGGTGCGGGCGGCGCGGCGGGGTTGTCCGCGGATAGGATTGGCATCCCCACCGGATGGACCGAGCCACGATGGCAGGTGTAGCAGGTCACTTCACGTTCGTTCTTAAAGCTATCTGCGTTGATCTGCATCATCATAGTCATCATCTTCCGCGCCGTGAGCTTCGGCTTTTTGTCGTCCTTCTCCATGGCGCGCTGCACGTGGCAAAACTCGCATTCAACACCCAGCGACGCGGAAATGAATTGCATCGAAGGGATCAATTGATCTGCGGGAATTCCTTTGAGCACCTGGATGTTCTTGAATTTCTGCTCCGCGGTCTGCGCCTCTTCGGTCTTGCCTTTCGCAGCTTCGGCTTGGGCCTTCAGTCGCTCTGCAGCACACATAAGAACGACAGCCATCGAAATTGAGCCTAAGCATAGGAGCAGCCGAGCGTGAGGTCTCATCATGCCTCCTTATTTCTTGAACGGCGCCGATTATACAAAGAGATGAGGTTTCCGGCGCTCAATTCGCCGCACCTAAACCGACACCGAACAATCTCCGAGACCTAGATGAGCGACGACAACTCTGGGAAAAGAGACCGCTAGAATCGGACGCCTACCCCTACGATGCCGAGGCTGAAAATAATTGACTGATCTGGAACGACTGTCTAGTATCGCGCCAGCATCATGGGCGCGTCCCGATACCGCGGGCTCTTCCGTTGGACCGAGAATTTCCGCAAGGTCGCACTTACTATTGCGATCTGCGCTTCTATTTGTGCGAGTAGCGTGCCACAAACGGGTTCGACGACTCGCGTCTCACTGCCCACCGCAGTTCGACTGAAAAACTCCGGCTGGTGGCCGACGAAGGGCGAACCAGTTAGAGAGCAGTATGTCGGCGATAAAAGATGCGCCAAATGCCACATTTCCATAGCAGCTACCTACCTGACGACAGGCATGGCGCATGCTGCGGCGCCCGCCGGGGTCTCTGAAGGCCTCCGACAGCATGATCGTCTACACTTTAAGTTGGGTCCATTCAGCTATCAGATTTTGACCAACAACTCGGGAAGTCTGCTTTCGGTTTCCGACGGCGCCTCGGCCCTCTCGCAGACGCTAATCTGGGCTTTCGGGAAGGGAGCCATAGGCGAGACCTACGTGTATGAGGAGAATGGCAGCTTCTACGAAGCGCACCTTAGTTTCTTCACTTCATTGCAGGCACTCGGCATCACTCCAGGGCAGAACAGTTCCATTCCAATGACGCTCCAGGATGCGGCGGGACGCCAGATGGATGCAGCTGAAGCGCAGCGCTGTTTTGGATGCCACACGACGGCTTCAACCGTGAACAATCGTTTTGATCCCCGCAATGCAATTCCCGGCGTTACTTGCGAAGCTTGCCATGGACCGGGCGCCAAGCATGCAGTCGGAATGAATTTATCGACGGAAGATACAACCGACAAACAAATCCTCGATCCCGGACGGCTCGATCCGGTGGAGTCTGTCGATTTTTGCGGGGCCTGCCATCGCACTTGGCAAGATGTGGTTAATAGCAGGGGCGTCGCACTGGGAGTCTTGAACATCCGCTTTGCACCATACCGCCTTGAGAGCAGCCGATGCTGGATGAAGGGAGACGCACGAATTACCTGCATCGCCTGCCACGACCCTCACAAGCCGCTCGTGACCGATCCAGTGTCGTATGATCCTGTTTGTCTTCGTTGTCACATTTTGTGGGATGCCCAGGAGACGCCCGATCATCCGGGAGCTGCGTGCCCTGTGGCTCAGGCGAAATGCGTGACTTGCCATATGCCGAAATATGAGCCGCCCGGATTCCACGCAGCCTTCACGGATCACTGGATTCGCGTGGTCGGGCCGGGTGTGTCCTATCCAAATTGACTTATGTTGCGTAACGCGTTGAATCGCGGCCGGCCCCTCCAAACCATTTAACGGAGCTTTCCAGAAACCGCACACGGCGATCATGTGTGGTGGACCTCGATTCGGAACGAGCCGACAAACTTCTCGCCTGGCGCAATCACGCGCAGACCCTCACCCGAGCAAAGTGCGTTCGTGGCCGCAGTCATCGGTTCAATGGCCATGAACTCCTTGTCCTTCGGAGCAAAGATCTGGGCGAAGCGGAAACCGCTTTTGAATTCGACGGCGATGGAGTAGCCGTTACCGGCGATCGAGAACGTGGCCTGCTCACTCGAAAGGGCAAAGCCATCGTCGTAGCCGGTGTTTCCGAGCCGCGTAGCGAGAGGCGTCGACGGAGTTTCCTGGCCGGTGGGGATCCCTTGCGCATCGAGCGCCAGCTTGCGCATGGCAGGAGCGTTCAGCGTCCACTCTGCCCGCGGGATTCCCGGAAGGCCGAAATAGGGATGGAAGCCGAAACTGATCGGAACCGGTGAACCGGAATCTGCAAAGACTGTAGTTTGAATCTCCAAATCAACCGGCCGCAGCCGCACCGCCATCTCGACGTGATGCGGGAATGGAAAAATCGCGAGCAGTTCCTGGCGCAACCAATCCAAACGCGCGGTTAGCGCATCCGCGTGGCTGGAAACAACGTTCCACTGCAGTTGAGACCAGGGAACGCCGTGCATAGGAAGTCTGTGATCATCGAAATGCAAACGCGGCGAGGAGGAATCCAGCGAAACCTGACGTCCAGCGGCGCGATATTGCAAGCTGCCGAGGCGATTTGCCCAAGGATACAGGAGTGGAATGCCGGCAGTGCTTCCTTTGATGCGGGCCGCATCGAGATCCTCGACGCGGCGCAGAAGCTCAACTCCACCAAAGCGAAGAGAAGTGCCGAGCATTCCAGCCGCGGGCCAGAATGTTGCTTGCAAGTCACCAACAGTAAGGATATGCGTGGAAGAGCTGCTCATATTCCGCCGCGCGAGCGGTTCGTCGGCCACTCGGAAGCTATCGTTCGCTGGCACCTGATATTATAGTCGGCATTCCGTACATCGGTGATGCACGAACCCTGCCGCCGTACAAGATTCAGTACACCCGTTTCCTGGGCAAGTGCTCTCACTCTCGTGAACGATGTTCTAACGGTTCTTCGGTTTCCATACCTTCCAAGGCTTCAGCACGAGGCTCTCGGCAAAACGAACCGCATTGCCCGATGCGGGGCCTGCGCGCCGCCTCAATCTCTGCCGCAAACACGACTATAATCGTTCCGGCTACAATCTTGCCGGAAAGGATCGCGGTCGATTTATGACACCCAAGAAGCCCGTTTTCCCCGACAGGGCCTATCCTGAATTCATATCGCAGCTCGTCGGGCTGCTCGAGCAAGCGCGGCGGAATTCCGCGCGTTCGGTCAATGCCATCATGACGGCAACTTATTGGGAGATTGGGCGCCGGATTGTGGAACAGGAGCAGCGCGGACAAAGGCGGGCGCAGTACGGAAAGGCCTTGCTACGCCGCTTGGCGGCGGATCTCACCTCGCGGTTTGGAAAAGGCTTCTCCGAACGGAACTTGCTCGCCATGCGAGAGTTCTTCCTGGCCTGGTCAATTCCGCAGACAGTGTCTGCGGAATTGATCGAACCGGGCGGGAAAGGGGATTCACAGGAGAATCCGCAGACGGCGTCTGCGAAATCTGCAGGCTTGATTCGGCCGTCCCCGTTTCCCCTGCCTTGGTCTCATTACGTCCGGCTCCTCTCCGTCAACGACCGACAAGCCCGGGATTTCTACGAAGCAGAAGCTCTGCGAGGAGGATGGTCGGTCCGTCAACTCGACCGCCAGATCGCCACCCAATTCTTCGAGCGCACCCAGTTGTCGCGAAACAAGGCAGCGCTTCTCCGCCGGGGTCAGCCCGCTGACTCCGGCGAGTCGTTAACCGCCGAACAGGAAATCAAGGACCCCTTCGTTCTGGAATTCCTGGGATTGAAAGATGAATATTCAGAAAACACACTCGAGGACGCGTTGATCCACCGACTGGAGGAGTTTCTTCTCGAACTGGGCAGCGACTTCGCGTTCCTGGCACGGCAAAGACGCCTGCGCGTCGGTGACGAGTGGTATCGCATCGATCTGCTGTTCTTTCATCGACGACTGCGCTGCTTGGTAATAATCGATTTGAAGATCGGAAAATTCACCCACGCCGATGCCGGACAGATGAATCTGTACTTGAACTATGCGCGGGAGCACTGGACTCTGCCCGATGAGAACCCACCCCTGGGATTGATCCTTTGCTCGGAGAAGAACGAAGCCGTCGCTCACTACGCGCTGGGAAATCTGCACAACAAGGTTCTGTCCAGCCAGTACAAGCTTGCGTTGCCCGGCGAGAAGGAACTCGCCAAAGAAATCGCCAAGACCCGAAAAGTGTTGTTGCAACAAACACAAAGGACCCGGTAATCGCGACACTGCTCGGCTCGCCTGATGTTGGAGACATCTTGAAGTGCGGCATCACGAACTTGGGCGCGTAATGCCACGAAATCGTGGCGTGATTCCCGCCCGTCGCGGCATCGGGCGTTACGGAGCAGCGGCCAAGGTCGGGTTCCGAGTGGCCAGTAATCCCTGATAGGGCGGCACAATATCGAGCCTATTGCGACTATTTTTGAATCAATCATCCTCTAGCATGAAACCATTGCCATGCGACCCCACGCCTTGTACACTCTACCCATGTCACTTTGCCCCACGAGCCAGAAAACGGCGCAAACCTGTTGTCTTTGTTGCGCATACGTGTCCTCTGGCACCGGGAGGCTAGTGAACTAAGACTTTAAAACTAGCTGATTTGTTGTTGAGCCCACCGCCAGAGTTCAGTGGCCGGTGGGTTTTTTGTTTTTGGGCACCTTATCTGAACAAGGGAACGAGACGAATGACGAGCGCGCCACAAGAGCCGTTCATCAAGACGGTACCACGCAACGGAGGGGACAACGGAATCACCGCGACCGCCGAGCGGAAGCTGAGCCATCTCAAAACCCTTGAAGCCGAGAGCATCCATATTCTGCGGGAGGCGGCTGCAGAGTTTTCGCGGCCGGTGATGCTGTACTCCATTGGGAAAGATTCTTCCGTGATGCTACGCCTGGCACAGAAGGCCTTTCACCCGGGGAAAATCCCGTTTCCATTACTTCATGTGGACACGAGTTACAAATTTCCCGAGATGATCGAATTTCGAGACACATACACAAAACAAATTGGCGCAGAACTGATTGTGCACCGAAACCAGGAAGCGCTCGACGCCGGCGCGAATCCCTTCTCGCTGGGAACACAGAAATGCTGCGGCTTATTGAAGACCAAGTCGCTGCTCGATGCACTCACTGAAGGCGCATTCAACGCGGCATTCGGCGGGGCGCGCCGGGATGAAGAGAAATCCCGCGCGAAGGAGCGCATCTATTCATTTCGCGATGTGCATGGGCAGTGGGATCCCAAGAGCCAGCGCCCCGAGCTTTGGAATATTTTCAACTCGAAGATCGACAAGGGAGAGAGCATCCGAATTTTCCCGCTATCGAATTGGACGGAACTGGACGTCTGGCTGTACATCCATACGGAGAACATTCCCATCGTGCCGCTGTATTTTGCGCGAGAGCGCGAAGCAGTGGTGCGCGACGGTTCCATCGTTTTGGTCTATTCGAAGAACCAGCTTCATTCCGGAGAGAGCTCCCAATTCGTTCAATGCCGCATGAGGTCGCTTGGCTGCGTGCCGTGCACCGGAGCCATTCGCTCGAACGCGGATACCGTTCCCAAAATCATCGAGGAGATGATTTCGTTCCGGCGGTCCGAGCGCGAAAATCGCGCGATCGATCACGACGAGGAAGGATCGATGGAAATCAAAAAACGCGAGGGCTACTTCTGATGGCTCCCGAGGCGGGCATCACGCTACAGAGTGAATTTGCGTTATTTCTGGAGCAGAACCTGAATAAGGAACTGCTTCGGTTCACAACGGCGGGGAGTGTGGACGATGGCAAGTCCACGCTGATCGGAAGATTGCTGCACGATTCCAAATCGCTTTATGAGGATCAACTCGCGTCGGTAAAAAATGGTCCGGTCAACCGCTCGAGTGGACCCATTGATTTTTCGCTGCTGACGGACGGACTGCGGGCCGAGCGCGAGCAAGGCATCACCATCGACGTAGGTTACCGGTACTTCACGACGGCGCGACGGAAATTCATCATCGCCGACACGCCCGGACACGAACAGTACACGCGCAACATGGCCACTGGCGCGTCGACCGCGGATCTGGCGGTGATTCTGGTTGACGGGGAAAAAGGGCTTCTTCCACAAACGACGCGGCACGCTTACATCGCGTCGCTGCTGGGGATTCCCAGCGTTGTGGCTGCAATCAACAAAATGGACCTGGTGGGATATCGAGAGGAAAGGTTTCTGACTCTCAAGGAAGAATTCCTGGCACTCGCGGAGCGGTTGGGCCTCGAAGACGTGGAGTGCATTCCGATCAGCGCCCTCGCAGGGGATAACGTCGTCGAGCGCAGCGCGCGAATGGGCTGGCATAGGGGCCCGACGCTGCTCGAACATCTGGAAACCACGCCAATCACCCGACCCTCGAACACGCGAGGATTCAGATTCCCCGTTCAGTATGTGATTCGGCCGGACGCGAACTTTCGCGGATTCGCGGGGCAAGTGGTCGGCGGCGTAATCCGTCCAGGCGACGCGGTGACCGCGCTGCCTTCTGGCCTGCGATCTCGAGTGGAATCGATCGTGACGTATGACGGTTCTCTGGCCGAGGCATTCTCCCCGATGGCGGTGACATTGAAGCTGGAGGATGAGATCGATCTGAGCCGCGGCGACATGCTCGTGGCGCTGGAGAGCCCACCAAGCGTATCGCAGCGATTCGCAGCGACGATGGTGTGGATGCACGCGCAGCCGCTGGAAAGCGGGCGAACTTATTTAATCAAACAGACTGCGCGACAGGTGCCGGGCAAGGTCACGAGAATTCGCCACCGCGTCAACATCAATACTCTAGAACCCGAAGCGGCCGACCGCCTGGATATAAATGATATCGCGGCTGTGGAGATTGAAACGAATCGTCCGCTTTTTTTTGATTCCTACAGCGAGAACCGCACGACCGGAAGCTTCATCGTCATCGATCCTTTGACGAATGCGACTTTGGGCGCGGGAATGATCCGGGAGAATCTTCCAGAGAGCAGCGAGAAATGGACGAAGCTCGGAACAGCGGATTCCGAGACCGCGGTCAGTCCTCTCGAAAGGCACCGGCGGCATGGGCACTACCCTGCCATTATCTTGGTCGATGCGCGCGCGGAGCTTGCAAGGCGGATCGAGCGGGCGCTCTTTGACGATGGTTTTGAAGTGATGGTGGTGGGTGAAGAGACGAGCTCACTTGCTTCAGCCAAAACCGCCTGGTTCACATGGCGCGCCGCAGGGTTCGTGGTGATCTATCAGAGTTCATCGTTGGGAGCGGAAGAGAGACTGGAATTGAAAACAGCGGCGGGTGATCGTTTTTTCGATCTTGCCGACTTGCAGCTGGTTTCAGGTGACGCCGACGCTTTGGAACGCGTGTTGGCGTTCGCCAGAACACTCCGAATTCGAGCTGAGGACGAGACCACTGGGAAGGTGAATTGAAATGGGCACAGCGTTGACCGCGGAAAGCATCGAGAATCTCACACCGGAAGAGGCGTTGAACGCCGTACTGGAGGCGCACGCGGAACGACCCGTGTGCCTAACGTGCAGCTTTCAGGCCGAGGACATGATCGCGCTGTCTTTGCTCCGGAAACGGATTCCGTCGATTCCGGTGCTGTTCCTCGATACCGGATATCACTTCGCGCGGACATATGAATATCGCGACCAGATGGTGAAGCAGTGGTCGTTGAATCTGGTGAACGTGGTTCCAAAAGAAACCGTGGAACGGCAGGAATCGGAATTCGGAATATTATATCGCAGCGATCCGACGAAATGCTGCCAACTGCGGAAGGTTGAGCCGTTATTTCAGGCTCTCGAGCTGTACGAGATTTGGTTCACGGGCTTGCGGCGCGAGCAGTCGCCCACGCGGAAGAACCTTAAGAAGGTGGAAGGGCATCAGCTACCGAGCGGGAAAAAACTTTTGAAGGTCAGCCTGTTGGCGGATTGGACGTGGCGGCAAGTCTGGGAGTACACGGCTAAAAACCAGATCAGCTATTTGCCGCAGTACGACCAGGGATATTTGAGCATCGGTTGCGAGCCGTGCACGGCGGTTCCAGACGATCCGAATCATCCGCGTTCGGGACGCTGGGGCGGTAAAAAACTGGAATGCGGAATCCACACCTTCCCGGAGAAGGCGCAGTGATGAACTCCGTGGTTGGTTTCATCATTGCGCTGGCAGTGGGATTGACGGGGATCGGTGGCGGGAGTTTTACCGTGCCAGCGCTGCTGCTTCTTGCCGGGCTGACGGCCGGAGAAGCCGTCGGAACCGCTTTTTTGTTTGCCGGCGTATTGCGCTTGATCGCAGCTCCTTTTTATCTCTTCGGAAAAAAGATACACGCGCGCTATCTGTGGCTTCTGTTGCAGGGCGCGGTTCCGGGCCTCCTTGTGGGCATCTGGCTGCTCCGATTGTTAAGTCGGGACGCGGGAAGTCCCGTCGTGATTCTGCTCCTGGGCGTTCTGCTGGCGGCGTCATCCTGCGTGACGTTTATCAGGCGCGTGCAAAATCCTTCGTTCGCGCGGAAAAACCATCGCTGGCTTCCCTGGCTCGCTCTGCCGATCGGAGTCGAGTCAGGATTTTCATCCGCAGGCGCTGGAGCTCTTGGAACTGTGCTGCTGCTCAACTATTCCGAGATGACGCCCGCGCAAGTGGTGGGAACGGACTTACTGTTTGGCCTTGTCCTGGCCGTCATTGGCGGGGCTTTTCACTGGAGTTTTGGCTCGATCAGCCTGCCGATTCTGGCTCATCTTCTTCTGGGTGGCATTCCGGGAGTAGTGTTGGGGTGCTTGCTGGCGCGGAAAGTTTCGGCGAACAAACTGAAGATGGCTGTCGCCATGGTGGCTATCTTCGCGGGACTGCAACTTGTATGGAGCGGAAGCCGGTCGCTAGCGGCGAAACGCACGACAAATACCGCGAAGATCACTTCGGAAGCAGGAGTGGTCCATGCGCGTTAGCCAACCATATTTCGCAAAAGAAGTCTTCCGAATTGAGTTGGCGGTCGACGCCACCGTACCTGATGTTGCCCTGCGTACCATCACTTTCCTCGGTTCGTGTTGTTGTTGATCCCATCTGAATTGTTCCTCTGATCGTCCTGTTTGATCGCTGGCGGAATTCCATCGCCGCTGCTTCAAAAACAACACATCACCGGCGCACCGCGCTGGCCCTGGCAACACAAATCCAAATTCGGAGAGAAACTATGAAGTTCGAAAGAGTGAGTGATTTTTATTTCAGGCGTGGATTCTGGGCGGGATTTTTGGCGCTGGGATTGTGGGCGAGCCTCGCGACCGTCAGTTTTGGGCAGGGAGAGACTTCGATCCAGGGCACTGTGAGCGATGCGTCCGGAGGGAGTATTTCGGGTGCTGCCGTCCGGATCAAGAACCTGGAAACGGGGGCCGAGCGGAATCAGGTGACGGATGAGGCAGGGCGCTACGATGCGGCGGCGCTTCCGGTGGGCCATTATGAAGTGCGCGCGGAAAAATCCGGGTTTCGTTCGGAAGAAAGGACCGGGATCTCGCTCGTAGTGGGGCAACGCGAAACGGTGGACCTGGTGCTTCACGTAGGCGACGTGCGACAGACCGTGCAGGTGGAAGCCGCGCCCAAAGCCGTGTCTGTCACAACCGATGATGTTTCGGGTCTGGTTGGTGAACGGCAAGTGAAAGAACTTCCTCTCAACGGCCGCAGTTACGATCAACTGATGACGCTCAACCCTGGAGTTGTGAACTACACCTCACAGCGGGCAGGAGGAACCGGCACTTCGAATTCGGTGGTCGGCAACATGTTCGCGGTTTCCGGCCGGCGCCCGCAGGAAAATCTCTTTCTTCTGAATGGCGTGGAGTTCACAAGCGCATCCGAAATCAACAACACTCCGGGAGGAGCGAGCGGGCAACTTCTGGGGGTCGATGCTGTGCGTGAATTTTCAGTGGTGAGCGACACTTACGGCGCGGAGTACGGGAAACGACCCGGAGCCCAGGTGAATATCGTGACCGCTTCGGGAACGAATCAGTTGCACGGCGACGTTTACGAATTCCTGCGGAACAGCGCGCTGGACGCCAGGAATTATTTTGACTATGGCAGTATCCCGGACTTTCAGCGCAACGTGTTTGGCGGCTCGCTGGGCGGTCCGATCAAGAAGGACAAGACTTTCTTATTCGGAAATTACGAGGGCTTCCGGCAAAATTTGGGCTTAAGCGATCTCTCGCTGGTGCCGGACGCTACCTCAAGAGCCAGCGCTGTCGCAAGCATCCAGCCGCTGCTCGCTTTGTGGCCAGTGGCGAACGGGCCGGAAATCCTGACCTCCTCTGGCGCGCCGAGCGGGATTGCCAAGGCGTTTAGCAATCCTGTGCAGAACATTCGCGAGGACTTTGGAACCGCGAGGCTCGATCAGACTTTCACGGACAAGGATTCGTTTGCGGGCGTCTACACGATTGACGATAGCCAGGCACATTCGCCGACCAACAATCCCTTCACCCTGGTTGACGTGTTCCTGCGAGAGCAGGTGGCCAGCTTGAGTGAAATCCACGTTTTTTCTCCCAGCCTTCTCAATAAGGCGACTTTCGGCTTCTCCCGTGGGGCGTTTTATTTCAACAGTGGAACGACCGTGGATTTACCTGGCTGGATTCATGCGGGACAGCCTGTCGGGGCGGTGGTGGTCGGCGGAGGCACGACACTCAACGGCGCGTCACAGATTACAAATGGCGGAACCAACGCCGGAAGCAATCTGAGTGCGGCGCGGAATTTGTTCACGGTGTCCGATCAGGTTACGCTGACTCGCGGCAACCATTTATTCAGTTTCGGCGGCTGGTTGCAGAGGGTGCAGGCCAACGACACTCTGGTCCAGGATCAATACGGCCAGGTTTCGTTCACTAATCTGCAGAGTTTCTTGCAAGGCACCGTGAGCACCTACACCTATGCTCCCAGCTTTACTCCGTTGAACTGGCGTTCGCTCGAAGGAGCGTTCTATGCGGAAGACGTGATAAAAATCAAACCTTCGTTCGAGCTGCGTATCGGTTTTCGCGGCGAATCCACGAACGGATGGAACGAGGCTCACGGACGCGCGTCGAATTACGCGTTTGATTCGAACGGAGTGATCGTCACCCAGCCGGTCGTCGGCAGCTCCGCCCTGGCCGTGAACAACGCAAAATTTTTGCCGGCGCCGCGAATAGGAATCGCTTGGTCTCCATTCGCATCGAAGAAGACCGTCTTGAGGGCGGGCTTCGGCCAGTATTATGCGCTGCTGGATAATTTGAGTTACCGCCTCGATCAAAATGGTCCGTTTAACACGGTTTTTGCGGCCAAGAGCATCGCGTTTTCCGACATCGCTCCCGGTGCCACATACTCGGGCGCAAAAGTGATCCCCAGCGGCGTGCAGCCGAATTTGAATACGCCGGCCGTGGAGTCATGGAGCTTGAAAGTCGAGCAGCAGCTTTCGTCGAGCACGGTGCTGGGAGTGAGTTACATCGGTTCGCATGGCTACCACGAATTGCTCTCGCTCGATGCGAACCTGCCTGTGCCGACGATTTGCCCAGCATCCCCTTGCCCCGCCGGCTATCCCGACGGCGCTTACTACTTTCCAACGAGCGCGGCGCTGGCCAACAAAGCCGTATGGAACACGACGCATTGGTTTTCCGAGGGCATCAGCTCGTATCATGCGTTGAGGGTCGATGTGAACCGCCGGTTGGGACGCGGACTGCAATTCCGCGGCGTCTATACGTTTTCGAAGTCGCTCGATGATGGCGACAACATGAACACGAGCGTCGCCACGAACTCGCCGGCGTTTATCGCGAATCCGCTGCAACCCAAAACCGATTACGGCAGAGCTTCCTTCGATGTGCAACAGGCCGGAGTCATCAACGCCACGTACGACCTGCCATTTGGACGCGGCAGCAAAGCAGTTGAACATCCGTGGGTGGAGCGCCTGATCGGAAACTGGCAACTGAGTGGAATCGAGACAGTGCAGTCGGGCTTGCCTTTCACGCCGCAGCTTTCCTACAACCCATCCAACGATGGAGACACCCGCAATCCAGTCCGCCCCTCCTGGAATCCGAATTTCACCGGCCCTATGATCCAGGGCGGAACAAACCAATACTTCAACCCCAACGCGTTCATCCAACCGCTCCCCGGAACTTACGGCAACGTGGGCCGCAACGTTCTGCAAGGCCCCGGCCTGGTGGAGACCGATTTGGCCCTGGCCAAGAACTTCAAGCTTTCCGAGCGGTTCAATCTGCAGTTCCGCTCCGAGTTGTTCAATATTTTTAATCACGCCAACTTCAACGCGCCGAACCCGGTGGTGTACACATCGGCGACCGGAGGACCGTCACCCACGGCGGGAGTCATCACGGCCACTTCCACGACATCACGCCAAATTCAGTTCGGATTGAAGCTATTATGGTGAGACGAATTCGGAGTTGGCGAATTTCGTGGTCAGTTGAATCCGTGGGCCTTCCGTGTTCTCGCCAATCAGCGCAAATAAACGACAAGGTTCGCTCAGGATCGCGGGGTTCTCCCGACGTCTAAGGCGTGTGACGAAAAGCCCCAATGTCCCAGCGATCCTTCTTTTGAATAGAGAGGGCGACTTGGTTCGGCCAGGAACCTCCGGGTGCCAAGGCCCTTTCCTCATTCGATCCAAGATCTGTCCCGTGCCCAATTGCTGGAGAATTTGGCTGAAGACTAAAATCGCCGGGAGAAGTTCCAGGCGCCGACGACACAAACTTAGGATCTTCGACGATCGAGTTGGCGTCCTGCCCAGTATTATTGCGCCAGCCCGCAAAGTTCGATTGAGAGCCCTTCAACATGAAGCTGTGTCCGCTGTCCGGGAAGTAATCGTTGTTACTGAAATAAATAGGTCCCTGCACGCCGGGCTCAACCAACACCTGATATTGCGAGCTTCGAACGATCAGATTATTTTTGACCGATATGTTTCCCGTTTGTCTCGTAGTCGAGCTGATATAAAGGTGAATGCCCTCGCGATTGTTGTAACACGTATTGTTATAGATCTCGTGTCCCATGTAGTTCGCCATGATGCAACTTCCTTGGGGATGGTTATAAATCAGGTTATAGCTGATTTTGTTGTTTTGACTGGGGACGTAGTTGGTGAAGATTCCGTGCGTGCCGTCGTCATGAATTACGTTGTATCGAATGACATTCTCGCTCGATCCGAACGGCGGAGAGCCGGTATCTATTGACAGTTCGATTCCCGACAAGCGCGCCTTGTAGCAATCGTTCTTCTCGACAACGTTCGAGCTGGAGCCGGACAAACCGACGCAGTAGCCTTCGCCCTTTCCTGACGTGTCGGTATTCGAGTAAGCGATATTGTTGGCGATGATCGAGTCGTTGGTCTCGTGCAAATAAATACCCGCACCGTTGTCATGAGCTTTATTTCCAGAGATTCGAACACCTGTCACCACCAAACCGTCGGGATACACCTTTGAGCGACAGCGTTCGCTCCTGGGACATCCCACAATAAATATTCCATTGAAGTGATTGTGATGAACGTCGTTGTTCGTTATCGAAGCCGCTGTAATCGGGAATGTTCCGTTGCTGTGATAGATTTTGATGCCGGCGCCGTCATTATTTGCCACCACGGAGTCATCAATCGAACAGTGATCGGCGTTTTCGAGGTGGATGCCGTCGCCCGCTCCGTTCACAACAGCCACGTGCGCAACCTCCAGGCTTGCCGGAGTTGGACCCGTTAAGTGAACGGTGATGGCCCAAATTCCCGCTCCTTCGGCGTAAGGCGTCGCGTTTGCGCCACTGATCTGCAAATCTTTGATCGTAACGTAAGAAATTCCCGTAAGGTTGATACCGCTTGGACGGACGCCGGCTTCAATTCCAGGATTCGAAAACGATGGTGCCGGATTGTTGTCGGAAAATACGAACAATGAGCCCGACTCCCAGAACCAATCGCGCGGACTGTTCAGTTCGTCTTTGGATAATTTCTTGTTGCCCTTGACGCCATCAAAAATAGCAACGTTCGGCTGCACGTTCACTGATGCTTGCCAGATGTGCGGCGAGCAATTTCCGCACGCCGACCAGGCTGAAGTTGGCACCAGATCTGCTCCGCTGATCACGGGCGGTGCACCGTCGCCATAGCTGTCAATCACGATCGGCATTCCCTGCGCACCTGAAGTCGAAAGGCTTAGCATTTCCCTCCAGGTTTCTCCGCGTCGAAGAAGAATAGAGTCCCCTGGCGTGAACTTCGAAGCATTGACCTTCGCAATCGATTTCCACGCGGTGGAAGGTGACATTCCGTCGTTTGAATCGTTCCCATTTACCGCATCCACATGGTAAGTCTTGGCCCGACCGATCGGACATAGCACGATCAGCAACACGCCAAGAAGAACTCCGCGTAACATTAATCCTCCATGGGCTGAGCTGTGTTTCATATTAGTTCTCGCTGATTCATTGATCGGACCTTGTTCGTCTTCGAATGATGAATTCATGCTACGGATTGCCACGAAGGTCACCCGCGCCTGAAATCTCCTTGACGTAAATGATATTTTTCTCCTCATCGAGCGTGCCCGCAACCCTCACAGTCTTTCCGAGATATAGCCTGGCCTTTCGTGAGTCATCCAGCTTGTAACTATTGTGCGTCGTGGATATTTCCAAATAGAATATCGAATATTTCTGGGAGATTTTACCTCTGAACGTGGTGACGCCTTTTTGCTCCAGGTCTTGTTGTGAGTCTTCGTGCTCATCCCGATATTCATTGCGTTGTTGATTCTGTCCTTGGTTTTGCTGTTGGCTCGACTGCTGTGCCGCGGACGATGGGACGAATGCAAAAGCTATGGTCATTAAGCCAAGGCAAATTGCGAGAATGCATGAGTGTTTCATCCGATTACCCTGTTCATCGGTGCCGCTGCCTTTCTTGCATCCCACACCATGGGTTTGTGCGAAGCGATCAAGCCGATGTTCGGACTGAGGAAAGCCGGAAGTCCGGGGGAACCGACAGCTTCCAGATAAACGTAGCGAAAATAACGCCGAGCTAAAGCGGCAATTTGGCTGTAGTCGAAACCCTTGCGGCCTCGCTCGGCACGCGGCACGCGATCGAGTCTTCCCGCCAGCGCATTGAGAAATTGGGGAAGTGTATATTCGCTGCGCCGCACGCCCGAAAGCTTCGAACCGATCGCTTTGACCAGAAGTGGAAAGCCCTTTTCGTTGGGCATGGTGGCGAATACGCAACCATTGGCATCAATTTTTTCTGCGAGTATGCCGACATAGGATTCAAGTTGATGGGTGTCAAGATACTCGAATGTTTCCATCACAATTCCAAGATCGAATTTCTCCGGAACGCGCTTAATGTCCGTATAACTAACGGATTGCACAAACGTAAAATTATTCCGGTGGCCGTAGCGTTCGCGCGCGGCGGCGAGTCCGCAGGCTTTGCCGTTTTGCAAGCCGCTTCGCCATCCGGCGTCGAAACCACAGTAACGGTCAACAGGCACAGGGACATAGTCGAGCGACCTGGCGTCTGAACAGCCAACTTCCAAAATGGAAACGCTTTGTTTCTCGAGCGATGCGATTTTCTTTCTGAGCCACTCAAACCGCTGGACGTGATGGAACGAATACAATTTTCTCAAGAAGCGCAAACCTCTGCGCTCATCGGCGAGGGGCTGCTGGATAGCTTGGGGCAATTGCGAATGGGTCGTCATTGTATCGAATGCGTGGAACCAGCTTCTGAGCTGGCCCCCGCTAGTTTTTAGGAGAAATGAAAACGCTAGCCTTCGAAGTTTTGCCGTGCTGGATTTCGGTTCAAAACCGCATTCTCGCTGGGGACTATCGCGGCAGATATTCGCGCGAAGTGAAACCTTTCCAGAGCAGCCGATGCAAGTGACGCATTCGCAGACGGCTCAGTTTTTGCGTCAAACCTTTGAAGCCGCCCTGCCGAACGGCAACCTGCAGATCTCGAAACTGGCGACGGAAAAGGTTTTTCCCCGTGTCTTCGTAGAACAACCTCTTGTATGAACCGTCCGAAATCTCCGCTGAGCAGCGGAGAAATCGTTGGGAGATGCTTTCGCCTCGCTCCAGGTCAGGCACAACTCCCCATCCAGCTCCTTCAAGTTGAATAGGCCGGCCTTCTACTTTCGCGATTCCGCCGCGCGCATCCAACGCGATTACCACGAGGATTCCTTCGCGTTCGAGCGGCGTGTACATGACCCCGGACAAGAGACTTCCTAAACCGTAAAAACAGAACGCCGGACTGCCGTCGGGTCGAGTTACTACCTTATAGCCACTGATGCGGTGTGAATGAGCTGCCGCCACCACGTCGAAGCCTAGAGTGGCGAGCGAATCCATAAATGCGACATCATGTGGATCCGGCCGATTGGTGCGCTCCAAACCCGCGTGGATCAGTGCAACACGCAGCTGGGTGTCTTGCTGCTTCATTTCCGCAAGTGCTTCCAAACCACGCTTCCTGGTTGCTGGCTCGACGCCGGAAGCGTTGCGCGTTCCGTTTTCACTTAGGCCGCGAGCTGCGGCCCAAAAACCCATCCGTGTTCTCGCAGGACCTTCCCAAACCAGTACGTCGGGGGCATCACGCAGGGTTCGTCCGCAGCCGATAGGCACCATCTTTTTCGCCAATACCGCCCGCTTAGTACATTCGAGTCCTTCTTTTCCATAATCATAAATATGATTGTTTGCGATTCCTACGATTCCGGTTTTGACTGCGGAAAGGAAATTCAGCACTTCGGCGGGGGCGCAGAAACTCCCACCCAGGGCCATCTTCATCCTGGCTTTCGAATTGCCCACGTCTACCGGGCACTCCAAATTTACGACGGATATATCTACGTCCCTAAAATATGGAGCGATGAAGCCGGAAATGCTCGACCACGTGCATTCGCCGGGAAGCTTGAAATCCGGCGCCGGTAAGAAGTCCCCCGCGACGCCAATTTTGCAAGCACTTTCAGTATTTTCTTTCTGCCACAGAATCATATTATCTCGGCAAAAGTGACTGTTTCTTAACCGCCCGAATTCGACCTTGCGGACGAAAGTTCTGTCAACGGAGGGAGCCCAGGCGAATCGCGGTTATGAACATGTACCCGAACATCGCCATCAGGATGACGAGGCCAATCGTGCGGTCAGGCTGATCGCACAGCCACCCTCCTAAAATTAGCAGCGCGGTGGCAACGCAGGCGATCACGGCAACCGGACGAGCAGACCAGCCTCGTTGCAGCAGTAAGTCATAAAAATGCTGGCGGTCACCAGAGAATGGAGAGACACCGTTCCGCACCCTTCGAAATACTGCGAGGAGAAAGTCCATGAGAGGTAGCCCTGCGAAGACCAGAGGAAGCAGCAGGTGCGTTCCAAGGACTTGGTGAACCCGGTAAAAATCAAGGCTCAAAAAAGCAACCAGAAGACCGAGCACGGTGCTGCCGGAATCTCCCATGAACACCCGGGCAGGCGGAAAATTAAACAACAAGAAGCCCACGCACGTCCCCAACAAGCTCCAGGCAACTGCGGCACCCACGGATGCTGCACGGTTGGTGTACAACAAAATGTAACCCAAGCCCACCATACCCGTGACACTTGCGGCGAGACCGTCGGCACCATCCAGAAAGTTAAAAGCGTTTACAAATATCGCGACGAACAGGCAAGTAGCCGCGGCGTTTAGAATCGGATGGCCAAAAAGTTGAATGCCCCAATGCGTCTGGCTGATCAGAAGCCCGGCCCCGACTTGTGCAGGCAGTCTAACCCACGGAGAAAGACTCCATAGATCGTCGGCCAGGCCGGTTATCCAAATTAAAAGAAGAGCTAAATAGAAATAAAGCGCTTGGGAAAACAGGCCGGTTCCGCCGACTGAGATTCCTGCGATTAGCCCAAGCCCCAACGCGATGCCTCCTAACCGTGGGATTGGCGAGGTGTGAATTTTGAGCGGCCCGGGTGGATCGTGGAGTTGCCATCGAGCAGCCAAGTGACACACGATCGGAAGCGTGGAGACACAGACCAGGAACGACGTGACTCCGTTGAACCAGCCGTGGAAATGAATCGCACTCATCGAGTGCACCCTTATAGCGATATTAAGCTGAATGAAATGCTATCGTGCCGTTTTCCATTGACCCGTCGTGCGCGATGAGAGGCAGTGTAAGGTGCCGAGCAAAGCAGCCAGATTCACCAGGCAGAAAGAGTGCGCTACGGACAACGGAAGTCGGAACCTGCGCGTACCGAACAGCATTCCCGCGAGCGCGCCGATATAAAAGATTGCTTGTGCGGCTAGGAACAATCCATACGGGCTGTGACTAGCTAGCACGAAACTGCTGGCGACTAGCGCGATCAAAAAATAGGGAACGGCCCAGCGCAGCAGCTTGTGAGACCAAAGCCCGATCGCCACACGTCCGGTTCGAAGCGGGTTCAGGCAACTCGAATTCTGCAGCAGACCGCGCAGGTCCTTGCTGATGACTCGCATCTTCATGCTCATCATTGAGTGCGATTCGCTCTGCATAATGATTTGCGCGGATGTTCTGGTTTCCATGACACAGCGATAACCGGCTCGGGCAACTTGAAGAGGCAGCACAAAGTCGTCGCCAACATTTGGATCGAGCGGCCGCCATAAGTCACGACGCACAGCGAAGAGCGATCCGCTCGCCATCGCCAACATGCCACGCTCACTTTCTTGAAGACGTAACCAACGCTCATAGCGCCAGTAGATGCCCTCGCTCGCCACAACTCCTGTCGCGTCCTGGTTGAGGATGACGGCGCAATTGGTGACAAGTCCGATCGTGCGGTCGGCGAAATTTTGACTGAGAAGACGCAGAGCATTCGGGGCCAGTAGACAATCCGCATCAGTGAAGACCAGGATCGCTCCCGAAGAACGTGCAATCAATTCGTTTTGCATGGCGCTTTTTCCGATTCTTTCCTTGGAACTCACCAAGCGCACGCCAGATTCTGCAAATCGTTCTACCAGTGCTTCGGTTTGATCGCTGGACCCGTCACTGCCAACCAGAATTTCCAAGTTGTTTTTCGGAAAATCCAGAGCGAGCAAATTCGACAGTTTGCTTTGAATTGTCTTTTCCTCATTGTGCGCGGGAACAATCACACTAATTGTCGGTTCCACATTCGCCGCTTGGACGGGTCTTCGTCTGCCGAGTATTCCGGACGCCAGAAGTGCGGGGTAGCCGACATATACATATATAATTAGAGCGAGACAAACCCAAAACAAATACGTCATTGCTGCTCCTTGAAAATGTTCATGTCAAATTGTGCTGTTGGCCGATTACCGCGAATTGTCCGTCCGTCATTACGCAGTGCGAACGCCGCCTCTTACTGGCCAGCTTGAGCTTGGTAAACATCAACATTCTGGAGAGGCACACGCTGCGGCTTCGTTTCTGGAAACTGTGATTGGATGATGAGAGGGATTTTCCCGCCAGCGCGAACGATCGGTGAATCCGCTAGAGTGGCCGAAACAGTCATGCGTTTGCCGAATATTTGTTGAAGGTTTTTGCGGACACTCATGACGTCTTCAAACGCAGCTGCGTCACCGGCGACGCCCCGAACAATCACGTGGCCGAGCTGGTCATGAATAAGTTGACAGAAACGCAGCGAACGCGTGCCTTTCAGCGATTGATTGAGCGCCCGTGGTGAAAAGACACGCCCGTCCGGACAACGGAGAAGATCGCTATCGCGAGTGATGGTCGGCACTACGACAGGAAACGCGCGGCCGCAGGTGCATGTTTCTCCCTGATTCCAGCAGCCGCGGTCGCCGATCCGATATCGAATCAGAGGCATCGTGTCATTAATAAATCCTGTCCAGACAAAGAAACCCTCTTCGCCATCTTGCACTGGCTGATTATTTTCATCCAGGATCTCTAAATACGAATAATCCGGCGCCGCGTGCATGCGACCAGCTTCACATTCGTGGATCAGACCGCAAAGCTCGGTGTTTCCGTATAGATCGAAGGCGCGAGTGTCGAAAGCTTGCTCGATTGATTCTCGCAAAAAGGGATAAAGCGGCTCGCCATCAGTGAAAACGGCCCTCATGGGAATGGTTTCGCCTCTCTTCAATATGAAATCCGACAAAATGGACAAGACTGACGGAAACCCCTCGAGGACCTTGCCGCGTTGACGCCGCAAAAAGTCAATGTAGTGCGGCGCCGTGGATTCCGACATATGAAATATGCTCATTAAGATCTGGCGTTCCGCAACATTGTGAGTCCAATACGGCGGTTCGGTGCGATCGGTGGGTATCACTCGGCTTCCGAACAACGTGACACGAGGGGTGCGAGGTTTAACGCCCGCCCACGCCCAGCGCCTCATGTGGAATGCCCAGTTTCGCTGCGCCACGGTCTGACGGTACGAGACTCGCAAACTGGCTCCCGTAGTTCCCGTAGTTCCGACTCGAATGCAATCCTTGTGCTCGGACGCTTTCGAGACGAAACGATCCGCATTTTCACGAATCACGTCGCGCGTCAATACGGGATAGCTGGCAATGTCTCCCGGCTCCTTTAACTCCACGGCTGGATACTTGGAGTAAAAGGGGACTGAGGCGCGTGCATGATCCACGATTTTCTGGATCGCCTGCGTCTGGTAGGACTTTATTTCATCCACATCCCACTTTTCGTGAGTTCGCAGCTCTTTCAAAAGTGCATGCATGTCCCTGTTGTATCGGCTTCGAGTTAGAAACCAACCACGGGCGCTCGTCAGTACGTTTTGAAGCGGATAAGGCATGCGGTCATACGCCTTTTGGAACTGAGCGCTATGGGCCCTGAATTTTGATTCAAACATGCTCTCCTCCAAAAAGTGTGGAACCTAGCTAAGACTCGGGGTGGCCGACTTCGATGGCGCGTGCACGTCCGATCGATCTTGTGAGAACCGTGAGCTTCGAGCGGCGCTGGCCGAGGCCGGCACAGTTTCAGAGTCTCGCGCCACTGCGGCGATTGCATGGTCCTCGACAGGCTGCTCCGCGATTCCCACCTTCGCCCTTCGTCCGTTCCAGTGAATATCTGGAATCAAAGCGTCGCGCTTGGCGTTGATGCGCTCGCGGCACTTAAGTAGGTCGCGAAGCATAATGTCCACTTCCGTTTCGACGCTATGCGCCGGGCGGTATCCAAGATTGAAAAGGTGCTTATGATCGGCGTGGTAGTAGTGTTCTTCTGCTTCGCTGCGGGGGTTTTCCAGATTCTGGACCTCGGCATCGAGGCCAAGATTTCTTGCTACTTTTTGGACCTTTAACGCAAGTTCCGTGACGTCGTAGACTTCCTCAAATTGGTTGAAGACGCGGTATTCCCCAGGTCGCGCTGGATTTTCCAGCGCAAGTGTCAGGCATTGCACGGAATCGCGGAGCGGCAGGAAACCGCGGCGTTGGTGCCCTTTCCCGAACGGAGTAAGCGGATGACCAATGACGGCCTGACAACAGAAACGATTGATCGCCGTGCCGAACGCCTGATCGAAATCCACTCGCGTGAGCAGGCGCGCATCATTCTCCATGCCGTCGATGCGCGTGCCAAACACAACTCCCTGCATGATGTCGCTGGCGCGCAAGTTCCAAATCTTGCAGGCGAACATGATGTTGTTCGAGCCGTGCACCTTTGACCAGTGGTACCAAGAGTTTGCCAGACGTGGAAACGGAAGTCTGGCGCGCCTGCCTCGAAATTCGACCTCGAAAAACCCCTCCGGAATATCCATATCGGGAGTGCCGTACTCGCCCATGGTGCCCAGCTTCACAAGATGGGATTGCGGCCTGATTTCGTGCATGGCATAGAGCAAGTTGAAGGTCGTGGTGAGGTTATTCGTTTGCACGAAAACTGAATGGTGCACGTCGATCATGGAATACGGAGCAGAAGGACATTCTCCCAAGTGCACGATGGCCTCAGGCTGAAAGTCTTTGAATATTTTTTCGACCAAGCTGTAATCGCGCAGGTCTCCGTGCCAAAAGCGGAGGTCCTTGCCATAGCGCTTGCGAAACCCTTCCAGCCTGTCCTCGATCCCAGAGATGGGCGTAGCGCTCCACGACCCCATTTCCTCTACCCATTTTCTGCGGAGGAAAAGATCCGCCCCGGCGACCTCATGTCCCCGGGCTGTCAGATGCTGAGCGAGAGCCCAGCCGAGATAACCATCGACACCCGCAATGAAGATCCTCATGTGTTCCTCCTGGCTATTTTGTTAGTGCTTGAAAAAATCAAAGGCGGTCCCAATGTTGAAGCAACAAAACTTCAACTTTCCTGGCCGCGAGATCGCAACGTCGTTTCGTTGCTGGGGAAATTGAATTTCGTGTTGCCGTAGGCTCTTGTGCGTCGCATGGAGAATGCGATTCAGAGATCGCTGAACGTAACCAAACTGATTTTTGCTCGGTTCGCGATTTCACGGAGTTGCGGGTCTGTGAGAATACCGATTTCGATCTCGCGCTGATCTCCTAGCGCGTCGGTTTCCGAAAATCCAGATTCCCGAAAGCCTGGATGGCACCACATTTCGTAAGTCCCTGCGGGCAGATTCTCAAGCGTTGATGTCCACGCGTCGTGGAGTAATGCCAAATTCCCCCGGTACCGGGGATGAAATGCCACGCCGGCATCAGGCAAAGTCAAATTTCTAAACACGACAGCCTGCAGGAATTCGTTGTAACTCTTCACAAAAAGGCGCCTGTAGATATTCCCCGCGTGCGGCCCGCCAAGTTCTCCGTTCGATGGATAGTGGGATTTTTTCGCACCGCGTGCGCGATGAATTCCCCGAGCCCGAAGCGCCCGGTAAAATGGCCGCACGGCAGCGGGATAAATATGGAAGCGATGATGAGAATCAGCGTGCGAGGGGACGACTCCGTGATCGAGCATTCGGTCAATTTGTGCGAGAAACTCCGCCTCGATTTCTTTTGGCGAGACTTGCCAAAGCACGAGTCTTCGACCCATCTCTGCCGGAGTGAGAAAATTGCCGTCCTTATTCACCAGAGAGGGGATCGCACCCGCGGGAAGAACCGGAGTTCCTTGACACAAATTCAGGTGGATTCCCACGTCCAGCTTTGGCACGCTGGGGAGTTGCCGCACTGCGTATTCGGTTGCAGGTTGATTGACCATGAGGGAAGCGCTGGTGAGGATCCCATCGAGATGAGCCAGCAGGATTCCATCCGTGATGCCGTGACTGAGACCCAAATCATCCGCATTGATGATGAGGCGCTTGTTCATTGTCTGGATCCTGATTAAGAACCGGCCCGAGCCTAAGGCGGTGTGGGCCACACCACAGCTGGTTGACGGCAAAATGACGCCGGTCAACTTGCGAGCACTCTCCGATAAAAGAAGAGCAGTTTTCGGATTTCGATGGCGTTGTTGTACCGCTCGATCACTTTTTGACGGCATTGCTTTCCTATTCGGAGGATGTCGTCCGGACGGTCCAGCAAATCGGCGATGGCACGGGCCAATGCTCCGGGGTCGCCGGGCTTGACGAGCAAGTGATATTGATCCCTCTCATAGAAAGGGCGGATCGGCGGCAAATCGCTAGACACTACGGGCAATTCGCAAGCCCAGGATTCAAATACTTTCACTGGAATATTGTTGAGAAACTTCGGATTGTCCAGAAGCGGGCTCACGGCGATCCGTGCCTGGCCCAAGGTTGCGGCCATCTGATCATGGGGAATTCTGCCTGCCAGTGTTACCTGTTGTTCGAGTTGGAGCGCCTGAATGCGATCAGTAATAGACCTCTGCACTTCGTCATTATCTGTATAGCCGAACATCAATAAGTTCGTTCGCCACCCTTGGTCGGTTAGCAAGCGAACGGCATCCAGGAGAACGAAAGTTCCGGCACGCTCGGAAAGTCCGCCTCGGTACACCAAGTCGAAAGGCTTGTCTCTGTTGACGGGTTTGGGAAAGAACTGAAGATTAGGAAGATTGTAGAAAACCAACTTTCTGCTTTGACCATGCTTCGCGTGCGGGCGCAGAGTACCCGCATCCGCCGTTACAAATCCGTCAAAATAGTTGGCTGCAAGCCGTTCCGCTTTGAACACCGCCTGTTGGGCCAATTTGCGCAATCCCGGCGACAAATACGTCTTGTTGAGCATCATTGCGGGAAAGTCTTCTCGCGAATCGTACACAACACGTTTTCTGAACAAAAATTTGAGAAGAAGGCCTGCCGGAATGTTTTCAGGATTGTGAACGTGGTAGATATCAGCCTTCTGACGCAGTGCTCGAAACACTCCTTTTGGCGCCCGCAACATCCTGAGCGCACGGTTTCGACTGTTGGCGAGCGGAATGAATTGAACCTTTTGAATCGAATCTTGCACACCGTGCGGCCCCACTATGGAAGTAGAAAGTCCGTAAGAACTGGTGGGGAGCGCTTGCCGAACGTAGGCGCGATTGTCGCGTCCATTTTCAGGCGACAGATGACAAATCTTCACCCCTTTTCGTGGAGCGGGCTCGCGTTGGGAGTCCGGAGCGGCCGGGCCAGGGGCAATTACACCCGGGCTCATTTCAGGTTCGAGCTTGGCAATTTTAGTCGCGGAACTCATTGTTGTACGTGGAGACTCCCATCGGGAAAAAGCGTGTCAGGTTAGATACTCGAAATCGCTTGAGGCGTAGCGAGTTGCGTAGGCGGGATTCCACCGGGTTTCAGCTCCGCCGAGAGCCGGCAGGTAATTAGAATAAAGTCCTCTAAGAACATATGGTAATCCAAGCACAAACCACATGAACCTGAGGTCGTTGATGTCGCCCGAAACCATCGAGTCCAAAAAGACAAATATCATCAGCAGGAAAACCGTGTGGACCAGAGGCTCGTGCTTGGTTGCGGGATTGGTCAGCTGTTTGGCAATTTCACGAAATGAATAAATCAAAATCCCCAAAAAAACAAGGGCCGCCAGCGCCCCCATCTCCGATCCCAGTTCCAGGAAGATGTTGTGCGGGAAATTGTAGGTAACAGGATTTGGAGAGTGATAACGGAAGCCCTGGATTCCGACACCCAGAAGCGGATGTTCACCCATAAGGCTGATACCCAGTTCCATCAGGCCGCTTCTGGTTCCCATCGCTTCAGGAGGATGGGCCAGTGAACTCAGGTACTCGTAGGATGCGTCCGGGATCCATACGAAGGGCAGCGCTAACAGACCCAATCCTCCCATGATGAGAGCATCACGAAATAATTTCTTGCAGAGAAAGATGCTAATGATAATGCAGATCACTGCCGAGGCATTCGCGAGACGGCCACCCGATCCGACCATGCCGATCGCGAGCAGGCCGACCACCGGATACACCAGAAACCTTTTGAAAAATGACCATCCCGGGAATAACAGTCCCCAAATAATCACTAATCCAGCCGCGCAAGCTGAGCCTAGTTCGGTATTCAGTCCGCTAGGCGCTACCAGTCGTTCCTGGCCGCCTAGCATGAAAAGCGAATTCACGGCCAGCAGTATCCCGCCACCGACCATTGTGATCATGAACCGGCGTATCTTCGCTGGCGAATCGAAGAGGGCAAATGGAGCCACAACGCCAAGGCCAGTCAGGAACACGAAACGCAGAGTCTTCTCTAATCCGGCGGAAAAATCCGGTGTATAGAACAGGCTCAAAACCATCAAGCAAATCAGCGGAAGGTACAGAAAGTATTCGGCCGGCACAGAAAGCGCTTGGCGACTAGCTATCAAGCGGAGCGCGACAGCCAAGCCCACAAGGGCGCCAACCAGAATCGTTAAATCAACCGGGGTTGACGAAAGCCTCGGATCACCCTTGAACATGCCAACGAGAAAGAAAAACGCCAGCGCGACCTCGGCATATTTGATCAGAAGAACCAGCAGAATCGTTCCGACGATGACGATGCCGAAAACTTTCACAAGGGACATGCTCGCAAGTATTTGCAGGCCGCGCACTTCGGAGTGATGGACTTCGTCCACCGTCAGCGTGATCGCGAATCCGGCCGCGAGCATTGTGGCAAACGCCAGGGCGCGCAGTGGAATGCTATCGAGAACGGAGATTTTGTCGATGGATTTAGACATTTGCAGAATTATGCTGCTTTGAAACTCTTGGTCTGCGTCGCCAGAAGCTACCGGCCTTAGCTGGTGCTAATGCATTCACGAAGAGTGCGGCTTGCGCTCAGGAGCCTATCCGGAGAAAGGACGGTGAGCACCAAGAAATAAACCACAATCGAGGCCGGAATTCTCACCGTCAGCCCGATCGTTTGAGGCAGCGCGAGAGCGGTGCCGGCCATGGCCGTGCCCGCCATGATGCTGGGTAGGACTGCCGGCCAAGAGATTCTCAAGCCAATTTTGTTCGTAAGCTTGAGGTACTGAAGGATGAGCATTGAATCGGCGATGAGCAACGCGGCCGCGACTCCAACCGGACCCCAAACGTAACCAAATCCCAAACTCAGAATGGCGAGCAAGACCACACATCTGGCTAAAGCGTGCTGGCGTTCCTTCACTCGATTTATCGCAACCAAAAATCCATGCCCGAGAAAGCCATCCAAGACTGCCAGCACAGAGCGGCTGGAAACGATGCGCAACGCTGGAGCGCTGGCCGAGAAGCGTTCTCCCAGGAAATGACACAATTGCGGAGCAAATACGGCCAATAGAACCAGGAGCGGAACCGAAAGAAATAAGACGATATCCAGTAACCGCTCTCGCAAAGCCAGTAGCTCAACGATGCGTTTAGTTTCGTACAGCCGAGTCCAGACGGGCAGCAAAGCTCCACTCGAAGCATAACTCCATTGTGGAAACACATCTGACAGCGCAAAGGCTGCCGCGAACCAGCCAACTTTCTCCTGCGTCGCGACCAGACCAAAGCAAAGGATCGCTACTCGTCCGTAGCCAACTTGCGTCAGATTGTACGAAAAGTATGGCCATGCCTGCCTGGCGACACGATACACCTCACTAGCGCACCAATCCGGCCGTGCCGGCCACCTCGACCGCAATTGCCACAGCCGCATGCAGAGAACGAATAGAGATTTGAAGCAAAGCCCGACAAGCATCAGCAAAACTGATAGGTGAAACCATATGACAAGAAATGTGAGACTAATCAGTCCAACAGCGCCCACGATGGAACCCGGCAAGATGGCTCGGGAACGCAGATCGGCGGTTAGCATGCTCGAGCACAGGCTGGCTGTACCTTCAAAATTGCAAAGTACCAGACCCGCGGCGAGGCTTGCCAATTCCCAACGAGCTTCAGCAGCCGCGAAAATCAGCAAACCGATTTCCGCGATAACCGAAATGAAAGTTGTAAGCAAGCTGACCATTAAAATCGAGGGCGCCTCCCGCGGTGTTGCGGCCACAGCCCGCGCCGCGTAGCGAGTCAAACCTATGTCGACGACGGCGTTCGCGAGCCAACCCATGGCCAACGCCGTGCTGTAGATGCCAAAATTTGTGGGGCCGAAGTAACGGATCAGAAAAAGCCCCGCTAGCATCGTTCCCACGCGCAGCGCCCCGAGATCCAGCCACAACCAAAGTGTGTTTTTCCCAAAGATCCGCAGAATCGCGGATGTTTCCAGGGGCAGTTCGTCCCTGCCAGGCGCCATCAATGAAGTCTTGGAGAGTTCGGACATGGTCTTCGCGCTAGCGGTGCCGGGCTGTTGATCAGCAGCGTCGGGCAATGTGTTAGAGAGCATGCAACAGTCCGTTATTTGTAACGGTCACATTGGTCACGGCGCGCCGAGTTTTCGAGATCAAAACATTCTCAAGAGCAAGATACTCGAGTCCCGATAAGTCAAAGACACGGAGAGCGTCAGCGGGAGTGCACACCACCGGCTCTCCGTGCAGGTTGAAGGAAGTATTCAGGACCAGTCCCTCTCCGGTCATGTCCTCAAAATATCTGAGCAAACGATAGTAGTCCGGGTTCGTGCTGGAGCTAACTTCCTGCGGCCGCCCCGTATGGTCGTACGGATGAAGCGCGGCGGAGATGGCCTGTCGCTTTCGCTCGTGCGTGTCGAAGGTCATGATCATGTAAGGGGCGGGCATGGATTTCGGCTTAACAAAATAATCCTCACTTCGTTCTTCCAGAACGGAAGGAGCGAAAGGCATCCAGAAATCCCGGCACTTGATCATTTCATTGATAGTTCGCACTGCATCTGTGTGGGATGCATTCGCCAAAATGGAGCGGTTACCGAGCGCGCGTGCGCCAAATTCGCTGCGACTCTTGAAACGCGCGACGATTTTTCCTTGGCTCAGGAGCGACGCGACAGCCAATTCCACGTCGTCTTCTTCCTGCGCGTGGATGGGACCTTGAAATTTGTAGGTCCGCAATGCCTCTTCGACTTGCCCATTGGTGTATTCGCTGCCCAAGTAAAAATGAGATAGGGGTTTCGGTATCTCGCCAAAAAGCTGGTGGTGAAGAAGCCAGGCCGCACCCATCGCGTTGGTTTCGTCGCCGCATGAGGGGAAAATGAACAATTCGTCCACGTCAGGGAGCTCCAGAATTTTCTGATTCGCTTTAACATTCATGAAAACTCCCCCACTCAAAGCAACCTTCCGAATGCCGGTGGCGCGAACGCAGGACTGTACCCATCGGGCTAGAAATTTCTCGACGAACAGTTGGACGCCACCCGCCACGTGGTCAAAGCGCTTGCGCTGCAATAGGTTCGAGAGATACTCCGAAGAAAACTGTAGAGGTGGACAGCCGTTTTTTCTTCGCCAAACCATCGGGTTTTGCGGATCAAACTCGAATAATTGCTCGAGCTCAGTCGCAATCGCTCGAGCTTCGCGCGAATTCTCAGCGTAAGGCGCGAGCCCCATCAATTTGTATTCGTGCTCCATCGGAACCATGCCGAAGAGATAAGTAACCTTGCCGTAGAGCGCGCCGATTGAGTTTGATTCTTCGGTTTTTGCGATTGTCCGGATTTCTCCGTTCTCGCCGACATTCACGGTCGCGCAAGCACAGTCGCCGGCACCATCGCATGTGAGGATTAGCACCTTTTCGGTCATTCTTCCCCAACCAAAATACGCTGCCGCGGCGTGGCACAGATGATGATCGAAGCCTGAGGCCGTCAAGTGCGGGGTTTTCAGCACCGTCTTCAGTTCGTTCGCGATTTTCTTCATTTTCACGCTGTTTATGGAATCCGAAATAGCCGCGTTCTTGCGTGCGAGCCGTTTTACCCGACCGATGGGGCCGCATGACGTCTCACCGTAGCTCTTCAGAATGTCGTCGCGCCGCCAATGACAAGTTGTTAGATTTCGCCCGCCGCAGGCGACCGGTATCTCGGACGAATCAGGTTCGACGGTAAGGAATCTATTGTTAATTTCGTTTAATACATGGCTCGGCATTCCACCCTGATTTTTCGTCCTCGTGAGTCTCTCTTCCTGCATGGCGAAATGTAATGAACCATCGCGCACGATGGCTGCGGACGCGTTGTGCCCGTTGTGAACGCCTATGATATTTCTCGACATAGTTTTTGTACCTCGAAAAACTTGATAGGTGTGAAGCTTGAAGAGCTGGAGAACGGCTTACGCGACCTGCTAATTCACCTCGGCATCGGCGATTTTACTGATGCAGAGATGCCGCAGCAGTGAAGACGCGGGGGGCCTGTGCGGCGGCCCCGAGTGTTTCTTCCAGGATGCGGGCCAGGGTTTCCGAAACGAATTCAATCTGTTGTTCGGTTGCGGATGAGAAAAAGGGAAGAGCGATACACCGATCCGATGCGGACTCCGTGCGGAATAGCGGGCCCAACGGAGCGCGACTGTTTCCGGCGAGATACGCTTGCCTGTGAATGGCCGGGAAATAAGCCTGACACTCAATGCCTTGTTCCCTTAGCTTGAGTAGCACTCTGTCTCGATCAGTTTTCCCAGCGGGGGAATTCATTTGGACAACGTATACAAACCAACTGCGTTGGATACCGTCGAACTCCGAAGGCAAAGTGAGATATGGATTTCCTACCAGAGCCTTGTTGTATAGGACGGCGGCGTGTTCGCGGGCCCGGAGCAATTCATCAATTCGCTCGAGCTGAGCCAGTCCCAGTGCGCAGTGAATATCGCTAAGCCGATAGTTATACCCAAGCCGAATGTGCCGCAGCCAGGAAGAATCTTCGTCACGTCCCTGATTGCGCATGCTGCGACACAAGCGAGCGACGTCTTCGTTGTCCGTAACGATCATTCCTCCCTCGGCGGTTGTCATCTGCTTGTTGGGATAAAACGCGAAGGCGGAAGCGTCTCCAAAGGTGCCCACCCGCCGCCCTCTATATTCGCCGCCCAGCGCCTCGCAGGCGTCTTCGATAACGATGAGACCATACTGCCGGGCCAACTCCATGATGGGATCCATATCGCATGGAAGTCCAAAAACGTGAACCGGGAGAATTGCTTTCACCGTGCGCCCAGTGGCCTTGTCTATCAGTGCGCCACGCTTGGTATCCAGGCTGCAACATTGCCGCAGAAAGCGCCGGAGCTGTTTGGGATCGATATTCAAAGTGATAGGGTCGATGTCAACGAAAACCGGGAGGGAACCTTCATAGAGAATGCAGTTCGTTGATGCCACAAAGCTGAAAGGCGTGGTGATGACCTCGTCTTGGGAGCCGATTCCCAGTGCCCGGACGCAAAGATGTAGTGCGGAGGTGCCACTATTCGTCGCGATGGCGTAACGCGTGCCGGCGTAGGCCGCAAATTTCTCCTCAAATTCACCCAAGCGTGGTCCCAAGCTGAGTTTACCCTTTCTCAGTACCTCGGTGACATATTGAATCTCAAGCTCTCCTATGTCAGGTTTCGATAACGGGACTTTCATAGACACCCCCTGTGGTATAGCTTTTGCAGGTTTCGCTGCTTCAGGTTCAACTGGAAAGGACCGCAGGCGATTGGCCGCAAAATCCGGCATGAGTTCGCCGAGATATTCAAACAAACCCTTTCGGTCGCCGGTTACGAGATAGCTTTCCAAATTGTCAATTTTTTCCAGAATACCGGTGGCCAAGGGATGACGGTCGGTCATCATCAAGACGCCTTTCTGCGAAGTGGGCATAGGATGTTCCCACTCTTCCCACAACTCTTCGTTGACCTTTTCTCCCTCTCGCAAGCCCGTAAAGTGAATGGGGACTTCTTTTCCGGGCGCCAGGCCTGCCAGTAGGCTCAAACTTTTTGCCAGCTCATAAATGTTGAATGGCTCGCCCATTTCGAATACGAACGTCTCTCCGCCTTGCCCTTGTCCTGCGGCCCGCAGGATCAAGTACACAGCCTCCGGAATAGACATGAAGTAGCGTGTGGCTCGGGGATCAGTGACCTGCAAAGGTTTGCCACTTTGAATCTGATCCCAAAAAAGTCTCAAGACGCTTCCATTGCTACCCGCCACGTTCCCGAAACGGACGTTCATGAAACGCGTCACATTCCAGGAAGCTAATTCCTGTATGCACAGCTCGGTGAATTTCTTCGACAGACCCATGTAGCTCTCTGGATTTGCGGCCTTGTCCGTTGAAATGTTGACGAAGCGGCTGGTTCCGCTGCGGACGGCCGCCATGGCAACGTTTCGCGTGCCCAGGATGTTATTGCGTACAGCTTCAGTCGGATGCAGTTCGAGAAGGCCAACATGCTTATGCGCGGCGGCATGAAACACAACTTCAGGGCGCTCTCGGTGAAACATTTCGTCGACTAGATTCCGCAAGGTCACATCCACCAGCAGCGGTTTAATCTGTAAGGTGGGGAATTTTTCGTGAAGCTCTCGATGAATGTAAAAAAGACTGTTTTCGGTTTTCTCCAGCAAAAGCAGAACGCGTGGTTCGGCCGCAGCGACTTGTCGCGAAAGTTCAGATCCGATGCTGCCGCCCGCTCCAGTGACCAGTACAACCTTCCCGCCGACGATCTCGGAGATTTCCTTCAGATCCGGCGGCAGCTCCTCGCGTTGCAACAGGTCTTCTATTTGGACACTGCGAAGGTCATGTTGCGACACTCTCCCGTCGATGATCTCCGTCAAAGTCGGCAAGGTACGGACGGGCAAATTTGATTGGCAGCAAGCTGACAGAATCCGGCTCATTTCGGAACGTGTCGCGCTGGGAATACAGATCAACACTTCATCCGCAGCGGTGGCCCGCGCAACTTTCGCAAGATCGGATGTTGCCCCAGCCACCGGCACGCCGCAAATTGTTGAACCATGCAGTTGTGGGTTGTCATCGAGAATCGCGACGGGTCGGCAAGTTGCCTTCGAATCGGAAGTGAGTTCCTTCAGCACTGTCATCCCGGCGTCACCGGCCCCCATAATCACCACGCGTTTTCCCAATCGTCGCCCGCCAGCCAAGTGAGATCTGTAGATCCGCGCGCCAAAGTGAAGGCCACCCAGCAGGAATTGAAAAAGCGCCCAATCCAAAACGCATAGCACCAGCAGACCGAAACCGCCAGGAGATCCAATGCGCCGCGCCACGAGGTATATGAAGACGCTGCTGAGGGTTGCCGCCTTGGTGATGTTTAGAAGATCATGAAGACTCGCGTAGCGTAGCGAACTCTTGTACAGCCCAACGGAGTAAATTCCGGCGAGCCGGAAGGCCAGGACCATGGGCAGGAGTGACAGCAACACCGTCAGATTCCATGTTTGACCATCGTGCAACAACAATACGGAGATAAAAAAGGAAAGCGCAGCCAAGCTGAGCTCTGCGAGCAAAACCACGGTGCGGTGAGTCCTCGATGATATGGCTCTCCGCATTGCGCGGACTTTGCTCACCGGCTCTAGCGGTACGATCGTGGCCGCTCCTTCGCCGTTCAACGACGCCTGAGAAGATCCATTTGAATTCATTTTAGAAGCCGCCTTAGAAAAGTTGGGAGTGGGTCGCTGGATTGATTCAGAATGATTCCGATAAGCGGTATTCCTCTTGCCTCCACATCCTGCTTGGCTTTAAGCGCTACATCCGGCGAAGTTCCCGAGGATTCCATCACCAGGATCATGCCGTCAGCTTCCTGGCCAAACTCTGCCGCGTAATACTCTGCGGTGACCGGAGCCGAATCAACCAAGACGTATCCGAATTCGGCGCGCAATTCGGCGACACTCGTTCCCAGTCGGTTCGTCGCTTTCAAACCGAGACTGACTGGGCCCGGTTTACCCGCAGGCAAATGCCAAAGGTTGCTGCCCTTGACTTGGCTCGCGAGAGAAACCAGGGAGCGCGATTCGCGAAGAGCGTCCGCCCAACCGGACAAGTTGCCTTCGCCCAGATGACTATGCAAGGTAGGGGTTTGAATATTCGCATCCACGGCGCAAACCCGCTCATTCACCTGCGCGGCTAGAATTTTGCTGGCTCGCGCACAAACCCAGCTGCTATCGACACCTCGATTCACTCCGGAAAAAACAACCATCCTCGGCGCCCGCAATCCTGGATTAAGAAACACTCTTTCAACGAGCCTGGCAGACTCATCACGGACAACTTCCGCTTTTGGGGCATAACGATTCGCTGCAACATCGCCGGTCGAAGCGTAGTCCTGCTTCTCGAAGTGCCCCTGCCTCCAGCCGGCTTTCTGTAGCACTTCGAAATTCTTGCTCATTACGATTTCCTGGAATTCGGGTTGCGATTACTGTTGATCTCTTCGAACGTTCTGGATTTTGTCTCTAGCAGATAGCTGGATCGGAGCCGGACCTGTATCTTCAGAAGACGCACTCTAATTCAACGCGTAATTGAGCCAAACGGGTCATGCTCCCTTCCGGGCAAGGCGCCAAGAACGGGTACATCCAGATATCTTTCGATCTGGGCCGGAGTGCGCAGAGATGTGTCCAGGCGATCTTGAACAAAAACCACGCCCGAACTTACGAGGCAGGCAAAGATCCACCCAAGTATCAAGATCAGCGGTACGGGATTGGTCGGGAGGAAGGGCACAGTTGCGGCCTGAGCGATCGATACGTTTAGAATTCGGTTTTTATCGAACGCGTCGGAGATTCGAGCTTCTTCCCGCTTGCCCTGATAGAGAAGATAGTTTGCCTCCGCGGCTTTAACGTCTCGCAGCAACGCTTGTTGTTGCAGTTGTTTCTGATCTTTATCAATCAGGGCTTGCTGGTAAGACTTGTCCACGCGCTCCGAAGACGCCGCGAGGGCGCGAAGGGACGCGAGGTCCGCTTTGGCTTTGACTAACTCCTGCCGTAGAAATTCGTACGTTGGGTTTTGATCAGTCGTTTCTTCGCGCAGAGGCGCTTTTTCTTGTGCGTCAATCGCCGCATGGACTTGAGCGATCTGGGACTCAACCTCACGAACCATCCGATCCCCGGGCGCATATTTCGTGGTGAGGTCGGTCCGTTGCGCCTCCAAATTCACCAGAGATGATTTCAGCTGTTGCATGAGCCCGCCGTTGTCCGCGGTGTGGAGCTGTGTCGTGATGCGCGGCGGCGTCTTCTCCAGTAGCGCCTCCAGAGAATGTAGATGTTCTTCGGCTTGCGGAATGTTCGCCTGCGTTTGACGCATGCTGAGTTCAAATTCGGCTAGCTTTGGAACGGTCGACTCTTTTTCTGACTCGTCGGTGACGATTCCGGCGTCACGATCGAAATCGGCGAGCCGTTTTTCGGCGTCGTCCAACGCCTGTTGATATTTCACCGTCTCACGGTCAAAGAAACCAACTGCGTCATTGGGTCTGACCACGGAAGCGTGCTTCTCGAGATAGAGATTTCCGTATGTGCCAAGAACATGGGCCGCCCATTGCGGATCATCCGCGGAGTAACTTACCGAAATAATGAATGATTTCTTTACCGGGTCAATCCGAAGGTCGCGATCCAATTTGCGGGCCGCTTTACTGATTTTGACGTGCTCGTCTTCTTGTTGTGGCGTCAGGTGAAACAATTTCACGAGCCAGGAGCTCTGTTTAGCGTTCTGCAAACCACAGGCCGTGACCACGTTTTCCAGTAAATCTTCACTGCGCAGAATGGCGACTTCTGAATTTATGTCTTCTTCCGTCAAGCTTGGCAGGTTCTGTTCCACCGCTGCGGTTTGCTGCGCCGTGACCAGCGGATCCAGTCTTTCGCGATGCACCAATATCTTCATTTCCGATTCATAGTGCAGCGGCAGCAAGATCGCCGCCAAAACGGCGCCTAGAAAAATAACGAGAAAGCACGTTCCAAACGTGCGCTTTCGACGCAGGCCGATTTCCAGGACTTCCCGCAACGTCAGCGAATCAGAGCGTCGGGCTAGACGATCGTTCAACACGATTTCGTGACTTTCCATAAGCGACTCCTTTCGTCGAGATCAGAGCAAGCCCGGACTGAAATAGGTTCCAAGCGAAGTCCTGGGCAGAAAACGATCGACATTCGCCATCCACGTTTTCGGGACAAATAGCATGTCGCCCGGCTGAAGCATTGGATCTTCCTCAACGTTCTTTCCCTTCATAACGTTCTTCAGGTTATAGACCTTCACTTCTACCGTGTCGTTCGTGTACCGCCGGAACAGAAATACTTGTTTGTTTTTGGCATAGTCAGAGAACCCGCCCGCGATGGCGATCGCCTGGCCTGCCGTGGTGTCGCCACGCAGATCGTATTTGCCGGGTTTTCCCACCTGACCTCCGGCGATGAAGTATGGTTTTTCGAAGTCTCGCAGAACGACGCTGATGACCGGGTCGTTCAAGACGTTTCCGTAGTCTTTCTTGAGTTCTACGATCAGTTCGGGAACGGTCAATCCCTGTACATGCACTTCGTCTGGCAGTCCTTTAAGTTGAATGAAGCCGTCCGGCTGCACCGTTACTTCCTGATCGAATTCTGGAGTGTATCGAAACGAGAGTTCCATAATGTCATCCGCTTCGATTCGATATCTTGGATTGCGTTTGTGTAACTCCGGTCGCGAGTCACCCGTTGGCTGATTTGGTATCGTTGACGAGTTCGCCTGCTCAGCTGATTGGGCGGGTTGAGGATTGCTCTGGGCAACACAGACCGAGCCTGCACAACCAAGAACAAAAAATAGGGCCGCTATGATTGAGAGCTTTCGCATAAGGAAGTCACCTCGCTGCTATTGAGGATTTTCGGACGAAGTCGGTCCGCGCTCGGAACTATGAAGTGAGGGTCGATCGGGAAGTATGATCCTGGTACCTGCAGGGATTGGATCAGAGGGTTCGTGGATTCTGGGATTCAAACTCCGAATTTGCTCGACAATTGACCAGGTCCACTTTCCGTAATACTGCTGCGCTATTTCGAAAGTAGTTTGCGGATATTGCAATTCCACCTCATTTGACTGCGGCGCGGATCCTTGCCCGGCTGTAATTCGGCCACCTCGATTCGCGGCAGACAGCACACGGGTTGGATGCTCTCCCGGAATTCGGATCAATGTCCCTTTCCTTATGGTCTCGTCGGGTTCCCCGATGCCAGGATTGAGCTCACGGATTTTCTCAATGATCTCCCAATTGGACTGTCCAAAATATTCGCGAGCGATATCAAATAGATTTTGTCTTCCCGCCGCTCGAACCAGGCTAGAACCGGACGCTTGATCATCGTCTGCCTCGCGGTTATTGGCGGGTTCTAAGGTTGCATTTGACTCTGAATCGCTCGGCACATCCGCGACTTGCTTTAGTTCGGAATCCACGGCCACTGGCTTCTCCGTAGCGATCGCCGGAGGGCGCGGCAATTGAAGCGACGATGGCACTGGCACGCTGGTAACTGGACCATCGTTTGAAACTATTCCTCGAATGGTCTCTTCGAGCGCGATACCCGGATCAGTGAAAAGAACTATTAGCAGTAGGGGAATTAACATGAATGCGAAGAATGCCAGGCCGATTCCGGAACGCGCATGCTCAGATTTGGGTTCGGAAAAGTCACCGACATATAATCGCGGAGACTCTGGGGCGGGGTTTTGGGCCTCGTTGCTCGGCCTGGTGATCCGCGGCGCAAGCTCCAGATCAGCAAGGACCTCGCGCATGATTTCGCCGTCGATCTTCTTTCGCTGGGTCCCGAAGCCGATGGTCAGCGCTTGAAAACACAAATTATTAATGTTTCTGGGAATTCCCTGGCTAAATTGAAAGGTCATTTCGACGGACTCGCGCGTAAAAAGCGGGGGGCCGGCATATCCGGCCACTCGCATTCTGTGCGTGATATAGGCAATCGTCTCTTTGAGTGAAAACGGAGTGAGGTGGACTACAGTCGAAACGCGTTGACGAAGTTGAATGAGTTCGGGACGTGCCAGTTTGTCCGCCAATTGTGGTTGGCCCGCAAGCACGATGTGCATTAGCTTTGCGTCGGCGGTCTCGAAGTTCGATAGCAATCGCACCGACTCCAAGACTCGCTCGTCCAGATTTTGAGCCTCGTCAATCACCACGACAAAACGCCTTCCAGCCTGCATTTCTGCCAGCAACGCCTTATTGAGCGCTGCGCGCATTTTGGCCAAGTCGGCTTTTCTTGCTGAGATGCCCAAATCGTGAAGCAGACTTCCCAGAAATTCGTGTGGTGTACCTTATATAACAACGAGGTTTTGCCCATGCCCGGTTCGGCAATAAGGGCAGAGAAGCCGCGGTTGGTCTCAATCGCATAAAAAAGAGATGAGAGTGCCTCTCGATGAGATGAACTCAAGTACAGGTAGCGCGGATCCGGCGTTACACCGAACGGTTGTTCGCGAAGTCCGTAGTAGTCGAGAAACATGACGTAATTTGAATCCCAGGTTGTCCGCTTGTAGCTGCAATGCGGACTAGATCTTTGCGGAGACTAAAATTCTCTTCAGGGCTGGGGCTACAGTTTCTGAAGGACCTAAAATTCATTGCAGGCGGGTCCCGGGGGGCCGTTCAACCAGCGACGCGTCGATTTCAACGGCGGCCGAACGTCCAAGCATTTCAACCGACAACACGAGCCGGTAAATATCTTTTTTCCGCGTGAGAATGCCTTCCGTTCCAGCGAGAGGCCCCGACTTGATTCGGAGCCGATCACCGGTATTCAGAAAAGGGTGCGGCGTAAGCTTATATTGGCAGTCCGTGGAACGCCGAAGCGCTTGAATTTCGGAAGTGGGAATCACTGCCGGCTTACCTCCGAAGGAAAGTATCGCGCAAACCCCCGGCGTTGATACGATGACCAGTTTCTTTTCAACGCCGTCCGCAAGAAAAACATATCCAGGAAAAAGTGGCAAGGAAAGCTTCTTGCTCCGATCCTTCCATTTGCGCACCGATTCATATGTGGGGCAAAAAACCTCGAACCCTTTGTTCGACAAAATAGACGCGACGCTCACTTCGTGTTGATGACGTGTGTGAATCCCGTACCAGCGGACTGCGCCTTCCGATTGCGAATCGCTGCTGAAATTGGCCATGTCTCTCATGCTCACAAAGCTTCGCCCTGTGACTTACAGGCAGGACCTTTGTCCTGTAGGTAAGCCTGATGATCTGCGTGTCCGCTTAACTCGCACTTCTCTTGTCGCTAGCTCCAGCGATCAAGATTCAGTCTCCAAACTTGCTCGCTGCGTTCTTGCGTTTCTTGCTGCGGCACATTTCTACAAACGTTCCTCATGCAATCGAAATGGTAGGCAGGCGCAAAATTTCCGACAAGGAACCGATTGTCATGCGGTGGGGGGTTTTGTGTTCCTAAGGTTCGCTGGCGCGGGTACCAGCATCAACGTGGCGCGGTATACCTAGTCCATCGCCAGGAGACGCGATGACCTGAACATAGCCGTGGCCGCTGGAGACAAATGTTCCCTGAACTCCGTAGGTACGAAACTACCTAAGGCATCCCGGGCATCGGTGAAACATGGTATGTGCAATTCTCTCCAAAAATGTCTAATATCTTTGTTGCCCGTCCTCAGGAAGCCTGTCCCAGCTCGCAACTCTATCTTTCAAACTAAGGGTGGTGCTATGCACAGAGCTCGTGAGAACGGATACCCAATAACCTTACTGGTCGCGGAACATTGCCGCATGAACTGTCAATTAATGGAGGCTGCTCTGCAGCGAAACCGCCAGCTTTCCGTGCTGGCTAGTACCGTCGATTCCGCTGAATTCCTCGACGCATTCAAAAATCTTCGCCCAAACGTGTGCATCGTAAGTTCGAACTTGAAGGACGGTGCAGCCTCGGGATTCCGAGTCACTCGCGAATTACGAGCTGTGAGTCCAGGCGCTCGGATCATCATACTTCTGGAATCTTCCTGCAAACCGCTGGTCATCGAGGCCTTTCGCTCCGGTGCGCTCGGAGTATTCTCGCGAGATGAGTCTTTTGATGTGCTTTGCAAGTGCATCCATAAGGTTAGCGCCGGCGAAGTCTGGGCCAATAATCAGGATCTGCAATTCATGGTCGAATCCTTGGCAAAGGACGCCCCCCCGTCGATCACCGACTCCAAAGGCGTGCGACTACTGACAAAAAGAGAATTGGGTCTCGTACAGTTGGTGGCCGAGGGCCATACGAACCGGGATATCTCGCGCGAGTTAAACCTGAGCGAGCACACAGTACGTAATTATTTGTTTCGAATCTTCAATAAGCTTGGCACATCGAACCGCCTGGAATTGGCTCTGTACGTAATTAATCAAAGGGAGGGGAACGGAAACCATCTGGCCGGCGCCGGCGAGTAGCAGATTGCTTCTGCTTGGAGGGACCTATGAAAACATTTCTCGAATGCCGCGATTTTCCTAGGTGGTTCACCCTAGGCGCAAAGACCGGGGCGCTCGTGCATGGTTGGCTCCCTCAACTAAACCGTTTCTTATGAGCGTAAGTCACCGTGAAGAATTTGTGGCGCTGAAGGAGCGAATCGTGCCTAAAACCATTTCTCCTGCCCATCAAAACTTCAGGAGGTACACCTATGAACTTTAAGGTCGCCGGCAGCATATGTTGCAAGTTTCTTGTGCTCGGGTCTCTCACCGCGCTCCTTTCCATCGGGTTGCCCGCATTCGCCCATCCGTTTTCGTCTCTTCCCCAGCAGGGACAGCAGTCGGCACAGCCGAGTGCTGTTTCGGGGAAGGTCGTCTCCATAGCAGACGACAAGAAGTCGTTCTCACTTGAAGTGAATAGCAACGGCAATGCGAACACCATGCAATTTATGCTGGACCAAAAAACTCAGGTGACCGGTCACGTGCATGTCGGCAGCGACGCGACCGTTCAATATCAAACTGCTCAAGACGGTAAGCTTCTAGCGTTGAACATCGCACCAAAATCAGAATAGTCGCGAAGGCTGCCTATCAACAATTAACCGTGAGGATGAGCCGATCTGCATTCTCGTCATCGGCTCGTCTTCACGGCGTTTTTTCTTGCCCACTCTCCCAATCATTAAATGTTGTTTCGCTGCCTCAGTGCTTTGCCAGTGGGCTTCCCTTTGTCAGTCTTCTTGCTTTTCTTTGTTGTTTCCGGCTCGATCTTGTTTTCTTTGGAGCTGGCAGCGTTACTGGTAACAGACTTTTGCGTGCCCAAACACAAAGGTCAGGGAGTCGCTTGTTCTGACATCTCCTTGATCCCGCGCTATACTCGGATCACTCGACTTTCCTGTCGACATCGGTGTTCCTGCCGAGAAGGAGGTGATCCAGTGAGGTACGGTTTACGTTGATGCATTAGAGGAGGCGCTTGTGAGGTTGCCGAGCGCCTCTCTTCTTTTCAGGCTGAATCGACACAGTTTCTAAATTTAGCCTCGCGCGGAGTGGCTGGGCAAGATCCAGGAGGCCGGCGTGCGCCGCCGGGCGGAGTTCTACTACCAGCGGTTCGATGCCTTGCGGTCGTTGCGTCACGAAGTGCGGCGCGAACTGCTCGCCGAAGCGCAGAAGCCCGACGCCTGGAAATTGTTACGCGAGATTCCGTTCATCGGCCCGATCCGGGCGGCTCTGCTGATCGCTTGGATGCAAACACCGCATCGTTTTCGCACCAAGCGGCAGCTCTGGACCTACAGCGGATTTGGGATCGAGACGCACAGCAGTGCCGAACAGCGATTCGTTCAGGGAGAGCTGCAGCGCGCGAAAAAGCCGGCCTCGATTCGCGGGCTGAATCGCAATCACAATCACGAACTGAAGAACGTAGTCAAAAGTGCCGCCACCGTGGCCGCTGCGAAGGCTGGCCCGTTTAAAGAGTTTTACGATGCCTTGGTGGCCAAGGGGATCCGGCCGGAAATGGCGCGCCTGACTTTGGCGCGCAAGATGGCCGCCATTACCTTGATTGTCTGGAAGAAAGGAGTGCGCTTCGAGGCCCAACATCTGAAACCACAAACAGCTTGAGTGTCTCGAGCCGATCCGTGCCATCCTGGAATTTCTTCCGGCGGTGGTCGGTCGGGTTCTGGAGACATTCGGGTTCGAGGGCGAGTCCCAGCTGATAAGTTAGGCGCGGCGTGCCTCGGGCACGCTGCGTCTCTCACGCGACCCTAGTCCCCTTCGGATAACCCGAAAAAGCTATGGGCCACGAGTCCCCAATAGAACCATGGTTGGCACCTGACAACCGTGCTGCTTGTAGTCTCCGAACCGACTGGCTTCGTCGCGCCAAACTGATGAAAACCGCCAAAAGCGCTGCCCGAATGACGTAGCATCCCGAGATCAGAGAACGGAAGGCCACAACAATCCTGCTCAACGGAGTGGGCTGGAAACCAAGAGAAAATCCAGCCGCAGGAGAAGTGTTTTCTCCTTGACTCCTTTTATAGTACCTACCAGGCAAGTGAAATTCAATCTGTGAACGCAAGCGCGGTTATCGGCACGAAGGAATGAGTCAACTCTCTTCAGCCCGCAAAGACTTCCTCGCCCGAGCCAACTTCTTAAGAGCGAAAGATCTGAAGTTGTCTACGACTGCCGTTCGAAATCGTTGACTGACAGCCATAGCAATTTCAGACATCGGTATCCGGTCTAAAATCTCACAGGCGACTACCGAAGCGGCACTATGTTTGACCACCGATAACGGCGCAATGGTGATACCCATGCGCGAATGGACGAGTGAGATCAGCGTTGGGACCTCTCCTGCGGTCTGAGTCACATTGGGGACAATCCCGGCATCGCGAAGGATCCCGAACATCAAATCGTGGAATCCAGGGGCCCAGGTACGCTCATACATCACGAAGTCCTCACCCACCACCTCGCGCAGGCGCACTCTTTTCCTTTTTGCTAGTTTATGGGACGAAGGTACGAGGAGTACGAAGGGTTCGCGATGCACGGTGACGACATCCAGGGTCGACTGCGCGCCAATTGGTAGACGAAGAAATCCAACGTCGAGCGCCCCGGTCTCCAGCATCCGTACCTGATCTGCCGTGAGAATGTTGCGCAACGAGAACTCTACTTCGGGATTTAACTCTCTAAAGTGACGAACGATATCGGCCACAAGCTCAATTCCCGCAGTCGAGATGAAGCCGATCCGCAATAACCCCAGTTTCCCATTGGCAGCCGACTTCGCCCTGCGAATGGCTTGTTCCAATTGCGATAGCGCTGCAGCGGCATCACCACGAAAAGCCGCACCGGCGGCGGTGAGCGCTGTTTTGCGTCGGTTCCGCTCGAAAAGTCGTACGCCGACCTCCTCCTCAAGAGCTCGTATCTGAAGGCTTAGGGCCGGTTGGCTGAGATGAAGCAGTTCCGCAGAACGCCCAAAATGCAGAGTCTCGGCGATAGACAGAAACGACCGGATTTGGCGAAGCTCCATCTTGCCACCTTATTTGCACACCTTATCACAGGCAGTAAAACAAACAATAATTCTAATCAGATGCGAGAGTATCCAACCGGGTGTGGCAAAAGAGAGGTTCGATGCCACCGAACGAAAGGAGTAAAGAAAATGAAATTCAATTTCTTGCAGAAGCAAACGTCACGCCGCGACATCTTGCGAGGTTCAGTCACGCTAGCCGGTAGCACGTTGCTGGCGCACCTGTTTCCTACGACGTTGCTCCGCGACACCGCGATGGACAACGCGCAACGAGCGCCTTCGCCTACCGCCCTCCTCGCGAGTATGCGGGCCAAGTTCAACGCAGTTCCCGTGGAAACGCAAAAGCTTGCTGACAATGTCACTATGTTCGACGGTCCTGGCGGAGCCGTGACAGTACTCAACGGCCCAGACGGCAAATTCGTCGTGGACACTTTCGTGGCACCCGCCTGGCCCAGGCTCAAAGAAGCTCTCGATGGCCTTGGCAGTGCACCGGTGAAATACGTCATCGACACCCACTGGCACTTCGACCATACCGACAACAATGCACATCTTCACGCCACAGGAGCCAAGATCCTTGCGCACGAAAACACTAAGAAACGCATGTCCGAACCGCATGATCTACCGGTCTTGTATAGAGGAGCAGACGGTGCGCTCGCCGGCTTGCATTTCGACCCCTCGCCCGCAGAGGCCTTGCCGCAGCAGACCTTCGCCGCCGGTTACCAGTTGCAAGCCAATGGCGAGACACTTGCGCTCCGACACGTTGCTCCCGCGCATACGGATTCGGATATCTACGTTCATTTTCAAAACGCCAACGTGATTTCGATGGGAGACTTGTTTTTCAACGGCATGTATCCGTACATCGACCCCGGTACGGACGGCAGTATCGACGGGATGATCGCCGCAGCCGACAAAATTCTCTCGCTCGCCGACAATCACACCAAGATTGTTGCGGGGCACGGGCCGCTCGGCAACAAAGCGGACCTGACGAAATCCCGAGACATGCTGATTACTTCTCGCAATCGCATTCAGAAATTGAAGTCTGCAGGAAAATCCGCCCTGGAAGCCGTGGCGGGAAAGCCGTTTGCCGATCTCGACCCCGCCTGGGGCAAAGGAATCATCAACGGCGACCAGTGGGTCCAAATCGTCTATCTGACGCTCTGAATCTGCAGCTGAGTATTTTCCTGACGAGGAATCCGTCAAATCTATTCGCAAAAAGGAGCAAGAAAATGATCAAGCCAGTGAAGGTAATGCGAGCAACACGAGGAATGTCGTACTCTCTGTGCATCGCACTATTGCTATTGAGCTGCGGCGCGCTCTCGGCGCAAAATCAAGAGCATCGCGTTCGGAATATTGTTCTGGTCCACGGCGCGTGGGCGGATGGTTCCGGCTGGAGGGGCGTCTACGACATTCTTGTCAAGGATGGCTACAACGTCAGCATCGTCCAGGAGCCGGAGACGTCCTTCCAGGATGATGTGGCTGCCACAAAGCGCGTCCTCGCCCTGCAAGACGGACCAAGCATTCTTGTCGCGCACAGCTACGGGGGAGCCGTAATTACGGAAGCGGGTACGGATCCATCGGTCGTTGGCTTGGTGTATGTCGCGGCCCACATGCCGGATTCCGGCCACAAAGAGTCAGAGGACGGAAAGCGGTTTCCGAGCGACCTCGCCGAATCTGGCGCGATAAAGAAAACGCCCGACGGTTTCACCTATATCGACCCGGCGCAATTTCATGAATTGTTCGCAGCTGACCTTCCCGCCGATCGGGCCGCATTCATGGCGCGCTCGCAGGTGCTCAACTTTGCGGACAATTTCTCAGCGACGATCACTACGGCTGCCTGGAGAACCAAACCGAGCTGGATGGTGGTGGCCGGAAGCGACCGCACCATCCGTCCGGAGTTGGAACGTTGGTATGCCAAGCGGGCCAAGAGCCACACCGTCGAAGTGGCAGGCGCCAGCCACTCAGTCTACGTCTCACATCCCAAGGAGATAGCAGACGTAATTGAGAGTGCAGCACGTGCGGTGTCGAAGTAGCTGGGACTCCGCAAGGAGTCCCCACGACCGGAGGGACCAAGTGAAACTTCTCGAAATTCAGTCGTCACCAAGAGGCCAATCTTCCGACTCGATCACCCTCACCCAATCGTTCGTCGAGGCGTGCAAGTCCGACAACCCCTCGATCGTTGTGGATACGTTGAACGTCTGGCATGAACGGCTGCCGGAGTTCGACGAGGAGGCGATCGGAGCGAAGTACAAAGCAGTGAAGCACGAAACAATGACTGAGGCAGAGTCCAGCGTATGGGAGCGTATTCAATCGTTGATCCAACGCTTTCAGAACGCCGATCGAATCGTCTTAGGAACTCCGATGTGGAACTTCGGCCTGCCTTACAAGCTCAAGCAGCTGATTGATCTCGTAGCGCAGCGAAACTATCTGTTTACCTACGACGGCAAACAGTACGGCCCGCTCTTACACGTGGAAAAGGCAATCGTGGTCTATACACGCGGTTCGCGTTACCTGGAGGGCAGTCCTATACCGCCCTCGCGATTCGATTACCAAGCAACATATCTGGACTTTTGGTTGCAGCTTATAGGTGTTCGAGATCTTCGGAGCGTGATTGTTGACAACGCGTGGAATCGAGATCGCCAGGAATCAGAAGTGAGCCTGGCGAAGGGCAGAGCAACTCTGGAACGACTGGTTCAGTGGTTTGTTAACTAGTAACAAAGCTGTAGCAATGTGCCATGACGCTGATCCGCATCCCTGCTTAACGCGTTATCTCTAACGACGCCGACCGTTTCAGGAGATTTTATTCGTGTTTTTTCTGTGCACGCACCTGTCCCATGACACGCGAATCGCGTCGCTGTGGCCGTATTGTTTTTCACTTGCGTCACCCTAACCAGCTCGGGCCGCTTCTGCTTCATCGATTCGGTGCTGCCCACCAAACATCTCTTCGGCCACGATCGACCGTCATGAGTTGTACGAACTCCGAAGCCGATAGCCACTGCCACTCGTGAATCGCAGCTTCCTTATCTCACGGCCTTTCGGGCACTTCGACATCTTCGACGTCTTCAACAGTTTCGACGCCGCTTAGGTTCGACACATTCAACTGCTGATCTGTGTTCCTCTGCAATTCCATGACTTACGGCTCCCCAGATTTGGCCCGATCCTTGCCCTCAGTCCAAGCGAGTGCAGACAGGTAACCTTGGTTGCCTCAGGGGCCCATTTGAAAGGTACCCAGGAGAAGCACGATGAACCGCCAGCTATCGAAGACGAGTGACGAACCAGGCGTGACGTTCGCTTCCGCCCAATATTCAGCCGGGGACGACGAACTGGTCGCTGCCGCCAAAGGTGGAGATGACTTGGCGTTTGAAACCATCGTCAAACGCCACCGGCAAAGGATCCTTGGGCTCGCGCTCCGCTACACACGGAGTCTGGAAGACGCCGAGGACATCGTCCAGCAGACTTTCCAGGGAGCTTTCATCCACTTGCTGGGATTCGAAGGTAGATCCTCATTCTCTACCTGGCTGACGAGCATTGCCATCAACCACGCCCTGATACTGCTACGCAAACGCCGCGCGCTTCGCGAACTACCGCTCGATGATTCCAGCAGCGACGAAGGAATAACACCCATCCTCCAGATCGCTGACGCAAGTCCGGACCCCGAAGCTAGCTACTTGCAAGCAGAAAGGGCACGAATCTTGTCCGCGGCAGTAGGGAAGTTGAGTCCTGGAATCCAGAGAGCGATCGAGTTGCAGGAACTCGGAGAATTGAAGACCCGCGAGACGGCGCAACACATGGGCCTCTCGGTGTCCGCCGTTAAGGCTCGCTTGTTCCGCGCGAGAAGGACTCTGGCCAAATCACTGCGATGCCGGATAGGACCTAATCTCAGCGCGCGCGCCTCGCAAAACCGCTTGGCCTGCGCATGAAATTTAGGACCCGCGCAAAGGAGCTCCGATGGTTGTGGTTCTCTTGATTGCCGCTGCGAGCGTTCTTGTTTTTCTGAGTATCACCGGCTCAGATGGTCACTCCGGCACAAAACTTCGTTAAAGGGAAACGTTTCTGAAAAGGAGGACGAACTATGAAATCGCAAGATCTGATCACCAATCCCTGGAACACGCCGAGAAGCGTTGTTCCACCAGAAGTCTCGGAAGAAGGACAGAAGAACGGGCCATCCCCGGCGGAAATCCGTAAGCGAGCGTTTGAGATTCACGTTGAACGCGGCGGTATTCACGGTTGCGACCTCAACGACTGGCTGGAGGCCGAACGCGAGCTCCAGCAGAAGTACAGGAACGAAGTGCAAGAACATCGCTAAGGATGCGAATACAAAATGAGAGCCATAACAGAATCGCAGCTGCGATTTTCACAGACGAGCTCCGAGGAAAACAGCATGTTGAAGATCAACTTCAGTCAAACGCCCGCCGAAGAGAAATGGAATCTGCACGGCCGCCTTTCCGGCCCATGGGTAGACGAGTTCAGGGCATGCTGGAACGTGAATCACCGCGCGGATGCNGGACGCGCCGTGCCTCGTGGACCTCAATGATGTCACGTTCATCGACAAGAGCGGGGAGCAGCTCTTGCGCATGCTGGCGGAAGATGGAGCACAATTCACCGCCAGCGGAACCTACATCAAGCACGTAATTGAGAACCTGAGCGCACGAAGCAAACGTTCCCTTTCGAATCTGTTTGGTTTGTTGATCGTGCTTGCGTTCGTGACGGCCATCGCGGCCGGATGCGAACGCCACGTGGTCTCAGCATCGCCCCCTGCGCCGCCAGTGGTTGAAGTAACCCCAGCGATTCAGAAAGACGTACCGCTCAATGGGGAATGGGTGGGGAGCCTCGAAGGATACGTCAACGCTCAAATCCAACCGCACGTGAACGGCTATTTGATTCGTAAGGACTACCAGGAAGGAGGATTTGTCCGGGAGGGCCAAGTTCTCTTCGAAATCGATCCGCGCCCATTTCAGGCGGCGCTTGATCAGGCCAAGGGGCAATTAGCGCAGGCTCAGGCGCAGTTAGCCAATGCTGACATCAACGTGAAGCGCGACATCCCCGAAGCGGACGCTCACGCGATTCCTCAGAGCCAACTCGATAACGACACGCAGGCGCAACTTGGAGCGAAGGCGGCGGTAGAAGCGGATCAGGCCGCGGTCGAACAGGCTGCGCTGAATTTGGGATACACGAAAGTTCTTTCGCTGATTGACGGCATTGCAGGCATCAACACTGTGCAGGTGGGCAGCCTGGTGGAACCTTCTTCGGTCCTCACCGCAGTTTCCCAAGTGGATCCGATCAAGGTCTATTTCCCTATTAGCGAACAGGAATATCTGCGCCTGGCGGACGGCACCGCTCCGGGCAGCGTCGATTGGATGACGCATGCCTCGCGGATTCCACTGCAGCTGACCTTGGCCGACGGCAGCACCTATTCCTATCGCGGCAAAATTATCTTCGCCAACCGCCAAGTAAACACCGACACCGGAACAATCCAGATCGTAGGCGAATTCTCCAATCCCAAAAATCTGTTACGACCCGGCCAGTACGCTCGCATTCAGGCGCCAACCGGAAGCATCNCCGGAGCGCTGCTGGTGCCGCAGGCGGCAGTAAATCAACAGCAAGGCACTTACCAAGTCACCGTCATCGGCCCCGACAACCGGGCACAGCTTCGCACTGTAGAGGTCGGGCCAAAAGTGGACACGCTCTGGGTGATCACATCCGGGCTCAAACCAGCCGAACGCGTCGTAGCGGTTGGTGCGGACAAGACAAAAGAAGGCGAACTGGTTAATCCCAAGCCCTACAAAGAGACCGAGGAGCCCTAAGCCATGGCAAGTTTTTTCATTCGACGGCCCATCGTCGCGATCGTAATTGCGATTCTTACCGTTATCATCGGCGGAATCAGCATCGCGACTCTGCCGGTAGCTCAGTTCCCACAGATCGCTCCTCCGGAGATCAGGTTGCAAGCCAATTATCCCGGTGCGGATGCGCAGACTCTGGAGCAATCGGTTGACGTACCGATCGAGCAGCAAGTGACCGGCGTGGACAACATGACCTATATGTATTCGCTCAACGCCACTGCGAATCAGCAAACGTCGTTGATCGTGGATTTTGATCTCAAGACCGATCCGAACACCGACTTGTTGCTCACGCAATCCCGCCAGCAACTGGCAAATGGTCAGTTGCCGCCCGAGGTGAACAATTACGGGATCACGCTGAAGAAGGCGACCACGGCTCCGCTCATGATCGTCGCGCTATACGCGCCGCATGGTACTCACGATTCCAACTATCTGGCCAATTATGCCTACATCAATCTCAACGACCCTATCGCACGCTTGTACGGTGTTGGCCAGACACAGGTCTTTGGCTCGGGGCAGTATGCCATGCGGCTGTGGGTGAAGCCTGACCAACTGGCGAAGCTTGGCATCACTGTTACGGACATTGTTAACGCGCTTCAGGCGCAGAACACTGTGAATCCTGCTGGCCAGGTCGGTGGCGAGCCGGCTCAGAGTAACCAGCAGTTTACCTACGCCGTGCTGGCTCAAGGCCGCCTGACTTCACCAGAGCAGTTCGGCGACGTGATCGTGCGCGAAGCGCCTAACGGTGGGACCGTTCGCGTCAAAGACGTGGCTCGCGTCGAACTGGGCACGCAGGACTACAGCTTGATGGCTCGCCTGAATGGTAAGCCTAGCGCGGCCATTGCCGTGTATCAGTTGCCCGGAACCAACGCGGTTCAAACGGTCGAGGGCGTCCGTAAGCTCATGGCCCAAATGAAGCAACGCTTCCCGCAAGACATCGATTACACCGTCTCCCTCGACCAGACGCTTCCAGTCACGGAGGGCATGAAAGAAATCCTTTGGACCCTCGTAATCGCGATCGTGCTGGTAATTTTTGTGGTCTATCTCTTCCTGCAAGATTGGCGCGCCACCCTGATTCCCATGCTGGCGGTGCCTGTCTCGTTGGTCGGAACTTTCGCCATCTTTCCGCTGTTCGGCTTCTCCATCAATACCCTTTCGCTGTTCGGGCTGGTGCTCGCCATAGGATTGGTGGTTGACGACGCCATCGTGGTCGTCGAAGGCATACAGCACCACATCGAGGAAGGGCTGTCTCCCAAAGATGCCGCCCTAAAAGCGATGCAGGAACTTTCCGGCCCGGTTGTGGGTATCGCTCTGGTCTTGGCCGCTGTGTTCGTGCCGACGATCTTCATTCCGGGGATCACCGGCAGGCTGTATCAGCAATTCGCTCTCACGATCGCGATCTCCGTGATGCTTTCCGCGTTCAACGCGCTCACGCTCAGCCCGGCGCTTTCGGCTCTGCTTCTCAGGCCCAAGAAAGAACCTCGCGGGCCGCTCGGAAAATTCTTTCGCGTCTTTAACGGCTACTGGGAGCGCTCCACCGACAGCTTTGTGCGTTGGTCGGGCGACGTAATTCGAAAGGGCGCGCTGGTGTTGGTGCTGCTTGCGGTGGCCGGAGGCGCGGCGTGGCTCTTTGGAGCGCATCTGCCCACCAGCTTCTTGCCCGATGAAGACCAGGGCTACCTCTATATCAACATGCAGCTTCCCAATGCGGCGTCATTGGAGCGCACCAGCGCGGCTGCGAGACAAGTAGAGAAGATCCTCGCAGATACGCCGGGCGTTCAGTACACGACTAGCGTGGTTGGTTTTAGCTTGCTCAGTTTTGTCCGGACCAGCTACAACGCCTTCTTTTGGGTCAGCCTTAAACCGTGGGACGACCGCAAGAGCCGAGACGACGCGTATCAAGCCATTAAGGTGCATCTGAACCAGCAACTCAAGCAACTACCGGAAGGCACGGTTTTCACTTTCTCACCACCCGCGATTCCCGGTGTTGGCACCGCCGGCGGCGTTACGTTTGTTCTGGAGGACCGCGCCGGCAAGGACATCCAGTTCCTAACAGACAACCTGAACAAATTCCTGGCAGCCGCCCGCAAACGCCCCGAGCTAGCTCAGGTCACCACCACGTTTATTCCCAGCGTCCCTCAAGAATTCATCAATGTGGACCGCAGCAAAGTGTTGAAGCAAGGCGTGGCCTTGACTGATGTTTACAACACCATTCAAGCTTACATGGGCGGATTATTCGTCAACTACTACAACGATTTCGGACGCACCTGGCAGGTGTATGTGGAGGCCGAAGCTCCTTACCGTGCGACCACCAACGATCTCGGACAATTCTACGTCCGCAACGGACAAGGGCAGACGGTGCCACTCACCGCGCTGGCGAAGTTCGATACCCGATCCGGTCCCGAGTTCACCATGCGCTATAACGAGTACCGCGCCGCACAGATCAATGCCGCCGCCGCGCCAGGTTATAGCGCCGACCAGGCAAGAGCGGCCCTCGTGGATGTCTTCAAGCAAATCATGCCTTCCGAAATGGGTTACGACTGGATCGGCATGTCTTATCAAGAGGTGCAGGCGGAACAGGGAGTCCCGGCTTCGGTCATCTTCGGGTTTTCGCTCCTTTTCGTTTTCCTCGTGTTGGCGGCGCTCTACGAAAGCTGGAGTCTGCCCTTCAGCGTGCTGCTCAGCACGCCCGTCGCGGTGTTCGGCGCCTTGGCCGCGCTTTGGTTGCGGCGTTTCGTGATGGGCCTTTACCTACCGCCTTACATGGTGCAGATGGAGAACGACGTTTATGCCCAAATCGGCCTGGTGATGCTGATCGGTTTGGCAGCCAAGAACTCGATTCTGATCGTCGCGTTTGCTAAGGAGGATTACGAAATACGAGGCATGTCCGTCGTCGATGCGGCACTCTCCGCAGCGAGGCTGCGCTTCCGGCCCCTCATGATGACTGCGCTCGCCTTCATCCTCGGCTGCGTGCCACTCTGGACAGCATCCGGAGCAGGTGCGGTAGCACGCCAGATCATGGGCACGGCGGTAATTGGCGGCATGGTAGCGGAAACGTTCATCGGCAGATTCTTTGTTCCCGCCATCTTCGCTGTAGTCGAACGCATCTCCGGCGCTACCCGCCAGAAGTCGCCAGGGCTCCTACCCGCGGAAACGCAAGGCCAAGGTGATTAACATGAAAAAGCTTGCGATCTTGCCTGTCGTCATCGTCGCGCTGGCTGGCTGTGCAGTCGGACCGAATTACAAGCGGCCGGCAGTGAGCGTTCCCACAGACTACCGCGCCGCCACGCCCAGCCCGGCGGCGCCGGTATCATCGCTTGGGAATGAGAACTGGTGGCAGGTATATCAGGATCCTGTGCTTGTGCAACTGATTCACACCGCGCTGCAGCAGAACTATGATGTGCGCATCGCTGCCACTCGCGTGCTCGAGGCCCAGGCACAAGTCGGCATCTCCCGTGCCGATCAGCTCCCCTCCGCCAGCGTCGGCGCAGGCGTCTTAAGCGAGGGAAATCCCAAAGTCTCAAATCTGTTTCCAGCCTACGAGGTCAATGGTGGCCAGGTCAATCTGTCGGTTATCTGGAATCTGGACTTCTGGGGAAAATATCGCCGCCAAACCGAAGCAGCTCGCGCCCAGTTGCTCGGCACCGAGTGGGGCCAGCGAGCGACGATGTCATCGCTCGTGGCCAACGTGGCCACCGCCTATTTCCAGCTTCGCGCACTGGATAGCGAACTCGAGATCGCGAAACGCACGCTGGCATCCAGGCAGCAATCACTGCAGTTGACGCAAGTGCTTTTCAACCACGGCGGAGCCTCCGACCTCGACGTAAGCCAGTCCGAACAACTTGTCTACACCGCTTCGGAATCCATTCCCGACTTCGAACGGCAAATCGAGCAGCAGGAGAACGTGCTCAGCATCCTGCTGGGCGAAAATCCGCAGTCCATTCCGCGCGGCCGTGCGATCACCGAGCAACCTCTACTCGACAGCATTCCCGCTGGCCTGCCCTCGCAACTGCTGGAGCGCCGGCCGGACGTCCGCGAAGCGGAACAGAACGTCGTCGCAGCCAACGCGCAAATCGGCGTGGCCAAGGCGGCTTTCTTTCCCAGCATTTCCCTGACGGGAATGGGAGGGCTCGAAAGCAACGCATTGAATCAGTTCATCAGCGCGCCTTCGCAGAGTTGGAACGCGGCATTCAGCGTGAGTCAGCCCTTGTTCGAGGGCGGAAGGCTCCGTTCGGGACTCAGGCTCGCCCGAGCGCAATGGCAAGAGTCGGTGTTCTCCTACCAGGAAACCGTTCAGTATGCGCTAGAGCAGGTTTCGAATTCCCTCGTTGGTTATCAGAAATTTCGTGACTTTCGCGGTCAGCAGGAGCTGCTCACTCAGGCAGCTCAGCGATCTGACGACCTCTCCTTGGTGCTCTATAAGCAAGGCGGTGCGAGCTATTTGCAGGTGCTGACCGCCGAAACAAATTATTTTGCGGCGGAGCTGAATCTCGTTCAGGCGCAGCTCAATGAGCGGCTCGCGCTTGTCCAAGTCTATGAGGCCCTCGGTGGCGGCTGGCAGCAGTGAGGAGCGCGAAAACACCGCGCTTTCACCCCACCGCGGCCAGACGTCACGCGACATGCGAAACTTGCGACCTGAGGGCGAAATCGGTCATCATCTATATGTAGTTCCGGCAGTCACTTGCGGCGCTTTGCATATGAGCACAAAAGCGGCACTTCAGCCTAGGAACGAGCGGTTTGAGTTGCTCTTGAATCTGACGAGCAGCATCACGTCCAGTCTGGATCTGCGGGAAGTGATGCGCTCGATTGCGGCGAACATACGCGAAGTCATACACGCCGATGCCGCCGCTGTTTCCCTGCCCGAAGCAGCGACCGGAAGATATCGGGTATTTGCCATGGATTTCCCACACGGGAAAGGCGTCATCAAAGAAGAGTTGTTCTTTACACCAAGCGCCGCCGGTAAAAGAGCCATGGACACCCTGAAGCCGGTAGTCGTGAACATGCGGGAGCACAACGACCTCGGACCTCATGCATATGCCATCGCCGCTGCGGAGGGTATCGAAGCCTTGTGTTGTATCCCGCTTGTGAATCGCGGCCGGGGCCTCGGACTGATGTGGATTTGTCGCACCACGGAGACTCCGTTTTCGCCGGAAGATGTTGATTTCCTCAGCCGGGCCTCAGGACAGATAGCCATCGCAGTCGAAAACGCTCTGGCGTTCCAGGAAGTATCCGGATTAGGAGATCGGCTGCAATTGCTCCTGAATCTGACGGCCAGAATCACATCCAGCCTCGACCGGCGCGAGGTCTTGCGCGCGACTGCAGTGAATATCCGTGAAGTCATACACGCTGATGGCGTAACCGTTTCCCTGCTCGATGCAGCATCGGGGAAATGCAGGATACTTGCCGCGGATATTCCGCACGGGAAAGGGATCATAAAGGAAGAGTTGTTCTTCACGCCTGGCGCCGCCGGTAAGAAAGCGATGGACACATTGAAACCGGTCGTCATGGATACGCGAGAGCGTGACGAGTGCGCGATTGGGATAAGTGAGACGGCGGCTACTGAAGGTGTAAAAGCCCATTGCATTATTCCACTTGTTAATCGTGGCCGGTTCCTTGGATTTCTTTCCATCTTGCGCACCACAGACACTCCGTTTACTTCCGAGGATGTTGACTTCCTTAGCCGGGCGTCAGGACAGATAGCCATCGCAATTGAAAACGCGCAGGCGTACCGGGAAATTTCTGAACTCAAGGACAAGCTCGCGCAGGAAAAGCTGTACCTCGAAGAGGAAATTCGCGCCGCGAGCGACTTCGAGCAGATCATTGGCAACAGCTCGGCGTTGAAGCGCGTTTTACAACTCGTTGAAACCGTTGCCCCCAGCGATGCCACGGTGCTGCTGCTCGGTGAAACTGGTACGGGAAAGGAGTTGATCGCCCGCGCGATTCACGACCGAAGCCGCCGCAATCAACGCACATTAGTGAAGCTGAACTGCGCGGCAATCCCGACTGGGCTGGTGGAAAGCGAACTGTTTGGCCACGAAAAAGGCGCGTTCACTGGAGCCATAAATCAAAAGATTGGCCGGCTCGAACTCGCGGACCAAGGGACGCTGTTTTTGGACGAGGTGGGAGACATCCCGCTTGAGATTCAGCCGAAGCTGCTGCGCGCTCTGCAAGAACAAGAATTTGAACGTCTCGGCAGCACCCATACGCGGAAGGTGAACGTCCGCCTGGTGGCCGCCACGAATCGCGACCTCGAGAAGATGGTTGCGGACAAGGAATTTCGAAGTGATCTGTACTATCGGCTGAATGTCTTTCCCATCCGTATTCCTCCTTTGCGGGAGCGCAGAGAAGACATTCCTCTGCTCGTCAGCTATTTTGTGCAAAAGTATGCGAAGCAAATGCAGAAATGCATCGAATCGGTTCCGGCGGCAGTCATGAAGGGGCTTACGAACTTGCAGTGGCCCGGCAACATTCGCGAGCTTGAGAATTTTATGGAGCGGGCCGTGCTCCTCACGAGGGGCAGATCGCTTGACGCTCCCCTGGCGGAACTTCGAAAAACAAGCAAGGATGAATCGCCGGATACCCTGCAACAAGTGACGCAAGTCGCTGAAAAAAGAATAGACTCGCCAAGCGACAGAACGAACGTTGTTGACGAATACGCAAGAAAGCAGCGCGATGAGATCGTACAGGCACTCACTACATGTAAGGGTCGCGTGGGTGGCTCCGATGGTGCTGCCGCGCGCCTGGCGATGAACCGCACAACTCTTCTCTCTCGAATGAAAAAGTTCGGCATATTCGCGAAGCAGTATTCTTGACCTTGCAGCCCGCCAGTTTGTAGTCGCCCATAGCGTCAACCATTTCGACTTTTTCAACTGCTTCAACTCCGCCATTTTCGACTAGCAGCTTGTTGAAAAACTGTTTTGGCTCGCCATTCCGAGCATCGAAGCGACGAGGAACCTCTCTTTTTATTGGCTTTTCGCGAGGAGCTATGCCTTACTGTGCTCACAGCAACACGTTCAAGATCCTTTTTCAACAAGCTGCTAGTCGCAGCGTCCTCCCGAAATTTGAGCAACTTACGGTCCTGAGGCTTTGGTCTGGGCCGTGCCTTTGTCACTCGTAGTTGAGAGCAAGAGCACCGAAACCGCCGGAGGTGAAGGTCGTGCGGTCGCTCTTGATTTAGCTGTTGCATCTTATGGTTTTCCTGAGCCTGGCAGGGCTGGACAGTATCGAACGTCGGAACTCTCGTCGCTGAGCGATCTTCAATCGACTTGTTGCGAGTGCGAACTGACTTGACCGAGCGCGTCCGTTCGTAAATGCGCTCTTGATGAGATAACCCACTGCTGCAGCGCACACCTAGTGGCTACAAGCCGATCAACAAGAGCCAGCGTCCTTAATTTGCGGCACGCCTGTTTCGCCGGAGCCTTGCCTGATTAAAGCTTCGGCATTTTCGTCCTTTTCAACTTCGTCAACTTCGACGCCTTCGACTGCGAGTCTCCTTTTCCCGAAAATTCAAGGCCTTACGATTCTGAACGTTTGGCGCAGGGCTTGCAGTAACGCGAGCGTTGGGCACAAGCAATGTTGAAGATTTCCATTCTCGACACCCCGAGCAAGCGCCAGCTGCTGATAGAGGGCAAGCTCGTTGGCCCTTGGACCAACGAGCTCGCAAGAGTCTGGCGGCAGGCGACGACAGACCTGAACGGTCGTGCGCTCATTATTGACGTGAAGGGGCTCACTACCATTACCGAGGACGGTGAAAACGTACTTCTGGAGCTAATGAAAGAGGGAGCCAGCTTCCGCTCGTCCGGTGTATTCACGAAGCAGATCCTCAAACGGATGGCCCGGAAGATCCGCCAAGATGTCTAGTCGGACGCGATAACTGGCCAATCAGCATCTGCGAGGAAAATCATGCCGAACAAAAATGGCACTCAAACCATCTCGACCGAGAAGCAGTTTGCTGTCGTGTACCGAAACGCCAGTCCTTTGCAGTCAATTTTCAAATCCAATAAACAGTCAAAAATCCACGGCAAAATAATCCTGGCAATCTCGGCTGCGGTAGCACTCGCCATCGCAGGCGGCTATTTCGCCTGGAATGCTTTCCACTACGAAAACACTGACGATGCGCTAGTCGAAGGCCATGTTATGCCGCTGTGCCCTCGAGTCAACGGACGTATCAAGTCCGTGTACGTCTATGAGGGTCAGTTGGTTCATGCTGGCGAAGCGATTGTGACCATGGACCCTGAGGAGTTCAAGATCGCAGAAGTACTGGCGCAACTAAATTTGTCCGAGGCGCTGTCCACAACTGCGAGTCCCCGCCACGACCCCAACGTGCAAACAGCCACCTCCGAAGTCGCGCGCCGAGAGCTCCAACTCGCCGAAGCGGAACTCAACTTCAGCCACACGGTAATCTGCTCTCCCGTGACTGGAATCGTCGGCAAGAGCAGAGTTGAGGTGGGCCAGAACGTGACTATCGGACAGGATCTTGTGGACGTTTTGCCTCTCGACGATGTTTGGGTCACAGCGAATTTCAAAGAAACGCAGCTTGCACATATGCGCCCTGGTCAACCCGTCGAGGTCCACGTAGATGCCTATGGCCACAAGTGGAAGGGCCACGTCACGAACATGGGCGGCGGGACCGACTCGGTGTTCGACCTACTACCTCTCGAAGGTGCCACCGGCAATTACGTGAAAGTCGCGCAGCGCGTGCCAGTGAGAATCGATTTCGATCATCCGCTGGGTCAAAAGTTCAACGCCGAAGGATTGTTAAAGCCAGGACTGTCGGTCGAACCCAAGGTGAAGGTGCGATGAGTACAGATGCGCTCTCTCACTTCGGCCTCCTTCGGTCCGAGCACAGTTGACGTGAACACCGAACAGTCTACTCGGGCCGTAGCGAGGCCGACGGCGTTATGGCATCAAGCAGAACCGAACATGCCGCTATCGGCGGCCTCTACCTGAACTTCAAGCAAGGAAGGCTTCCCGGTGTCAATCGCTGCCTTCAATGCATCGGCCATCTCGACGGCGTTACTGACTCGACGGCTTGGAACTCCATAACCGGCTGCTAGTGATACGAAATCGATGCCGGGTAAATTCATGCCAGGAAGGTCCGGAGTATGTAGAAAAGCGCCAAAATCCTTGAGCGCTTCGTAGACACCATTGCGTACGATCACAAAGGTGCAGGGCACGTTTTGTTGTGCGGCAGTCCATAGACCGCTGATGCTGTAGTTGGCCGAGCCGTCGCCAACAAGAGCAATCACAGGCCGCTTGCCAAATGCCAGACCCGCTCCCACTGCCGCTGGCAACGCGAAGCCGAGTCCGCCTCCGGCGGCACAAAAGAAACTTCTCGGTCTGGTGAGGGAAACTTGCTCCTACCAATTGCCCAAGGATGGAGACTCGGACGTGAAGGCCACCTCCGGTGGACATACTTGTGCGAGCACGTCGTTAAATTGTTTGACGGTGATTTTGCCGCTTCCGGAGGGGGACGAGGCAGACATATTTTTTCTGGCTGGCAATTTCGCTGGCTGTGGCTTCACGAGGAGGAGCAATTGTTCTACTGCCACAACCGGATCGCCGACGATTGCATCACCCATGGGCGCGCGCGCCGCCTGATCGGGATCGGCCGTGATCATGACGACTTGTGTGCCATCCGGGAGGTAACTGCCGGGCGACCCCTTATGCATAAGTATCGCCCACCCTATCGGAAGCCATAATTGCGAGGTGCCGAAATCGAGTTAGCCTTGCATTGCTATGGCCAAATCAGGAAATGCGAAAATGGTCACTGTGGTCGATGATGATGAGCCATATCGGGCGGCGCTGGAACGTTTGCTGAGATCTGACGGTTTTCGCGTGCGATCGTTCGCGTCAGCCGAGGACTTCCTGAAGTCTGGCAAGCAACATGAGACTGGCTGCCTTATCGCGGACATCCGGATGCCCGGAATGTCAGGGCTGGACCTGCAGGCTCGTTTGAACGCTGAGCACTGCCCGATTCCGACCATTTTCATCACGGCGCATGGGGACGAAAAAATGCGGCTGCAAGCTATGCGAGGCGGTGCGGTGAAGTTCCTCGCAAAGCCGTTCGATAGCACAGTTCTACTTGAGAGCGTTCGAGTGGCCGTGGGAAGTGAAAGCTGAAACCGACCGTGGGGTGCGGTTCTAGTAGGAAACATATTGTGGCGAATGTCGGAGAAATCCAGAATAGCGACCAAAGTGACAGGGACCGCCAATTCGACCACATCGTTGGCAACAGTCCCGCCCCTGAAGCCGTTCTTGAGCAGATTGAGCGAGTCGCGCCCACCACTGCCACGGTGTTGATTCAGGGAGAGACGGGCACTGGCAAGGAGCTGCTTGCGAAAGCAATCCACAACATCAGTCCGCGCTACGATCATTCCTTCATAAAGGTCAATTGTGCTGCCATTCCTTTGGATTTGGTGGAAAGCGAGCTCTTTGGCCATGAGAAGGGAGCCTTTACCGGAGCTATCTCCCAAAAAATCGGCCGGTTTGAATTCGCTGATAAGGGAACGCTCTTTTTGGATGAGGTTGGCGATATTCCGCTGGTACTGCAGCCCAAACTGCTACGAGTTTTGCAAGAACAGGAATTCGAGCGCGGGGGGAACGGTCGCAGGCACCGTGTCGACGTCCGGATACTGGCTGCCACGCACCGCGATCTGGAGGAAATGGCAAAACGGAACGAATTTCGAAGCGATCTCTACTATCGCCTCAATGTGTTCCCCGTGCTGCTGCCGACGTTGCGAGCACGCTACGAGGACATACCCGCTCTAGTCGTTCACTTCGTTGATTTCTACGCGCGCAAGATCGGCAAACATATCGAACATATCCCCGAAGAAACCATGTCGGCGCTGCGATCATACGCTTGGCCAGGTAATGTCCGAGAGCTGCAGAATTTGATTGAGCGTGCAGTGATCCTTTCACGCGATGAAGTTCTTCCTAATCCAGTTCCGTCACACCATCAAAAGACAGTGACAGTGACGTCCGAAGCGAAAACGCTGAAAGAGGTCGACCGCGCCTTAATTTTGCAGGCGTTAGAAGAGGCGGCGTGGATGATCGGCGGGTCAGACGGGGCAGCGGTGAAACTGGGGTTGAAGCGAACAACGTTAATCTACAAAATGAAGAAGCTCGGTATTCGTCACCCTTCGCGGGGGCGTAGGGTATCGGAACCTTTAGAAACGTTCGAGGAGTTTGAGTCATCGGCAACAACGTAGGATCCAATTCTGGCGGTCAGCCACGTAAGTGTCCGGGAATGGCGCTGTAACGAGCGATCAGTCCTAAGAATAACTGCTGACCCCTGACTCGTCGCGTTACCGGACTTCTGGTTTTGCCCCTTTTCACTTTTCCGGTTACTGCTACCAGCTCAAAGGGTCGATGCAATACCATCCAGTGCGTTAATTCGAGAATGCTTCTTCGGTTTGCGATACGGCTGACTCTGGCGGTCTTGAACACATTCGTTGGTTGGCTATCTCGCATTTGGAAGCAGACCTTTCTCAATTAGAATGGGCGGCCTGCGGTGCTTCGTGGCCTGTTCGTATGCGAAGGCCCAACCGATGAGATCTCCATCCTTCCACGGACGCGCCGAGATCTCTAGCCCGAAGGGTAGCCCATTGTCATAAAAACCTCCGGGGACTACGATTGCGGGCACGCCAATGTCGTTGACCCAACCAGTGTCGCTATGTGGTCCACCACTTATGGTTCCATCCTGCGGCATGGTTTCGTCAGGAGGGGGCATCTGCGTGGCGGGGTACACAAAGCCGTCGAGATGCATCCTGTCAAGCGTTTCATTGTATGCATCCAGAGCTTTCCGCCGTGGAACGATGACATTAATCTCTGCCTGCGGATCGCTTTCGATTTGTACCTGCACCAACGCTGCTGCAGGAGTCGCGGCATCACCAGCGGCGGCGGGGCCGCCGATAATAGCAGCTGGCAACGGCGAACCAACTGCTTTCTGATATTCCGCCGCGGAGCGATATTCGGCTGGGCCGTATTGCTTCAGAAAACTCTCCGTTCCCTCACGAACGTAGGGCAGCGTTCTGACTTGGTTTACCATTTTCGCGTAACTGTCGGGCAGGATTGAATCGTCGAAAACCACAGTGGCACCCGCTGCACGCAGTCCTTCGATCGCTTTCATAAACGCCGCGCGGGTTTCTGGCCGCAAGGGAATACGACCAGCGGCTGCATCTATGCCGAGACCGGGAATCCCTTGGAATGGAGTATCAGTGCCGTGCAAAATGAAAGTAGGCACACCGAAGCGCTTGCCTTTAAGGGAATCCGCCCGTAGATATTGGGTGTACGGCCCAGGCTGAGCCAAAGTGGAGGATTCGGCAGTGCGCGAATCCAGCGGATCTTGGCCGGCCATCACCCCAAGTGCGATCGCGGCGTCGGTCACGTTACGCGCTATGGGACCGGTGTTGTCGAGTAGCCAATCGAGCGGTGCGATTCCAGCGATGCTCAGAAGGCCGCGCGTAGGAAATACTCCAACAACGGAACTCGTAGCCGAAGGCATCCGAATTGAATTGCCGGTATCGGTTCCAGTCCCGACTACGGCAAAGTTAGAAGTAATCGACGTTACCGTGCCACCAGAGGAGCCGCCCGGACTGAAGCGAACATCATAAGCATTACCAGTGCGCCCGTAGGCAGTGCTGCGAGTGGTGTCGCTATCGGCAAAGTCCGGCATGTTTGTTTGGCCCAAAATCACCGCGCCAGCCGCGCGCAGTTTTGCCACGACGGTTGCGTCCCTCGGCGCGATGAGCTCGTGACCAGGAATGCAATATCCTTGCCAGCCGTCGGTAGTGATCAGACCCTCGACGCTGGTATTCGCCTTTATAAGGATCGGGACACCCCACATTGGGCCGCGCTGCAAACTGCTGCCACTTTTCGCCGCGGCCGCATCTTCGGCCGCCGCCGCGGCCAGAGCGCCGCGCGCATCAAGTGTTTGAACAGCCCGGTAGATACCGTTGTATTTCGCGATGCGCCCTAGATGCCACTGCACCACCTGCGCAACAGTATATTTATGATCGACGTAAAACTTTTCGAGTTGCGGAATGGTTATTTCCATTAAATCATCGTCCATTGCTGCCTGCGCAGCTTGCAATGACGCACGACTGCGTTCCGTCTTTTGAGAAGACGATTCCTTGACGCCTCTCATTGTTTGCGCCATCACGAAACAAGGGATCATCAACCAGGCCGCCACAAAAAAAATCCGTTCCGTATGGGGCATACGATTCTCCATTCAGAAGATCTCCCGCCAAGTTTGGTCGTGCTTGAGTTTAGCGAAGAGTATGCAGTGGGGCTACGCCAGCGAGGCAACGGAGTTTTTCGCGATGTAATGGGTCGCGTTACCGGACGAATACCGCGCTAGTACTTCACATGTATGGTAAGCGCTAATCAGGAGTTTCCCGGCTGCGCATTGACATCCGCTCTTGCCGTGGCTACGCTTTTCCCGCTTCAGTTTGGAGGTCATGATGAGGGCCCCTAGATTCGCTCTTCTGTTATTAATCTGCACTTTGCTGCTCGCGACAGATTTACTCGCCACTCAGGAGCCGCAGCACCATCACGACGCCGATGAAGAAGTCGGCACCGTCACCTTCCCTACGTCCTGCTCTCCCGCGGCCCAATCCCAATTCGAGCGCGGCGTCGCTCTTCTTTATTCGTTCGAGTACGAACTAGCCGACGCGCAATTCGAGGAAGTCGCCAAAAAAGATCCGCGTTGCGCGATGGCTTACTGGGGACAAGGCATGACCCTCTACCACGAACTCTGGAATCGTCCGAGCGAAGCAGATCTCGCCCAGGGCGCCGCACTACTAGCCAAAGCTCGTTCTCTCAATCCGCCGACTGTCCGCGAACGCGACTACATCCTGGCGCTCTCCGTCTTTTACTCTGACACTGATAAACTCGACCACAATCAGCGCTCCGACGCTTACGCCGAAGCCATGCGCGGCGTCCACGAACGCAATCCCAACGACCACGAAGCCGCCATCTTTTACGCGCTCTCACTTCTCGCGTCGGGTCCCGAACATGACCCCAACCTCAGCCACGCCAAAGCCGCCGTGGCGATCCTCAACGAACTCTATGACGAGCAACCAAATCATCCGGGCGTCGCCCACTACATCATCCACAGTTGCGACAATCCGGCAATGGCCAGTCTCGCTCTTCCGGCCGCGCGCAAATACGCTAGCATCGCGCCGTCTTCCGCTCACGCCGTGCACATGCCTTCGCACATCTTCGCGCGCCTTGGACTTTGGCAGGACGACATTAACTCCAACCTCGCGGCCATTCGCGTCGCCGATAACATGGCTGCGCATCATCACATGATGCATCACAAAGTGCATTCCCTGGACTTCCTCGAATACGCGTACATGCAAATTGGCGACGACGCCAGCGCCACGGCAACCATCGGGCAGATCGCAGCGATTCGCCCCGAACAAATGGATCCCGAATTCGAGGATTATTTGCTGGTGCGCCAGGCGGAAGGGCCCGCCAGGTACGCACTCGAGCGCCGCCAGTGGAAAGAAGCGCTAGGCTTGCAGCCCACCGCTGGCGCGGCGCCTGACGTTCGGTTGGTCACCTACTGGGGGCGCGCCGTTGCCGCTGGTCATCTTCGCGACGCAGTCGCCGCGCAAGACGCGCTGAAGCATTACGACGAACTGCTCGAAGCCACGCGGAAAGGTCCTCGGCCCTACCTCGTGAACGGCCTGAAGAACGAACACCAAGTGGTGCAAGCCTGGGCCGCCTACGCCGCGGGCAACTCCGAGGAGGCGGTTCGGCTGCTGCGCGCCGTTGCCGACGATCAGGACAAAGTTGGCAAAGCCGAAACCGAACTTCCCGCTCGCGAAATGCTTGCCGACATGTTGCTCGATCTGCAGCGTCCGCAAGAGGCGCTGACCGAATACGAGATTTCCCTGCGCACCGACCCCAATCGCTTCAACGGCCTGTACGGCGCAGCGCAGGCCGCCACGCAGGTTCAGCAAAAAGAGAAAGCGGACAGCTATTACGCCCAGTTGTTGAAGAATTGCGGAGGCAGCCACTCCGATCGCCCCGAGCTAGCACAAGCGAAAATCCTCCTCGTCGCCGCGGACGGCAGGTAGGCGCGGGCTCCATAATCGCCGGGCCAAGGTGACTCGAGATTATCGATCAGCCGGCCGAGTATCCTTTAAAGGAGGCGATGGCCTTGCTCACGAGGCAGATGCGCGGCCCGCGCGTTGAGCAGAACTGTGCCGCGACCATCGGGAATGCTACCAGGAATAACGAAGTAAAGCTTTTTGCAGCTTGTTAGCCGCAAAGCCGCTCTGAGCCAATCCACAGTTGCGCCAGATCTCTCAGATTGTGTTTGTATGTACGCGTTACCAAGTATTGCTTGCCACCTTTTACGCGCAGCCTGTACTCGCCCGTCGGTAAAGGTTGGATCTCCTCCACGGCAGAAATATTCACGACGACCGAGCGGTGGATGCGAATAAAACCGTAGGGTTTGAGCTTCTCCGCCATGGACGAGAGGGACGCGTGCACCAAATGCGGATTATTTCGCGGTCGCAATGAAACGTAATTACCTTCGGCTTGCACAGCCACGATGTCGGCTAAATCCACGAGTAGGATGCTGCCGTTTGCCTTAAACGCGATTCGTGGCATATGTCAGAGGGACAGATCCGATCGTTTTTTTCCGTTCCATCAGTCTCTCGTCCGTTCCCGCCTCGGCCTGCCTGCAAGTTTCGAATGTGCGAACTCGCTGGGCTTACAAACCGAGTGGTATGTACTGGCGTCAAACTCATTCGTTAGAAGCCGATGCAATTAAACGCGTTTGCCGTTGCTCGGCTGGCCCAAAGACTTCAGCCAGCCCACGATATTTTTGATCCCGGCCTTTATCACCTTCGGATCCTGAGCATTCTTGGCCAGTGAACTGTAGCCTTCGACCATCGCAATCAGTAAGCCGGCGGCGTCAGTCGGTTCCACGTCGCGGCGAACGCTTCCGCGGATCTGGCCCTCTCGCAAAACGGAGGCAGCGGCCTCGCGCCAGGCATCGAAGACCATCTCCAGCCGCTTCCGGAATCCCGCGTCGAGAGGAGACATTTCCTGCGCCAGATTGTTCAGTTGACAGCCGCCGCATACATCCTCGGGCCCGACGGGTATGCCTTGCACGATGCCGATCAAAGCGTCGATAGGATTCTTGACGCTCTGTAAAGGCCGCACCCATTGGCCGCGGACGTTGGGCAAGATGACCTCTTCAACCACGGCATAGCCCAACGCTTCCTTGTTTTTGAAGTGGTGGTACAGCGCTCCCTTGGTGACGCGAGCAGCGGCCAGAATCGTGTCCAGGCTTGCACTTTGGAAACCCGATCTGTAGATCTCGCGAGATGCCGCGTGCAGCAAGCGCTCCCGCGTGCGCTCAGGATCGCGCAGCCTGGCCGCTCTACGTTTCGGATTCTTGCGTTCTGCCAACATACCAAACAGTATGTATGGTAACTATAATTATCTGGAAGTCAATCACAATGGTATGAAAAGTGGGAGAATCAGTCGCTCGAGACGTTTTGCGTTCGTCCTCGGATTTTGTTAGTCCGCCACTCGTTTTCCACTTCTGAAGGCTTGGTCCTGTTGCGTCACGTAATGGTTGTGAACCTGGAATACCGCATGCTCCGTCAGTTCGAGGCCAGCCATCTCGGCACGAAAAACTTTGCTCGCACGAAAAGGAGAATTATGAGCGCACGAAGAAGGTTGCGGAATTTCTGGATACCATGGGTTGCGATGATTGTTCTAGGTTGCTTCAGTGATGCGCTCGCTCAAACGACTTACAAAGTTACCGATTTGGGCTCTGAGGGGAACGACATTCTGGGGTGTGCCATGTCCCTCAATAATGAAGGCTGGACGGAGGTCATGGCTCAGAACCTGCCACCGGGGCAGCAGGATAACTTGGGAGGAACACTTCTAAGCGGACGCTTATTTCTAGACATCGACGGATTCAAGCTCGACCTCGGCACGCTGGGAGGAACGAACACTTCGAGCAACTGGGGCGAGATCAACGATTTCGGACTGATAGTGGGTGATTCCGAAACGGCTGTCCCAGACCCGAATGGCGAGGACATTTGCGGCTTCGGCACGCACCTTACGTGTCGCCCGTTTCTCTGGGAATTCCCGAAGATGAGGGCTCTGCCGACGCTCGGCGGAAATAACGGGCAGGCGAGCTCGATCAATAACCGTGGACAAATCGTAGGATTCGCGGAAAACGGCGCCCTGGACGGGACCTGCACGGCTGGCATAACGAATAATCGGATTGCGCTGCCGGCGATGTGGGAAAACGGCACCGTCAAGCCTCTTCCTTTGGTGACTGGCGACTTCGACGGAGATGCGTTTTGGATCAACGACCTGGGCCAAGCCGTAGGCTACTCGGGAAATTGCCTCGTAGCGACTCACGGCGCATCGTGGGAGCACGGCGTCGTCACCACGCTTCAAGACCTCGGAAATGGCGCCATCGCTCAGAGCATTAACAATCGCGGGCAAATTGTTGGGCAAATCGGCAGTGCTGATGGCTCAACATCCATTGGTGGGGTTTGGCTGAACGGCAAAGACGGCGCAGTCACAGGGATCGTGCTTCCGCAGGGAGATGCTATCGGTCTCGCCTCCGGTATCAACGACCAGGGCCAAGTGGTAGGAAGCACGCTCGACTCGAAATTCAACTGGTCCCATGCCTTCATCTGGCAGAACAACGTCCTGACCACCCTTGACACGCTGTTTCCCGACAGTTCCAACCTCTTCCCAGTCATGGGTAACAAGATCAACGATCGCGGACAAATCTCTGGCATGGCGATCGTGATGAGCGGACCTCATAAGGGCGACATCCACGCCTTTCTGGCAACCCCTGTAGACGAAAGAGTAGGCACGTCGATTGCAGACGTCATGCCTACACACCCGAAATCCAATTTGTCTGCGAATGTTAACAAACAACTTTTGCAGAAATTCGGACTCGGCCGATTCCAGCGATAGAGGGTTCCTCCGGAGGTTCCGCACCAGGCATCCCGGCCGTATGTTGCGCGAAGGCGCAAGGCCGAAGATTGTGCGGGACAATATGGGTCACGTCAAATATTGACCTGACCCATGTTGTTTACGGCAAGAGCTGGCGGGAAGAACGGGTGGATGCGTTTGCCGCAAGATGTACGCGCCAGCCTACCTGCGGCAGACCAAGCAAGAGTGGTCGTCCGGCCCAGGCTTCCGCAGTTTGGTCAGTTTCCGATCGCTGACCGTTTGAACCCGCACGAACTTACCAGGCGTTACTGATTCTTTCGCTGTTGGGCCCGGGCTGTTGAGGGCGGAACATGGCCCTTCAGACGCATGTAAACGGCGAGGTTGCCGTAATGCTCGTTATTGTGGGCGATGTTGTACATCAGCACGGCGCCCCGGACGGTGTTGGTCGATCCCGTGCCAACGACATTCGCAATCTGCAACGGCTGAACGAAGTTAGCGTCGGTGGTGGCTGCGTACACCTGGTCGCAATAAACCAGCGAATCGTTCAACGCCTTCACGAGCGCAGCCTTGTCTGTGATTTGCTCGTAGTCAGCGGTTGCTGGCGATTTTTCGCCTGCAACTTGCGAACAGAAGAAGAAGTTCGCATCGACCACGTGACCGATAATCTGACCGAAGGTCCGGACCTGCGGCGTCGGTCGAAAGGCGTATTCATCCGCAGGCATGTTCTCTGCCGCTTGCGCTAGATCTCGGCGAATCATCGCGTGCATCGCCTTCGCACTGCCCGCCAGCGAGGGCGACAGCTCATCGGGATAGCCAGCGTCCGTCGCTTGAGCGGACGCCGCCGGCAAAGTCACATATGCAAAGACAAACGCCAACATAAGCAGACGCAGCATCAGTCGCCTCCCTTCAGCGTGCGAATCGTTTTGGCCAGCCCGGCTCACTTACCTGCATGTTATAAACCAAAAGCGCCATCCGCTTGGGATCACAAACTTCCCCGAGCGTGCGCGGAATCTCTAACCCCAATGCGTGCTCCATCCCGCACTCTAACGTTCTGGGGCCTCAGCTAGACCCTCGCCGAAAACTATATTATCGAAATCCCTAATCACAACGAGGGCGGGGGGCTTCTCATCACCCTTGCGGGAACTGCAGCAGAGCCCCTGCTCACCACGCAGGTGCTCTCTCGAAGTAGAACGTGCGACTCGGTCGAAGGTCGTATACAGACATGAAATTCGACGCCGCACACCTACAAGTCATAGCCAATACAACCGGCTTCCCGCCAGACACCCTGGAAAAGATCCTTCGGCTTCGTGAACTCCTCACTGAGTTCCACAAGCATGCCTTCCTTCGCGACCGAATCGTTCTGAAGGGCGGCACCGCGATAAATCTGTTCTACCTTGACCTGGTTCGGCTCTCCGTTGACATCGATTTCAACTACATTGCGCAAGCCGATCGCCAAAAGATGCTCGCCGAACTTCCGGATGTTGTTCACGCCGTGGGCCAGATCGCTACTGGTCTTGGATATCGAATCCAAAACGGTGTCGATGATCATGCTTTGCGCGAATGGTATTTTGGTTACGCCAACCATTCGGGTGCCCAGGATCGCACACAGGTCGAAACCAACTTCTTGATGCGCACGACTGCCCAGCCTCCTCGAATGCTTCCCGCTGCGCGCGTAGGCGATCCCCGGCCTTGCGGCGACTCTCCGGCTTCATGAGGCGAGGTCAGGCGCAGCTACAGGCTGCGCTCCTTTGACAGCCGGGAGAGTTCATCCAATCTCCTCCCAGTGGGAAGATTCCCCCCTGTACCCAGGCGGACATCGCGGAACATGCCCCGCAACTGGTTGCTCTTGCCTGAATTCGGCTCACCCACCACAAACAGCGCTCGCTCAAAATAGTAAGGAGGCATCAAATCTCCCCTTCTGCGGTGCCGTCGCTCTCTTTGCCTGCCGGATCGATCCTCGTGGTCTTGATGCCAGTAAAAACGCTCCGAAACAGCAGTAGGCCGGTCCTGTCTTCATAGACCCAATCTTCTTTTTCGTCCGAGTAATACCACTGAAACGCGTCGTTATTGCGAAATATGCCCTTGTCCAATTTATGCGTAGCCTCGGGGTTGTGGTAAACCCTTAAACCATCAAGAAGACTCTCGTTATATTCCGATTTTTTTGCCTTCCCAACATGGGCCGTCGCGCCACTGAGATTGCGCTTCACCCTCTGAAAAATTATGTTGGGATTCGGGACAGATGACAATGCCCTGACTTTTCCCCAGCTTGCGCAGAAGCTGAAGATTACGGCGCTGAGCCACGCAAAATCCTCGCTGGCAAATATTCCAAGGGGTACCGGGCTACCGTTGTCCTTTACCACGGATTCGAGACGTTGGCCTTGAAGGGCGCCGCCTTCCCGCAAAAACCACTCTTCATCGACGTAGTATCCAAATAGAACTGCCTCGATGGCCCGTTGACATGTCAGCCGGGCAAACGGCTTGTCAAAAGCGCTGACTGTCAGCACGAAAGGACGATCTTTCACATGCGAGAGCCCTGAATACGATTCCATGTACTTCCTGCATTTCGCATCAATGCTGTTGCTAATGCGAACGATCGTCTGTCTATTGAATTCGTTTAGATCAGCGGGAATCGGCGCTCCGGACTGCACGTGTTCCGGCGTCGAACCCGAGCATGGGAGGCACTGTCGCCTCGACATTCATTCCGTCATGGTTGGTGATAAAAAAATCAGGGGAAGTGAATGAAAAATCCACTTCCAGTTGGAACTGCTTTATGATCGCGAAGAGGTAAAGCTCCCAGAAGCTCGAATCGAACGTCGTCTGGAATTCCTTTGCGAATTTTCCATCCCTGTCTTTGAAACCGCGCGCCCATTCGTTCAGCACATCGCAGTTGAATCCGTTGGCCTGTTTCCAGAGGCTCCGAAAATAGGGATGTTGCGCTTCTTCACTGACAACTGGCGTGAATAAGTCCATGGGGTTTATCCTCGTTTAGCGGCGAGCCAGCGTGTAGCTCGTGCTCCGTCCGCCTTCCTCGCTGCGGATAAGAATTCCGCGCTGAACGAGGTCCGTGATATCGCGCTGCGCGGTGTCCTGCGATGATTTCGTCAGCTTCGCCCATTTCGATGATGTGAGTTTGCCGTCGAATCCGTCCAGCAGCTTGTTGAGGATTAGTCTCTGCCGGTCGTTCAGCGGCGACACTCCGATGCTCTCCCAGAACCGAGCCTTTGTCAGCACGCTTGCCAGCAACGTTTTCGCGCCGTCAATCGCGCGGCCGAGACATTCGAGAAACCACGTCAGCCATTTCGTTATGTCCGTCTCGCCTTTTTGCGTATGTTCCAGCAGGTCGTAATATTCCTTGCGCTCTTGCCGGATCTGCGCCGACACGCTGTAGAAGCGCTGCGAACTCTTTTCCGAACGGGCGAGGCACAGGTCGGCAATCGCGCGCGCGATGCGCCCGTTGCCGTCGTCAAACGGATGAATTGTCACGAACCACAGATGCGCGATGCCGGCCTTGAGGACCGGATCGACCTCCGGCCCGTTATTGAACCAGTCCAGAAAGCCCGTCATTTCCTTTTCAAGACGCGGCGCTTTTGGTGCCTCGAAATGAACCCGTTCTTTGCCGACCGGACCCGAGATGACCTGCATCGGGCCGTCGCTGTCATTGCGCCACCCGCCGACCGTTATGCGCCGCATGCCGCTACGCCCCGTCGAGAATAGGCTGGCGTGCCAGCCGAACAGCCGCTCTTCCGTCAGTGGCTTGTCATAGTTGCGTGTTGCGTCGAGCATCATCTCGACGACGCCTTCCACGTCACGGTCGGCCGGCTTCAGGCCGCCGACATCCATTCCCAGGAGGCGCGCGATCGAGGAACGGACAGCGGCCGGATCGAGTTCCTGTCCTTCTATAGCGCTCGATTCGACGACATCCTCGGTCAGCGTCCGCAGCATCGCTTCTTCCTGCAGCCCGAAACCCAGTGCCTGCATTTGGCCCAGCAAGCGCCCCTGCCGGTGGCGCACCTCCGCCAGTAGACCGGTAAGAGCCTCGGTGCTCCAGTGAAGTTTCGGCCAATCGCCCTGTTCGTGAATGTACAAGCCTATTCTCCGCACATTATGCGTAGATTATGGGCCTTAATCTCCGCATCCGCAAGCCTAATCGACGCAATCTTTGCGGCGAATAGGGGGTCTAATCTCCGCATCCACCAGATGCGGGCAGGGGGTGTCTTTCGGCATTTTGCCGCCTCGTCCCCGCGGGAGTCACCGGGCCTTGCGTCTCGGCCATCCGGCGCCGATCCCTTACACGCGGGAGCGAAGGAGCGTCAAACCTGGACCACTCTTATCGGCCACTGCGCCTTGCGGGTTTCCCTCGATTCTTCAGGTGCATCGAGATGCATGGCAACATGGATGCGCCTGATCATAAGTACCCCGTCCTCAGCTTCGACTTCCCCCGTCACCTCGGCCGTGAGCCGGCCGTCACTCGCATTAATTCGGCGCGCTTCCAGCGCGCCCCCGAAGGTTCCCATCATTCAACCGGCCGTTGCGGCAATAACATAGTCGATTTTCGCTGCATGGGACTCGGTCAGCACCGCGGGATCAACTTTGAAGTGCTCGGCGATGGCTCCATGAACACTGAATGTTACCGGATGAGTTTCACCAGGCAGATGTGCAATACGCACCGGCCCCTGTATTCTTTCAATGCGGGATTTTGAAACGTAAACAACTTCGCTCATCATCATCCTCCCTCGACCAGTTCAAATCCCGGTCGTTCGATTGGCCTACTGATGCTGAATAACGTCGGGCGACCGCTTGAGGTCGAGCGGCAGAACCCGCAAACTCCAAGTTACAGGAACAATCGCGGCGGAAATAATGCCCCCGCGAGCAGTACGCCGATCGCTGTGGTCAACACGAACTTGTCGGTCGTCACGGCCCCTCCCGGTATAACGGAATTCCTAAAGGAATCCCGCTTGCCGTAGTGGGATTAAACAATCGTCGTGAGGTCACAGTATTTTTTCGGCCCGAGCCGTGGCTAGCCCAACTTTTGGGCGCTGCGGGGAGATTTGGCAGCTCGACCGTCCGATCTCCCCCCTTCCCCGGTTTGCAATTTCTCGCCCGCTATCGTGGGAGCTTGACTCCCAAAACCTCAACCCGTTCGATTTCGGGCGGTTTGGAAAACAATTCGGCTGCCTTAGCCATGAGAGCCTTGGCGATTGGACCGCTCAGATGAGCCTGGCGTCCGCCCTCATCGGTAAACGCATCGAATATCCCGAAAGTTGTCGGCCCCAACCGCAGCGCGAACCACAGCGGCGTTGTCACTTCTTCGTTGGCCAGGGCAAGTCCTGCTTCCAAGAACTTCGCAACCTCATTTTCCTTCCCGGCTTTTGCTTCCAAGCGCGCGAACAGTGCTACGGTAAGCATCGGTTTCTCCTTGGGTGAACTATCTCCAGCGTAACCACGCTAGCTCTTTGGCAGGTCGATATGCCATTGGCAAGATCGCCAAATTTGATAGTATATTTGCCATGAGGATCTATGTCCTTGTGTTGGATGGCGTTTTTGATACGGGTCTGGCCACCGTTCTTGATGCGTTTCGAACCGCCAATGATCTTGCGGAAATGTCGGAACTCGACCTGCCGCGCTTCGACGTGACGATGGTCGGTGTGCGCAAGAATGTTAAGACATCGCAAGGACTCGTCGTCCCCGTTAATCCCATCCCCTCGCGGTCCATCCCTGAATGGGTCGTGGTTCCGGCAATCGGATTCAAGACCCCAGAGCCACTTGAGGCAGCGCTTGCGAGATCCGATGTGGGCGACGCCTGCGCGGAGCTACGATCGTGGTC